>Ga0302319_10018410_pt1 | contig 12744 bp, 9 predicted proteins | sample Bog_T0_2_FD_203319 | JGI IMG/M metagenome (GOLD analysis project Ga0302319, IMG submission 203319) | Peat permafrost microbial communities from Stordalen Mire near Abisko, Sweden - Bog_T0_2 | ecosystem: Environmental > Terrestrial > Soil > Wetlands > Peat | place: Sweden: Abisko, Stordalen Mire...
TTTCCCGGCCCTCGCGATAAATTCCACCGCCCGTAAGGCCACAAGCTTACGTCCTGGAGCCGTAATTCCCATCCCCGCGGTGATCCCTGCCACGCCTTCCGACAACCACGGCTGTTTTAATAACCGCCATACGCTGAGGAGCGAAAGATTCTGGCCCAGAGTCGCGTGCGACAATTCATGGCGCAGAACTCCACCCGCATCCCAGGTTCCGTAAATGTTGGGCGTCAGAAAGATCACCGTGCCGGTCGCGATTGTCAGGCCAACCGGCCGCTGTTTGCCCAGGAAAACGCCGGCAAACCGGAGGCAGTCGTTCCAGTCCCGGCACGAAATTACCGTGATCTTTTCGGGCATTTCAGGTTGTGAAAACTCTCGGCCAGGGCGACGTCCCGATCCACGTTACTGAAGGCCGGGTCCGGTGGCCGGTCCGCAGGATACAAAACGTCCGCGCGCGCGAAAGTAAGCTTGATGTAACCGGGGTGGACGAGCGACCACGCAAAAAGCCGTCCGTACGGGAACGCAAGAAGAACCGCGAGCACGAAGAAACAGGCAAGACCGCGCTTCCGGTTCATGAAGAAGAGTGTATCCGACTTGTTCGCCCGGTCATTCCCGCCCGCGCAATTGGCGGCGGCTGCGCGGGCTGAGCCTCCGCCCGATATTCGGCGTCATAAACGACGCACAGAAACTCAGACGAAGCTATAATCCAAATCAATGCGCCTGATTCCGCTTGTCATGCTGTTGTCCCTGTCCGCGCTCTCCTGCGGCCACGGTTCCTCGGACTCGGAGTTCCCGAAACTGGCCGAGGAGTTCGTTCACAAGACCCTGTCGTTTTCCCCGGTCTTCGCATCCAGCCAGGGCCTGCACGAGTATAAAGGCGTCTCGTTCGACACACAGCTGGACGACGTGGGCTTCCGCGCCATTCAGCAACAGCGCGATTTCTACGCCGACTTCCACAAGCGCCTGGAGGCGTTCGACAAGAATTCGCTCACGCCGGAGGATCGCGCCGATTACGACATTATCGATTCGCAGATCGGCCTGGCGCTGTTCGATACCGATATGGCGCAAACGTGGCAACACAGCCCGCAGTCTTACGTCGAACTGATCGGCAACGCGCTGTATAATCCGCTGCTGCTGGAGTATGCGCCGAAGGAAGAGCGGTTCAGGCACATTATCGCCCGCATGAACAGACTGCCCGGCTTCATGGAAAGCGCCCGGCGGCTATTGAGGCAGGCGCCGCAGGAATGGGTGAAGGTCGCGGGCGAGGAGAACGAGGGGAATATCGATCTGATCGACAAAACACTGCGTGCGGAAGTGCCCGCGGCGCTGAAAGCCGATTACGACGCGGCGGCCTCCCCCGCCCTCGATTCACTGCGCGCGTTCAACCGTTTCCTGACCGAAGACATGCTGCGCAGGGAGGGCCGCCGCGGGCCGGAAGGCGGCGCCACCGACTGGCGGCTGGGCCCGGAAAAGTACGCGGCGAAATTTCGCCTGGCTTTGTCCACGGACCGGACACCCGACCAGGTTCTTGCCGACGCCGAGGCCCGGCTGAAGGCGGTTCGCGCTCAGATGCTGGAAATTGCGCTGCCGCTTCACGCGAAGTGGTTTCCCGATCACAAGGACCATACCGATCTGACCGGCGATGCGCGCGAGAACCAGGTTGTGCGGGAAGTGCTGGATCGCATTGCGCAGAGTCACTCGACGCCGGCGAGTTACATGGACGATGTCAAAAAGGATCTCAGCGACGCCCGGACGTTCGCACAGGAAAAGAACCTGTTAACCATGCCGGCAGGGAGCAACCTTCAGGTGATTCCTACGCCCGAATTTGAACGTGGCATTTATGGAGTCGCGGGGTTCGATCCCGCTCCGGTGTTCGAGCCGCAACTCGGCGGATTCTTCTGGCTGACTCCCATTCCGCCGGACTGGCCGAAAGAGCGCGTGGAATCCAAGCTTCGCGAATACAACTTTTACAACCTCCAGCTGATCACCATCCACGAGGCGATGCCCGGACATTATGTGCAGGCCGAGTTCGCGAATGCGATCCAGCCGAAGATCCGCGCCGTCCTGCGGGCGCTGTTCAGCAACGGTCCGTATGTGGAAGGGTGGGCACAATACATCACTCAGACGATGCTGGACGAAGGTTACATGAACAACGCCCCGGAACTTCGTCTCACTTTGTTCAAGCAGGAACTGCGTGTGGACGCGAACGCGATTCTGGATATCCGGCTTCAGACCAACCGGATGACCGACGATGAGGCAATGGAACTCATGGAGAAACAGACGTTCCAGGAGCACGAAGAGGCGGTGGCGAAGCTCCAGCGGGCGAAACTGTCGTCCGCGCAACTGCCCACTTACTTCACCGGATGGCGCGACTGGCTGCGCGTCCGGGAGTTAGTGAAAAAGTCGCAGGGCTCGGCATTTAGTCTGCACGACTTCCACGATCGGGCGCTGAAGGCCGGCGGGGTGCCGCTCCCGGTGCTGGCGCGGCTGCTGACGGGGAAAGATCTGCAGTAAGAAGCCAGCGTTGTCGACAGCCGCGCTTCCGGGCTTCGGGCACGGGCGGATCTTTCGCTGGCTAAGCTAAGCGAGCGCCTCCTCGCCGCCCGCATCGGATTGCGAATTCTCAGTTCTCAGCGGGAACTCTCTCCACGTGGTCGATGATCAGGTAATCCACCGGAATCTTCTCCGGCACCAGCTTGAGGCCGAGTTGCTTTTCGATGGCGACGAAGATCGACCCGTAGTCCGGGTGCGGGACGTCGGTGGGATGGTCGTCGCGCGTGAATATCAGGTCGTAGTCGTACTTGCCCGTCAGCCCGGTTTTGTCGACCACCGGCTGTTTGAGTTCAAACTCGGCCGCCATGGCAATCGAGTCCACAGACGCGTTCTGGAACTTCACCTCGAAGCCGGCACTCATACCCGAATAGGGAGCACCCGTGTTTGCCTTCAGCTTCGAACCCCCTTTTGCGACGACCAGCGCGTAGCCGGGGACGATCCGGCGCTCGCTGTGAACCGCCAGGTGGAGGCGTTCTTTCAGCAGGTTCCGCAGCATCGGCCGCATCTCTTCCTTTGTGAGGCGCGCGTCGCCTTCCAGCTTCGCGCTGAGATCGTAGTGCTGAGAATTGAGCCAGTCCGGCCCGCCCAGGATGTACTGGTAACGGACCTCCCAGGCTTCCGAAATCAGGCTCTTGAGCATGATGTGAAACATCGTGAGGCGGTTCGAGGGAAAGGTCTGGTGCTGATTGGGAGCGTCCGGCCGGTTGTAATCGACGGTCGAGTGCGGATCTTCGAGCCGGAACATGGCGGCCTCGAAGGACTGCGCTCCGTGAGCGGGCTGCCGCGCTGTTTGGCCGGAGCCTGGGATTACGATTCCGGCCAGCAGAACCAGGCCGATTGCGAAGAAGCTTCGTGTTGTTATCATTGTGATCCTTTCGGCTGTGGGCGGCATCATTACTTTCAGTTCTCAGTCGGCATCCTGTCGAGCTTGTCGATAACGACTGTTTCGAGCGGGATGGTTGTGCGCTCCAGCCGCAGACCCTGCTTCGCCAGGGAGGCGGAGAGGAAGGACAGCGTGGCGTCGCCGGTGGTGCTGTCGAGGATGACATCCCAGGCCCCCGGGATTCCGGTGCGATCCACGACTTTGACGACAGGCTGGTTGGGGCCCGCATTCAGGAACTCTTCGGCCAGGCTTTGAGCAAGATTCGCCATCGTCGTCCTGAAGAACTCGTAGTGAGTTTCGAGCGACTCGCCACGATAAGTTGTCCTCAGCATCGGGCCCACGGCTCCGGGACTGACTTCATACACCCTGGTGTGCACGACGCGGTCACCGATCGTCCGGGTTGTATCGCAGACGCGCGGGACCGTACCGTCGGGCAGCGGGAAGTCGCCATTCAGCCAGGGCGCGCAAATGGAATGGTCGAGGTCGCGTGGTTTGTTCAGACTGTGCCCGTTCCGGGCGAGCACCAGGGCATACGCAGGCTGCTGGACGGTGCTGCGATGCGCTGCGAGGTGAAATCGTTCTTCGAGCAGCGTCTTCAACATGTCCGGGACCTGTGCTTCGGCGGAACCTTTCGGCATGACGGCCTGAATGGCAAAGCGGTATCGTGCTTCGTCGTTGAGCCAGTCCGGCGTGACAAACATGCCCGGGTTGAGCCGATACGCCTGGATTCGATACGCCTGGGCGACCAGGTCCTTCAACGAAGTGCCGTAGTTGCTGTAGCGCAGTCCGGAGACGCGCCACGTGTAGCGGACCGTTGCCGGCTTGCCGGTACTGGTGTCGATGGAGGTGGGATAGTTCTCCGAGCCCGCTGCTATTGGTTTGATGGAGGCGGCCTCGAACCGGAGTTTTGGTATTGAGGGCGTCGGCTGGGCGTGGATCGACGGCGCAGACCCGATCGCGATGAAGATGCCCCCTGCTATGGGCGCGGTGAGGGCAATGGCCGCTCCACCGGCAAGCAGGAGCCTGTTTGCGATGTTCCAGCCGTGTGTCGTTCGAATTGCCATGAATGGCCTCAATCCTTTCGCTCTGACCTGTGCCCAAACATCCTGTGCCTGACCCGGCCGATGGCACGACGGTTCCGGTAAGCTTTCGATATGCCTGCCCGACAGCCACTATCGCCGGGTGGTCCCGGATCATGGGCCGCTGGTTGACGCACCATACATGTTCGGTTCGACTCCTGAACTGCCGCGCGCGTCTCCGGGTCAATTTGGAGTGGGCTTTTCCACGTGGTCTATTACCAAAATCGGCCTGGTAGCTCGCTTAAGCTGCAGTCCGAGATTGGCGACGGAATAAGCATACCCTCGGTCTCCACCAGGGGTCTCAACTCGCGGCACATAGAAGTCATAGCGACCGGTCAGGCCTGTCCGGTCCCGCACCGGGCCGTCAAAGAAAATACCGGTCAAAGCGTATGCGAGGTCCTGCATCGTGGCTCCGCGGAAGTCCATGTCGTAGGGAGACCTGGGGGTGAGCGCGCGCACACCTCCGCTTTCCAATCGCACCCCCTGGGGAAGTATGGCGTCGGGATCCGCCGGTTTCAACCGGGGTCCCCGCTTCGCGATTACGAGCTCAAACATCGTTTGTTGTGCCGGTTCCTCATGGAGGGCAAGCTTAAAGCGCTCTTTGAGCGCGGCTCGGAGCGCGGAGCGGAGCAGGTCGTGGTTCTTGCCCTGGCTTTGCCACGCCTTCAGGTCGGCGGGCGACACTCGCGCATCAAAAGCGTAAACGTCGCCGGACCACTTTGGCAGGTTGCTGACTTCCGTGAACAGACAATCGCGCCTGAGAACAGGGTACGGAGGCCCATACGCCAAACAGACCACCTGGTAGAGCTGAACCTTTGCGGAAAAGACGTTCGGCGTCGGATCCGTCATCCCGATGTCCGATACACGCTGTATGGGGCGGATGGAGAGCACTTCGAACTTAAATTCGACGCCGCGACCGTCTTTGGGTGCAGGAATGCCCTGACTGCTTTGCGCCGGCGGAGACAGGCTCAAAAACGCGGCCTCCGCCAGAGACATCGCAATGAACGGAAAAACGATTCGCCGCGTTCTTACCATTTGAGTCTCCTGAGCAGCCTACTTTGCCGGCGTTGTCATCCCCGCATCGAACGCGGCGAGGTCGCGTTTGAGGTGAACGATCTTCTCTTCCAGCGCCGCGATGAAGGGGTTGTTACCCTCGGCGACCCCGGCTGCGCGTGCTTGTTCTCTGTCAAACGCCAATTGCTTTTCGTCGAGCGCCATCTCTTCTTCGATGGTGGCCCGATAGCGTGCGCGGGCTGCCGTGAACCCGGCTTGCGCCTCTTTTTGCGTCTCCATCAGCTTGTCGAATTTCGCCCGATCGCTTTGGTCTCCCGCCGCCGGCGATCCATCCGGAACCACACTGTACGTGGTCGCGAGCAGAGTGCGGCTCTGTGCGGCCAGTTTGGTCTGGTCCGCAAAATCCTTCAGTAGCTGCTGATACGCCGCGATGGCCCCCCTTTTGTTCCCCTGCTTGCGATAGCACTCCGCCATGCGAAAGAGCGCTGTCGCCGCGGTCTGGCGGGCCTCGGCGAATTGCGTCAGCACCGCCTGATATTGCTGGATCGCCGTGCGCGGGTTCTGTCTGGAATCTTCCTCCAGAATGCCGTTGCGCAACGAATCCGCCATGTGTTCCTGCGCAAAGCCCGTTGCCCCGCATGCCAGCATGATCGCAATCACTGTTCTGAATTTCATTTCGGTAACTCTCCTCATGCTTACTTTGCCGCAGTTCGTCTCCGCGGATGTCACACTTCTGCAAAATCGCATTGCGCGCCTTCGAGGCGATAGCCCACGCCATGCACAGTCACGATCCAGCGCGGATTCTTCGCGTCGTCTTCCACCTTGGCGCGAAGCCCGACGATGTGATTGTCCACAGTCCGCGTGGTGGGAAACGCCGTCGCGCCCCACACCAGATCCAGAAAACGCTGGCGCGAAACCGGCTCGCCTTCCGCCTCGGCCAGCAGTCGCAACATGGCAAATTCTTTGGCCGCCAGATGAAGCGGCTCACCACCCTTATGCGCCGTCAGCTTCACCAGATCGATGCGTACGTCGCCCATCGCGATGGCGCGCGGCGCCCGTCGGTCCGCCTGCGACCGCCGCAGCAACGCCCGCACGCGCGCGAGCAGTTCTTCCGTGCTGAACGGCTTGACGAGGTAATCGTCCGCGCCGCTGTCGAGACCGGTGACCCGATCCGGGACCTGCCCTTTGGCCGTGACCATCAGGACGGGAGTTCGAATTGCAAGCCGCCGCAGCTCCGCGCAGACCGCGTAGCCATCGAGCTTCGGCATCATCACGTCGAGCAGGATCAGGTCGGGCTTTTCGGCGACGGCCAGTTGCAGCCCCGCGACCCCGTCCGCGGCGGTCTGCGCGCGGTAACCTTCGGATTCGAGAATGTCGCGCAGGGCGACGCGCATGGAGTGCTCGTCTTCCACAACCAAAATGCGCGCGCCTGGATTCGGCGTTCCTGTACTCGGCGTGACTGTACTCATTTGGGCAACTCCAGACCAAAGCGGCTTCCGTGTCCCGGGCTGCTTTCGACGAGCACTCGCCCGCCGTGCGCTTGGGCGACGTGCTTCACGATGCTCAGACCGATGCCGACTCCTTCGGTCTCGCGGCGCAGCTCCGAGCCATAGCGATAGAAGAGATCGAAGATCTTCTGCTGCTCTTCGGCAGGAATACCGGGACCGTCGTCGACAACCCAGAACCGGATCGCCGCGGGCAGGATTTCTACTTCCACGCGAACCTCGGCGGCGCTGTTCTCTTCTCCGGCGGGAGAGTGCTTGATGGCGTTATCGAGCAGGTTCACCATGCTTTGTTCCACGGCTTCACTGTCCCATGAAGGTTGCAGGCTCTCAAATTCCGGCGGCGGCTCGATCAGGCGGATACGCACCCCGCGCTCGGCCGCGCCCGGCTGCATCAGCATCACGGTGTGGCGCAGCAGCGCCAGCGCGTCGAGCGGTTCGCGATGGTATTCTTTCCGGCCCTGGTCGATCCGCGAGAAATCGAGGACGTTTTCGACCAGCGAGGAAAGACGGCGGCACTCGCGCACAATCAGCCGGTAGTAATCTCTTTGCTTTTCCGCGCCGTCCACGCGGCCGCTCTCCAGACTCTCGGCCATCAGCCGGACGGCGGCGAGCGGGGCGCGCAGTTCGTGCGACACGCTTGAGACCAGATTGGATTTCATTTCGTTGAGTCGCATCTGATCGCGGTAAGTGTGCCAAAGACGCCAGAGCCCCAGCAGTGCCGCGGCCGCGGCTGTAAAGATGAGCCACTGCGTGAGAAGCAGCCGCCGGCGATAAGGCGCGTAGAGAAGGTCGGGGCTCGTGAGATCGATCGCGAGAACGAAGGGGTACTTCGCCGCATTGAGAGCAAAGCTGCCCTTGGCATAGGCGAGCGGAGCCGTTTTCGGATTCCCCCATTTGCCGACGTTCCAGCGTTCTCCCTGGACATTGAGCCACGCGCCCAGATAATCGGGCAGATTCACGTGGAGCGAGCGCACCAGCGGCTTCAGACTGAAAACTGTAATTCGCCATCCGCCATACTGCGGAATGCACAAAGCCAGGCTTTCTGCGGTTAACATTGCCGTCTCTCTATGCTCGAACGGCCGGTCATAAGAATAAAGAAGCGTGGGCGTGCCCAGTCGCTGCAACCGGGCAACGAAATCCTGCATCGTATCGCGCGTACGCTGGCGCGCGCTTTCCTGTTGCCGCCAGTTATCGCGGAGCCGCGCGACCATACTCCTGCCGGACTCCGTCGTTGCACGGGCGGCAACCTCGTCCAGAATCGCAGGAGAAAGAAACGATGGCGCGATGGAAAGGTTGTTCTCAATCGCAGCCGCCATGTCGTGCGGGACATCTCCGTTCGCAATGTGCCGCAGTGCAACAAGCAAAGCAAGATCCGCAACGGGCGTGCCCGATTCAGTGACCTCGCCGGGGTATTGTTGCGCAATAGCGACGGCCTGCCTAATCAGCGCGTCGCGATCGCTGTGCGGTTCGGCGGCGATCAGCAGACTCAGTCGGGCATTGGCGCGCACCGGCGCCGGGTTACCCGGTTCACTGAGGGCCGTGAGCGCTCCATTCGCGGTCTCCGCGTTCGGATGCCGAAATGTGGCGTCCTGGGCGGTCTGCCACAGCTCTGCCTCGCGCGGTCTCAGCTTTGAGGGCCAGTAATCGACGGGCGACGGAACCCGCGGATAGTCGGGCACTGCCCTGCCCTGGCCATCCACAATCTCCCCTTGCAGGGCCTGCCCGTTCTTCAGATTCGCCGCAAGAAATGCGCCGATCTCATCGCCAAGCAGCCGTGCCGCATCGGGACCGAGAGCATTGGCGCGGTTCCTCGCTTCCTGCTCGATAGCGTTCCTGTCTTCGCGGAGGAAATGGAGAGCGACACCAGACAAGACCACCACAGGCAGCACGATGAGCGCCGCCTGTCCGATCCATGCCAGTTGCCTGGTATTCCGCGCTTTCATGAGCGCGCGCAGCGTTTTCATGCAAGGTCATCGTAACGCGGCGGCACGGCGCGGAATGTCACGATTTTGTATGAATGCAGAGCCCCCCGCTTTTCCCCGGCCGCTTATTCGGAGAAACTCACCAGCAGCCCCGCGAACGCGAAGCCGGCGGTCAGCAGAGCCCATGGGGAAAGCCAGTGCCGGTCGATCATGGCGCCCGCGATCGCCGGCGCGACGACGGAAGAAATCGAAGTGATCGACTGCGTCAGCCCCAGCACAACACCCTGCTCGTGCCGCCCCGCCTTATGCGATATCAGCGCCGTAATCGAAGGCCGCAGGACGCCCATGCCATACGAATTCACGGTGCTCGCGCCCAGCAGTTGTCCGATGGTGCGGGTCCACGCCAGCAGCATGTAGCCGAGACCGGCGGAGAGGAACCCGGTCCTGACCAGCGTTCGCTCGCCGAATCTCTTCACCAGGCGGCCCATCAGTCCGCCCTGCAGAATGACGCCCAGCACACCGACGTACAGAAGCACGAAGCTCACTTCATGCGTGCCGAAGGGGTGACCGTTCGACGTGTAGCGCTGGCTTGAGTACAGCGCGAAGCCGCCGAAGAACAAGGCGAAGGGGAACGCGAAAAAGAAAAACTCCAGAAGGAGCTTGCCGAGACCGGGACGCCTGAAATATTCGGCGTAACGATTCCAGTCGAGCAAGCCAAGCCGCTTGCCAGCCGGCCCGGCTGCGTCCGCGTCTGTGGCTGCGATGCGCGGTTCCACCTTCGGCAAAAGCGTGGCGGTGCAGATCACGCTGGTGGCGGACAGCGCGGCGGCGGCGAAAATCGGATAGGTATAGCCGTACTGCGCGAGGAATCCCGAAATCGCGGGCCCGACGACAAAGCCGATCCCAAAGGCGATACCAATCAGGCCGAAGGATTTCGCGCGGTTCTGCGGTTCCGTCACGTCGGCGATGTAAGCCTGGGCGAGCGACAGGTTTCCCGCCGTCAGTCCGTCGATCACACGGGCCAGAAAGACGATCCGGAGCGAGCCGGCGAATGCGAGTATGAGAAAACCCACGAAGGTGCCGAGTTGGCTGACGATCAGCGGCGGCTTGCGGCGGCCCATGCGGTCCGACCAGTTCCCGAGGAACGGTCCGGCGATGAGCTGGCAGAATGCATAAGTCGACATCAGGAGGCCGACGACCGTAGCCGAAGCGCCGAAATGCATGGCATAGAACGGAAGCAACGGAATCATAATCGTCATGCCGAGAATGTCGACCAGAACGATGAGAAAGATGGGGAGCAGGGGGGACCGTTGAGACGCCAACTAACATGCTACCGCGAGGCGGCCCTTCGGGTTCCTGTGTAACATGGCTGTATGAAGTCCCCGGCCCCGAGTCCATGAACGTTGCCGCCAACTACGCAGTTCAGGACCTGACGGGCACGGTACTCGGCTGTATTCTGTTCGTGCCTCTGCTGCTGGCTCCCGGCTATGTGGCGGCCTGGTTCAGCGGCGTACTGGGGTTTCGCGGACTGACGGCGCCGTGGCGAGTGCTGGTCAGCCTGCCGTTGTCCGTGGCGCTGTGCCCGATCATGACTTATTGGGCGGGTATCGGCGGGCAATCCGTATTTGGCCACGGCGCAGTCTGGGCTCCCGTTTTCGCGTTGTACGGCCTCTGTTTCGCGCTCTGGCTGACTCTTCTGGCGGGGCTCTGGGGACACGAGCCGTTACCGCGCTGGCTGCGGGAATTCCGGCCGGTACCGCGAGTCGGCTGGGTCGTGCCCGCCGTGTGGTTTCTGGTAGCGACAGTCTCGCTGGTGGATCTGCAGATCGGCAACGGACTCTACCTGTCTGTCGCGGACGGCGACCATACTCTCCGCACCGCCGTCACCGATGCCATCAGCCGCGCGGGTGTTCGCCCCTTCAATGCACTGTACTTTCTGGGATCGCCGGCGCCTCTGCGGTACCACTATTTCTGGTTCCTACTATGCAGCATGGACGCGCAGGCAGGCGCGGCTTTGCGTCCGGGCAGTCCGCTGGTCTCCTCGCAAGAGGCGAATATCGCGAGCGTGGTCTGGTGCGGCTGGGCGCTGATCGCGATGGTGCCTTTGTACCTGCGCTTCCTGCACGAACGGACAGGCGTTGCGCTGCGCCGCTGTAGTCTGATCGGCATCGGCCTGTTTGCGGTCACCGGACTGGACATCGTTCCCACCGTACTCGACGCCGCGAAGGGCCGGATCAGGCCCGAAATGGAGTGGTGGAACGAGCAGGTGACGTCATGGCTCGGATCGCTGCTCTGGGTGCCTCATCACGTGGCGGGGCTGGTGACCGGCCTTATGGGATTCCTTCTGGTGTGGGACGCGGGACGGGCGGTGTCGCTGCGGCGCCGCGTGGCGGGCTGCGCGCTGGCGGGAGTGGCATTCGCGACTTTACCGGGCACGTCCATCCATCTCAGTTTCATATTCGCGGTGTTCGGCATGGTGTGGTTGTGCGTGACGTTGTTCCGGCGCTGGTGGACATCCGCCGCGGTTTTGGCGATAGCGGGCGTCGTCGCCGTTGCGCTTGCATTGCCGTACCTCGTGTCGCTGACGGGACCGGGAGCGGGGTCGGACGGTTCGTTACTGGTGTTTGAAATCCGGAGATTCTATCCTCTCGACCGTTTCATGGAAGACATGTCGTTCGACCGCTTTTCGATGGCGTACATGCGCCTTCTGGCGCTTCCGCTGAATTACTTTCTGGAACTTGGGTTCTTCGGCGTGGCCGCGGTGGCGTTCCTGTGGGGACTGCGCGGAGAATCGCCGCTGCGGCCGGGGATTCTGGCGGGGATGACGATGATGGCGGTCAGCGTGGCGCTCTGCACTTTTCTGAAACTGAACGTGGACGTCGGCAACGACCTTGGATGGCGCGGATTTCTGCCGGCCCAGTTCATCATGCTGCTTTGGGGCGCGGAGGTCATGTGGCGGCGAGGCGAGCGCGCGCAAGCCGAGGGCAACGGATTCCGCATCCGGTGGCTGCGGAGCGCGGTGTGGGCGCCGTTGATTGTGCTGGGGCTGGCGGGAACGGCCTGGGAGTTCGCGCTGCTGCGGACGTTTCTGATCTGGAACGACGGTAAGCCGCCCGCCGATGAATACTATCCGACGGACTATGGCGCGCGCGCGCTGGATCTGCGCCGCGCCTATGAAACTCTCGACCGCATTCTGCCTGCGGCTGCGAAGCTGCAAACCAATCCGGCGACGCCTTATACCGACTTCACGCAAGGGCTCTACGCGAGGCGGCAGACGGTGGCCGCGGACCGTGCGTGCGGCGCCGAATTCGGCGGCGATCCGGCGAAATGCCCGCACGCATTCACCAGCATCGCGGCGATATTCGACGGCGATCCGGATGTGACGTGGGAGAGAGTTAAGGACGTTTGCCGGGAATTCGCGATTGATGCGCTGATCGTGAACGACACCGACCCCGCGTGGGCCGGTTTCAATAACTGGACGAGGACGGCGCGGCCCGCGATTTCGTTGACGCATGTGCGTGTTTATCTGATGGGAGGGCCGCAGAAGTGAAGGCGGGTGTTGGGGGGAAGTCCGTACTACGAAAATTGCGAAAATGCTTTTAGAGCAAAGCTTTCAGCTGTTCCGGCTTGAGGCCGCAGTCGGTCAGGATCTTTCGCAGCAGCCCCATGCCCAGCGTGCGGGTGCGCAAGGGAACGACCGTTGCGCGACCGTCCGGATGCCTCATGAAGTAGTGGCTTCCTCGTGTGCGTTCGGCAACGAAGCCTGCGCGTTCCAGTGCCCGTACGAGCTCTTT
>Ga0302319_10018411_pt1 | contig 12744 bp, 7 predicted proteins | sample Bog_T0_2_FD_203319 | JGI IMG/M metagenome (GOLD analysis project Ga0302319, IMG submission 203319) | Peat permafrost microbial communities from Stordalen Mire near Abisko, Sweden - Bog_T0_2 | ecosystem: Environmental > Terrestrial > Soil > Wetlands > Peat | place: Sweden: Abisko, Stordalen Mire...
TTCAACAGGCTATCGGGGCTTCGGAGAAAGTATTCGGGTATCTCGACCAGCCCGAGGAGATCGCGTCGCAGGCGGGGGCGCGGAAGTTGGAAGGGTTCCGCGAAAGCATCGCGTTCAGCGGAGTGACTTTTCAGTATCCGACGGCGGCGGGCCTGCAGCTGGACGATGTATCCCTGACGATTCGGGCCGGCGAGATCGTGGCGCTGGTGGGGCCGAGCGGCGCGGGCAAAACCACGCTGGCCGGCATGGTGCCGCGCTTCCGGGATCCGGTTGCGGGCAGTGTCCTGATCGACGGCGTCGATATTCGGAAGCTGACGCTGGGGTCTTTGCGATCGCAGATCAGCCTGGTGGCGCAGGAGACGTTTCTGTTTAACGATACGGTGGCCCATAACATCGCGTACGGCATAGAGAAGTTCGACCGTGGGCGGCTGGTGGAGGCCTCGAAGGCGGCGCTGGCGCATGAGTTTATCGAAGAGCTGCCGCAGGGTTATGAAACGGTGATCGGGGACCGGGGCGTTAAGCTATCGGGCGGACAGCGGCAGCGGCTGGCGATCGCGCGGGCAATTCTGAAAGACGCGCCGATTCTGATCCTCGACGAAGCGACTTCGCATCTGGATACGGAGTCGGAAATGCTTGTGCAGAAGGCGCTGGCGAATCTGATGACGGGCCGTACTGTGATTGTGATCGCGCATCGGATCTCAACGGTCCGGCGGGCGGACAGGATTGTGGTGCTCGAACGCGGGCGCATTGTCGAGACCGGCAATCATGAAGAACTGATGCAGCAGGTGGGGATTTACCATCGGCTGCATCAGCTTCAATTTTTGGAATGACCCACCGAAATGCCGTCGATCATGGCGAGGTGTTTTTCGGCCAGAGGGCGAACGGGGTTATCGGCATCGTTCGGCGTCTGATTCAGCAACTGCTGCCAAATCGAGCGGGCCTGGTCTTTGCGGTCGGTCTTCTCGAACGTCTCGGCTTTGGTAAGCTGCTGCCGGATTTCGTCGGTTGAGGGAAGGTTGTCTTTGGGAGATCCCAAACGGTACTCCTCGTAGGCGGTGACAATTTTCTCCTGGTCGAAGTGGGGCGGACCCTTGTCGCGAGCCATGCGGGGAACAAGAAAAACGACACAGAGCACCGCGGCGGCTACGGTGGATGAAATCAGCATCCACGGACGAACCTTCGCTTGCGGGGTCGTGGGCTGCAGAGCGATCGGTTTGCCCACCAAAAGGCTGAGTATATGCGGCGGTGGCGGCGCGCCCGGCCAAGACGCGAGCGGCATGGTGCGCACGCCGTAGGAGAGGCTTGCACCAACATCGCGGCGCGCTTCGGTTACGAGCCGCCAGGAGCCAATCTCGACGTCATCGGAGAGAATGCGGAGGTCAAGTTTCAGGGTGCCGGCTTTTCTGGGGGTCAGCATGAAGACGACGGGGTCGGAATCGCCGGCGGGCGGGATGCGGATTTTTCTGGTTTCACGAGGCGGGTCGCAACCGGGTGCTTCGAGCATGAGGGTGAGGGTTGCAGCCAGGCGCGTGCCGGAGGTGTCGCGGGGAAAATTGAGAGAGATGTTTTTCGATTCGACGTCTTCGGGCCTGGGAGCGTACTTTTTGTCCATCCGCAGGATGTCGCGGAGCCCGGCGGAGTCTTTCATTCGGACCATCAGGACGAGATCGGTGGGTTCGTCGATGACGACCGAAGAAGGAATGGCGGAATCGACGACGCGTTCGGCGGAAGATGATGGAGTGGGCGGGGAGTTGAGTTCTTTCGCGTCATCGAGGAGGCGGCGGTAGAGGAGTTCGCGCAGGCGGCCGGCGACGTCTGAGAATGCAGCGTCGCGATCGGGCCAGGCTGTGACCGGCCGGGCGCCAGTGGGCAGGACCTGGAGTTTAGCGAAAGGGGTGTCTCGCCATTCGACAGGGCGCAGCAGGACCGGGATAACAACGGCGCCGCCATCGGTGTGTCGTTTGAGGGCGAAAGGCAGTTCGTTTTCGTTGATGTAGGTTGAGGCGAGAAAGTCGGCGCTTACGAGCAGCAGGATGATGCCGGCGCGCTCGAGGGCTTCGTGAATTTTCAGGGCCCATTCGCTGCCTTCATCGATTTTGCGGTCGTGCCAGTCGCGAATCAGGCCGGAGCGCTGAAGGGCGGTGAGGTGTTTGCGGAGCTCTTCGCAAAGCGGCTCGTCTGCGTGGGCATAGGAGTAGAACAGATCGACGGTTGCGGGAGTAGGGCTTGCGGACGTCATTGCATGTCCTTTTTCGTAGCTTACGATAGCAGAGTTCGGAGGGCGGCGGGCCGTGAAGGCGCGTGCAAAGATTCGCAAAGAAAGCGTTGCACGGGCGGCGGGCGTGGAACTACGGGTTGCGGTTCTGCCATTGTTAGAAGTAATGCATTCGCGACGTTCGTTTCTGAAGCAGGCCGTGTGCGCGGCGGGCGTGTCGCCTTTGCCAGGGCAGGAAGCGACGTTTTCGAGCGATGTGAAGATCGTCAGCGTGCTGGCCACGGTGCGGACGAAGACGGGAGAGATTGTTCAGGATCTGACGAAGGACGAGTTCCTGGTATCGGAAGCGGGGCGTCCGCAGAAGATCCGGTATTTTTCGCGAGAGACGGATTTGCCGCTGGTGCTGGGGCTTTTGGTGGATACGAGCGGGAGCCAGCGAAATGTTCTGGGCGAGGAGCAGGAGGCGAGTTACCGGTTTCTCGATAAGGTTCTGCGAGAGGATGTCGACCGGACGTTCGTGGTTCATTTCGACTATCGGGCCGAGGTGCTGCAGAATATGACGATCTCAAAGCTGATGCTGCAGAAGGCGCTCGACCGGCTGAATGTGAACGGGCGCGGCGGCACGACGCTGTATGACGCGGTCTATCTTTGCTCGAATCTGGTGACGAAGAAAGAGACGGGCCGGAAGGCTTTGATTGTGCTGACGGATGGTGAGGACAACGGGAGCAGGACCACGCTTGAGGATGCGATTGCGGCGGCGCAGCGGGCCGATACGCTGGTCTATTCGATTCTGTTCGAAGATCCGCGGGCAACGGGGCGGCGGTTCGGGCCGGACGGGAAGAGTGTTTTGCGAAAGCTCTCGAAGGAGACGGGCGGAGGGTTCTTCGAGGTTTCGAGGAAGCGGCCATTGGATGCGATTTATGGGCAGCTGCAGGAAGAGCTGCGGAATCAGTACAGCTTTGGTTACACGCCGGCGGATTCGGCGGGCAAGGGGTTTCGGCCGATTAAGGTGGAGACAGTTCGTAAGGGCCTGGTGGTGCAGGCGCGGAGCGGGTATTATCCGGACGGTTCCCGGTAGTGGATTAAAACGCCACTTTGATCGCGAACTGCACCAGGCGAGGGTTGTTGACCGTGTAATTCACGACGGCAAAGGTCGGAGAGTTGAAGTCCGCACCGGCGTTGTTGCCGCCGGGCGCTCCGAACTGCGGATGGTTGAAGAGATTAAAGATCTCAGTGCGGAAATCGGCTCGGATCTTTTCGTTCAGCTGGAAGTGTTTGATGATCGAGAAATCCGTGTTCACGAAATCGGGACCTGAGAGCGGCGTGCGGTTGGCGTTCCCGAGTTCGCCGGGGGCGGGCTGCGCGAAACAGGCGGGGTTGAACCACTCGGAAAGCGTGGGATGGCTCAGGACCGGATTGCAAATCTGATTCGGGCGAATTTGCGAAACCGCGTTGGTATTTTCAAGACCTGCGCCTGAAGAGTTATTGGTATCGATGACAAAGACCGGGAATCCGGAAGTAGCCTTTTCGATCACGGTCGCTTCCCAGCCGCCGAGAATGGCGTTCGTCGCACCGTTCCAGGAACTTCCCCATTTGCGGCCTTTGCCAAAAGGCAACTCGTAAATGATGCTGGCGGTAAAACTGTGATTGAGATTGATCTGGGAAAGTCCCCAGTCGAGACTCTGCCAGTTAGGTAAAGGGAAGTAGGTAGCTCCTATGATGCTGCCTAAGCCGTCGGTAAAGCCGGAATCGTAGGCGCGCGAGTAGGTGTAGCCTATCAGGGCATAGAGGCCGTTCTTAGCGTTCTTAGTCTCGGCCTTGATCTGAAGTGAATTGTAGTGCGCGCTGCCCGCGTCGTAAATATTGTCGATAGTGGAGTAAGCGAAAGCGGGATAAGGCACGCCGAAAGCCGCGCCTCCGGGGCCGCATCCGAGCGTATAGCCTTTGACGACTCCGCAGGCCGAGGGCGAACCTACGTTGATGTTATTGCCGAATTCGGTAATGTGAGAGGAGCGCGAGCCTGCGTATCCCGCGGTAAGCAGGACCTGACCGGGTAATTCGTGTTCCACGTTCACGTTGAACTGTTGAATCCTGCCCTGTTTGAAGTTCAGATTCTGAGCAAGAATGGTGCCGGTAAAGGTAGATGGGTTGGGCGGCGAAGTGAAGGTGGGAAATCCCGAGGAGAAACTGATAGCGCTCGGCGAGAGTCCGTAGCGGGTTGCGCAGGCGGCGGTGGCAAAGGTACAGTTGCCGCCGAAGGCGAATGCATCGGATTCGGCGTAGTCGGGCGGATTCTGCCAGAGGCCCTGGGCGCCCTGATTCCAGGAAGAATCGTGGTACATCCCGTAACCGCCGCGCACTACAGTGTTGGCGCGGCCGAAGGGACGCCAGGCGAAGCCGATGCGCGGTTCGAGAGCGGTCCAGTCCATCTGAATGCCGGCGCTTGCGCCCGCGTTTTGACCGGCGACGAGGAACTTACCGGTGGCGGGGTCGAAATCCGACTGGCGATTGGCGACCTCGGTAACGGGCGTCACCATGGCCCATGCCAGGCCGAGATTCAGAGTCAGGTGGTTACTGATTTTCCAGGTGTCTTCGACGAAGGGGCGATAGAGCTTCCAGCGACGGCCGGTATTGCCGCCGGCGAATTCCTGATCGTGAATCGCGAGGCTGGTGAGGCCGGTGAGAAGGTCGGCGGCGGGATCGCCGGTCCACAGTCCGCTGACCACCCAGAAGCCGTTGGGAAAGCCGACCGCGAGCGTGTTGAGCTGGTTAGCCCGGAACGATCCGCCGATGCGAATATCGTGGCGGCCGCGCACCATTTCGAGATTGTCGGTGAACATCCAGACATTGGTTCCCCCGATGAAGGGCGTGTAGCCGCGATCGCCGAGCGACCAGTAAGCGCCCAGCATTTCGACCGAAGTGAGACCGCAGCTGTTGCCGCCGAGATTGGCGCCGGGGATGCCGAACGCGGAGGAAAGGCAGGAGCCATCGCCCTGCGACGTGATGTAGTCGAAGATTCTGTTGAAGCCCGCGGTGAACTGATTGATGGTGCGGGGCGAGAAGATGTGAGTCTCGGAGATAGCCGCATTGCGGGCATGGTTGGCGATGCTTTGATTGCTCGCGAACGGACCCTGCTCGGCCAGCCCGGGAGCGCCACCGGGCACGTAGGAAGTCGCCTGATCGTAGCTGTAGCGGGCAAAGAGGGAATCGGTGGTCGAGATGTTTTCATCGAGCCGCAGGTCGAACTTTCCTTCGTTGAGTTTTCTCACCGGCTGGCTCACGTAGTTATAGCCGAGCGCGGCATTGTCGGCGTTGGGCAGCGGATAAAGGTTGATGAGTTTCTGGCCGATGGGATTGATCAGGCTGAGCGGAATTTTGTTGCAGGCAGAACCGGTGGCCTGGCTTCCGTCCGCAGCGGCGGGAAGGGATGCGCCGGAAGCGCCGCAGTAGAAGGGCACGGAGACCGGATTGCCCTTGACCACCTGGGTGGCCCAGGGGTTCACGAGCGACGTGGCGTTCGGGTTGCCGAAGGCGTCATTCGTGAAGTCACCGGTTCGCTGGGCGACGCTGGGCACCACGCCCGTGAACGGTATGGCGTGGCGCTGGTCCTTCTGTTCATAGTCGGCGAAGAAGAAGATTTTGTCCTTCCTGATGGGACCGCCAAGCGAGGCGCCGAACTGGTTCAGGTTGAATTTCTCGGTGGTGGCCGCAAAGTAACTTCGGGCATCGAGATCGGTATTGCGGAAGAATTCGAAGACGGAACCGTGAAGGGTATCGGTTCCGGATTTGGTGGTCACGAGGACGGTGGGTCCACCGCGCGTTCCCCATTCAGCCGAGTAATTGTAGGTAAGAACTTTGAATTCCTGGATGGAGTCGATGGAGGAAAGAATCGAAATGGCGCCGGAGGTGAGCTCGTTGTTATCGTTACCATCGAGCAGCCAGTCGGTACTGTTGGCGCGCGAACCGCCTACCGAGAGCGAGTAAGAGCCGCGCGCGGAGGCTTCGCTGCTGGGTCCTCCATTGAAGAAACTGTTGGGATTGGTTTCCTGCGTGACGCCGGGAGTCAGCGTGGCAAGCTGGACGAAATCGCGTCCGTTGAGCGGGAGCTCGGCCACCTGCTGGGTTGTGATCACCTGGCCGAGAGTTCCGTCCGAAGTCTGCACCGCGACAGTGGTAGCCGAAACATCGACGCTGGTCTGAACGTTGGCCGGGGAGAGCTTGAAATCCAGCTCGCGGTGTTCATCCACCTGCAGACGGATATCCTGCGCAACGGCTTTTTGAAAGCCGCTCTGCTCGACCTCGACGTTGTAGAGGCCGGTGCCCAGCAGCGGAACGGTGTAGGCTCCGATATCGTTTGTAGTGGAGGAGCGGACGAGGCCGGTTGCCGGGAGCGTGACGGTGACCTTCGCGCCGGGAACGGCGGAACTGGTGGAGTCGGTTACGGTTCCGGAGATGCTGCCGGTGGCCTGCGCGAAAAGCGGCGTGACCGTGGCTGCGGGAAGCAGAGAAATGGCGGCTGTGTAAAAGGCGGTGCGGGCAAAACGGCTCATCGATTCTGTTCCCCCTGGGCCTCGCGATTGAGAGAGGCCGATAGCGGCTAAACGGACCGAGTCAGCTAACAATCCGGCATGCAAATCAGGGCAGCGGATTGAGTTTAGTCTCAACTTATTTCGGCGATTTGTCAAGAAAATTGGCGGATGGTTTGTGGGGATTCGCGCGGGGGGAAGGGAGGATGTTCGAGACATTAGACTGGAGTTCATGTCGTGGCCTCGGCCGGCGCTTTTGTGTATCGCCTTAGTCGGCGCGTCATGCGCGGGCAGGCGGGATCCTTTGCCGGAGTTTCCTCGCGTGGTTCTGTGGGCGTGGGAGCGGCCGGAGCATATGAATTACATTGATCCGAGCCAGACGGGCGTGGCTTATCTTGCTTCCACGATTCGGTGGCAAGCGGGTGAAGTTAAGGTGTTGCCTCGGTATCAGCCTTTGGAGATTCCGGCGAGCACGGTGGTGATGGCGGTGGTGCGGATGGAGTCGGGCACAGGGCCTTTGCCGGATGCGGAGGCCGTTGCCGGGAAGGTTGTGGCGGCAGTGCCCGCTCGTGCGCGCGCATTACAAATCGATTACGATGCGCGAGCTTCGGAGCGGGAATGGTATGCGGCTTTGCTCCATGCGGTTCGGCAGAGGCTGCGCGCGGACGTCAGTCTGAATATTACGGCGCTGGCTTCGTGGTGTCGGGGCGATCCGTGGATTCGGAATCTGCCGATTAACGACGCGGTTCCGATGCTGTTTCGGATGGGTGCGGGCGAACCTCGCGGCGTGCGGAAGTTTTCTGCGGAGGTCTGCCGGTCGAGTGTGGGGATTTCGACGGATGAGACCGCGATCGCGCCTCCGCACGGGCGGCGGATTTTCATTTTTCATCCGCGCCCGTGGACGCCGGAGGCTTATCGTGCTGCAATGGAAATCGCCAGGAGAATGCGATGAGAGTGCTTCAGCGGTGTGGCTGTATTCTGTTCGCGATTTTGTTTGTGCCCCGAGTAGTGGAAAGCTGCGGGCCGTTCATTTATTTAGCGAAGTTCACGACTTACCACCACGCGTTTCCGAGCGAGTTTACCAGCGGGAACCTGGGCGTGTTGCGGCCGGAATATGCTAGGGCCGATTTGCTGGTGGCGTACCGCATTTTGTCGGGCGTTCCGCTGAGCGCGGGTGAAACGATGGAGCGTCCGCCGAGCGCGGGCACGGCGGAAGAGAGGATGAAGCCGTGGCTGGAGGAGCGCAACAAGGTTCCGGGGCTGAAGCCCGTGGAGTTCGACGCCGATAAGAAGGTTCCCGCGTCGGATTTCGAAGAATTTCCGAACTGTCTCGCCCCTGCGTTCAGCACCGCGGCGGATACGCTGAACAAGCGCATTGCGGCGTGGGGCGCATCTTCCCCCAAGCTGGCGGAATGGGTGAAAGGCCAGGACACGGTTTTTGCTAACTGCTCAGCTGGACCTTACATTCCGGAGCCGGTTTCGAATGCCGATCCGCTTCTTGCAGCGGATCGCAAATATCAGATTGCGGCCGCCGAGTTCTACGCCGGGCAGTACGACAAAGCCGAGGCCGATTTCGATTCGATTGCCAAAGACACCGCTTCGCCGTGGCACGACGTAGCCGCTTACGTCGCGGCGCGCGCCTGTATCCGCGAGGGGACGATGGGCAAGAACGACAAGAAGCTGCGCGAGGCGCAGTCGAGATTGAAAGCGATTGCCGGGAGTTCCGCGCCGGGGGCATTGAAGGCTCCGGCGGAGCAGATGCTGGGATTCGTTCGCGCTCGCACGGAGCCGGAGCAGCGCTTTGCGGAATTGGGCAATGAGATCGTGAAGCCGAAGCTGGGCGCAAGACTGGGCCAGGCGATTACCGATTACACCGCAATTCAGGAAGCGATGACCGACCATCCCGCCGCGCCGGGCAAGGCTGAGGTGACTGACTGGATCGCGGCTTTTCAAACCGGCGGCGGGACGCTGGCGAAATGGCGAAACAAACCGACTGCCCCGTGGCTGCTGGCCGCGCTGGTGTGGGCCGATAAGGAGAAAACAACCGGTGCGGATCTGAAGGATCTGATTGCCGCTGCGCATGCGGTCAAGCCGGACGCGCCCGATTACGCGACGGCCACCTATTACGGAATTCTCGATGAAATTCGTGGGGAAGATCGCGATGAAGCGCGGCAATGGGCGGAAGAGGCTTTGACACGCAAACTCCCGGCCCCCGTACTGAACCAGGCAGTCAACATGCTTCGCTCGGAACGGCTGCGAACGGCGCGCGACTGGAATGAGTTCCTGCGATTCGCGCCGCGTACTCCCGTCACTTCGGGGTTGTTTGAATACAGCGACGATACGCCATTCGACGGCGCCGATGCGGCCGCGCACAGCATGCCGGCTTTCGATGCGGACGCGCGGGACACGCTGAATCAAGCTGTGCCGCTCGCACTCTGGGCCGATGCCGCGAAGAACGATCTGCTGCCGAAGAATCTGCAGACGGCAACGGCGCAGGCGGGATGGGTAAGGGCGGTGATGCTGGGCGATCGCGCGACGGCGCGGGAGTTCGCGCAGCGGCTGATGCTGCTCAAACCGGAGTTGAAAGCCTCGATGCAGGCATATCTGGCGGAGCAGGATCCCGCGGGCGCGAACTTCATGGCGGTGTTGCTGATGCTGCGCGGGCCGGGCTTCGAACCTCAGGTGCGCGACGGATGGGGCCGCGATACGCCGGTTTTGGAACGCGATGCGCTTCGCGATAACTGGTGGTCGGTGACAGAGCATCCGGGCAATACGCCCACTGCGGATACCGAGGCGCTGGTCGATTTGTATCCCGACGGGAAGTTTGGTCCGCGGGCGTTCCTTCCGGGAGACGGGAACAAGGCGGGCGCGGCGGAGTGGGCGAAGATTGTGGTGCGCGGGAATGCGGTGGATTATTTGTGTTCCGAGGCAGTGGCATGGGCCGAGGCGCATCCGCAGGACGCCCGCGTGCCGGAGTCGCTGGCGCTGGCGGTAGAGGCCACCCATTACGGGCCTGTGGATGCCGAGAGCACGAAGTGGTCGAAGCGGGCGTTCGATTTGCTGCATAAGAAGTACCCGGCTTCGGAATGGACGAAGCGGACAAAGTACTGGTATTGAGGGTTGGCGGCGGGGAGATTATGCCTCCCGGTCGTTCAGCCTCGGCGCGCTTCGAGCGTCTTCTTCCAGGCGGCCATGAGTTGCGCCTTCGCGGTTTCGGCGAGCGGGCCGGGCAATTCTTCGGGCAGACAGGTCCGGCAGAGTTCGATGGTTTTGCGCAGGCTTTCGGCGAACTCTTCGCAGGGCGCGCAGCCGGCAAGGTGGGATTCGATTTGGGAACAGGCCTCGGAGGCAGGTCGAGATTGAGGTAATCCGAGAGAACGGCCAGCACCTCCCGGCATTGTTCAGTGCGCGGCATATGCCTGCCTCAGTGCGAGCCTTGCGATGAAGGCGCGTCTTGACCACGTCTTCCGTCAGGTCGAGGATCTGCGCGGTCTCCTGGGTGGATAACTCGTCGACGTCGCGAAGCAGGATGACCGAGCGATAGTGCGGCGGGATTGGGCGGATCGCATCGTAGAGCGTCTTCTTCTGTTCGCTCCGCATGGCGCGCAGATCGGGGAGATCCGCCCCATCGGCGGGCTCGCGGGTGAGATCCTCGAGCGAGTCCTCATGGTCCGGCTCAAAAATACGTTTTCGCCGCTTCATGAGGCAGGCGTTCTTCGCGATCTGAAAATACCCAGGGGCGAACGCGCTCCGGCTCGCGGAGTTGAGAGAAGTCTTCAAACACCTTGAGGAGTGCTTCCTGGGCGACTTCCTCGGCATCCTCGCGCTGTCCGCACATGAGCATACTGTATTGAAAGATCTTCGCGCGGAAATGATCGGTAAAGCGCTCAAAGGCCTCGGGCTCTCCGGCGATCAGTTCGCTCGCCAGCCGGGTCTCAGTGTCACGTTCCAGTGGTCTGCACCGCCTCCGAGTCTATCGGATACGGCGGGATTATCGGGCACTCTGCAACGTTGACCACGGTTTCAATCGCCGGTACGCTGAGGAGCGTGTTGTGGATCAGGCAGGCTTTCACGGCGCGCAAAACTCCCGGTTGATGCGACGGATCGAGCCCCGCGACCGTGACTTCAATTCTGAAGTTCGTCAGGCGCGCGGGCTGCGCGCCCTTTTCCGCCGATACCTTCACTTCCACGCCCCTATGCTCAATCGACCTTGCAGCCAGATACTGGGTGGCGTAGAAAGCCGCGCACGTGCCAAGCGAAACCAGATGGAACTCCGGGGGCGTCATACCGGTGTCTCTTAAGGAACACGCGCAAGTCCTGGCCGCCGAATCGCGGCTGCACGGGTGTTCCTTTACGTTTGGCGCCGAGTCCGGCGGCCCTTGCGCTTCGCCTCCCTGAAGTGCGGGCTGATCGCAGATGACGCGATGGCCGCGGGCCGCGGCTTCGAATCTGACCCCGCCGAGATGCTGAACGGTGACTTCCATACAGGCGCTCCTGCTATGAGAGATGTAATGAGCGGGTTTTGGTGACGCGGGGCCGGAAAAAGAATGGCGGGACCAGGTGCAGCGGAGGGGGCGGAAACAGCTCGTCCAGGCGGCAGTTTTTTTTAAGCAATTGCTTGAAGAATTTCAACTTTGCCGCTTCGGACGGGGAAAAGGCGTCGAGTGAGACTCGACGCGGCACGCAGAGTGCGTGCGCCACACTCTATGTCTCTACCGGCCTTCGACTAAAGCCTGAAGGTCGCCGGCAATGCGGTTCATTGCCTCGGCCTGCGCAGCCAGCTGATGGTTCGCAGCCGAGCTTTCTTCGGAAGTCGCGGCCGTTCCCTGCACCACCTGATCGATCTGGCGAAGAGACCCCGAAACCTGCTCCATCTCGCGAGACTGGTCCTGGCTACCGGAGCGCACCGCGTCGACGAGCGTTCGCACTCGCGCGCTGCTGGCCGTAATGGCGTGAACCACGGAGGCCACTTTTTCCAGCTGAGCGCCGCCCTCGTTCGAGCGGCTGATCGATTCCTCAATCAGCGGCGCAATTTCCCTGGCGGCCTCGGCTGAACGCCTCGCCAGACTTCGCACCTCGTCGGCTACCACAGCGAAGCCCGCGCCCGCTTCCCCTGCGCGCGCAGCTTCCACCGCCGCGTTGAGCGCGAGAATGTTGGTCTGGAAGGCGATTTCGTCGATGACACGGATGATCCGCGCGATCTTGTGGCTGGATTCGGTGATGCCACCCATCGACGCGACCATGCCCTGAAGTGCTTCGTTATTGTCCCGGATGCCGATCTCGACAATGTCCATTTCCTCGGCCGCCGCGCGCGAGCTTTCGGCATTCTTCCGCGTCATCGAAGCTACCTGCTGGGTGGCGGCTGAAGTTTCTTCGAGCGACGCGGCCTGCTCGGAAGCTCCCTGCGCCAGATGTTGGCTCAAAGCCGACATTTGGCTGACCGCCGACGAGACGTGCTCGGAACTCTCCGAAATCCCGCCGATCAGAGAGCGGAGCCTTCGGCTCATTTTCGAGATCAGAAAATACACCCCCAGCCCAACCCCGAAGGCGAGCGGCAGCAGCCACGCCGCAGTCTGGGTCATCCCGGCAGCTACCACCGCATCCAGCTTGTCGAGCTTAGACCTCAGCAGGAACATACCGTGCCGGTCGCCTTCGCGCCAGCCTTCCATCCGGAACCCCAGGATGTCTTTGCCTGTCGCGGTGTTTCCTGCAGAGTTCGCGGCGTTGCCATGACACATCAGACAATCGGCGCTCAGGACGATGGGCCTCGCGTAGACCACCTCATTGGATACTTCGTCGAACTCGAAGTAGTCCGGAAGCCGGTCGTTTTCCATCAGGCTGAGGATTCGTTCTTCGTCGGCTCGGGGCGCGTTCTTAGGATTGCGGGGATTGTGGGCCGGAACCCGGAACTCATAGCCCTCCGCGGTCGCCACCTGGGAAATGGAGTTCCAGGCCGCGACAATCGGTACTGTTCTGTAAATACGGCTGCTCTTGTAATCGGCC
>Ga0302319_10018418_pt1 | contig 12741 bp, 9 predicted proteins | sample Bog_T0_2_FD_203319 | JGI IMG/M metagenome (GOLD analysis project Ga0302319, IMG submission 203319) | Peat permafrost microbial communities from Stordalen Mire near Abisko, Sweden - Bog_T0_2 | ecosystem: Environmental > Terrestrial > Soil > Wetlands > Peat | place: Sweden: Abisko, Stordalen Mire...
GCGGTGCAGATACCCGGGAAGATCGTTCCGGTGTTCCCGGAAAATTCGGAAGGGCGCTACAGCCTTGCTACCACCGTTCTGGCGGTTCCGGATTATGCTTCCGACACCCCGGACAAATCAACCGTCCAGTTAGAAGAACGGCCGTTCGGGACCCCGGCGGCCATTCGCAGCTGGTCTTATCCCGGCGACAATGCGGCGTGGGAGTTCGTTTATTCCCGAACAGATAATCTGGCGACGGACACCAATTAACCGGTCGCCCAACCAGGTGGGACAGGCGGAAGATCCTGTCCCGCCTTCCTCCATAAGGTGGTCGCTTTTGATGACGATTCTCATCGACGGTCTTCCCAACAGCGCACATCCGGGAGAGCGTCTCATCGACGTAATGGGCCGCGGCGACGTGGAAATACCCCACGTCTGTTACCACCCTCAACTCGGTCCGATTCAGACCTGCGACACGTGCCTGGTTGAGGTCGACGGCAAACTGCTGCGCGCCTGCGCCACTTCGGTCTCCGACGGCATGTCGGTGCAAACCACCTCGGGCCGGGCCCGGTCAGCCCGTACGGAAGCGTTCGATCGCATTCTGACCAATCACCTTTTGTATTGCACGGTATGCGACAACAACAACGGCAACTGCACGGTTCACAACACCACGAAGATGCTTGCCGTCGAGCACCAGAGTTTGCCATTCAAAAACAAACCCTACGAAGTCGATAACACCAACCCGTTTTACCGCTACGATCCCAATCAGTGCATCCTCTGCGGCCGCTGCGTCGAGGCCTGTCAGAATCTCGAGGTGAACGAAACCCTGTCGATCCGCTGGGAGGACGCCCACCCGCGGGTTCTCTGGGACGGAGGCGCGACCATCAACGAATCCAGCTGCGTTTCCTGCGGTCACTGCGTCACGGTTTGTCCCTGCAACGCCCTCATGGAAAAATCGATGATTCATCACGCCGGCTTCATGACCGGCTTATCGAAACCGGCAATCGACAGTATGATCGACATCGTGAAAGGCGTTGAGCCTGAAACCGGGTACACGGCAATCCTGAAGGTCTCTGAAGTCGAGGCTAAAATGCGCGAGACCCGCATCCGCCGAACGAAGACTGTGTGTACATATTGCGGAGTCGGCTGCAGCTTCGATGTCTGGACGAAAGACCGGCACATCCTGAAGGTTGAGCCGGCGGATGGCCCCGCGAACGGCGTCTCCACCTGTATCAAGGGTAAATTCGCCTGGGACTTCGTCAACAGCAAGGATCGTCTCACTTCGCCTCTGATCCGCGAGGGCGACCGTTTCCGCGAAGCGAGCTGGGACGAAGCGCTGGATCTGGTTGCCCGGCGTCTGGCGGAAATCAAACAGCAGAACGGCGCTGATTCTCTCGCCTTCATCTCGTCTTCGAAATGCACGAACGAGGAAAGCTATCTGATGCAGAAGCTGGCCCGATCGGTGATCGGCACCAACAACGTCGACAACTGCTCGCGGTACTGTCAGGCGCCCGCCACCGCAGGTTTGTTCCGGACCGTGGGTTATGGCGGCGATTCCGGGTCTATCGGCGACATCGAGAAGGCCGATCTTGTGATCATCGTCGGCAGCAACACGGCGGAAAGCCATCCCGTGATCGCCACACGCGTCAAGCGATCTCATAAGCTGCATGATGCGAAGCTCATCGTCTCCGACCTGCGCGAGCATGAGATGGCGCGGCGGGCCGACCTGTTTATCCATCCGCGCGCGGGCACCGATCTGGTCTGGCTTTCCGCAGTCAGCCGCTACATTCTCGACAACGGCCTTGCCCATATCGAATTCCTCGATCGGTGGGTCAACAACCTCGATGAATATCGCCGGAGCCTGGAGCCGTTCACATTCGAGTTTGCCTCGCGGACTTGCGGCCTTTCCACCGAGACTCTGAAACAGATCGCGCATATGGTGGCCGATGCCGAAAGGGTCTGTGTTCTCTGGGCGATGGGTGTGACGCAACACTCCAACGGGTCCGACACTTCGACCGCCATATCCAATCTCCTGCTTGTGACGGGAAACTACATGCGCCCCGGCACGGGAGCCTATCCGCTCCGCGGACATAACAATGTGCAGGGCGCAAGCGACCACGGATCCATGCCGAACTTCCTGCCCGGATATCAATCGGTCGACGATCCCGAGGTGCGCACCAGATTCGAGAGCGCCTGGAACGTCCCGCTGCCTTCCTCAAAAGGCCTGGACAATCACGAAATGGTCGACGCCATTCACGAGGGCAAGCTCAAGGCGATGTATCTGTTCGGCGAAGAGATGAGCATTGTCGACTCGAATTCCAATTACGTCGGCGCCGCGTTCCGCAAACTCGACCTGTTTGTGGTGCAGGATATTTTCTTCAGCGCGACGTGCAGGTTCGCCGACGTGGTCCTTCCCGCGTGTCCGAGCCTCGAAAAAGAAGGCACGTTCACCAGCACCGAAAGGCGCATCCAGCGGCTCTACCAGGTTTTCGAGCCAACGGAAGGCAGCCGTCCGGACTGGCAGATCGTTCAGCAGGTAGCGAATCGGCTGGGAGCGCGCTGGAATTATCGGCACCCTTCGGAAGTGATGGACGAAATCGCCGCGCTTACGCCTATGTTCGCCGGTGTAAATTACCAGCGTCTCGAAGGGTACAAGACACTTCAGTGGCCGGTCGCCGCCGATGGCACCGACGAACCGCTGCTCTACACGAAGCGATTTAACTTCCCCGACGGCAAGGCCAGGCTGTTTCCGGTGACCTGGCGGGAGGCGCCCGAACAGCCCGACGCCGAATTCGATCTGCTGCTGAATAACGGGCGGCTGCTCGAACACTTCCATGAAGGTAATCTCACCTATCGCAGCCCCGGCATCAGGGAAAAAACCCCGGACACTTTCGTCGAGGTCTCGCCGGAGCTGGCGAAAGAGCGCGGCATCGGAGATGGAAGTCTGGTGCAGTTGACCTCGCGCCGCGGCCGGCTGCGGGTAAAAGCCGTAGTCACCGACCGCGTTCACAGACGTGAGCTGTATATGCCGATGAACTCCGCCGAGAACCCGGTCAATGTTTTGACCGGCAGCCACACCGACCCGGCGACGCATACGCCTGCTTACAAAGAGACGGCAGTGAAGATGCAGGTACTGAGCGAAAACGGCGAGAGCCCGCTGCCCCGATTCAACTCCCGCTTCGGAACTCCAACGCCTCAACACGGCGTGGAGGTCGAACGGAAATGGAAGCGACCGGATTACCGCATGCCGGGAAACGGCCTGGTAAATATCAAAACTAAGTAATCGGGGACAAGAATGGCAAAACCGATTGATTTTGAGACGACCCCGAAGCCGAAGCCTATATGTCCAGAGCGGCTGCAAAACGCTCCCGCGGAACACGCCGAGGCTATCCTTTCGGCTTATGAGCTGTTGCAGGTCATGCACGACAAAGGCGTTCTGAATCTGCTCCGCGGTCTGGTGGGCGGCGGAGACGCCCTGATCGGCACGATCGCCGCAGCCGTCAATACGCCGGAATCGATTCGCGGCATCCGCAACTTTCTGCTGCTGACGAAGTTCTTCGCCAACATGCCTCCGGACGTTCTGAACAGCATTGCGGAAACCGTGAGCAACGGAGCGAAACGGGAGAAGGCGCACAAAGCCCCGGGCCTGCTGAATTTGTTATGGCGGCTCCGCAATGAGAACAGCCGTCATGCGGCGGCGGTTGCTCTCGACTTGATCGAGGGTTTGGGCAAAGGATTATGACATCTGCCACCGTCCGCCTTCCGATCGCGAAGGTCGGGGGCCGCATCGCGCACCGGCAGGATGACAGCCTGGCGGTAGAAGAGCCACTCGAGATCAGAGTGGGGTCCACAAGTCTCTCTGTCACGATGTGAACGCCAGGCCATGATTTTGAACTGCTTACGTTGCTCGGGCGAGGTGGTGAGAGGAGAACGGAACAACATCGAAGTGAATGCGGCCAGCGAATCTGGAGAACTCAGCTTGTCCCGTAGATTATCGGAACAATAGAGCGACGATAGGCGCCGCCACGGCGGTTAGAATTCCGTTCAGCCCGATTCCCACCGCCGCAAACGCTGCCGCAGTTCCGCTTGCAGGCGCCACGTGAGCTGCTGCGACGCCGCTTCCCGCGGTCCCGGCAGCCAGCCCGACTGCGCGCCAGTCCCGCACACGCATGGCCGAGAGGATCAGCCTCAGCATGGCAGCAGCTATGATTCCTCCGATAATAGCCAGCGAAGCCGTAAGGGCAGGTTCGCCGCCGATCTGTTGCGAGACCGCCATCGCGATCGGTGTTGTCACGGCCTTGGGGAGCATCGACAGGGCAACTTTACGCTCGCCACCGAGTACCTTAACCAGGGCCGCGCCGCTAAGCATCGACACCAGAGAACCAGCTGACAGACCCAGCGAGATGCCAGGGAAGCCTCGCCTGACGTGAATCAAGTTATCTTCGAGCGGGACTCCCAGCGCTACCGTCGCAGGTACCAGCAGAAACGTGAGCAGCCAGGTCGACCGAAAGTACGATTCGTACGGAACATGCGCAGCGGTAAGCAGTCCGCAAACGATTGCAATAGCTATCAACACCGGATTAGCGGCCGGGTTGCCTCGCAACGATCTCTGCACAGCACGCCCGATCAAATACGCGCTCACCGTGGCCGCCAGCCAGAACAGATTGGCCGCCGGGGCGCGCAGGGACGCGAGGCCTGGCATTATTCCGCCCGGCCCGAGACAAAGCGATGCATGATCCAGCCACATACTGCAAGGCCGAGAGTTGTTGACACGACAAGCGCCGCCAGAATGGGAATCCAGTTTCGCCGGAGAACATCGCCTTCAGTTAGTACGGCACAGCCGGCGGGTACAAACAACAAGCCGAGGTGATTCAGGAGGGCCCTGGACGCGGGTGCCACGTTCTCCGGCAACCACGCCGTTCCGGGAGCCGATACGCGTCGTGCGATGGCGAGTGCACCCGCCAGAAGGACCAGGCCCACAACGGCGCCGGGCAGCGGGATGGAGTACAGCGCAATAAGACGATTGCCGGCCAACCCGAAAACAAGCAGGATCGAAACACCGATAATCAGGCGCAAAATCGGTCCCGCAACGCCGGGCGCATTGATCCTCGCCCTCATCGACAAGCGCCTTCCGCTACGAGAGGAACTGCCTGAGGTTCAGGCCGGGCGCACTCCCGAACATAGACTTCACTCAAAACAACCAGGTCGCCGAGGAGGCCGCGCAGATGTACCGATCCATTTAGGTTGTCGATGAGCCAAGAACTAATGACAGGTTGGGCGAGCACCAGTTCCATTGCCGCCAGGGAGTCGCCCGCGTCCCGGTCGAGCACGGCCAGTAATGCCATGAGTCGGTCGGCGGCTTCGATCGTGTCCACGTCGATGACCGTGGCGCAGTGTTCTGCGATCCCTTTCATCGCGGAAATGGCTTCCGCCATGAGTACCCGCAGGCGTCTTCCCGATCTCGCGCGGCTGTCGGTTGACAACCCTTGCGCACCGCACGCCTGCATGAAGTCGCAGCAAGCTTCGATCGCATCGATGCGCTCCCTGATTCGGTTATCCCTGACTGGCGATTGCATAATTAGCCCGCGTGAACAGTCTTCTATTGCGCGGTATATAGGAGGTGATCCAGTGACGCTGCCCCGGAGCCGCCCACCAGAATCGCGATCACGAGGGCAATGACGAGCAGGTGATACTCGATTCCGTGCCCCGGGCGATCGCCAAGCCAGTTCATAAAAAGACCGTAACGACTGTGAACCATCACGATCGCCGATATCATCGTGAACCCTATTCCGATTGCTGCGACTCGGCTTAGCAGCCCGACGATGAGACCCAATCCGCCGAAGAACTCCGAACTCACAGCCAGAAAAGCCAAAGGGATTGGCACGTGGATATACTCATGCATCGTTCTGATCGTTTCCTTCAGGCCGGCGCCACCGAACCAGCCGAGCATCTTCTGCGCGCCGTGGGCGAAGAAGACTACTCCGAGAATGATACGGATGGCCGTGAGGGTCCAATCCTGACCGGTCGAGAACAGATTCCAAAACATCGATTCATTGCTCCAGCCGTGATCTGTGCACTCGCGTTGCCAACACTTAACACTCGGAATCCTTTGGAAAAACCGCCTTGCGACGAATTCTCGAGTCGTCTGCGCGTCAGGAAGCGACGCGTCGGCGACACGCTCCCCCGGCATCCGGACGCTAACTGCTGGAACGAAAGCCTTATGCGCCTGGCGAGGCGTTTGCAATAGGGAGAGTCAGGCAGGAATATGTGGATCATTAAAGTCGCACTGAACCGACCTTATACCTTTATAGTTTTGGCTTTGCTGATCCTGATCGTCGCTCCGGTCACCATCCTCAGGACACCTACCGACATCTTCCCGAATATCGACATCCCCGTGGTTTCCGTGGCGTGGACCTATACCGGCCTGAATCCGGAAGAGCTCGAAGGCCGCCTTACCACCCCATACGAAAAATCGCTCACGACTCTGGTCGACAACATCGAACATATGGAATCGACGACTTACAACGGAGCCGCGGTGATCAAACTGTTTCTGCAGCCGAATGCAAGCCTCGATACCGCCAACGCGCAGGTAACCGCGGCATCGCAGTTTCTGCTTCGCCAGCTTCCGCCGGGAACACAGCCTCCGCAAATCATCGACTTCAGCGCATCCAGCGTTCCTATCCTTCAGCTGGGGCTCTCGGGTCCAGGTCTTTCGGAAGACCAGTTGAACGATCTCAGTCTCAACTTTCTGCGCACGCAGCTTGTTACCGTGCCCGGCGCCGTTGTGCCCTATCCCTACGGCGGTAAACAGAAGCAGGTGATGATCAACATGAACTCCGGCCTGCTGCAGTCGAAAGGACTCTCGCCTCAGGACTTGTTGAACGCCGTAAATCTGCAGAACCTGGTGTTACCTTCCGGTACCTCTAAGATTGGCCTTCTGGAATACGACGTGCGTCTGAATGCCAGTCCCCGAAAGATAGAGGAACTGAACGACATCCCGATCAAACAGGTGAACGGCACGACTGTATATGTGCGCGATGTGGCCACCGTATCGGACGGCTTCGCACCCCAGACCAACATCGTTCGCCAGGACGGCAAGCGCGGCGTACTGTTGACAATCGTGAAATCCGGCACGGCTTCCACCCTGGATGTCGTTTCAGGTGTACGAAAGACGCTCCCCCGCGTAGCGACCACACTGCCGCCGCAGCTTAAAATCGAACCTCTGGACGATCAATCGGTCTTCGTCCGGGGCGCGGTCAGCGGGGTCGTACGCGAAGCCATAATTGCCGCGGCACTCACCGGCCTGATGATCCTCCTCTTCCTCGGAAGCTGGCGCAGCACTCTGATCATCGCCATCTCGATCCCGCTTTCGATTCTTACGTCGGTCATCGTGCTCGGCTTCCTCGGCGAAACTATCAACATCATGACTCTTGGCGGCCTTGCCCTCGCGGTCGGCGTTCTGGTCGACGACGCTACGGTCACGATTGAGAACATCGAGCGTTATCTCGAAGAAGGGCATGAACTGCACGATGCGATCCTCGGAGGCGCCGGTCAGATCGCCGTTCCCGCCCTAGTCTCCACGCTTTGCATTTGTATTGTCTTCCTGCCGATGTTCTTCCTCGGCGGCGTGGCGCGCTACCTCTTCGTCCCTCTGGCTGAATCGGTCGTCTTCGCGATGCTCGCCTCCTATATTCTTTCGCGAACCCTGGTCCCCACGCTCGCGATGTACCTCCTGAAGTCGAAGCATTCCGCCGCTATCACGCGTAATCCTCTCGTCCTGTTTCAGCGCGGCTTCGAGCGGTTATTCGAAAATGCCCGCCGCCTCTATGAGCTGCTGCTTTCGCTCTTCTTATCGGCGAGAAAGGCCTTCGTGCCCCTGTTCGTGCTGACCTGCTGCAGCGCGCTGACTCTGATTCCATTCCTCGGCCAGGATTTCTTCCCCGATACCGACAGCGGCCAGTTCATCCTCCACATCCGCGCCAAAACCGGCACGCGCATCGAAGAGACAGCTCGCCTCTTCGATCTTGCTGAACAGTCCATTCGCAGAGTCGTTCCGCCGCGCGAAGTGGGAGCCATCATCGACAACATCGGCATGCCTTACAGCCAGCTCAACACCCAGCACCTGACATCGGGAACTATCGGGGCAGGGGACGGCGATGTCATCGTTTCTCTTAACGAAAACCATCGCCCCACCGCAAACTACGTCCGCCAGTTGCGCGCGCAACTTCCCAAAGAATTCCCCGGTGCAACATTCTCGTTCCTGCCCGCCGACATCGTTACCCAGATCCTGAACTTCGGTTTGCCGGCCCCGATCGACGTTCAGATTGAGGGCTCCGACGACCAGGGAAATCGGCAGGTGGCCGATCGGATGCTGCAAGAATTCCGCCTTGTGCCGGGGCTCGCCGACCTCCGCATCCAGCAGCCTGCAGACTACCCGGTCTTCGACGTCAAAGTAGACCGCACCAAAGCCGATCAGGGCGGTTACACCGAGCACGATGTGGCGACCAGCCTCCTCAACACCCTCAGCGGCAGCTTTCAGATACAGCCGATGTTTTTTCTGAATTACCGGAACGGTGTGAACTACAACCTGGTCGCGCAAACCCCGCAGTACCAGATGCAGGCGCTGCAGGATCTTAAGGGCATTCCAATCACTGCGGGGGGCATTTCCAGACCGGAGATCCTCGCCGACGTCGCATCCCTGTCGAGATCGAACGAAATGGCGGTGATTTCCCACTACAACATTCGCCGCGTGCTCGATATCTATGGAGCGGTTCAGGACCGGGACCTGGGCGCCGCCGGGAACGACATTCAGAAGATCGTAACCGCAAACGAACGTTCTCTGCCACGCGGCAGTTTCATCCACGTTCGCGGCCAGCTTCAGACCATGCGCACATCATACGTCGGGTTGCTCGCCGGCCTTGCATTTGCCATTGTGCTCGTGTACCTGCTGATCGTAGTCAACTTCCAGTCCTGGCTCGATCCGTTCATCATCATCACCGCTTTGCCTGCGGCGCTGGGTGGCATTGTGCTGTTTCTGTTCGTCACTCACACGAGACTCAGTGTGCCCGCCCTGATGGGCGCCATCATGTGCATGGGTGTGGCTACCGCCAACAGCATACTTGTCGTGGCGTTTGCCAAGGAGCGCCTGGAACTTCACCGCGATGGTGTCCGCGCGGCGCTCGAAGCGGGCTCGGCACGCTTCCGGCCCGTCCTGATGACCGCGCTCGCCATGATTATCGGCATGATTCCGATGGCGCTCGGAGCCGGTGACGGCGGCGAGCAGAACGCGCCTCTGGGCCGCGCGGTCATTGGCGGACTCATGCTGGCTACGGTGGCAACGCTCGCTTTTGTGCCTGTGGTCTTTGCTCTGCTTCACGGAGCTCTGCTGCACGGAGGCAGGAAAGAGCCGAGCCGTCAAGACCAGGCTGATCCATATCGCGTCCAGCCGGAACCCGTGCACGAATCGACAGGGAGAACCATATGACTCAGGAACTCGAACCCATTGCCACGGAGGCCCGGGCGCTGAGAGAAGCGCCCGTGGAACCGAAGCCCTCACGCAAATTGACGGCACTCCTGGGCCTGCTCGCGACCCTTGCGGCCCTTGCCATCGCATTCGTGGTCTACTCGGGAATCCGGGGCCGCCGGGCAGCCGCCGAAAACCTCGCACAGACTGCCCAAAGCAGCGCGGTCGAGCGCGTCTCGGTGATTCATCCCGAGCCTGGCGGCAAAACCGATGAGATCGTCCTGCCCGCCAACATGCAGGCCTACGTGGAAGCGCCCATCTACGCCAGAACTCACGGCTACCTCAAGCGCTGGTACTTCGATATCGGCGCGCGCGTGAAGCAGGGCGATCTGATGGCCGAAATAGAAACGCCGGAAGTGGACCAGCAACTCCAGCAGGCGCAGGCGGATCTGAAGAGCGTGCAGGCGAATATGGACCTGGCGCACACCACTGCCGTCCGCTGGCAGAGCCTTCTCGAAAAGCACGCCGTTTCCAAACAGGAGACCGATCAGGCAGTCAGCGACTACGCGTCCAAACAGGCGGCGGCGGACGCTAGCATGGCCAACGTGCGCCGTATCGAGCAACTACAGAGCTACGAAAAAGTCTATGCGCCCTTCGACGGCGTGGTCACCGCGCGCGCAACGGACATCGGCGCTCTCATCGACGGCGATTCCTCGACGCGCGAACTCTTCCACCTCGCGGACATCGATAAGCTGCGCGTCTATGTGCCGGTGCCCGAGGTTTCCGCCGCCCAGGTGCGGAATGGCGAGCATGTGGCTCTGACCTCCGATGAGTTCCCGAATCAGATCTTTCACGGCACGCTGGTGCGCAACTCCAGCGCAATCGACCCGGCATCGCGCACTCTCAACATCGAAGTCGATGTCGACAACACCGGCGGCAAGCTCCTGCCCGGCACTTACGCATTCGTGCACATCAACTCGATCGGGACACCTGGCGGTCTCCTGATACCCTCCACCACTCTGATCTTCCGCGCGCAGGGTTTGCAGGTTGGCCTGGTCAGAGACGGCCGCGCCAAACTGGTTCCTGTCACGATCGGTCACGATTACGGGGCCAGCGTGGAAGTAACATCCGGCCTGAGCCCTGGCGATGCCGTGATCGTTTCACCCTCCGATTCGCTGACTGATGGAACACCGGTGCAAACGGAGAAGGGACCGGCGCAATGAGACACCCAACGATCGCTCTCCCCACCATTGCGCTCGTCACCCTCTCGGGCTGTATGGTTGGCCCGAAATACGCGACTCCGCCAGTGCCGATCTCGCCGACCTTCAAAGAGCCCGGTCCTTCAACGTTCAAAGAAATGGACGGCTGGAAGACTGCGCAGCCTGACGACCAGGCGCTGCGCGGCAAATGGTGGGAGATCTTTGGCGACCCGCAACTCGATGCGCTCGAAGACCAGATCGACCTCCACAACCAGATGTTAAAACAGGCCGAAGCCAACTTTCGCGAAGCGCGCGCGGCCATTCGGGTGAGCCGCTCCAGTCAGGCGCCCACAATCACAACGGGGCCGTCTGTGGGAGCGGAGCGTCTGTCTGCCAATCAGCCCTACTTCAACAGGGTGCTGGCAAACAACGGAAGCGGCAACCTTTCTCTTCCCTTCGACCTTAATTACGAAGTCGATCTCTGGGGCCGCGTTCGTCGCACCGTCACCGCATCGGTTGAGCAAGCCCAGGCGAGCGCCGCGGACATGGAAACGGCGCGGCTGAGTCTGCACGCGGAGCTTGCTTTCGATTACTTCGATCTGAGAAGCGCGGACACGCAGGAGAAATTGCTGGAGGCCACCGCGAAGGCCTATCAGGAGGCTCTCCAGCTCACTCAGGATCGCTATGACGGCGGCGCAGCTCCTCTGTCCGACGTGACGCAGGCTCGCACTCAATGGCAGGGTGCTCAGGTTGCGATGACCGACATCCGGGTGCAGCGCGCCGAATATGAACACGCCATCGCCGTGCTCACGGGCAAGCCGCCCGCTGCGGTTACACTGGCGTCGGTCTCGTTCGCGGAGCATCCGCCGAATCTGCCGGGTATCCCCGGAGCAGTGCCTTCGCAACTCCTGGAACGGCGTCCCGACATTGCCGCGGCGGAGCGTCGCATGGCGGCCGCTAATGAGCAAATCGGCATCGCCCAGGCCGCCTTTTATCCCACCCTCAGCCTCTCGGCCGTGGCAGGCCTCGTGGGCACTTCGCCGCTGAACTGGCTGACATGGCCCAGCCGCATGTGGGCGGTGGGTCCGGCTCTGTCCCAGACGCTCTACGACCATCGTCTCCGCCGGGCCAACTCCGATATCGCGCTCGCCGGCTACGAAGCGACGGTTGCCGCCTACCGTCAATCCGCCCTGACCGCGTTTCAGCAGGTTGAGGACAATCTTGCCGCTCTGCGCGAACTGGAAACGGAAGCGCAACAGCAGCACGCGGAGACGGAATCCGCCGAGCAGTCGCTCTCGCTTTTCAATACTCGCTACGAGGGCGGCGTGGACACTTACCTTCAGGTCATCACCTGGCAAACCGCCGCGCTTCAGAACGAACGCAATGACATCGACATCCTGCGCCGCCGGCTGGAAGCCGAAGTATTGCTGATCAAAGCGCTGGGCGGAGGTTGGGACACGACGAAGCTGCCCCAGGTAGCGGGATTGCGCTGAGTCGCCCCCGCGCGACGCCTGGCTTCCATCAACTCCCCACGATTGGTGACGCCGTTTTGAACCAGCCCGACATTTGCGCAGGCTCCAAGTAAGGCCAAGACTTGTTTCGGTGTTTCGGTAAGAGTTCGGCGGCCGCACGCCGGAGTGATTCGAATCCGGATATCGTCGCGAAATCGTGCGCCACAGGCGCAGGCGCACTGAATTCCCGCGCAGCAAGAGTTTATCGCTGGCCGTAGTAGGCCGCGGGTCCGTGCTTGCGAAGGAAATGCTTGTCGTGCAGCACTCGCTCCAGAGCTGCGGCGTTACTTGCGAGCGATACCGTGTGAAACGCCAGTTTGGCTACCGCCTCGAGAATCACGGCGTTGTGCGCGGCGTCTGCGGGTGTGCGGCCCCAGCAGAACGGGGCGTGGCCGGCGACGAGGACACTCGGGATGGCAAGCGGGTCGAGCGATTCGAACCGGCGGACGATGGCGTGACCCGTGTTGAGCTCATATTCAGACTCGATTTCATGCGCAGGCATCGGCTCGGTAACGGGCACCGGGCCGTGGAAGTAATCGGCGTGGGTTGTGCCGAAACACGGGATCTCACGGCGCGCCTGCGCCCATGC
>Ga0302319_10018419_pt1 | contig 12741 bp, 6 predicted proteins | sample Bog_T0_2_FD_203319 | JGI IMG/M metagenome (GOLD analysis project Ga0302319, IMG submission 203319) | Peat permafrost microbial communities from Stordalen Mire near Abisko, Sweden - Bog_T0_2 | ecosystem: Environmental > Terrestrial > Soil > Wetlands > Peat | place: Sweden: Abisko, Stordalen Mire...
ACAAATCCTGCGGGTAGCGGAGCACAACCCACGTTGCCACTGGGCGATGAAAAAACCGCACTCTCCTCCCGCACTCCGGCTTCTTTCCTGCCACCGCCGCCCCGCATCCTGAACGCGGAAGTAAAATCCTGGCTGCAGCGGGTCGCCCAAGCCGTCCAAGTCAAGACTCCCGCTGCTGCCGTTCCCCTGGTCGAACCTCAGGAACGGTTGATCTACATCCTGTCCAAGTCATACGGTCAAGTGAAAGTGGAATTGTCCGTCATGAAAGCCTTGAAAAAGGGCGGCTTTGGCCAGCCCCGGGCCTATCAACTTTCAAACCTGGCATATCACCAGTCTTTTCCGGCCTTCGTAAAACCCGTGGATGTGCAGCTCGCCCGCAAGATCATGCTCGCGCAACCGTTCCTGAATACTTACGAAACCAGCCTTGCGGGCCCGGCCGGCGCCGAACTGCTGCCCGAGTTGCTGGCCACCGGCCGCTGCCATTGGCGCGAATCGGGAAAAAAACACCGCCCCCTCACACTCGCCGCCGCGCGCTCCGCCAAACCGGTTTGGAAAATCGACGAAAAAGGCTCGCAACGCCCGGTTTTTCAGATCGATCCCCCGGCCGCCCATGTCCTGCCGGTTTCGCCCCCTTGGTTCGTCGACGAGGTAAATGGCGAATGTGGTCCGCTGGAGACGAATATGCCGGCGGAGGTCGCCTTCGCTTGGCTGAGCGCCCCGACCGTCTCCCCCGCGGAGGCCCAAATCGTTGCTTCGGAATTTTCCCTTCAGCCCGGCTCGGTGGCGCTGCCCGCGCCGTGTCCCATCGAAATCGAGGATTTGACCCGCGTCAAACCCACCCCCCGCCTGCGACTCTATTCGACCCGCCTGAAGAATCGCTTTTATCATTACGGCTGGGCGGCGTCGGACGGCGGAAGGGGCGAGCGTGAGCTGAGCTTCGCCCACCTTTCCTTCGATTATGGCGGCCTGCGCGCCGAGCCGCACATCCTGAGTTCCGTGCTGGAGCAGTACGCCGATGGCAAGCTGCAGCGGGTGCAGCGTGATGCCGCCGCCGAGCGCAAGTTCCTTTTTTCTCTCCGCAGCCGCGCCTTATGTCCCGCGTCGGAAATCGTCCTGGACTTGGATCTCGGACCGCATGCGAAGGCTTTTACGTTTTCGGGAGATGACAAGTGGTTGGACTTCGTTCACACCGGCGTGCCCGAACTTCGGTCCCAAGGCTGGCAGGTGGACCTCGACAAAGAATTTCAATTCCACCTCGTGCAACCCGACGACTGGTTCACCGACGCCGTCGCCGAGGCCGGCGGAAGTGACTGGTTTGGCGTCGAACTCGGTGTGGTCGTGGCGGGCGAGAAAGTCAATCTCCTCCCCGTGCTATTGCAGCTCTTTCAACGCAACCCGCAGTTGCTCCACGCGGATACCCTGAGCCAAGTGAGCGATGCCACCATTATCCCGGTGCCGCTGCCGGACGGACGGAAGGTGATGTTCCCGGCCAGCCGCGCCCGGCAAATGTTGGGCGCGCTGCTCGAATTGCTGAATCCCGATTCGCTCAATGCCCGCGGCCAGTTGCGCCTCCCCAAACTCCGCGCCCTCGAACTGGCGGCGGAAGCGGACTGGCGCTGGCTGGGCGCCGCCGAACTGAACGAACTCGGCATGCGGTTGCGGAATTTCTCGGGCGTCAAAACGGTCACCGCGCCCGCCGGTCTCCGTGCCGCCTTGCGCCCTTATCAGCAGGACGGATTGAATTGGCTGCAGTTCCTCCGTGAGTATGAACTCGCCGGCATCCTCGCCGACGACATGGGCCTTGGCAAAACGATCCAGGCCCTGGCCCATCTCGTCGTCGAAAAGCAAAGCGGCCGCATGGATTGTCCCAGCCTCGTCATTGCCCCCACCAGTCTCATGACAAACTGGCGCCAGGAGGCGGAACGTTTTGCCCCGGATTTGCGCGTGCTCGTCCTGCACGGCGCCGACCGCCAGCAGCATTTTGAACGCGTCGCTGAGAGCGATCTCGTCATCACTTCTTACCCGCTCCTGCCGCGTGACCACGCCGTGCTCTGCGAACAACAGTTCCACTGTCTCATCCTGGATGAGGCCCAATATATCAAGAATCCCAAAACGCAATACTCCCAGGTCGCCTGCGCCTTGAAGGCCCGTCACCGCCTTTGTTTGACCGGTACCCCCATGGAAAATCATTTGGGCGAGTTATGGTCCTTGTTCCATTTCCTGCTCCCCGGGTTCCTCGGCGATGAAAAACGGTTCAACGGCGTGTTCCGCCGGCCCATCGAAAAGGGCGGCAATGACGACCGCCGCAAGTTGCTCGCCCGCCGGGTCGGCCCTTTTATCCTGCGCCGCAAAAAATCCGAGGTGGTCAGGGAACTGCCGCCCAAAACCGAGATTATTCAAAATCTTGAACTGACGGGCGGCCAGCGCGACCTTTACGAAAGCGTCCGCCTGGCCATGCACCAGCGGGTAAAGGAGGAGGTGGCCAGGAAGGGATTATCCCGCTCCCACATTATCATTCTCGATGCCCTCCTCAAACTGCGGCAGATTTGCTGTCATCCGCACCTGCTGTCGCTGCCCAGCGCCCAAAAGGTCAAGGAATCCGCCAAGCTGGAACTTCTGCTGGACCTGCTGCCGGAAATGATCGCTGAAGGCCGCCGCATTTTGCTGTTTTCCCAGTTCACCAGCATGCTCGCGATCATCCAAATCGAACTCGCCGCCCGCAAGATCCCCTATGTGCAGCTCACCGGCGAGACCCGCGACCGCGCCACGCCCGTCGCCAGCTTCCAAAACGGTGAGGTGCCCCTCTTCCTCATCAGCCTCAAAGCGGGTGGCACGGGCCTGAATCTCACCGCCGCCGATACCGTCATCCATTACGATCCGTGGTGGAACCCGGCCGTCGAAAATCAGGCCACCGACCGCGCCCATCGGATTGGACAGGACAAAAAGGTCTTCGTCTACAAGCTTCTCACCGTCGGCACGGTGGAAGAAAAAATCGCCGCCCTGCAGTTGCGCAAACGCGAGCTGGTCGAGGGCTTGTTCAACGAACAGCGCCCGGAAAACCTGAAACTTGCCGCCGAAGATCTGGATGTCCTCTTCGCCCCGCTCCCCGGCAGCTGACTTTTTATTCGTCGCAGCAATGGTTCCGGAGCCCCAACCCGCGCTTGCTGGCATCGCCGGTTTGACCCGCTAAACGAATGGCTTACTATATGATTGCGGGTGAAAAGGTCTGGCGATTGAATCGGTGACGGGCCATTTTTCCTGCGGTTAAACTGGCTCTGATTCGTTATGAAAGGAAAACGACCATGAAAACGAAACAACTCGGCAATTCGGATTTACTCATCACTCCCGTGGGGTTTGGCGCCTGGGCCATTGGCGGCGACTGGCAGTTCGGGTGGGGCGCGCAAGATGACGCGCAATCCATCGCGGCCATCCATCGGGCCTTGGAATTGGGCGTGAATTGGATTGATACGGCCGCCATTTACGGTCTCGGACATTCCGAAGCGGTTGTCGCCCGCGCCTTATCGGAATGGAAAGGCGCCCGCCCCTACGTCTTTACCAAATGCGGCATGACGTGGGACAGCCACGGTAAAGTCGGCTATTCCCTCCGTGCCGACTCCATCCGGCAGGAATGTGAAGCCAGCTTGCGCCGCCTCAAAACAGAGGTGATTGACCTCTATCAAATCCACTGGACGGCCGACGACTTGACGGAGACCCTGGAAGGCTGGAGCACGCTGTCGGCCCTGCAAAAGGAAGGCAAAGTCCGTTTCATCGGGGTATCCAACGCCAGCGTTGACGAGATGCAAAAACTCCAAGCCATCGCGCCGATCACGTCGTTGCAACCCCCCTATTCCTTGATCCGCCGAGACATTGAATCCGCCCAATTGCCTTGGTGCGCAAAGGAACGCGTTGGCGTTATTGTCTACTCGCCGATGGCTTCCGGTTTGCTGACGGGCGCCATGACCCGTGAACGCATCGCCGCCCTGCCGAAGGAAGATTGGCGAACCAAAAATGACCAATTTCTTGAGCCCAAGCTGACGGAGAATCTCAAATTGGTGGAACGCCTTAAAACCTTCGGCGCCCGCTACGGACGTCCCGCCGGTCAGGTCGCCATCGCCTGGACGTTGCACCATCCCGCGGTAACCGGCGCCATCGTTGGTGCGCGCAGTCCGAAACAAGTCGAGGAAGTGGTCGGCGCTGCTGACCTTAACCTCGTGCCACAGGATTTTGCCGACCTGGGTGGCAGCCCGCACGTCTGAAGGTGAGACGGATGATTGAGTCGCGCGCTCCCGGCTCAGAATGGCTGGTTGGCGGGTCCTTGATATAAGAATTCGCGCGGCGACATCCGGAAATGCTGGCGAAAACACGTCGCAAAATACTGGCTGGAATTGAAACCGTTCGAAAAACAAATGTCCGTGATCGAAGCATCCGGCTGTTCGCGCAACTGTTGCGCCGCGTGATTTAACCGGCACTGTTTTAGATACTTCATCGGTCCAACGTTAACGAGTTCCCGCGTATACTTCGCAAACGCCGTGATGCCCAAACCGCATCGCCGGGCCATCTCGTCGAGAGTTTGGATCTCCAGGCATTTGGCATGGTTGGTCTCCAGTTCTTTCAAAAACTGCTCCACGGCTTGCCGGCTGAACGAACGATCCGGATTTTCCACCGATTGCTGCTCCACCAACACCTCCAGCAGGCTCACCAGCAATTGATTCAGATTCGCGATCATCCGGGAAACCGAATGTGGTTTGTTCCAGTCGACAATGTTTCGGGCGATTTGTTGGAAAAGTCGTACCATTGCCGGCCAGGCTTTCCAGGCGGCCTTCTGGTTGTGCCGTAATTGCTGTCCCAATTCCGCCAGATCATCTTCGGTCAATGTCACCCAATCCGGCCAGCGCCACCGGTCTTCCGGCGCTTTGGCCCCCACATCAATGATTAGCCAGTGAATCCGGCCCGGTCCAATATTAGGATCGCCCAGTTTGTGCAGTTGCCATGGCTTGGTCACCGTGAAATCGCCCGGATGCAGGTCAAATTGCTGGCGGTCGGTCATGAAAGCCATTTTCCCGGTCTCCAGATAATGAATCTCAATTCCCTCATTCCGATGGGGATTCAGCCCCCAATCCTGCCGTCCCACCCCGTCCCAAAAACCGATGCTGTTCAAACCCGGTATGACATCATGGGGCATCGGCACGCCCGGGTAATGCCCTTTGGTGAGGGCGGTCAATTTGATCTTCCCGCTGCGCATCGCCAGGGCCTGCGGTTCGCAGGTGTCGATGTTAAAGCGGGCGCGTTTCGCGGATAAATGCAGGGGAGTGGTCTGGTGGTACATCTTGAAAAATAAAGTTTGGCAATTTTCTAGTTGTCTTGAATTAATTGGTCACGATCAAGCCAGCCGCCGCCAGACCGCACCCACCCGCCCGTAAGGACTGGCAACGGACGGGCGGATAACTGGCATATCGCTTCTGATCGGTCCATTTTTCAATGCTCAACTCGGCCGCCGCCCAATGACGCTCCCGCGGATCGAGGGGTGGCTGAGTGTGCATCTGAAAGTATATAATGCCGAAATGGCTGGCGGACAATGTACTTTTAAGGAAAAGAATTGACCTTTTTGGTCAAAGCTTATCTGCTGTACTTCTATATCGAAACACCAACGAAATGCAATTTGCTGCAAAAGGTTTCACCCGTTGACCTCATGAACTCGATTGAGCCGCCAAGAATGGCCAACCAGCGGTTCCCCTCGCCCCTCCGAGAGGAGAGGGTTAGGGTGAGGGGTCGATGAAACCGATGCTTCCACCCGCCCACCGCCCGCGTGTCGCCCTGCTTGTCGAATCCTCCCGTGCCTACGGCCGGGGGGTACTCTTGGGTGTCGCCAAATTTGTCCGCGCCCATGAGCCTTGGTCGGTCTTCTTTCAAGACCTGAACCTCTGCGACGACACCCCCGACTGGCTGAGACATTGGAAAGGTGAAGGCATCATCACCCGGCTCGAAAACGCCGATATCGTGCGCGTGATCCAGCGCTTGAAAGTACCGGCCGTCTATTTGCGTCACGTCCGGCCCGCGGCCAGGACTCCCTGTGTGCTCACCGATAATTCCGCGGTCTCGCGCCTCTGCTTCGAACACCTGAAAGAGCGCGGCTTCCGGCATTTTGCCTTTTGCGGCTTCAACGGCGCGGACTACTCCGACGAACGCCGCGACGCCTTCGTCAAATTCGTTGCGGGCGCCGGCCGCCAATGTCATGTCTATTCGGACACCGCACCTTTGCCCAACGGCAACACTGCCAAATACGAGGGCTTGGGCCTGAAGGACGGCGACGAAGTCGCCCGTTGGGTTCAAAGCCTTCCCAAGCCCGTCGGCATGATGACCTGCAATGATATGCGCGGCCAGCAGGTTCTCGATGCCTGCCGCGCCCTGAGCGTCCTCGTGCCGGAAGAGGTCGCCGTCGTCGGTGTCGACAATGATGAAGTCGTCTGTACCCTCTCCGAGCCGCCCCTGTCCAGCGTGGTGCCCGATACGGAGCGCATCGGCTACGAAGCTTCCGTCCTGCTGGCGCAAATGATGGCCGGTGGCCGCCCTCCGGCAAATTCCAAGGTCTTCATCGCGCCCCGCGGCATCATCACTCGTCGCTCCACCGAGGTGCTGGCGATGGAAGACCGCCAGATCGCCGCCGTGGCCCGCTTTATTCGCGAACACGCCTGCGAAGGCATTGATGTCAGCGATGTTTTGCGGGTCGCGCCCCTTTCCCGGAGCACGCTTGATCGGCGATTCATTCAAATCATGGGTCATTCACCCAAGGATGAAATCCTGCGGGTCCGCCTGAATCGCGCCAAGCAATTGCTGGCCGAAACCGATTTCTCCCAGGCCCTCATCGCCGAAAAAGTGGGCTTCGAACACGTCGAATACCTTAGCCGAATCTTCAAGAAACGCGTCGGCAAGACCCCCTCCGAATACCGCCGTGGCGCCAGCCCGCTAGCTCCCTGAAGGTGGGGCTCGTCACGCAGTGTATGCCATCGTGGCGGCGGGCATCCTGCCCGCCGTGGAGGGCGGCATCCTGCCGCCCGGAAAAACCGCACGTTAACAATTCCCATTCCCTTCGCATTTGAACTCGGGGGCGCATTGGGAGGGCGAGCAATTCCTTCCCGACCACGTCGCTATACCTTGGCCAAATCGAAATGATTTCCCCAGCATCTGTGGAACTGCGCAAAAATTGTTCGTGCTTGCCATTGAATTCATCGGCTCACAAAGTTAGCTTGGTCCTATTGGATCGGTAACCTATGAAAAAAACGGGAATTTCGGCTGACCGCTCATTTCGCCCAAGCCTCGCTTTGGCGCTTGTCCCCGTGATGTTTCTGCTGACCGGCTGCCCTCACAACGACTATACCGTCCAACTCAAACCTCACGGCAATGGCATTGAGAGAACGTTGGTTTTTTATTGCGCCGATGGCACAAACCAAGCCACCGGCTTGCCCAATTATCAAGGTTTTGACCCGGCTGAATTAGCTGGTATCACAAATCTTTATCGCGCAAATGGTGTAACTCAAGAGGATGAAATTTACACCGTTCACGGGAACTTCACGAATATTCTGCCGGGAGATGTAGGCGGTGCGGGCACTTATACCAACCTGGCAACCAGTTTGGGGACGGCTGGTATTTACGCCGAACGATTTCGCGGAAATGACGATCTGGCCGGAATGGCTGAACGCCGTTTAAAAGCTGCCGACCAACTGACTGACCTGCTGATCGGTTGGAGCAAGCTTGAGCTGGGGCACGAGGCGGGTTATCCAAGACTTCGCCATTTCTTGGATGTGGATTTTCGCCGCGATCTTAAGAACGCCAGTGCCTACTGGGCTGAAGCTCAATTCATCGACCTGTACCAGACGAACGCCGATCAAGAGTTTATCGCTCGCTTTGGTCAGTATCTTTTGGAGCGAGGCTATTTCCAGGTCGGAGAGTTGCCATCTCTGTCCAGAATGCTTGGCGAGAACGATAATCATAGCCTTTATCTACTAGCCCAGAGGTTGATCGCGCGAAAATTGGGTGTTGCTGAAACCGATACCATTCCTGCTTCGCTGGCCTTTCTGGCAAATGATGCTTCCACGGAGAAATCGTTTAATAGATACTTGGTCACGACCACGCGCTATCGTGCCCTGCTGAAACAATGGACAAGGAACAAGAAATCCCAGCCGGATTTGGAGCCGCCTGCGCCCGAAGAACTGACTGACCCGCTGTTGAAAGATCTCATTGATTTTGATGCCTTCGCAACCCCGAACCATCTCACCGTTCAATTGTCGCTTCCGTCCGCGCCGGTTCACAGCAATGGACATTGGGACGAATCGTTCAGGCAGGAAGTCTGGGCTTCGGATATCTTCGCACGAACCAATGATGCGCGCCCCTCCTTCTTTTGCTTTGCCGATTGGGCACAGCCCAATGATTCCGTGCAGCAGAAGCGCTTTGGCCAGGTCGTCTTGACCGGCGATGCCTTGACACAATATTGCCTATGGCGAAGCAGTATCGATCCGCAATCAGCGCGCGAATGGGATGATTTTATTGACCGCCTGCAGCCCGGCGCCGATCTGGCCAAGGAAATCAAATCATTCCGCTTTGCGAGCGAGTCCGCCTCCACCAATACCAGCCTCCCGCCCGGAGCCGCCAGCCCGTCGAATTTTCCTCGCGCACTCCTTGGCGGCGTTCTGCCTTAGACCGCAGTTTGCTCGGCAACTTCCCTTTTTTCCAAATCTACTGAAATAACCGCCGCCGCCAGCAATCCCAACGCCCCGCACACCAGCCAGAGCAAGCTCCCATTTGTCCCCAGCATCTTCATGCCCAAAGCCGGGGCGACAATCAGCGCCAACGACCAGTTTAGCCCATAAAATCCCATGTAGCGGCCCCGCAAATGGGCCGGCGAAAGATTCGATACATACGCCGACGCCACCGGCATCGCGAACATTTCGCCCAGTGTGAAAATAATCACGCAGCCCACCAAGGCTGGCACCGAACTCGCCCAGCCGACCATCGAAAACCCGACGGCGATCAATAGGTATCCCGCTGCGAGGATCCGCCGCACCGGAAACCGTTGCGTGATCGTGGTCAGCGGCAGCTCGCAAAACACGATGATCGCTCCGTTCAGGGAAATTAGTGCGCCGTAGGTCGCCGCGGAAAATCCCAGATGCGTCACCTGCACGCCGAAGGTGGAGCTCATCTGCATGAAAACAAACGCGACCAAAAACGAGGCCAAAACCATCTGCTGAAACTTCCGGTCCAGGCGAATCTGCCGGATTGCATCCCGCCACTGATTCTGCCGCCTCACCGGCGCCTGGTCCCGCGGCAACGCCAGCAATACCACGATTCCAAATAACAGGGACGTCGCCGCGTCGCCGACAAAGAGCCAGAGGAAACCTTTGGTCGCCAGAAATCCCGCCGTCGCCGGTCCAAAAGCCCAGCCCGCGTTGAACGACATGCGATATGCCGCGAATGCCGTGACCCGTTGCTCCGGCGGCACTAGATCTGTCAAGAGAGCGCTGCACGCCGGGCGATAAAACTCTCCCGCCAGTCCCGTCAAGGCCGCCAGGGCGATGATCATCGGAAAAGTGTGAACCTGCGACAGCCACAACATCATGCCGGCGCCCAAAAACGTGGAAAATAAAATCGTTCTCCACCGCCCGATGGTATCCGCCAAATGCCCACCCACCAGCGAGGCGATCAAGTTGCCCACACCATAGGCGCCGATCGCCAGTCCCGCATCCGCCAGCGTGTAGCCGGCGTGCGTTAAATAGAGCGCCAGAAACGGCACGACGAACGAGCCGAATTTATTCAGGAACATCCCAAAAAACAAAATCCACGCCGCCGCCGGCAAGGCGCGGAGGCTCGCAATCAAGTTTGAATTCGAGTCTTTCAAGTTATGAGCCTTTCATTTTAACGTTTATTTTGTGCGGAATAAAATTTAATCCGACGACGCGGCAGTTGTTGCCGCCCTGTCGGTCTCAGAATTTCATTCATAAAATCTTTATCCATTCAGTTCGTGCCCAATGGGGTGTTTGTTCTTTTATTGAAAACTGCTTGCGCATGCTGGCGAAAGATCAGCAAAAAGATCGGCATTTCTATTCCGCTATAATTCGATAACCCCTGTAAATATTGAACGCTTTATGCGAATCAACATCGGCAATTGGCCAGAGCCGTCGAGCTTTCGCCGACGCTCAGCGCCGGGTTTTTATTGATTGCTCACCGCTAAGAGTTCTGGAGTGCGGCGTCCTGCCGCTCGTGAGTCGCTACCACCAATCCCACCCGAAAACGCGACGATCAAGTCATAACGCCTCCCCGTGAAGGTAGGGCGCGTCACTCCGTGCGCGCCGTCTGCCGACAACGGCCATCAACCCTGCGCCCACCACCCTGATCTTTCGTGAAGAACTTTCGCTTTCTCCCACCGCCCGCAAATATAACTCAATTCGCTTCATCGATAACCACTTACACGCGGTCAAATTGACACACCGGCCATTTTCTGAGAGTGTCATTTTGTCAGCAGCCTAAGCTGGCTCGCCTTCCTGCGAGTCAGCGCGGGGGAACCAAATCCTCGGGAAATCGGGGATGGGGCTCACGCCGGTGGCGAACCACCGGCGCGGTCACTTTCAGGACCGAGCCCGTCAGCTAACCTCGTCGGCATCTGGAAGGGCGATCCTCTAGTCCCGCGTTTGCGGGTCACCATGGTCTCCCCAATGAAACGCGTTGCCTCCCGGCGCGACGATAACTCGTGCCGTGATGCAGCCACATCGGAGATGGGTTATGACAACAAACATCCTTATGGCCGCAGTTCTATTCGGTGTCGCTTGGTATTGGTACGCCTTGGTCCTGGCGATTTTTATAATCGCCCAAGGTTACGTGCTGATCCGCGAGCGACAGGTCGGCGTGGTGGTAAAACGGTTCTCGAACCGTTCGCTCGCACCAGGATGTTTGATTGCCTTGGGCGGCGAAGCCGGGTTGCAGGCGGATACGCTTGCGCCGGGATTGCACTTCGGCTACTGGCCGTGGCAGTACCGGATCATCAAAGTGCCGGTCACGGTCGTGTCCCAGGGTGAGATCGCCCTGGTGCTCGCCGCGGACGGCGCGGCGATTCCAAGCGAACGCATCCTGGGAAAAGTGGTCGATTGCGACAACTTCCAGAACGCCCGGAAATTCCTGGTCAATGGCGGCGAAAAAGGCCGCCAGCTCGGAATTCTCACGGCAGGAACCTATCGGATTAACACCGCGCAATTCACGATCATCTCGTCCGTCACCGCAGGATATCACGGGATGATGCCCGAGCAAATGGTGTTGCAACGTGTGGAGCCGGACATGGTCGGGATCGTTACTACGCTCGATGGCCAGCCCATCGAAGCCGGAGAAATCGCCGGGCCAACTATTGCGGCCCACGATAACTTCCAGAACGCGCAGGCATTTCTGGAAGGCGGCGGACGGCGCGGTTTGCAGGAGCAAATCCTGTTGTCCGGCACATGGAACCTGAATCCCTGGTTCGCGCAGGCGGAACAGGTGCCGATGGTTCAGATTCCCATCGGTTACGTCGGTGTCGTGATCTCCTTCGTGGGCGCGGCTCACGTGGATGTCAGCGGCATCGAGTTCAAGCATGGTGATCTGGTGGACATCGGCCACAAAGGCGTGTGGGTATCGCCGTTGTATCCCGGCAAACATCCGGTCAACACGCGCGTGATGAAGGTCGAACTCGTGCCCACCACGAATATCGTGTTGAACTGGGCCAACCGCACCGAGGCCCATCATTACGACGAGAAACTCTCGTCCGTTACGGTGCGCTCGAAGGACGGGTTCGCGTTCAACCTGGATGTATCCCAGATCATCCACGTCGGGGCGCTCGATGCGCCCAAGGTAATCAGTCGCGTCGGGTCGATGCAAAATCTCGTCGACCACGTGCTGCAGCCGATCGTCGGAAATTATTTCCGCAACTCGGCTCAAGGCTACTCGGTGCTCGATTTTCTGAGCGCCCGCAGCCAGCGGCAGGTCGAGGCCGCCGAACATATCCGCGCCGCCATCGGCGCCTATGATGTGCAGGCCATCGACACGTTGATCGGTGACATCAATCCGCCCGCGGAATTGATGACCACGCAGACCGACCGGAAGATCGCGGAAGAACAGCGCAAGACGTTCGAGGTCCAGGAAGCCGCGCAAAAGCAGCGGCAGGAGCTTGTGCGGCAGACCGCCATTGCGGACATCCAGCAACAAGTCGTCGGCGCCGAGCAGGGCGTGAACATCGCCGAACTGAAGGCGAATGCCAACGTCAAGCAGGCGACCGGGGATGCCGAATCCACGCGACTCCGGGCGTTGGGCGAATCGGAAGCGATTCGGTCCACGGGCAAAGCCAAGGCCGAAGCCTACCGCGTCGGCGTGGAATCGCTCGGCGCGCAGGGCTACACGGTGATGCAGCTCATGCAAATCGTGGGCGAACGCAACGTCCGCATCGTGCCGGACGTGGCAGTGACCGGCCAGAACGGCGGGAACGGTTTGGTGGATGGCCTGCTCGGCCTCATGCTGCGCAACCAGACCGGCGGCCACGCGCCGGAGAAGAATTAGGGCATCAGGGAGCAGGAAAATAATGGCGATGCTCTGGCCAGGGTCGGTAGGGAAAACGGTGGCGCGCTGACAACAGCGCGCCACTCTTTCCGGCAATCGATGCATTTCTCTTGTTCATTGCACAAGCTGCGATTATTGTCGCTCGCCAGCACGAATCGTAAGCCGGCCAAACCC
>Ga0302319_10018421_pt1 | contig 12740 bp, 10 predicted proteins | sample Bog_T0_2_FD_203319 | JGI IMG/M metagenome (GOLD analysis project Ga0302319, IMG submission 203319) | Peat permafrost microbial communities from Stordalen Mire near Abisko, Sweden - Bog_T0_2 | ecosystem: Environmental > Terrestrial > Soil > Wetlands > Peat | place: Sweden: Abisko, Stordalen Mire...
TGCTTTCTTCAGCCAACCGGCGATCTGCTCGGGCGCCCAATTCAATCTCAGCTTGCTCGCTACTGCCCACCGGAGCCCGGGACTTCGCGACAGCTTACACGGCTTCGGACGGCGAGTTCGCACCCAGGCCTTGTCATCAGCCAACGCCGCTCGGTATCCATCATAGCCGCCATTGCGGCTAAGTTCTCGGCTCACCGTGGAGGGCGAACGGCCCAGCAAACGGGCCATCGATCGTGCCGATTGAAGCGCCGCAAGGCCTCTGGATATCTCCTCGCGTTCCGGGAGCGTCAATGCCAACCGCGAGCGACGCCGGGGAGCCGGACGAATCCCACCATGCGGCGACACCTGGCAATAAATCGACGATGACGGCTTACCAAACGCCCGCCCAATCGCCTTGAGCGACTCCCCCCGCTGCCAGCGATCCCATAACTCCGTCTTCTCGGCCGCCGTAAAACCTCGACGAAACCTCTGATCCATCGTCACACTCCATCTTTTCCATCTAAGATAAAGTGTTGCGTCGACCGGTTGACACCACCGCACTTAGCGGACAACGGCGGCATCGCAACTTTTTGTCCGCTATTGGGCGAACAGCGAGCATGACGGTAATCGAAATGCTATCAGTCGATTTGCGAAGTGTCTCCTGAAAATTCCATGGGGCAGTAATGCGCTCCGTGAAACTGGGCTGCGATCTCGTTTTCTTTGCCGCCCTGCGCAAAGATTTCGGCAGCGTATATTTCAGAATTATCGAGTGGGCGATAACCCAGAAACTTTACATTCGTGTTGTCCCAGCGGCTACGTAAATTATTGGAAACGCCGTAGGCGGTGATGAAGTGATAATTTGAATGATCAATGCAACGTCGTACAAGCTGCACCATATCGCGGTGACTGATCCAGGTGAGCAATTGTCGCGCCTCAACTGGCCTGTCTGGGGTACGAAAAGTGCCTATGCGAAGGCACGCAACGCTGATGCCGTATTTGTCGGCATAGAAGCGGCCAAGTGCTTCTCCGAACACTTTCGACACGCCATAGCGCGAGTCCGGCCGTGCATCGACGGTATTGTCTAAGAAGCGTTCGCGCCGATGAAATCCAACGGTATGATTTGAGCTAGCAAATATCACGCGCTTAACGTCCCTGCGGCGCGCTGCCTCAAAAACATTGTAGCAGCCTTCAATATTGAGCGGCAGCACTGTTTCCCATGCGGCCTCTTCTGGGACACCAGCCAAATGCACGACACAGTCGATGTCGGTCATGGCCTTCTCAATTGCCGCCAAGTCCCGAATATCTACTATATGGCTTTGCTCGCCTGCTTCGATTGAGCCCAGCGGGGCGATATCTAACAAACGGATAAGGCGATAGCTACCTCGCAAGCCTTTGCGAAGTGCATCACCGATCTTGCCGGCGGCACCGGTAATGAGAATGTTTGTCATCTTGGCCTTTGTAAAAGTTTATCTGGCCGGCCCAATTTCCTGCCCAACGAATTATCGCTCTACGGCATTATCGCCGAAGCGACGTTGATAGGCGCGAATATAGGCATTCGGTGACGGCTCCAGATGGCGCCGTGTGAGCGCAATCAAATCGTCGCGGTTCGACGTGCGCAAAGCCGCTATCATAGCGACGTGGTCGCGACGCGCCCGATCAAGCGCATCCGGGAACGCATTGGCATAGGATCGGATCCCATAAACCTTTTGCCCGAGTTGGTCGATCGTCTCAATGAGACACGTATTGCCGCACAATTCAAACAAAGTGCGATGAAAATTCAGATTGCTGTAGAATACGGTCAGTAAGTCGCCGTCGTCGATTGCCGCACTATGTTTGCGCTGAATATCATCGAGTTTGTCGATATCGCGGCGAGCAACCGGGAACGGCAGAATTCGGACTGCCATCACTTCCAGCTCTTCACGAACCGCATAGATCGCTGTGACCTCTTTTGGAGTGAGGTCGCGCACAATCGCGCCGCGGTTCGGAATTCGCCGGATAATCCCTTTTTTCTCGAGTTCGAAGAATGCGAGCCGAACATCGGCACGGTGAGTATTAAATTGCTCGCATAAATCCTGCTCAATCAGGCGCTCGCGCGGGTGGCGTCGCCCCAGCACGATGTCCTCTTCCAGTCTCGTAGCGATAAGATACGCAACGTTAGGCTGTCGTATGCTGCGTTTTGACGGCAATTCGCGCGACTGTCTTTTCGCTGAACCGCTTGCGCTCCGTGTTAGCGGCCTTTGTCGGCGTATCTTATTGGCGGTCATCGGAAATCTCGGGATTCCTCGGCATTCTAAAAATTAAAATTCTCGTCTGCGCCTCTCGGCACGAACCGCTCCGGTTCATAGCCGTCACGGCGCTCGCCCCTGCATCCGCCTGTAAATTCATCGCGCTTGATAATGCCAAATGCTCTTGTTTGCAATATTAGATATAATATTGTAAACAATTTAGTCGGTTTTGATGATGGTTAGAGTAAGCGCTATAGTCATGTCGGCGGAAAACAAGACGGCAAAAATTATTGCCGCGGACAATGCCGAAAAAACAAACACTGCAACGCCGTAGGGAGGCGAAGATGAACAAGGGCCAGAGCCGCATTCCTTCAAAAAAATTGCTACGCCGCAGAGATTTCCTCACCAAAGCTGCGGGTGGGGTAGTTGCTACCGCTGCATTCGGAGCAGTCCCTCTCAGAGGCTGGGCCGCAGACCCCGTGAATATCGGCGGGCTTTATCCGGTCACTGGCAGCATGGCGCAGATCGGCCAAGGCTGCGCCGTGGCCGCCAAGCTCGCGGTGGAGATGGTCAACGATGCCGGCGGCATCAAGTCGCTCGGTGGCGCTAAGCTCAATCTCATCCTCTCTGACGTCCAGAGCGACACCACCGTCACCCGCACGGAAACCGACCGACTAATCTCAGGCAACAAGCTGTCGGCCATTCACGGCTGCTTTGCCTCCGCGCTCACCTTGATCGCCAGCGAGGTCGCCGAACGCGCCAAGGTGCCGATCATCACCGGTTCGAGCTCGGATATGCTCAACAAAGGCCGCACTTATACATTCACGCCTTTCGCGCGCGCCTCGCAATTCGCCAAAGCGCAATTGCAGATGGCCAAGCTCGTCGGGGACAAGCCTAAAGTGGCGGTGATCTTCGAGAATACCGCTTTTGGAACCTCGACCTCAAACGGCTTGAAGGAACAGGCGCCTGGCGAAGGTGTCGAGATCGTCATGTTCGAGCCCTATTCGGCGGGCTTCACCGACGCCAGCCCCCTCATCAACAAAGTGAAAGCCTCCGGCGCCAATGCCTTGTTCTCGGTGTCTTACCTCAATGATCTGATCCTGATCGTGCGCACGGTAAAACAAGTCGGACTAAACGTCGCAATCAACGGCGGCTCCGGCGGTTTCGTCATTCCAGATTTCTACAAGAATGTTGGCAAGCTCGCCGAAGGCCTGCAAGGCGTGGCGCATTGGAACCACGACATGAGCGACGACTCGCAGAAGGTAAACGCCGAATACAAGAAGCGCACCGGCGAATTCTTGTTCGAATATGCCGGCGGCCTGGTGGCACAGACCTTCATGTTGGCCGATGCACTTGAGCGGGCTGGCTCGGCCGATCCGCAAAAAGTGCGCGAAGCGCTTTCGACGCTCGATGTATCGACCGGCTACGCCGCGATGGCGCCCGGCGGCAAGGTCAAATTCGGGCCGGACGGGAAGAACATTTACGGCCGGCCGGTCGGCGTGCAATGGCAAAACGGTGATCTCGCCAGCGTCTTCCCGAAGGAAGACGCGCGCGCGCCGCTGATGAAATCCTAAGCGCCGCCAACCGTAATGGTCGAAATTGTGGCCCAGGCCGTCATCAACGGCCTGCTCATTGGGGGGATTTACGCGCTGGTGAGCATCGGCGTCACGCTGATTTTCGGCGTGGTGAAGATCGTCAATTTCGCGCAAGGCGAATTCGTGATGATTGGGATGTATATCACCTTCTTCCTGGCCACGCAGTTCGGCATCGACCCGATCGTCTCGCTGATCGTGTCGATGCCGGTACTTTTTGTCACCGGCGTCCTAGTCCAGCATTTCTTGATCCGTAGGGTTCTCGGACTTAACGACTTACCGCAGATCTTTCTGACCTTCGCGCTCTCGCTGCTGATTATAAATGTTGCGTTGATGTTGTTTACGGCGAATTATCGCACAGTCCACACGTGGTATTCGGACGAAGCTTTTCACGTCGGCGGGCTCTACATTCCGGTCGCAAAGCTGATCGCTTTCGTGGTGGCAATGCTGCTGAGCGGCATACTGTGGGTATTCCTGCGCACGACCGATCTCGGCAAGGCAATGCGGGCCGCTTCGCAGAATCGCGATGTCGCCCAACTCATGGGCATTAACCCCAACCGTGTCTTTGCCGTCGCGCTTGGCATTGCCTTGGCGCTGGCGGGTGCGGCGGGCTCGCTGCTGATGCCGTTCTATCCGGCCTATCCGATGGTGGGGCAGGTCTTTATCCTGATGGCCTTCGTTGCCGTCGTGCTCGGCACGCTTGGTAACGTCATCGGTGCGTTGGTTGCCAGCCTTTTAATGGGCATTGCTGAATCGCTCGGGATCCAGTTTATCGGCGCCGATTCCGGCCTGATCGTCGTCTTTGCGCTGCTGCTGACCACACTCGCTGTGCGGCCGAGCGGTCTGGCTGGCGGGGGACGACGCTGATGCGGCTCCGGGGTTGGGGCGGCCTCGTGCTCGCCATTGCGGTCGCCGTGATGTTGCTGTTGCCGCTCGTGGTCACGAGCTCGTTCGCGATCGACATCCTTATCCGTATCCTGCTGTTCGCTTTTATCGGCACCGCGTGGAATTTGCTGGGTGGCTATGCCAAGCAGCTTTCGTTAGGCCATGCGGCATTTTTTGGGCTCGGCGCCTATACTTCGACCCTTCTGCAGATTGATTTCGGCATTTCACCTTGGATCGGCATGGTTGCCGGCGGCGTAGTGGGTATGCTCGCCAGCCTGCCAATCGGCTGGCTGTGCTTCCGGCTGCGCGGGCCTTATTTTACTATAGCCACCATCGCGACCGCCCAGGTTTTGATGCTGATCTTCTTAAAGTTCCGCGATTTTGCTTGGGGCGCCGAAGGTACGACCATCCCCAATCTTGGCAATTCGCCGCTAATGATGCAGTTTGATGGCAAGGCACCGTACTACTACATCGTGCTCGGTCTGCTCGCCATCGCGTTGGTCATTACCGCTGCGATTGAGCGGTCGCGCATTGGCTATTATCTCGTCGCCATCGGCGAGGATGAGGACGCCGCCGAAGCCATCGGCATCAATGTGCCGCGTGTCAAACGTAACATCTACATGATTTCGTCATTTCTGACGGCGCTGGCGGGTACGTTCTATACGCAATACATTTACTTCATCGACCCGCAGACGGCGTTCAACTTCAACATCTCGATCGAAGCGGCGCTCGTCTCCATCGTCGGCGGCATTGGCACGTTATGGGGCCCAATGATCGGCACGGTGCTCTTGGAAACGACTTCGGCATTGCTGCAAAGCTGGCTGGGCAATTCGATCGGTGGCGTCCAACTCACCGTCTATAGCCTGATCCTGATGGCGGTGATCCTGTGGCGACCGACCGGCATCATGGGGTACGTCTACGAGGTTTATGGCCGCCGCCGCGCAAGATCGGCAAAGGGGTGACGCCATGGCCGATGCGCTCGTCATTAAAGACCTCAATAAACGGTTTGGCGGTCTGCACGCCGTGCAAGATGTCAGCTTCACGGCGCGCGAAGGCGAGACACTGGCGCTAATCGGACCGAACGGCGCCGGCAAGACCACAGCCTTCAATCTAATCATGGGCTTCCACCGGCCCGATGCCGGCTCGGTGTCGGCTTTCGGTCAGGAGATGGTGGGCCTGCGGCCGCATGATGTCTGCGCCTATGGCCTGGCGCGCACGTTCCAGATTGCAAAACCGTTCGGCGGCATGACAGTACTCGACAACGTTATGACCGGTGCGTTTCTGCGCGACCGAAGTCCCGATCGCGCGCGTGTCAAAGCCCGTGAATCCATCGACTTCGTGGGCCTGTCGGCGCGTGAGAACACGGCGGCACGCGATCTGACCACCATCGACCAGCGCCGGCTTGAAATGGCGCGGGCGCTCGCGACTCAGCCCCGCCTACTGCTGCTTGACGAAGTGATGGCGGGTCTCAACCCGGCCGAGGTCGACCAGGCAGTCGCTCTGATCGATAAGCTCGCGGGTCGCGGTCTCACCATCGTTATCGTCGAGCATCTGATGCGCGCCATCATGGCGGTCGCAAAACATATCGTGGTGCTCGATCATGGCCAGAAGATCGCCGAAGGCAGCCCAAAGGATATCGTGCAAAACCCCGAAGTCATCCGCGCCTATCTAGGTTCCGGCTACGTGCAGGTCCCTGCGGGGGCGACCTCATGATAGAACTGCGCGATGTCAGCGCGTCCTACGGCAGGGTGCCCGCGATCGGTGGCGTCACCATCAATGTCGGGGAAGGCGAGGCGGTCGGGCTGCTCGGCACCAATGGCGCCGGCAAGAGCACCACGCTGCGGGCCATTTCTGGCCTGGTAAAACTGACCACCGGCAGCATTACCTTCCTCGGGCAGGATATCACGTCACTTCCGCCGCACAGGATTACGGAACTGGGCATCGCCCATGTCCCGGAAGGCCGCCAGGTGTTTCCGGAAATGACGGTACACGAAAATCTTGAGATTGGCTCGTACGCGCCACGCGCTAAGGCTGATCGTGCACGTTCGCTCGATCTGGTCTACGGCATCTTTCCGCGCCTAGCCGAGCGCCGCAAGCAATTAGCTGGCACCATGAGCGGCGGCGAACAGCAAATGCTCGCTGTCGGCCGTGGCATGATGCTCAAGCCGCGCCTTCTGATGCTTGACGAGCCGTCGCTCGGCCTCGCGCCGGTAATGTGCGACGTCACTTTCGAGAAAATCCAGGAGATCCACAAAATGGGCACCGCGATTCTGCTGGTAGAACAGAACGTCAGCCGAGCGTTGGGTCTCGTGCAGAGGGCTTATGTGCTGGAAAGCGGCAAGGTGATTATGCGGGGGACCAGCGCCGAATTGGCCAATAATCCGCAGGTGCAGACCGCGTATCTCGGGATCTAGCACCGCAGCAAGCCGCGATGCACGCCACGCCTATATTTTTCCGCTATAGGGCAAACAGCAGACAAATGTTGATTTCGGCCCGCGATCGTTAGTCGGCTAATGACCGATACTGTTGCAAAAAGAATTTTCGTATCCTGGCATGCAACATTGATTCAAGAATTAGATGCGTTGCGCAAGATTGATTCAAACGGTGCGCTCGTTGGATTCTAAAGTTGCTCACTTGGAGCGGGCTGCCGACTTTTGCAACAATATCGACCCGAAGCGGACTTATGGCGGGGCATGATCACGCTGCCTGGTTCGCAGGATTGCTGCTCAAAACCCTAATAAATCAATGAAACTTATAGTTAATGAATTCGTGAAATCCTTTCGTCGAGATGGGAAAAACTCCACGATCTAGCGCCCTCGACCCGACAGATTGGCCAGCCGTCCGCGCCCAAGGGCACCGGATGCTCGACGATATTCTTGATTATGTCGAGCATATCCGCGAGCGACCAGTTTGGCAGTCGATCCCCGGCCATGTCCGGGCGCATTTCGACACGCCCCTACCGGCCAGTCCAACCGAACTCGCCTCCGTGCACGACGAGTTCATGCGCTACATCCTGCCTTTTTCGACCGGTAACACTCACCCAGGCTTCATGGGTTGGGTACATGGAGGCGGAAACGTGCCGGGCATGCTGGCCGAAATGTTGGCTGCAGGTCTCAATGCCAATTGTGGTGGACGCGATCATGTGCCGATCGAGGTCGAACGCCAAATCGTCCAATGGATGCGCCAGTTATTCGGATTTCCTGAGACCGCGAGCGGGCTTTTCGTGAACGGTACATCTATGGCCAATCTACTCGGGGTATTGATTGCGCGAACTTCTGCGCTCGGTGTCGGAGTCCGCCGGTACGGTATCACTTCGGCGCAACCTCGGCTTACTGCCTATGCCTCAACTGCCACTCATGGGTGCGTTGCCCGAGCTATGGATATCTCGGGGCTCGGCACCGAGTCGCTTCGGATCGTCCCTACCAATCGCCAACATCAGATCGACTTGGACGCGCTTGAGTTCGCGATTGCAGCTGATCGGCACGCGGGTTTCACGCCATTCCTGATCATTGGGACCGTCGGCACAGTCGATCTCGGAGCAATCGATGACATCGTGGGTCTGGCGCGGATAGCAGCCCGCGAAAGGCTTTGGTTACATGTGGATGGCGCATTTGGCGCACTCGCGATCCTCGCGCCGGACATTGCTCCACGTCTCGCGGGCATTGAACTGGCCGATTCGCTCGCATTCGATTTTCACAAATGGGCACAGGTACCTTACGACGCCGGCTTCATTCTCGTGCGGGATGGCACAATCCATCGCGACGCTTTTGCTTCGCCAGCGGCTTATCTCCAGCGCGAATCTCGTGGATTGGCGGCAGGATCGCCATGGCCTTGCGACCTTGGTCCCGATCTATCGCGCGGCTTTCGTGCGCTGAAAACCTGGTTCACTTTAAAGGTTCATGGGACCGCTGCAATTGGCGCCGCCATATCGCGGACGTGCCAACTGGCGCGCAGTCTGGAAAGAAAAATCGCCGCGACGCCGAAGCTTGAACTTCTTGCACCGGTCTTCCTGAACATCGTGTGCTTCCGTTACCGCGGTGATGACACGGACCAACTGAATGCAAACATAGTCGTCGATCTTCATGAATCCGGAATTGTCGCGCCGTCGACCACGATTATCGATGGCCACCTTGCGATTCGGGCTGCGATCATCAATCACCGGACCGACGAGCGCGACATCGATGCGCTGATAAACGCGACGGTCGCGTTCGGCGATGCCCGCCTTCAAAACCAAGCGGCATGACCAATTAGACGCACAATGGTAGCCACCCTGATCGACTCTAAATATTCTTCCGCAGGAGTGCCGCCGATTCCAATTGGAAACTCGAAACTCGCCACGATGGCAATGGCAGGAATCGATTTAGCACCCGTGTGGAACACCTTGGTTGGTCGCGTGAATGTTGACTCGAGTGATGCGGCCGCATTTCTCGACCTAGCAACGATTGCGTACATCCAGGGCAGGCCTAAGGACCGCGCCCTTTTGCGCGCCCGCGCTTTTGAAACGACGCGCGTCTTTCGACAGCCATCGGTAGCTGGCGCAACGGGGATCACTAAAGTTCTGGCTTTCATGTCGACCGGTCATTATCTGGCGAACATGCCGATCGAATTTTTGCTCGAAGGTTCGAACATATCGCTCGATATGGTTTATGTGGCACCCGGATTGCTCCTGCCAAAGCCGCTGCCTGACCATGATGTCGCATTCGTAGCCGTCGCAGAATCCGAAGAAAACCAGCCGCTCCTCAAAGAACTGGAAGCTCAACTGCGCTTTTGGCCGCGACCGGTCATTAACAGCCCTGAGCGAATCGCCAGACTGACACGCGATGGAACATGGTCATTGTTAAAAACCGCTCCAGGGCTGGTCATTCCGATCAATGTTCGGATCGATCGAAAGACTTTACAAAAGGTTGGGCTCGGTGAGTTGCGAGTTGAAACTGTCCTCCAAGGCGGGACATTTCCCATTATCGCGAGGCCCCTCGACTCCCATTTGGGCGACGGCCTTTGCAAACTCGACGGTGCGGCCGCTATTCAAGATTATTTTTTAAGTCGACCGGAACCGGAATTCTATATCGCGCCGTTCGTCGACTATCGCCAGCGCGACGGTCTATATCGAAAATACCGCGTCGCATTAATCGATCGGCGCCCTTACGCGGTTCACATGGCGGTTTCGCGCCATTGGATGATCAACTACATCAACGCTGACATGAAAGAGAGTGCTGAGAAACGCGCGGAAGAGGCGCGGTTTATGAGTGAATTTGATCATGACTTTGCTGTGCGTCACGCAAGCGCCCTGCACGCTATAGCCGAATGCACGGACCTCGAATACCTACCGTTCGATTGCGGTGAGACCAGTGACGGTAGACTGTTGTTGTTCGAGCTTGGCACCAACATGATCGTCCATAGCATGGATCCGCCGGATATCTTTCCGTACAAACAGCCGCAGATGAAAAAGGTATTTGGTGCCTTTCAGGCAATGTTGAAAAGGCAACGCTGCCTCGGCAACTTGCACAATCATCGTACAATCAATTCTGTTCCGATAGATTGAGCATGGGTATTTCGACCAATCAACTTGACCTAGCCGCCGATCTGGCCTCGCAGCATTCCGGTCAGCAGTTCAATCTTCCGCCGACGACGCATTTGCTCACAAGCGGTGGCGATGCGCGCATTGTCTGCGACGCAGTTCACGGATTTAACAAATACGGCTGTTCGGCCGCGCCCGAGCCGAATGTCTTGGCGTATGGCTCGTCGACGGCGTCAACCATTACTCTTGGAGGATATAGTTCTGCGGAGCGGCTGCGGCTTCGCCTGTTGCGCGCGGCCCGCCTCGAACGCCCTTCGATTACCTATGCTCGCGAAATTGCACGTATTCGCTCTGAATTGCTGGGTCTATGCGGCCTTTCCGATCTTCCGGGAGTTGAAGCGATCTTTGCCGCCTCCGGAACCGACATTCATCTTATCGCGGGCCAGCTTGCGAGCGAAGTGACGACTTCCGACCTGTTGGCAGTCATGATCGATCCAGCCGAAACCGGCAGCGGTGTGCCAGCGGCATTGGCGGGTCAACATTTCGCGGATTATTCCGCACTCGGCAAAGCCGTTACTCCGGGTGTAAATATTTTCGGCGGTGGGATAATTGAGGTCGCAGCCGTCGCGGTCCGAGGACTTGATGGCGCGCCGCGCGCCGCTCCTGTCGTTGATGCCGAAGTCGAAGAGCTGGTCATGGATGCCGTCGCGGCTGGACGGCGGGTACTTCTTAACCTTGTCGACGTGTCGAAGACTGGGATGATTGCTCCCAGCCTCGCGTGCGTGTTGAATTTGCAGCGTCGCTTTCCGACAGCGGTAAATGTTCTGGTCGATGCTTGTCAATTTCGTCTCGCGCCTTCGACAATACGCGCATATTTGAAACACGGTTTTTGGGTCGCGCTCACCGGGTCCAAATTTGTCGGTGGTCCGGCATTCTCCGGCGTCCTACTTTTGCCGAACGATGCGGCGCAACGACTTCGTAAGAGCCTTTTGTCGCCGACCCTCAGCGCCTATTCCGCCCGCGCTGATTGGCCTTCGGGATGGATAGTGCGACATGCACTCCCGGACGTAGCAAATTATGGCCTGTTGTTACGGTGGGAAGCTGCGCTCACAGAACTGCGCAGCTTTCGGTCACTATCGGAGACGGCTATTGCCGGCTTTATCGAAACCTTCAAAGCAAGGGTACAGCGCAGGCTCACAACTGATCCCGTATTCAGGCTATTGCCGACTCCTAAAATTAATCGGCGCCCGCTCGTCAAAGATGATTCGTGGGACGATAACCCGACGATCTTTCCCTTTGTCCTGTGCCGCGCTGCTAACTCGGATCAACATGGTGCCCCGTTGACCCGCGTAGAGACCGCACGAGTCCATACTATGCTGGGACGAAGTATTGATTTCATTACCGGGCTCTACTTGCGGCCCCAGGAGCGATTGCTCGCGACGCAACGCTGCCAACTGGGGCAGCCGGTTCAGTGCGGTCTATTTCATGATGTTCCGGTTAGCGCATTGCGTCTATGTGTCAGTATACGTCTGATCGTCGATGCAATTTCGCCGGAGGGACGGGGTGTTGAGACTGTTATAGCGGAGGCCCTTTTGACGCTCGACAAATGTGCGCTTCTCGCGACGGCAATCGATCAAATAAATTCTATGTGAGGTGGCGGAGAGAACTGAGCAAGACTCGACGGCGCAGGAAGCAGAAGGCCACTGCACTCGCAACCTGATCAGAAAACCTGATTGAATTTCTGAGAGACCGCCGCGTTGGCGGTCTTTCCGTTAGTGCCGTTCGCTGCGGTGCGTCGGTCGCTAATGGCAGATTTTGTTGCAGAAGTGATTTGAAGATTTTTACGAACAGTGATTCGGTCTTCTGACGACATTTTGTGTCGGAGGCGAGCCATGATGGGACGTCAAAACAACGACCAAGGTCCGCTGTTTTACGAGTTTCGCCTCGATGAGGCGGTTCCTGATGATCATCTGGTACGCAAGATCGACGCCGTTCTGGATCTATCATGGGTCTACGCAGAACTCGCTCCGCACTATCCAACGCTCGGCCGGCCATCGGTTGATCCGGTGCTTATGATCCGGATGTTGATCATCGGCTATGTCTTTGGCCTGCGTTCCGAGCGGCTACTGTGTCGCGAGTTGCAGGTGAACCTCGCCTATCGCTGGCTCTGCAAGCTCGGCATTGAGCACAAGATCCCTGATCATTCGGCGTTCTCGCGTGCCCGCAATGAACGCTTTCGCGACAGCAACATCTTTCGCCAGGTATTTGAGCGTGTCGTCGGGGCATGTATTGCGGCCGATCTGGTCGGCGGAGAAGGTTTTGCTGTGGATGCCAGCCTGATTGCGGCTGACGCCAACAAGCAGCGCTCGATCCCAGGCTCCGAATGGCAAAAGACACGCAATCCCGAGACGGCCAGCCGCGCCGTGAAGGAGTATCTTGCAACCCTCGATGACGCGGCCTTTGGTGCGGCAAGCGAGGTTAGGCCGAAGTTCGTCTCGCCGTCTGATCCAGCCGCGCAATGGACAGGCGCAATGCGAGGAC
>Ga0302319_10018422_pt1 | contig 12740 bp, 9 predicted proteins | sample Bog_T0_2_FD_203319 | JGI IMG/M metagenome (GOLD analysis project Ga0302319, IMG submission 203319) | Peat permafrost microbial communities from Stordalen Mire near Abisko, Sweden - Bog_T0_2 | ecosystem: Environmental > Terrestrial > Soil > Wetlands > Peat | place: Sweden: Abisko, Stordalen Mire...
CCTGACAAGATTCAGAAAGACAGCGTTGTATCTCATCCAAAGAGAGAGATGGACGATGCTGCTGTGTCTGTGGGTTCTCGCTTCCACAATCTGGTCGGGCGACCCCGGAGAAACGCTTCGCCGCGCTCTCGCGCTGGTTGGAACCTCGATGGCAGGCTTATACATTGGCATGCGGTACGACCTGAAGCAACAGCTTAAGATGATTGGCCTCGTCATCGGTATCGGAGCTATTGCCAGTCTGGCAGCAGGACTCCTTTTCCCTGGAATCGGGTTCACGCCGGACGGATCCTGGCAGGGGATTTACTTCCTGAAAAACTCACTTGGAAGAAATATGGCGTTCGGCGCCATTTGCTTTGCTCTGCTTGCAATGAGTGAGCGACGCAATCGAGTTGTAAGGGTCGGAATGCTCGTCCTCTGCTGCGCGCTGATGATCTTGTCCAAGTCGGCTACCGCGGTCGTCGTCACTTTTCTGATATTTGCGGTCCTTCCATTTCGCAAGGCTCTTTATCTTCGCATTCGTCCGCTGATCGGATTGGGGGCCGTTGTCGTCGTTTTTGGCGCCTCCGTCGGATTCTGGTTCATCGACAATGCCGACCGGTTGTTACAGACTTTCGGACGTAGCTCTACGCTGACGGGACGAATACCGCTGTGGCAACTGGTGTTGAAGGAGATCGCCGGCCGCCCAATTATGGGTTATGGGTTCATGTCGTTCTGGAATAGCTGGGAGGGCGAACGCGTCAGCGAGACTGTCAATTGGGAGGTTGCGGTTCCGCATGCTCACAACGGCTTTCTGGAAGTGTGGCTTGGCATCGGGATAATCGGGTTGACTCTCATGCTCATCGGAATGTGGAAAATCTTCCGTTCTTCGCTGCGCGCGGCGAGAACCCATCGCGAGATCGATCAAGCTTGGCCATTGATTTTGCTGATTTTCACCGTGCTCTACAACCTCACCGAAACCTCGTTCCTCGGGGTCAACTCCTTGCTTTGGATGGCGTTTGTAGCGAATTCCTTCTGGCTCGTGCGCAATGCCGAGGAGGAGAAGCTCGCATTTGTGCCCGCAGAAATTCAGGAACCGGCGTACTCCAGCTGATACTGCTGGAATTTATCAAGCAGCACGCAGGCTATTGGCTTTTGCCCGGAGGAGCTAACGGTCGATTTGCTATCTCAAGGAGACTTATTAATGGAATCAGCCACCAGCCAAGCCTATCGGCCGGACATTGATGGCTTAAGAGCGATAGCAGTACTTCTTGTTGTTGCCTATCACATACAAACGAGGGTCACGCGCGGCGGATTCATCGGCGTTGACGTGTTCTTTGTTATTTCGGGGTTCCTGATTACTTCAATCCTCGAAAGAGAATTGGAGAGCTCTCGTTTCAGTATTCAGGGCTTTTATGTTCGAAGGATCCGGCGAATCGGCCCGGCGCTGATCGGTGTGCTGGTCGCAACATCCGTGATGTCGTACTTCTTCCTTCTGCCCAGCGAACTCAAAGATTATTCCCGCTCTCTGCTTGCGGCGCTTGCATCGGTCTCCAACTTCTTCTTCTGGAGTCAGACTGGATACTTTAAGCCTCAGGCTCTGACGATGCCGCTTCTTCACACCTGGTCCCTGGCTGTGGAAGAGCAGTTTTATATCATCTTTCCAGCGTTTCTTGCATTGCTTTTTCGCTACGCCAGGCGCTGGATGCTCCCCATATTGCTCTTACTGGGAGCCGCATCTTTCCTACTCAGCGCGCGCGAGGCCTTCGTAGACCCCAGTACCGCCTTTTATTGGCCTACCTCGCGAGCCTGGGAGTTGATGTGCGGATCTGTGCTGGTCTTCGGTGGCCTGCCAGGAATGAAAAATCCATGGTTGCGAAATGTGACGGCTGCGACCGGGCTTGGATTGATTCTCTTTGCCGCAACTACTTACAACGAATCCACGCCGTTTCCCGGGATTGCCGCTCTTGCGCCATGCCTGGGCTCGGTGTTCATCATTGGGGCGGGTTCAGCCGGCAAGACGATTGTTGGACGATTGCTTTCCTTTCAGCCTCTTGTGTTCATCGGACTAATCTCCTATTCGCTCTATCTTTGGCATTGGCCGGTGATCGTATTTCAAGCGATGGGATTGAATATTTCGGGGATTACGCCGACTGAGCAAAAACTTTTCACCTTCGCGCTCTCTATCCTCCTGGGAGTGCTTTCATGGAGATTCATCGAACGGCCGTTTCGACGCAACAAAGGATCGGTTGCGCCTGCAAGCGTCTTCCGATTCGCAGCCCTCATCGCCTGTGTACCAGCGGCTGCAGCGTGCGTTTTCCTCGTGCTGAATGGCATGCCTTCCCGATTTCCTGCGGGAGCAAGTTCCGTAGCGTCTTATCTCGATGACCCTGGAGAGCAGGCGCGCAACCGGACAGGCGAGTGCATGTTGACGGAAACTTACAAATTCCAGGACTTTAACAAGGCTGCTTGTCTCAGTGAAAGCAAGACGCTCCCCAACTACCTGATCCTGGGCGACAGTCATGCCGCCCATTTATGGTACGGACTTTCAAGAGCCGACTCCAGCGCGAACTTCTTACAGGCAACGGCATCGGGTTGCAAACCGACGATTGACCAGGATGTCAGACAGAATCCTCAATGCGTGAAGCTTATTGATTTCGCATTACGTGAATTTCTGCCGACCTCGCATGTCAAAGCCGTGATCCTTGGCGGGCATTGGTCGCCACGTGACCTGGATCGCATCGCTGCGACGGTTCAATACATTCGAGGTCTCGGGATCACGCCAGTTGTCTTTGGTCCGGTAGTCGAATACGATACGCCGCTACCGCGACTGCTTGCGATTTCCATAGGAAACTCAGATTCGTTGCTTCCAGCAAGGCATAGGTTAGCCTCTGTTCGCGAGCTCGACCGAACTATGAAAACTCTCGCTTCAGAGCAGTGGCACGTTGCGTATTTCTCTTATTTCGACGCACTGTGCGGGAACGGGCCGTGCCTTGAGTATGTGTCGCCGGGTGTACCAATGCAAAAAGATATGACGCATCTTACCGGTCAGGGATCGGTCTGGATCGCCAAACAGATTGTTGCAATGAAGCTGCTCCCGTAATGGATAACAGCGCCTTGATATCCAATTGGACAGTGGCCTCTTCGGCGGCATTTGCTCCATTTCGCGGTATATTCAAAATTATGAGCACTTTCATTCTTGATGTGCGGGGATGGTGAGTTTTTGATGAATGCACTTCTGATTTCGATGGCACTTCTTGTTGGACAGACGATGTCCATGCAGGAAAGGCCAGTTATACATCTGAAGCCAAACAGCGATCTGATCGAATCGGGATTCTCTGGTGCATTGTTGGAGCTTCAAAACGCACCAGGATATCTCCATTTGCCGAAGTTTCCTCCCAAGCCGGATGGCCAGGGTAAACAGTGGTTCGTCGATGTCAAGAACTTCGGACCTCATCCGGTTGTGATCGATGACAGACAACACTTCAACCTGCGGGTGGGCGTCAGCGAGACAGTACACATCTACTCGAATGGAACGATGTATTACCTGAAGCGGTAAGTGATCATTGACTACAGAAAACAGCGCAACACTGCAGGTCAGCCCCGTTCCCCCCACAGTCATGCGAATTCTTGCGTGGCCCAATGATTCATCGAATCCTTACACTCCAATGTTGTACTCCGATATGGGGCCCGAAGTACTCGTGGACGAGTTTTCCGCGAAGAAATTGCTGCACCGCTATGCGGTCTGGCATATTCATTGGCCAGAATCACTGCTTAACATACGGAACCCCTTCAAAGCTGCGTATAAATTGGCCGGCATGTTTGCGATGATCGATTCCCTGCGGATGCGAGGCGGAAGAATTGTGTGGACGATGCACAACTTCAATGCTCACGAGGGTTTGCATCCGTCTCTGGAAAAACGCTTCTGGCGGAAGTTCATTCCGAGGGTCGACGGAGCCATCAGTCTCAGTGAAACAGGGCTCGCAATGGCAAAGACTAAGTTCCCGGCTCTGAAGCAGGTTCCCACGGTTGTGATTCCCCACGGACATTACAGAGAGGAATATCCAACGAGTACCGGCTCCGCGCGAGAGGCTCTGAATATCCCGTCATCAGCGAGAGTGATTTTGTTCTTTGGAGCCGTAAGAGCTTACAAGAATGTCGACGCTTTGGTTAGCGCCTTTCGCGACGTGTCAACCCCTGAATCGATCCTGTACATCGTGGGCCGGCCGAATACATCGGAATTGACAGAAGCTATTCTCAAACAGGCGGCGCAGGACAAGCGTGTCCGAATTGCATTCGAATTCATCAAGGCGGAGGATGTATCGAAGTATATGCAGGCGGCCGACATTGTCGTATTACCCTACCGGGCTATCCTGAACTCGGGATCCGCGCTTCTGGCATTGTCATTCAATCGCCCAGTGCTGGTGCCTGATCTCGGCTCCATGGGAGACCTGAGAAACGATTTCGGTGATACATGGGTGAGAACCTTCAGCGGAGACATCAATTCGAGAACTTTGGAGGAGGGTCTTAACTGGGCCGCGGAGAGCAGACCATCCGTATGTCCAATGCCTGAGAAGTATAACTGGCGCAACATTCGAACCGAAACTGTTCGATTCTATGAGCAGGTTATTTCGCATAACAGACGGGGCGATCCCGGCAGCCGCGATCTAATGCGTTGATTCATTGGATTGCAAATTTGGTTGAGAGCTGAATTTCCATTCAAGGGAATGAAAGATTCATGTACCTGGACTTTCACTGTTAGAAGACCGGGCAGTCGAAGGTATTGAGAGCGCACTTTGAACAAGCGTTTCTTGAGCAGCAATAACCCATGAGAAAGGAGGAGACTTGAAAGTTGCAACGGGCCGTATCGGCGCACTGGATGGATGGCGGGGTACGGCGATTCTACTGGTCCTTATCGATCATGCTGGAGAGTTGTCGCATGCTTCCTGGTTTCACAAGATCACGAGGGTTGGCGCGACAGGGGTTGGGATTTTTTTTGCGCTTAGCGGCTTCTTAATCACTTCCCTGCTCCTCTCTGAGCAGGTAAAGACGGGCCGTATTCATCTTGCGAGGTTCTACACGCGGCGGGTCTTTCGAATCGTGCCGTCAGTGCTCGCCTTTCTTTTGACTCTCCTTTGCCTGCGTCAGTGGGGATTTCTGCAAGTCACAAATCTTCAAGTTTTTTCTGCGCTTTTCCTGTTCCGCAACTATATTCACAGCGATTGGGGATCGGGATGGTATACGGCTCATTTCTGGTCTTTGATGGTAGAAGAGCACTTCTATCTTGTTTGGCCTTTGTTGCTTCTGTTGACGCGAGCCAATTTGAAAGTCCTGACAGGAGTTGCAGTCCTTGTAGCAGCATGGCGTGCGGTGTCATTCCACTTTCATTTGCTGCCCGGACCGTGGGCACCGGGGCGAACTGACGTACGCATTGATGCTTTGTTGTGGGGTTGCATTCTGGCAATTGTGTTGAGCCGCCCGGAGTGGAAGCAACGATTGAAGCGTATTCTATCCGGCTGGCTCATGTTGCTTCTTGTCCTCGTTGACATTGTGTCGAACTTGGGTAACGGACAACATAATTATTCTTTTTACGAACCGATTATCCTTGCTCTTCTGGTCGTCTGGCCGATTCTGCATCAAGACAGCGTGCTCCGATCAACTCTCGATTGGCGCGGGCTGACACTCATTGGAAAGGTGTCTTACAGCCTCTATATCTGGCAGCAGTTGTGGATGCTTTTCCCTGGGGCCCCGATGCCGTTTCCTACGCTGCAGGCATTTCCAATCAACGTGCTAATGGCGCTGACTTGCGGCGTGCTCAGCTACCTAGTCGTCGAGACGCCATTTATCGAACTTGGCAGATGGTTTACGTCCTCTTGGGGGAAAAAGCGAGATCAAGTGGTGCTCACAGGATGAGATTGCTGGTTGTATTGCATCGGTTCATTTGCCCAACTAATTTGATTACTTCATCGCGAACGGAAAGGTGCGGTTCAGTTTGAAGGTATTGATGTTGCACAATAGCTACCAGTTCCGAGGCGGCGAAGATGAGAGCTACGAATCGGAAGTGCGGATGCTTCGCGCCGAGGGCCACACGGTCGAGACGATTCATATCAACAATTCTCAGATTGAGTCGAGTGGAAAGATTCAAGTCGCCATTCAGTCGCTTTGGTCGGGCCAATCCTATAATCTCGTTGACCGCAAACTGCAGGAAGATCAATTCGATGTACTTCATGTTCAGAACTTCTTTCCGTTGCTTTCGCCTTCTGTTTATTACGCGGCCAGAAAGAATGGGGTTGCAGTAGTTCAGAGTCTGCGCAACTACCGATTGCTTTGCCCCAACGTTTATTTTTTCCGAGACGGACATGTTTGCGAAGACTGCATGGGCAAGGTCTTCAAATATCCGGGGGTTCTGCATGCCTGTTATCGCGGTAGCCGGATGGCGACGGCAGCGGTTGCGGCAATGACGGCATTCCACACGATCAAGGGCACGTGGCTGAACGCTGTCGACCGCTATATTGCTCTCACTGATTTTGTGCGTGACAAATTTATCGAGGCCGGATTTCCGCCGGAGAAGTTGATTGTCAAAAGCAATTTTGTTTACCCAGACCCTGGATGTGGCGACGGCAGCGGCGGTTACGCGCTATTTGTTGGGAGATTGAGTCCGGAAAAGGGACTGGAAACTCTGCTGGCTGCATGGAATCTCCTTAAACGAGACTGGAAGCTCAGGATAGTTGGGGAAGGCCCGCTGTCTCCTATTGTTGAGGCTTTCTGCGCAGAACACCCTGAGGTCGAGTGGCTCGGCGCTCAACCGAGAGCGGAAATTGGCAAACTTATGGGCGGCGCCAAGGTGCTTGTCTTCCCCTCAGAGTGGTATGAGACTTTTGGCAGGGTAGCGATTGAGAGCTTTGCCGCTGGAACGCCGGTGATTGCGTCGAGACTTGGCGCAATGGCAGAGGTTGGCGAGGAAATGCGAACAGGGTTGCTATTTAGACCAGGAGATCCAGCTGACCTGGCGCAGAAGCTGAGTTGGTTCCTCGATAACCCCGAGCAAGTTTCAGCAATGCGAATTGCCGCAAGGGAAGTCTACGAAGCGAAGTATACGATGCATGTAAACTGCCAGCTCCTGATTCAGGCGTACGAAGCTGCGAAACTGGCATCGAAGACCGCAAAGAATTGACCGGAATAAGAGCAGATTGACTACGCTCAGATTTTGTCGATTTGATCGAATTCGATTACTCTACCGAGCACTTCAGGAATGTGATTTCGAATCGATCGGCTGGAATAGTTCATGTGTCTGATCGCGCTTTCCGCGTACCCTGAAAGAATGATAAAGACGACTTAGCCATTGCCTGTCAGGCCACGAATCACGCACGAGTTCACGAACCAGTTCGGGCTCTTCCCAAGGAACGTCGTGAAATCCCTGAGTCAGGTAATCGCTTGTCGGATTGGATTTGAATGCGTGTGGGAAAAACGCGATCGTATCCTCCTGGATGCGGTGCTCTAGCGCAATTGGAATTGGGTTCTCATTTCTCAGCTTCGCTGCCATCACCCCTGCCAGATCGCCGTGCGACGAAAGATTGAGATGACCCAGTTGCGTAGAGCGAGGGTTGAGTTCGATCATGCAGGCTGCGCCCGTCCCTTTCTCCAGAATGAAATCCAATCCATGAAAACCGCTGAGTTGGAATTTTTTTGCCATGAGCCGGGTTGCACTGTCGATTGCGTCACTCTCCAGCGGAAGAACTACTGTGGCGGCACCAGTCGTTCCCTGAGAAGCCAAAACTTCTACGGTAACGCCGGCCAAAACCTCACCGCGCCAACTGGCAAACATCGTGGTCGCAGGACGTCCGTGGATAAACTCCTGGATTGTAACGCTGGCTTTTTTGCGTCTCTGTCCGGACCAAAGAGCAACTGGATGGCGGTTGATCAGGAATCTTTTCCAGGCCACGCTTGGCCTCGTTGCTGCGCAAGCGGCGCGATATCCGTCGATTGCCTCCTGAGGAGTGCGCACAATTGCAACACCTTCCCCGCCCCAGGTTCCGTCCACTTTAAGAACCGCAGGGGCATCGAGACACCAGCCCTTAAGGTCTTCCTGCGAATTGACAGCCTGCGTGAAAGGGACCCGTATTCCCAACTCTCCTGCAACGCGGAGAACTTCGCCTCGTTTTTGAATCGATGCATATGCCTCAGGGGCACCGAGAGAAAGTTCAATCAAGGATCGAAGTTCTGGCTCATTCGCATGTAACGCATGCAATTGCCATACTGCACCGTCATCGCATGGAACGATCAGGCATGGTTGTTCGGCGACGATAGCAGCTTTCAATGAGCTTAGCGAAGCAAGACTTCGATAGGTATGGATCGATCCGACTCCGCTAATGAAACGGAGAGGGTGTCCGGGAGGGCAGATTGCAGAGACGCTGCAACCATGGCTAAGGAATGCCATGGCGAGACGAGCCGAAGAGGGCCACCACAGTGTGGCGCAAATCAAAACCGGTCGTCGAGGTTCTCGGTTCAAAATCCCGCCCTCATTCTCATGCTGATTTATGTATTGCTTGTCGAGCCTGAGTCTTTAAGGTCAACGCACTGCTACATAGTTATACCGTCCAGTATTGCACAATGGCTATGGCCAAATCGTGTTATTCAATTGGTCCAAAAGCCGCTGCGCACCTGGCTCAATGAAAGCAGACGGAAGTGAAGGAAACGGGAGTTCGACGCCAATATCTTGAGAAGATGTCAACTGTCGCGTTCGGTAGGCTCGCTTCGCTCGATAGGTCTCCTGGGGAGCCTCCTGTCGATCGAAGCGAGCCAACGGGTTTACTCAATGGATGCTGCGCCGTGCAATTCCTGCCCGGCTGCTTGCAATTGAGCAAAATCCAATAACTTCATCCAAGTCCAGTGCAGACTTCCCGCATCTTCGAGCACATATTTGTTGAAATCAAATTGGTTGCCGGTTACAGCGGGACCGCCAGGATAGCTGATCATGCCGGAGCTACCCCCTGAGCCAAGATAGGTGATTGTGTTGTTATGAACATTGTTGTTCGATGCTACCCAGACACCGAGAGACCCAGTCCCGCGCAGTTCATTCAAGATTCCGATTCCATCGGCATTCGTCGCGGGTACTTCCACCGTGTTCCCGTAGACTTCGACGTTCTGCGAGTTAGCTAAGACAATCTCAGAACTCCAGAGGTTCAAGGGCGAGATAAGGTCGAAGTGATTGCCCTCGACAGTATTCAGACTAATAACTGCGTTGTAACTTATTTCATGCAGGATACCGATACCCAGGTTGTTGACGACGGTGTTGCTCTGGTATACCGTGCCAACATTATTGCAATCGGTCCATAGTCCGTTCCCGTTGTTATCGTGAACGTAGTTAGACTCTACCAGCAGATTCGTGGTTTCCCAGAACTTGCTGCCTCCCGCTTCCCAGTTTCTTTCATAACCTGCGTAATTATTCCAGGAGATTTCATTGTCAATGACCTTAGAGCCTGTTCCACCCTGGATAGCTACTCCCATCTGACCGTTATTGTGGACGTAAGAATGCAGTATCTGTCCAGCGGGACCAAGACCAATTCCGGTGCCGTGATTAAATCGGGCCTCTACGTGGTTGACAATCCAACCTGTACCCTCTTTGTAACAACCGACCGCACCAGTCTGCGCGGGACTTGCGTAGTGCTCGACGATCATGTACTCAACTTGAACTCCCGGGACATTGGAGCAGAAGGCAAACTGGGTCATTCCGAGCTCTACCACGTGGCCTGTAGGATTTTCGGGGAGATAGACTTTGCCGGTGCTTCGATCTAAGTACCATGAGCCGGAAGTCAGTCCCTCAAGGGAACTTGCTGGGTTCTGCACAGAGCCATCAACAAACAAGTCCTGGTCGTAACCGCAAAGAGGATGACCCTCCTGACATTGACCCGAGGCCGGTGCACCGACAGTTGCGGCGGCAACCCACAGGGTAGATGTCTCGGATTCCTTTTCGAAAGTCAGTACCTCGGAGCCGTTCAGTATGGCAGTGCCCTGCCCCTCGAATACATCGTATGCCTTAGGTTTCACGCTTTGCATGCGATACGTACCGGCCGTCAGTACGAACGTGGTTCCAGCCGGCGCGGCATTCACTGCCGTTTGAATATTTTCCCCAGGAGTGAGTTTCACTGTGATGGTTGTGGCGGCCAGTACTGAAGGCGACGCGCCAAGGGCAAGATAAGAAAGAATGAAAATTCCAGCAAGCGTGCGTGAATGAGATATGAATCTGCTCATGATGAGCTCCTTCAAGAGAATTTGAGAAAAGTGGGGTTCAATTGCTGTGGATTAACTGTGGCTAAGGCCTTCAATTGCCGGGTATCGCGACGCCATTCTTAATCCGCATCTGTCCGACGTCTGAAAGGTAGCGAATCTCGGTTCCGTCAACATTGCCGCCCGACGCGAACGAGTATCGAATCGAGCCCGGATCAGTCGACACAGGCAACAGAACGAGACACGTCCCCTTCTTCGCTGTAAGAGCAAAGAGGCGAATCACATCAGCGACGGATTCTGTGGGCAACTGCTGGATCAGGTCGGGTTCGCATCCGAATTTCGCGGCTGCGCTGGCTGCTCCCGCGAGCCATTCTTCGTGGACCTGTTCTATCGCCGGATCCTCTGCCAGCGTTACAGTAGCGCTGGCCAGTAGGCGACCATCTGAGGCTGTAACGGCCGAAACCACGATGGATGAATTTGATGGTCCTGAAGGAGCGGTGTACAGTCCGCTGGCGGAAATTGTACCCACATGGGCGTTGCCCCCCGGGACACCCGACACACTCCACTTCACGTGAAGGCTGTCAGATCTACCATCCATTATTCTGAATTGTTGAGTCTGTTTTGTTACTACAGTAACATTCCCTGGAGTGACCGAAAGATCGCTCTTCGGGGCGAGGCAAAGCGCCTGGGAAGCGTCGGAGATCGAGGCAAAAATTGCGAGACTGAAAAAAGCGAAACGACGTACTATGGTCATAAACAGTTCTCCTGAAAGAAGTAAGGGAACCTAGACAAGCAGAAAGAACATGGCGCCCGAATGCCTGAAGGCAACCACAAAAACTACATTTTGAAGATTCTGCTCACACCATAGTAATCGGCAATACCCGGCGAAGCATCACTAAAATCCGATGGTTAATGTTACCAAAGTTCCAGTCGCTGTCACTAAGAAACTTTGCTCAGCGAGAATTTTCTCGCGAGTAGCCGGTTTGCCTGTTTCCAAAACATTATCAGCCCAGGATCGGAAAATCATGAAAATATCGTAATGGAAGGTGATTCTATATATACGGGCTGACTGATTCGTAATATCCCATGGTCGTGGATTGGGAACTCAGAAGACGGACTATCGTCCATCTCATTGCGAACGATTCGGACAGCTCGCCGCACGAAACGACGGATTTCTAGTCGCCACGCAATGGCTCACCTGGAGCAACCGTGGAGGGTATAATTCGAACTAAAGCGGGAGTAGTTCAGTGGCAGAACGTCAGCTTCCCAAGCTGAATGTCGCCGGTTCGATCCCGGTCTCCCGCTCCATACAATCCACGCGACAAAACTACAATGCCTCCGACCTTTACTTAGTTCCAAACGCCTAATGAAGTGAATTCTTTCGTTGGCTAACCGCTGACAGACTACATTTGGCCTACGACTGCGTTAGGCGTAATGAGGCTGTAGTTGACCGGACCTGAAGCCGAGTTGGCGCCCAATTTGCAGGTTGTCAACGGCGTCTAAGCGGATCAGCTGAAGCCGGTTAAGAAACGCAACTGGAAAAAGGGGTGGGCTTTGGATTCTGCAGATGCACCAAACCCGGATCCTGAGGCTGGACCTGTCAAAACGAGGCTGGAACGTTGGTGTTCCGAAGCTACAGCTACGATCGTCCGTTCGATTGGTATGCATCTACAGATTCGCGAGAGTTAAGCGACATCATTTTGCCCGCTAGTTTGGCGGCATACATAGATTCGTCTGCGGCATGCAGCAGCGATTCAGCATCGTTGCCCGAATCAGGATAAAGACTGAATCCGATGCTCGCGCTTGGCTGGAATTCCAACTCATCAATCATTAACATCTTCGACAGTGATTGGTGGAGGGTATCAACGATCCTCTCAACCGCGGCGGAGTTTGCTCCAGGAAGAATCACTGCGAATTCATCGCCTCCGAGTCGCGCCAGCAAATCGCCCTTTCGGATGCATGGGCGAAAGGCGTTTGCAATTTCTTTCAGATAGATATCGCCTACAAGGTGTCCGTGGCGATCATTGATTTGCTTGAAGCGGTCCAGGTCAATATACAAGAGGGCAAAGCCGTCGCCAGATTTATTGGCTTCAGCAAGTGTCCTCTGCAAACAAGCTTGAAAATACGGCCGATTTGGCAGTCCGGTCAAGGAATCATGGTTTGCCTGATAGGTAAGCTTCTCTTGCGCGCTGGCACTTTCGATGGCGACGAAGGCGAGGCGAGTTGCAATCGCTGAGATCCTTTCAAAATCGCGCTGTTGTGAACTGCATGCCGAATGATCAAAATCGATCCAACCTACGGGCTCCGAAGAACGGACTTGTATATATTGTCGGATCAGCCCTGGCGCCGGATCTTGGGTTGAAGACCTACCAGGATGAATCGAGCATTCCACATCCTCATTTCCCGACCGGACCAAGTCTCTAATGCCTTCAAATATCTGGGGCAATGGTGAACCGGAAACGATCATCTCCAGAACACGATGCTGATTTTTTTCCAGTGTTCGTTCCGCCTCCAATGCAATTGTGCGCTCCGTAACG
>Ga0302319_10018424_pt1 | contig 12739 bp, 11 predicted proteins | sample Bog_T0_2_FD_203319 | JGI IMG/M metagenome (GOLD analysis project Ga0302319, IMG submission 203319) | Peat permafrost microbial communities from Stordalen Mire near Abisko, Sweden - Bog_T0_2 | ecosystem: Environmental > Terrestrial > Soil > Wetlands > Peat | place: Sweden: Abisko, Stordalen Mire...
AAGCGCGGCCGCCCTTGCCTGTGTGAGGCGCGCGGAATTATCTGCAAACACAGGCGAGGTCTTACACCCAACTCATTGAAAGGATTCACCGTCACAGAGGGAACATTTTCGTAGGACTGAAAAAAGTGTAGCTGGTTGAGACAATTCTTTGTGGTCTGACATAATTGCCCGGAGGCAACTTAACAGAGCAATGAGATGGTGGGCGCATTCCGATCCGAACGGCTTGTCCGTTGAGCGGTGCCGGCGCAAGGGCAAACCAAGCGATATCGTACAGATCACAGATCGAGGCAAACCATGGTTCGGAATGAGGCTGAAGCAGGGCGCGTCGCCTTAAGTAAGGAGGAACGCCGCCGGCTGACTTTTGTTTGAGTGGGTTGTCGCGATTACCCTTATTCGCGATGATGGCGGCGGGGTTACGCGGAGATTCGTGAGTGGTCATCGTTGAGGGATGGGGACGGTGATGGTGTAGCGGTCGAGCACGGTGGGTGGGATTCGTGCGCTGCGGGACATTTAGAAGATGGGTCGGCGGGGTGGGAATTGTTTCTTGGAAAAGGTGTTTGAGTGTCCCGCATGGCCCGGTGGGCGATTGGCGTTTTCGTTTCACTGGCGGCGATAGATGTGGAGCGCGCCCGGAGCGCGCCTGGTTGAGGTCGTTGGGAAAGGGTTACTTCGAAACAGTAGTTGTTTCGGGTTCGTTCAGCTTTGACAGGGGTACCCTTCGCTCAGGCCGAACATACGTGACATGGGGCATTGGTGGGTTATAGCCAAACTTCTGCCGAATCGCTTCTCTCCCCGCTTCGATTCTAGGATCGGGATGCTTTTCGAATTCGGTCGATGACACTTTGAGCTTTGTCTCCATATTCTTTTCTTAAGGATCGCATGTATTGATCGGCCAGCACGTCTCGCTCAGCGCCGGAAATTCCCAGTTCTTCGTGACCACCCGGGCGCATCAAGCGTTCGCCGATTTCAAGCGCCGCCAGATGATCATTCTTATCGAGCCCATAACCCCGAGTCGTTTGGAGCGCAGCCTTTGCTTTTATGCCAATCGGCGAAGAGACAAACGACGCCGCGGAGTCACCCAGATGTTCTCCTGTGGGACCGAGCAAGTGCTGACGCACGTGATTGAGTTCCTGATCCAAAAACTCCGCCCGCTCTTCAAGGGATAGGGACGCATGATCTTTACTGAAAACCAGGGGGTGCTCAATGACTAGGATAAAGGGGCGAAATGGGGCGGTGCGATGTTGACAGGTCAGCAATGCGCGTTCGAAGCTAGCGTTCGTGATGTAGATGGCGTTGCGCTTTGGTCGCAACTCCGTTGGGAACTGCTCCGAGGACCTGAAAATTGAGGGACGAAATGGGGATAGGGGAGTTATGTGACGGTTGGGACAACCGCTTACTGGCGTGCGCCGCTCTGCTAGAGGCTTGAGTGGCCCGGTTTAAAGAGAGGCCGCCACATCTGCAGATTTCGGCGCCTTCGCCACCTTCTTTGCGGCCTTCTTGAGGGCTTTCTCGGGCTTTGGCTTGGGCGTCTTCTTCGCCGGCGGGGCGGCACTCTCCGCCTCCTCAACCTTTTCCAGTGCGTTGGCCACGGTCTGCTGGATTACAGAATCCGGTATTCCTTTGCTCAAGGCTTTCTTGATGGCCTTCGCTATCGCCTTTACGGCTTTTTCTTCTTTGTCCTTCTTAGCCATTGCTTTGTATGGGATCTCCGCCCTCCAGTGTGGCATTTCGCGTTGGTCGGCGTTCCCGCCGGCGAGGGGGAATTGAACATTTGAGTGGGAATCTTCGTATGCTCATCGTGCTCTTGCCGGTACACATCGTCGCAGGCGGACTAGCGATGGTCTTGGGCGCGGTGGCACTGGTGGCTGCTAAAGGGGCGACGCTGCATCGCAAAAGCGGCCTGCTGTTTGTCTATGCGATGCTCACGATGGGGTTCAGCGGGTCGATCCTGGCGCTGCGGCTGAGTCTGACGAACATGAATGTGCTGGGCGGCTTTATGGCAGCCTACTTCGTGGTCACAGGGCTGACCACCGTGCGTCCGGCATCCGCCTGGACCCGGTGGCTGAATTGGACAGCACTGCTGGTGGTCATAGCGCTCTCCGTTATTGATATAGCTCTGGGGTTGAAGGCGTTTAGCAGTGCTGGCGGTGCGATCAACGGGGTGCCGTTTTTCATGCTGTTCTTTATGGCGACTATCACGGCGCTGGCTGCTGCCGGTGATGTTCGCATGTTGCGGCTGGGAACGTTACCGGCGGCACAGCGGCTGGCGCGTCACCTTTGGCGCATGTGCTTCGCGCTGTTTATCGCAGCCGGATCGTTTTTTTCGATTCGCGAGCGCGTGGCGAAGATCCTGCCCGAACCCTTTACCACCCCTTTCATGCGGGCGCTGCCTGTGCTGTTGATATTCGTGGCAATGTTCTATTGGCTATGGCGTGTGCGGGTACGACGGATGCTGCCGCAGTCGGGACGATCGCGCGTTGCGGCGCCAGTGTTGTAACGTAAGCGGGAAACCGGTGTGGCCGCCTGAAAGGCGGCTGCGGGCAGAATTGCCCGCCCCACCATATGCTTATTTGAACTGATCGTCTACGGCGGCGAGTTTGGGGACGGCGGTGTCGGGCTTGATGGGGGGCTGGCGATTGTGCCACTCGGTGGCGCGTTGATAGGCGCGTGCGAGGGCGAGAACTTTTCCTTCGGCGAAATGGGGACCGGCGATGGTTAGGCCGATGGGAAGGCCCTCTGCGGTAAAGCCGCAGGGAATGGAAATGGCTGGGATGCCGTAGTAGTCGAAGGGTTGAGTGTTCTCCATCTCGGGATTTTTGGGCTTTTCGTCGTCTTCGCGTTTGATGGCGGCTTCGATGAGGCGCGGGGTGTGACGGCGGGTGGGCAGGACGACGAGATCGAAATCGCTGAACGAGTCGTCGATGGTGCGGCGGAGCAATTCGAGTTTCCAACGCGAGCGAACGTACTCACCGGCTTTGGCGTTGCCGCCGTTTTGCAAAGCACGGCGAGTGGGAATCATGTAACGGTTGGGGGTTTTGGTGAAATACTCTTCGTGATAGGCGTAAGTTTCACCGTTGAGTCCGATGTCACTGACGGAGGGAAGGTTCACGTCGTGGGTGGACTTAGTGAGCTTGCTGAGAAGGGTGATGGCCTCTTCGACGGCTTTGGCGATATCGGGATCGACCCAATCGAAGAAGGGCGCGCGCGGAATGCCGAGGCGCAGGCCGGCGATGGGACGGGCCATTTGCTCAACGTAATCTTCCTTGGAGTGTTCGACGCTGGTGATGTCGAGCTTGTCGTAACCGGCTAGATGGTTCAAGAGCAAGGCGGCATCTTCGACGCTGCGGGCGATGGGGCCACAGTGATCGAGCGAAAGTGTCAGAGGCACGATGCCGCGGATGGGGACGAGACCGTAAGTGGGCTTGAGACCGACGACGCTGCAATAAGAAGAGGGTGTGCGGATGGATCCGCCGGTGTCGGTGCCGAGTGCGCCGAAGCATAAGCGGGTAGAGGTGGCAGCGGCGGAACCGCCGGAGGAGCCACCGGCGGCGCGGTCGAGAGCCCAGGGATTGCGCACTGGGCCAAAATAACTGGTGGCGGAGGTGCCGCCCATGGCGAACTCATGGAGATTGGCTTTGCCGATGATGACGGCGCCGGCGGCTTTGAGACGTTGGGCGACGGTGGCGTCCTCTTTGGGAATGCGGTCGTCAAAGACGGCGCTGGCGGCGGTGGTGCGGATGCCGGCGGTGTCGATGTTGTCTTTGAGGGCGATGGGAATGCCGTGTAAAGGGCCGCGCGATTTGCCGGATTTTAGTTCGGTGTCGAGGAGGCGGGCTTGGGTGCGGGCTTGTTCGGCGAGGACAGTGATAAAGGCGTTGAGTTTGGGATTGTAGATTTGGATGCGGGTGAGGCAGGCTTCGACGAGTTGGAGAGAGGTGACGGCGCCGGAGCGGATGCGGGCGCTGGCTTCGGTGAGGGTTAGGGTGGAGATATCGTCAGGTGTTTGGGCGAAGAGGGTGGTGGTGGCGGCACCGGCGAGGGCAAGGTTGAATTGGCGTCTGGAGATAGAGGGCATGAGAATAAGATTCCGATCGGTGAATGAAGTTTGAACAGGTTGTTCGCGACGCGGCGGGCGGACGGGTGCAGTACAGATTTATTGATGCTAGCGCACTGCGGTTATGGGCTGACAATGCTTCTTGCGCTCCCTCACGGTCGCGGTTCTGTGTCACCAGCTTGAGACCACTCGGAAGCCGCCTATGAGCAGGAGCGAGGTCATTACTTCGGGTCGGGCACCGAGGGTTCGATGTAAGTTTTCTCCAGACCGGCTTGATATTCGGAGAACAAGGCTTTGATGCCGGCGAATTCGCGTTTGACGAGTTGCAGATAGTCAGGGCGGGTTGCGACGTCGAATAGCAAGGCAGCCATGGATTGGGCGTCGGTCACGAAGCCGCGATGGCCGACTTCGGTGAGGGCTTCGGCTTCCATTTGATAGGTATGATTGGCGGCGGTAGAGGTTTGTGCTGAGAAGCCGATGCCTGGGATGGCGCTGGAGAGGGAGCCGGTCTCTTCGTAGCCTTGCGGCTTGCCTGGTTCGGGGAGGATGTTGGTTGCGCCGTACATCTTCATATAGGCGAATGCAGGCTCGGCTAAGGTGGCGGTACTGATGCCATCGCGCAGTTGGCCGTAGTTATCAATTTTGACCTTGGTTTCGGTAGAAAGGGCGGCGGCTTTGGCGGCGTCATCGACAAACTTACGAACCTGGCGCAGATAGACTTCGTCGGGATAACGGATATAAAAGTCGGCGACGGTGCGGTCGGGAACGACGTTGGGCGCGGCTCCGCCTTCGACGATGACGCCTTGCACGCGAGCTTCCGGGCGCATGGAGGAGCGAACGCTATCGATGTTATTGAACAAATGAATGACGGCTTCGAGCGCATTGCGTCCGGCCCAGGGCGTCATCTGATGGGCGGGTGCGCCGCTAAAGGTGTACTTCACGCCATCGATATTCAAACAACAGGTACCGAAACCGGGGGCGGGCCGCGCGGTGGCGCTGGTGGAATGACTGCGCATGATGACATCCATGCCATTGAAGACGCCCGCGTTGAACATTTGGGTTTTGGCGACAGGCGGCATCATCTCCTCGCCAGGGGTGCCAAAGACGGTGACGGTGCCGGGGAGTTTGTGAGAATCGAGATACTCGGCGATGGCGACGGCGGCTGCCATTCCGATGGGACCTTGAGTACTGTGCTGATCGCCGTGGAATGCGCCTTTCGTGCCGCGGAGGGCGTCGTATTCGAGAATGACTCCCAGATGCGGGCCGGCATCCGCTCCCGGCAGCGGCGTCTTACGTTTGTATTTTGCGATGAAGGCGGTGTGTAGATCGGCCACGCCGATTTCGGGTTCGAAGCCGTAGTGCTTGAGACGCTCGGTGAGCGTGTGAACGGCGCGATCTTCTTTGAAACCGATCTCGGGATCGCGGCTAATTTGATCGCCCAGAGCGAGCATCTCGGAATTCATGAGTTCCTTGGCGCGCGCGACGACTTTGTCACGTTCTTGATTGGGCGCGGTGAGACGGGCGACGAGACCTTTAATATCGAGCGACTGTTCGAGAGTGTTGAGTTTCGCGATGACGTCTTTGGCGGCGAGCTTTTCGGTGGGGGTGTCTTGGGCGAGGATGGGCAGCGACAGAGCTATGGCACAGAAGCAGAACTTCGCGCTGGTGTTTGGCATGAAGAATAGTCTCGCATGGGGGTGGGGCAGACCGGCCAAATTGAGGTTAGTTCACGATGAACTCTGCCGGCAGAAGAACCGACCGCTCGTCGCTGACGCATCGTGCTACCTTGACGTTAGTCCGTCTGAAAAGCGCCGCAGGAGGAGAGTCTTTTGGCTGAAGTACAAAACGGCGACATCACCGCTTTGCTCAATCGGTGGAAAGACGGGGATGGCGCAGCCTGCGACCAACTTATCCCCTACGTCTATCCGCACCTCCACAAAGTAGCCGCCGCTTACATCCGCGGCGAATCGCCAAACCAGACCCTCCAGCCCACCGCCCTTGTCCACGAACTCTATCTGCGCCTTGTCCAACAGCGCCAACCCAACTTTCAAGATCGCTCTCACTTCTACGCGTTTGCCGCGGCTCTTATGCGCCGCGTCCTGACAGACCACGCCCGTGGCTCGCACGCCGCTAAGCGTGGGGCCGGCCGCGCGCACCTCTCGCTCAGTGATGAAATCCCTTGGGTCAACGTCAATAGCGAAGACCTGCTTGATCTCAACCGCGCCCTGGAAGAATTGGAAATCATCGATCCCCGCAAGGTGCGGCTGGTAGAACTCCGCTACTTCCTCGGCTGCACCGTTCAAGAATCCGCCACCCTTTTGGACATCTCCGTGGCCACCGCCGAGCGTGATCTCTCGCTCGCGCGCGCCTGGCTTTATTTGAAATTAGCCGGTCCATCGCGGGCGGTGTGAGGGACTTTTCCTCTTGTTTGCGCGATCAGTAAAGGAGGGCACAATGCGGGCAGACGTGAAGGCACAACGATGGAGGCGCCTTGAATCCGCATTCCACGCAGCCCTCGCAGCACCTGCAGCCGGTCGCGATCAGCTCCTTCGGCGCTTGTGCGAAGGCGACGACTCCCTGTTTGTCGAACTTGAGACACTGCTGGCTGCCTTCGAGCAATCGAAACAGTTCAAGCCGCCCACGTACGGAACCATCTCCGATCCTCACGTGCATTACGGAACGAAAACCTACCTGCGCGAAAACGTCGGCGGCTATCAACTCGATCGGGAACTCGGCCAGGGCGGCATGGGTACCGTCTATCTGGCCCATCGCTCCGACGGCGAATTCGATCAGCAAGTCGCCCTCAAGGTCGTCAGCGCTCACCTGCGCACCAGTTTCTTCACGGAACGCTTCCGCGCCGAGCGCCAAATCCTCGCAAACCTGAATCATCCCAACATCACCCGTCTGCTGGATGGGGGCGTCAGCGCTAGCGGCGATCCTTACCTGGTCATGGAATACGTTGAGGGCGAACCCATCAACCGCTATTGCGACAAACGTCTGATGACTATTCCCGACCGCATCAAGCTCTTTTTGCAAGCCTGCAGCGCCGTCGAATACGCTCATCGCAACCTGGTGGTGCATCGCGATCTCAAACCAGGCAACGTTCTTGTGACTGCCGAAGGCGCCGCAAAACTTCTCGATTTCGGCACCGCCAAGCTGTTGTTGACAGGCGTGGACGAATCGACCACCACCCGCTTTGGGGCCATGACTCCGCGTTACGCCAGTCCGGAGCAGTTGCGCGGCGAATCGGTCTCTACATCAATGGACGTCTATTCACTGGGTGTGATGCTCTTCGAATTAGTCTGCGGCCATTGGCCTTTTGGCGATCCGAATCTGCCCCTCGCCGGACTCGAGCGCGCTGTGCGCGATGTCGAACCTGCCTCGCCTCACTCGTCGCTCACAGACGAAACCGCTCGCTTGCGCTCCAGTTCACAACACAAGCTCGCGCGCCTGCTTACGGGCGACTTGCGCAACATTCTCTTCAAAGCGCTAGAGGCGAATCCGCGCCGCCGCTATTCATCCGTCGAGCAATTTTCCGCCGATCTGCGCCGTTACCTGGAAGCCAAACCGGTCCAAGCACGCGAACAAACCTGGTGGTATCGCGCCGGCCGCTTTGCGCAACGCTATCGAGCGCAACTCGCGTTAAGCGCCGCCTTCATCGCCATTGTCGGCGTTTCGGGCTTTGTCGCGCTCCAGCAGTACGGCCGTGAGCAACGCCGCATGGTCCAGGTTCGCGAACTCAGCCAGTCCTATCTCACCGACATTTTGAACGCGGTCGGCAAACTGCCGGGCTCCATGCAGGCGCGCCTCCTCATTGTCGATCGGGCCCGGCGGAATCTTGACCAGTTGTTGCCGGATGCCCCGGATGATCCCGAACTGCGCAGCGCTCTGGCCGGAGCCTATCTGCAACTCGGCGATATCCAGGGTAAGCCGTTCAGCGTCAGCTTGGGCGATACCAACGGAGCTTTGCTCAGCTACCGCAAGGCTGAGACACTGGCCAGCGGTGGCGCGCCGAACAACTGGAACCTGCTTGCCAAGTTGGTGTGGGTCCGCATGCAGATCGCCGTCATTGAGACTCGCTCTGGCCGCTATCAGCAAGCCATTGCGATCCTCACTTCCGCTTTGCCGCCCGCTCGGCGCCTTTGGAAAGAAGCTCCTCACGATTTGCAGTTCGATGGCCAACCCGCTGCAGCTTTGTACGCCAGTGTCAACTTACGCATCGGTCATGCCATGCTGAACGCGGACGATGCCGCCAGCGGCGTGCCGCACCCGGAAATCTTAGCGCAGTTGGAAAAAACAATTGCAATCGCCGAACAGATTCAAGCTGAACATCCGGGCATGCGCGATCTGGCGGGAATATGCAGTCAGTACGCGGGCTTTGCGCTCGAAGGCCTGGCTGGCCGCACCGGCGACAAACGCTATTTCAAGGAATCCGCCGTTGCCCACCGCCGCGGTCAAGAATCCACGTGCCGCGATTTCGAGAAACTTCCTAATCTGCAGACCCAAAGAAACTGCGCCGACGGCTATGGAGAATTAAGTTGGGCTCTGCACAACGCCGGGGAGGGGGAACCCGCCGTAGAGGCCGCCCAGCGCGCTCTTGCTCTCATGGAACCCGTTTCTAACGCTGAACCAAACAGTGTCGAGGCGCAGCGTGATCTGGCCAACGCTTATTTTCATCTCGGTTCGGCCGAAAACAGCGACGCCAAATTCCAAGAGGCCATCAGGCATTTGCATATCGCCGAAGCGAAGCTGCGCCTACCGCAACAGGTCGCTGCCGACGATCCACTCGAAACGGTGAAATTATATGTGGACATTCAGCGCCAGATCGCGCAGGCTCAACAGGCTCTTAACGACGGCAAAGGCGCCATGCGAACCTTGCAAAAAGCCCTAGTAGCCGCCGAAAGCAATTCAAAATCGCCCGAACCCATGCTTGCCGACCTGCGGAGCCGACTCGCTCAGGCCAACACCCTCCCGAAATAACTGTCAAGCAGTGAGGGGTTATCCCGCACATTTGCGCGTTCTCAAGTGACAGGAGAAAACATTTTGAGAACAAATAAACTGGCACTTTTAACATTCGGAATGGCTGCGGCCGTCTCAGCGGCGCAGATCCCCATTCAAAACGCGAGCTTTGAAGCAAACGTCCTGAACGCCGGCTGCCCGGGCCAACAGACATACGGCTCATGCACCAACGAGGGCCAAAACAACCCGGCCATCATTGGCTGGACCGGATCATCGCCCGTGCCTGCCGATGCCGGAAGCGAATGGAACTATGGTGTCTATGCTCCGTCGAGCGTCTCATATACCGGCGCGTTACCCAACGGCACGCAGGTTGCCTATCTCCAGGCCATCGCCGATAATGTGTCCATCTCGCAGACGCTGAGTGCCACGTTGCTCTCCAACGATACCTATACGCTCACGGTGGACGTGGGGGAACGAGCAGACCGCGGGGTCTTGTTTCCCGGTATCAACTGCAATGGCTTCAACGTGAGTTTAACCGCCGGTGGGAACGTTCTCAGCAATCTCAACCCTAGTTGTAATGCGCTCAGCTATGGTACGTTCACGGAGCTCACACTGACCTACTCAACCGGCGCAAATCCCGTTGGGCTCGGAAGCGCATTGGGGATCGTGTTGGAGGCCAATGGTTCAGGATCTCCCAACGAGCCCTCCGAGATCGACTTCGATAATGTGACCCTGAGCGACACAACAACAGCGCCCATCACGGCTGTCCCTGAACCCTCCGCGCTTGGCTTGTTATGTGTGGCCTTCAGCGGAGCCGCCATTTTTCTGCGCCGGCAAAAGTCCTCCCGCTAAGAGTACGGCTGACGGTTTTGTGTACTCCAGGGCATAAGCATCAGAGCGCCTTCAAAGGCTTCGGCTTGAAATGCTTATCGAGTTTCCCGCGGGATCTTTGGCGTTGGCAAATTGAAAACCGTCGGGGCGGTGTATGACGCCAAATTTGAGTCCTTCCCTGCCCTTCGCCTTGACGAAGGCTTCTACGTTGGCGACGGCGAAGACGATCTTCACGGCCGATCCGCTTTTTTGCGATTTGGCGGCTTGATGGAGAGCGATGGTGCAACCGCCAGAAGGGCTGGCCAATTCTAGCCAGCCTTTGCCGGCGCCCGGTAGATGCGTCATGTTGAAGAAGCGCTCATAAAACCCGGCGACGGCGGGGATGTCTTTCACGTAAAGAATGATGCGGGCGATGGGTGGGCTGGTCATGACGCATGCTGTTCGATGATGGCCAGGACGTCATCAGCCGCCTCTAGCGGACGTTCGGGTTTGGGTATGGCGGCGCCGGCGGCGAGCAGCGCTTTGACGACCGCTGGATAATCGCCCTTGTCCCGGTGCCAACTATTAAGAGAGCCGTGGAGCGCCCAAGCGAGTGGGCTGCCGCCGTGTTCGTTTTCGAAGACGTTGACAGGGGCGTTGGATCTCAAGAGAGCTTGGACCATAGCGAGGTTGCCGTGCCACGCGGCGTGGTGCAGCGCAGTTTGATTGTTATCTAAGGTTGGGTTGGAAGGCCAGCCGTTCTCCACCAGAAGTTCCACGGCGCGGGTGTTGTTGCGAAACGCAGCGCCGATAACGCGGCGCGCGGCGATGGGCGTGAGGCGAGCGAGGAGCGCGGGATGCTCCGCAAGGATTTGCCGAAAGGATGTTTCATCACCGATTTCGGCGGCTTGGGTAAGACGCAGCCATGGAGCGCTGCGCTGCATCAACAATTGGAAGACGGCAGGGTGACCGAATTGATGGGCGATGATGTGCGGCGATTTGGTGAAGCCGAAGCCAAAGAAGTAAATGGAGCCGCCTGACTTTGGGTCGCGCTTCGGGAAAGAGCGTTCGCTGACAGTGATGCGAACGGTATCCGGATCGTGGTTGAGAATGCGCTCGACGAGCGCGAGGTCACCTACGGCGGATGCCATCATGATATCGGTCTGAGCGCCGCGGGCGATGAGAAAGCGCGCCACGTCATGCCGGTCAAACGATTGCGATCCGTTCGATTTGCGAAAGCACGCCGCATATTGGGCGGCGGTGGATTCGTGGTCGATGTCGCGAGCGTCGATATCGGCGCCATGATCGAGCAGGAGAGCGGCAATCTCGGGAGTGGCTGCGAAGTGGAGTGGGAACTGGCCGTCTCCGCCGCGGGCGTGGACGAGTTGCGGATTGAGGGCAAGCAGTTCGCGGACTCGGTCAATCATGCCCAAGCGCGCGGCGGCGTGGATATCTAAAGTGGCGCCTCGGGTGATCAGGTAGTTGGCGAGATCGCCATTGGCGGAATCGAGAACACCGAAGCTGCCGGCCCACCAGCTTGAACGCTCATTGATGTTAGCGCCCGCTTCGAGGAGTAGATCAATCATCTCGCGATTCTCATGGTTGACGGCGGCGATCAGAGCGGGCGCCTGGAAGCCGTAGTTGGGCAGAGGCTCGTTGATGCGCGATTTCAGCGATGGATGACGGACGAGAACAGCGCGCACGAGCGCTGCGTTGTTCGCTTTGATAGCGGCAGTGAACGCTTCCATAGCATCTTCGGAAGCGACTTCGACATGCAGCTTGAGAGCAGGCCAGTTATCGAAGCCGTACTCGCGCGCGATGACGTGAAGGGCGTCGGCGAGCTTGGGATTCGAGGATGTGATGCCGAGGTTAGCGAAGCGCTCGGTGGCCGAAGTTTCGGGTGCAAGACGTTCGCGCAAAAGCGCGCGGGCTTGGTTTTTCAGATGCTCAAGGTTGGGACGCGGTGGAAGTTCGCGTAGAGACATGACTCACTCCTTCTTTAAATGCCTGCGATCCGCTACGCTTGGCGAGAGAAGAGAGTAGTTTGCGAACAAACCAAAACAAAGGTGGGATGATCCCTTTCCGCGGATGGGTTGCACCCTAGTGTGCCTTTTTAGATTAGCAAGGCGGAGTTGATCATTTGTTCAGTTGTTCAGGGCCGGGTGAGTTTGTAGAGATAAAGCGCGACGCGGGTGGTTTGCTGGGGTTGACGTTCCATGTGGATGCTCTCGCCAGGGGCGTGCGCGCCGTTACCGTATGCGCCAAGGCCGGAGATGCTGGCGACATAGGGAGCAACGAAAGAAAGATCGCCGGCGCCACGGCGGCTGGGATCTAACGGCTCCATGATGTCCATGCCCAGATCATGGTTGACTTCGTTGAGTTCTTTGAGGAGAGCCTTGTTGCCGGCGGTTTCGGGCATAGAGGGATAACCTTCTTCGAATTGATATAGGATGCGAGCCATTTCATAGATGGCGCCTTCGCCGGCTTCTTTGCCGAAGATGCCGCTGGAGTGAGCGGTTTTGCCGGTGGTGGTGAGAGTCCAGTGATAGGCGCTGCGGCGGGCGATGGTGGCGTCGTCGTGGCTGGCGCTTTGTACACCGGCTTCGAACTCAAGAGCGGCGTCGCTTTGCTTACCGGCAGCGATCAGATCGCGGCGATGCCGTGCAGCTGAACGGCTCCGGCCGCCTGGAAAGGCGGCCCGCTGGCAGGAATGCCCGCCCTACGAATCGCCTGCTTAGGGCGCGGGCGATGGTTTGTAGGGAAGGCCGGATTAGGTCGCTGCTCTGTTGCAGCGCAGTGTTAGTGGATTGGACTGAGAGAACCAGCGCGGTTGCGAGGAGAAGGAGGCGCATGATTTATGAAGTTGGAGTATCGCAAGAAAGAGACGGGATCGTCAAGTTATACTAACGGTCATTC
>Ga0302319_10018429_pt1 | contig 12738 bp, 8 predicted proteins | sample Bog_T0_2_FD_203319 | JGI IMG/M metagenome (GOLD analysis project Ga0302319, IMG submission 203319) | Peat permafrost microbial communities from Stordalen Mire near Abisko, Sweden - Bog_T0_2 | ecosystem: Environmental > Terrestrial > Soil > Wetlands > Peat | place: Sweden: Abisko, Stordalen Mire...
TCGGCCTTCAAACCCTTGCCGCCGGCCGAAACGCATAATCAACCGAACCGCCGTGTACGGACCCGTACGCACGGTGGTGTGGGAGGGGAGGGGCCGCGAGGCCTCCCCCTATCCCGATTACGAGACCCGTTACCGGGAGCGGGTCATCGGAAATCTCCAACGGCGCGCAAAGGCCTTCGGATTCGTGTTGCAAGCCGCCGTGGCGCCGGTCGCCGAGCCCGCCGTTTCTTAGGAAGAGTTAAGACCGCCTTCTTCGGCGGCGCCGATCCCTTTCGTGCGCCCATTTGCGCGCCAGCCTCCAATATGGAGCGTCGGAACGCTTTGATAAGGAGCAATTCCGGCCAGACTTGGCCAAATGCAAGGCATGCACGTACTCGTGATATCGGGGCGGCCCGACTTCGCCCCCGGGGTCGCACTTTACGGCGCAAATAAAAAAGGCTGTGTTCACAGACCTAATGTCTAACATCCTCCGATTGGCGTCGGTCAGCTTGGAAAAGGGCGTCGTTCTCGGGTAGCGTACCGAGGGCCCGGCATCAATACCTGGCCCCGAAATCGCGAGGCGTCATCTCATCGCGGCCGAAAGCTTCCGCGCGCGGAGCGCATTACCGGGCCGCCGCCTCGCTTCGGCCCCCTTTTATCCCCTCTCTCCAATCCTCAATTTCACCTTTGGCGCGAGATGCGCTAGACGACGCCGGCTCGATCCCAGGGAAACGACCTCAGTGCAACATATATCGACGCGCGGCCAGGCGCCGACGCTCGGATTCCTCGACGCGATGCTCGCGGGCCTCGCTCGTGATGGCGGCCTTTATGCGCCCGTGACGCTGCCGGAGGTTCCGCCCGCGGACATCCGCGCATTTCGCGGTTTACCCTATGCGCGCGCCGCGGCGCGGCTGGTCGCGCCCTTCGTGGAAGGCGAGCTGACCGCCGCCGAGCTCGCGGCGATGGCCGAGGACGCCTATGGCGAATTCCGACACGCGGCGAAGGCGCCGCTGCGCCAGATCGACGACAATCTTTTCCTGCTCGAACTCTTCCATGGCCCAACGCTGGCGTTCAAGGATTTCGCCATGCAATGGCTGGGGCGGGTGATGAACCACGCGCTGGAGCAGCGCGGGGCGCGCGCGACCATCGTCGGCGCGACCTCGGGCGACACCGGCGCGGCGGCGATCGAGGCGTTCGGCGGCGGCGCGCGCACCGACGTGTTCATTCTGTTCCCGAACGGGCGGGTGTCCGACGTGCAGCGCCGGCAGATGACCACGGTCGAAAAGCCGGGCGTGCGCGCCATCGCCATCGACGGCTCGTTCGACGATTGCCAGGACATCGTCAAGGCGCTGTTCAACGATTTCGCCTTTCGCGACGAACTGAGCCTTTCCGGCGTCAATTCGATCAATTGGGCGCGCATCCTCGCGCAGATCGTCTATTACTTCACCGCCGCCGTCTCGCTCGGCGCGCCCGATCGCAAAGTGTCGTTCGCCGTGCCGACCGGCAATTTCGGCGACATTCTGGCCGGCTATTACGCCAAGCGGATGGGGCTGCCGATCGATCGCCTGATCATCGCCACCAACGAGAACGACATTCTCGCCCGCGCGCTGGCGACGGGCGTCTACAAGCCGCTCGGCGTCAAGCCGACGCAATCGCCTTCGATGGACATCCAGGTCTCCTCGAACTTCGAGCGGCTGTTGTTCGAGGCGCTCGGCCGCGACGCTTCGGCTTTGCGCGGCTTGATGGGCAATCTCAAGCAGTCCGGCGAATTCACGATTGCGCCCGAGCCGCTGGCGTTCATCCGCCGCGATTTCGACGCGAACCGCGCCTCGGAGCCGCAATGCGAAGCCGAGATCGCGCACGTCCATCGCGAGAGCGGGATCATCCTCGATCCGCATACGGCGATCGGCGTAGTCGCCGCGCGCGCCGCGCTGGTCCGCGATCCTCATACGCCGGTGATCGCGCTGGCGACCGCGCATCCCGCCAAGTTTCCTGACGCGGTCGAGCGCGCGACCGGCGAGCGCCCCGCGCTGCCGCCACATCTGGCCTCCATCATGAACAAGCCCGAACGGATCGCCGAGTTGCCGAACGACGTCGGCGCCGTCGCCCGTTACGTGCGCGCCCATGCGAGGGCGAGGACGTGACCGCCCGTCTGACCACCCTGCCTTCCGGCCTACGCATCGTCACCGATTCGAGCCCGCATCTGCGCACCGCCGCGCTCGGCATTTTCGTCGGCGCCGGCTCGCGCCACGAGCGCGACGAGGAGCATGGCCTCTCGCATCTGCTCGAGCATATGGCCTTCAAGGGCACCCGGCGGCGCAGCGCCTTGCAGATCGCCGAGGCGATCGAGAACGTCGGCGGCGACCTCAACGCCGAGACCAGCGCGGAGCAGACCGGCTATTTCGCGCATGTGCTGCGCGAGGATTCCGATCTGGCGATGGATGTGCTTTCCGACATCCTCACCGACAGCCAGTTCGACCCGGAGGAGCTCGCGCGCGAGAAGAACGTCATCGTGCAAGAGATCGGCGCGGTGGAGGACACGCCCGACGATCTCGTGTTCGACATGCTCACCGCCGCGGCGTGGCCGGACCAGCCGATCGGTCGCCCAATCCTGGGCACGCGCGAGGGCGTCTCCGGTTTCGATCGCGGCGCCATCAACGCGTATCTCAAGCGTCATTATCGCGCGCGTTCGACCCTGGTCGTCGGCTCGGGCTCCGTCGATCACGACGAACTCGTCGCCATGGCCTCGGCCCGGCTCACGTCGCTGGGCGCGGATGAAGGCGAACCGCCGGCCGCGGCGCGCTATATCGGCGGCGAGACGCTCGCCAAGAAGCCGCTGGAGCAGACCCACGTCGTCGTCGGCTTCCAGGGGCGCGGCTTTCGCGACGTCGACCATGACGCCGCGCAGGTCTTCGCCTCCGCGACGGGTGGAGGCATGTCGTCGCGGCTGTTCCAGGAGGTGCGCGAGAAGCGCGGCCTCGCCTATTCCATTCATGCCTTCCATTGGGCCTATGCCGAGGCGGGCTTGTTCGGCTTTTATGCGGGTTGCGCCGCCAAGGACGCGGGCGAATTGATGGCGGCCGCGCTCGACTGCCTGTCAGAGGCGACTCAGAGCCTAGGCGAAGCCGAGATCAAGCGCGCCAAGGCGCAGATGAAGGTTTCGACCCTCGCCGCCCTCGAATCGCCGGGCGCTCGCGCGCAGCAACTGGCACGGCAGGTTTTCATTTACGGTCGCGTGCTTACGCTGGAGGAAATGACGGCGCGGATCGACGCGATCGACGTGGCGCATGTGCGCGCGGCGGGGGCCGCGATGCTCGCCTCCGCGCCGACGGTCGCCGCGATCGGACGCGTCGGCAAGGTCATCGGCGCGGAAAAAGTCGCGCGACGCTTGCGTACGTCGTAAGGTTGGGGAATGTCGCTGTTCCGCCTCGCGAAGAATGTCGAGCCCGAGCCGCTTTTGCGCGGCGATGGACTCTATTTGCGTCCGGCCGTCTCCTCGGACTTCAACGCCTGGGCGGAGTTGCGCGCGGAAAGTCGCGACTTTCTGACGCCTTGGGAGCCGACTTGGCCAGATGACGATCTGACGCGGGCCGCGTTTCGCCGTCGCTTGCGCCGCCAGAACGAGGAAATCTCCCGCGACGAATCGTTCTCGTTCCTGATCTTTGATTCGGCCTCACACGCGATGCTCGGCGGCCTGACCTTGGGCGGCGTCAAGCGCGGGGTCGCCCAGGCGGCGACGCTCGGCTATTGGATGGGCGCGCCGCACGCCGGCAAGGGCCGCATGACGCGCGCCGTGGCGGTCGCCACCCGCTATGGCTTCGCGACGCTGCGGCTACATCGCATCGAGGCCGCTTGCCTGCCGCAAAACATCGCCTCGATGACGCTGCTGGAGCGCAACGGCTTTCAGCGCGAGGGCTTGGCCCGGGCGTATCTCAGGATCAACGGCGCGTGGCGGGATCATGTGCTTTACGCGCTCCTCGAACCCGAGGCGATCCGTCTTGGCTAATTTCGCTTTCCGCCGCTCCCTCGCGCTCCTGCTCGCGGTTCTCACGTTTGTGTTCGCGTTGGGCGATCTCAACGGATACGCCGTCAACAAGATCGTGCGCGTGCCCGTCGATGAGGACGCGATCGATCTGGCGACCGCCGTCGAATATTACAGCGCGCAAGGCGACCGCATTCAGGTGTCGACCGCGCCGGGGGCCGACGGCATCGTGCGCCGCATCGAGGTCAGCGCGTTGGAAGCGGGCGCGCAACCGACCTGGATCGTGTTCGCGCTGACCAACGATTCCGACGAGCAACTCACGCGGCTCCTCGTCGCGCCGCATTTTCGTTTCGTCGGATCGGGAATCGTCTGGCCCGATCTCGGCTCGGCCCGCATCGCCACCATCACCGCGAGCCAGGGCAGTCCGCCCGAGCGCGAGGACGCGGTCGACGCCGATATTTTCCGGCTGACGCTCGATCCAGGCACGACGGTCACTTATGTCGCGGAGCTGCGCACTCCGACGCTGCCGCAGATCTATCTCTGGGAGCCGGACGCCTACAAAGACAACCGCACCAGTCTCACGCTCTATCAGGGCATCGTGATCGGCATCGCCGGACTGCTGGCGCTGTTCCTGACCATCGTGTTCGTGGTTCGCGGCGTGCTCGTGTTTCCCGCCGCCGCGGCGCTGGCGTGGTCGGTGTTCGCCTATGTCTGCATCGACTTCGGATTCTGGCGCAAGATCTTCGGTTTCGACGACGATTCCGAGCGCATCTGGCGCGCCGGGGTCGAGGCGGCGATCGGGGCGACCTTGATCGTGTTTCTGTTCGCCTATCTCAATCTGCGCCGCTGGCACGTCCGATTTATGCATATCGGACTGGTCTGGCTGCTGATGATGGCGGTCGTGGTCGGCCTCTCCGTCTACAACGCGCCCGTAGCGGCGGGCGTCGCGCGCATTTCGATAGCGAGCGTGGCGGGCGTCGGCCTGCTGCTGATTCTATCGTTGGCGGCGCGCGGCTCGGACCGCGCTGTGATGCTGATCCCGACGTGGTTTCTGCTCGGGGTCTGGGTCTGCGCGGCGGGCGCGACGGCGCTGGGCTCGTTGACGAACGATCTGGCGGCGCCAGGGCTGATCGGCGGGCTGGTGCTGATCGTCATGCTGATCGGCTTTACGATCATGCAGAGCGCGTTTTCGAGCGGCGGGAGCCTGAGGGCGGGCGGCGAGGACGCCGAACGTCGCGCCCTGGCGATGACCGGCGCCGGCGACGCGATCTTCGATTGGAGCGTCGTCGCCGACCAGATCTATGTCAGCGGCGACGTCGAGACCCAACTCGGCTTGCCCAGAGGCACGCTCGAAGGTCCCGCCGCGAGTTGGCTGGAACTGCTGCATCCGCTCGATCGCGACCGCTACGCCGCCGCGCTCGACGGGCTGTTGCATCAACGCTCAGGCCGGATTCATCACGATATCCGGCTGCGCGCGGCCGATGGGCAATACGCCTGGTTCCTGCTGAAGGCCCGCCCCGTGCTGGGCGCGGACGGCGACGTCGTGCGCGTCATCGGCGCGCTCGCTGACGTCACCGAAAGCAAGGCCGCCGAGGAGCGGATTCTGCATGACGCGATCCACGACAATCTGACCGGGCTTCCCAATCGAGAATTGTTCTTCGACCGGCTGGAGGTCTCGCTGATCGCGGCGCGCCGCCCAGGGGCGCCGCGCCCCGTCGTGGTCGTGTTCGACATCGATCAATTGAAGGCGGTCAACGATTCGCTCGGCATGTCGTTCGGCGATTCGGCTCTGCTGACGGTCGCCCGGCGCGCCGCGCGCGACCTCAAGCCCGGCGACACGCTCGCCCGGATCGGCGGCGACCAGTTCGCCGCCATCGTCATGCGCGACAACGCGAGCTTTGACGTCCGCGCTTTCGGCGATTTCCTGCGCGGGCATCTGGCGACGCCGATCAGCTTCGGCGACCGCGAGGTCACCTTGACCGCATCGATCGGCCTCGCGCCTTTCGACCCGGCGTTGCACGCCAAGGGCTCCAATCTCTTCGGCGAGGCCGAGATCGCCCTCGCGCACGCCAAGAAGGACGGCGGCGATCGCGCGGTGGTTTTCCAGCCCGAAATGCGCGCCTTCCGCGAGACCGGCGCCGGCATGGAGACGGAACTTCGCGCGGCCGTGTCCAAGGGCGAAATCTTCATCCTGTTCCAGCCGATCGTTCGTCTGGAGGATCGGACGGTCGCGGGCTTCGAGGCCTCGCCGCGCTGGCGTCACCCGCGTCTGGGCGTGTTGACCCCGTCGGACTTCCTGCCGCAGGCCGAGGCCGCCGGGGTGATGGCCGACATCGGGGTTTTCGCGCTCGACATCGCGGCGCGCGAACTCGCCGCGTGGCAAAAAGCGCTGGAAGTCACTCCGCCGATCTTCGCCAGCCTCAACATCTCCTCACGACAGGCGCTCGGCCACGATCTGCTGACCGACCTCAGGGCCACGCTCAACCGCCACTATGTCCTGCGCGGCACATTGAAGCTGGAACTGACCGAGAGCGTCGTAATGGAAAATCCCGAATTCGCCGCGCAATTGCTGCCGCGCGCGCGCGAACTCGGCGCCGGCCTCGCGCTCGACAATTTCGGCGCCGGCTACACCTCGCTCGGGCATCTCGAGCGCTATCATTTCGACACGCTGAAGATCGACCCCTCGATCGCGCGCCCGCGCGGGACCGCCGGGCGACCGACGATCCTGCGCTCGGTCATCGCGATGGCGCATGACCTCGGCATGGATGTGATCGTCGAAGGCGCGGAAACCGAATCGGACGCGGTCGAATTGTCGCAGATGGGCTGCGAATTCGCGCAAGGGTCGGCTTTCGGCCAGCCCATGACTGCGGCCCAGGCGCGCAAATTGATGGGCGCGGCGTCGGAGTAATCTTGGCGCCTGTGGACAGCGGGGACAAGCGTCCCGCCCCCTTGCCAAACGGGATCGTGCCGCCGATGTCGGGAGCCGAATGAAATTCACCCCCGATTTCCTGCAAGAGATTCGCGCCCGCGTTCCCGCATCGCAGGTGGTGGGGCAGCGCGTCAAATTGCGCAAGGAAGGGCGCGAATGGCGCGGCCTTTCGCCGTTCAACGCCGAAAAGACGCCTTCGTTCTACGTCAATGACCAGAAGCAGTTCTATCACGACTTCTCGTCGGGCAAACATGGCGACATCTTTTCCTTCCTGATCGAAACCGAGGGCGTGAGCTTTCCCGAGGCGGTCGAGCGTCTGGCGGCGATGGCGGGGCTCGAGTTGCCGCGCGCCGATCCCGAAAGCGTGGCGCGCGAGAAGGAGCGCGCGACCCTGCACGAAGTGCTCGCGATGGCGGCAAAAATCTTCGAGCGCAACCTGCATGATCCCGCCGGCGCCCGCTCGCGCGGCTATCTCGCCGACCGCCGGATCGACCCGGCGACGCAACGCGCGTTCGGCCTCGGCTATTCCCTGAGCGAGAAATTCGGACTTCGCGACGCGCTTGCGGCCGAGGGCGTCGATCTCGAACAGATGCTCGCGGCGGGGCTGTTGCATCACGGCGAGGGCATCGCCGTGCCCTATGACCGGTTTCAGAACCGCGTGATGTTTCCCATTCACGACCGCGCGGGGCGCGTCGTCGCTTTCGGCGGCCGCGCGCTCGACGCGTCGGCGAAGGCGAAATATCTGAATTCGCCGGAGACTGAACTCTTCCACAAGGGATCGCTGCTTTTCAACCACCACCGCGGCCGCAAGGCCTCGCACGACAAAGGCCAGATCGTCGCCGTCGAGGGCTATGTCGACGTGATCGCGATGACGCAGGTCGGTTTCGCCGAGACCGTCGCGCCGCTCGGCACCGCCTTGACGGCGGATCAATGCGCGCTGCTGTGGACGCTGAACCCGGAGCCGATCCTCTGTTTCGACGGCGACAAGGCCGGTCGCAAGGCGGCGTTCCGCGCGATCGAAATGGCGCTGCCGTTGATCGGCGCGGGCAAGAGCCTGCGTTTCGCGCTGCTGCCCGAGGGCCAGGACCCCGACGACCTCGCGCGTTCGGGCGGCGCCGAGGCAATCGGCGAGGTGATCTCGCGCGCCCAGCCCTTCGCCGAAATGCTGTTCGTCCGCGAGACCGAAGGCCAGAGCTTCGAGACCCCGGAGAAGCGCGCGGCGCTTGAGCGGCGCCTGCGCGAACTGACCGGCGTCATCACCGACGAGACGTTGAAAAAACATTACGTCGCCGACATGGCCCAACGGCTGAACGCGATGTTCGGGACCGCGCCGGCGGCGCGGGGGGCCGCCGCCCGAGCGCGGGACCGCGCTCCCAGAGCCCCGAAACGCGGTGGCTTTTTCGACCCGGGTCCGAGGGTCGGCGTGGCGGGCGCGCCGATGCCGGCGGCTAGACTGGGGCAAAGGCCGCGCGAGCCGGCGCGCGAAATCATGATCGTCGCTATTCTCGTCGGCCATCCGCAATTGCTGGAGGCCGTCTGGGAGGACATCGCCGGGCTCGAATTCGCCGCCCCCTCGCTCGCCGCGTTTCGCTCCCGCCTGCTCGATTTCGCGCCCGAATCCTATGCGGATTCCGAGGCGCTCGCGGCGGCGCTCGCCGAAGCCGGCCACGGGGCGGAAAGGGAGCGGATTGTCGGGGCCGCCTCGCGAATGCCCAATTGGTGGTGCCTACGTTCGGACGCGCCCGCTTCCGACGCGGAAACCGTGCTGAGGCAATGTCTGGCCTTGCAACGGAAGTCCGGGGCGTTACATAAGGAGTTGAAATTGGCGGCGGCCGCCCTAGAGGCCGACCCTACCGAGCAAAATCTCGCCAGACTGCTGGACATCAAAGCGAGTTTGGCCGATTTGGCGAACGCCGAGGCGGCGGTGGAGGGTTTCGGCGCGCTGTCGGGGCGCGACCTTCCGCCAGTGTGAGTGGGAATGTCGGTAAGGTTAACGAGCGGTTAGGGGGCTTCGCCCGATGGTGGCTTACGCGAATCGGACGCGGGCTCCGCGTCGGAAGATGTCGAGCCGCGACCGCTGAGACGAAAAACGGCCTGGAATCGAGCCTCATGGGGTCGAGACGGGCCGATATGTTCATTCCGCCGCGCGCGGACGTGTCGAATGGAGAGGCCGATATGGCAAGAAACGACGAGCCCAAGGCTGAAGGCGAAGCGGTTGTGGTGGACGCCGCCGATGGCCCGTTGCTCGACCTTACCGACGCTGCTGTCAAGCGCATGCTCAAGATCGCCAAGAAGCGCGGCTGGGTGACGCAGGACGAATTGAACGCGGTTTTGCCGTCGGAAGAAATCTCCTCCGACCAGATCGAGGACATGAACTCGATGCTCAGCGAGATGGGCATCAATGTCGTCGACGCCGAGGACGCCGAGGAAGCCGAGAAAGAGACGCCCGACACCGCCGCCGAGGAGGAAGAGCCCGAGGCCGGCGGCGAACTCGTCGAGGCCCCGCGCGCGACCGCCGTCGCCACCCGCAGCTCCGAGCCCGCCGAACGCACGGACGATCCCGTGCGCATGTACCTGCGCGAGATGGGCTCGGTCGAACTGCTGTCGCGCGAGGGCGAAATCGCCATCGCCAAGCGCATCGAAGCCGGTCGCGAGGCGATGATCGCCGGTTTGTGCGAGAGCCCGCTGACCTTCCAGGCCATCATCATCTGGCGCGACGAACTCAACGAAGCCAAGATTCTGCTGCGCGACATCATCGATCTCGAGGCGACCTACGCCGGCCCGGACGGCAAGAAGACGCCCAAGGTCGACATGACCGCGCCCGGCGCCGCCGAGGCCCTGGCCGCGCAGATCCGCGAACGCATCGCACCCTCCACCGCGCCTTCGACGCCGCCGCAGGGTTTCGACGGCGAAACGCCGCCGGCCGACGGCTTCGACGACGAAGACGACATGGAGAATTCCGTCTCGCTCTCCGCGATGGAAGCCGAGTTGAAGCCGAAGGTGCTCGAAACCTTCGACCGCATCGCCGAGGCCTACAAGAAGCTGCGCCGCCTGCAGGACCAGAACGTCGAGAACAAGCTCAAGAACGAGACGCTCTCGCCGCCGCAGGAGCGTAAATACAAGGCGCTTAAGAAGGACATCGTCGCCGACGTCAAGTCGCTGTCGCTGAACCAGAACCGCATCGACGCGCTGGTCGAGCAGCTCTACGACATCAACAAGCGCCTGATCGGCCTCGACGTGCGGCTGATGCGGCTGGCCGAGACGCACCGCGTCTCGCGCGAGGACTTCCTGAAGAACTACCAGAATTCGGAGTTGGACCCGAAGTGGGTGCTGCGCGTCTCCAAGCTGGGCTCGCGCGGCTGGAAGGACTTTGTCGCCAAGGACAAAGACCTCATCAAGGACATCCGCACCGAGATCCAGTCGCTCGCGCAAGAGACCGGCCTCGAAATCCAGGAATTCCGCAAGCTCGTCCAGATGGTGCAGAAGGGCGAGCGCGAGGCGCGTCAGGCCAAGAAGGAAATGGTCGAGGCGAACCTGCGTCTCGTCATCTCGATCGCCAAGAAATACACCAACCGAGGGCTTCAGTTCCTCGACCTCATCCAGGAAGGCAACATCGGCCTGATGAAGGCGGTGGATAAGTTCGAATACCGTCGCGGCTACAAGTTCTCGACCTACGCGACCTGGTGGATTCGCCAGGCGATCACGCGCTCCATCGCCGATCAGGCCCGCACGATCCGCATTCCCGTGCACATGATCGAGACGATCAACAAGATCGTGCGCACCTCGCGCCAGATGCTGCACGAGATCGGCCGCGAGCCGACGCCGGAGGAGCTCGCCGAGAAATTGGCGATGCCGCTGGAAAAGGTGCGCAAGGTTCTCAAGATCGCCAAGGAGCCGATCTCGCTCGAAACCCCCATCGGCGACGAGGAAGACAGCCATCTCGGCGATTTCATCGAGGACAAGAACGCGATCCTGCCGATCGACGCGGCGATCCAGTCGAACCTGCGCGAAACCACGACCCGCGTGCTGGCCTCGCTCACGCCGCGCGAGGAGCGCGTGCTGCGCATGCGCTTCGGCATCGGCATGAACACCGACCACACCCTGGAAGAGGTCGGCCAGCAGTTCTCGGTGACGAGAGAGCGTATTCGCCAGATCGAGGCGAAGGCGCTCAGGAAGCTGAAGCACCCGAGCCGCAGCCGGAAGCTCAGGAGCTTCCTGGATAATTGACGGGTTGAGCGAAGCCGACGATCTCCATTTTCTTCGGCATCGTCAACCAAATGTATTGGCGGGACCACCCGCCACCGCATCTTCATGCCTTCTACCAGGGGTTTGAAGGAATATTCGATCTGCGCGACGGCGAACTTCTGGCGGGCGAATTGCCTATTGGAGTCAGGCGCATCGTCCGCGCGTGGATCGGGGACTGGCGCTACGAATTGATGGCCAATTGGGATCGCGATAGGATGAACTTGCCCTTTGAAGCGGTCCCAGGAGCGGATCAGTCATGATCAAGATCGTGAAGCTCGTTGCTTTGAAGGCGCTGGACGACAAGCGCCTTTGGCTTCGCTTTTCCGACGGCCAAGAGGGAATTCGCGATTGCACGGACATTCTCGCGAGCGAGGGTCCCATGGTTCAACCTTTACGCGACCCGGTGATGTTCCGGCGCGTGTTTCTATCCTTCGGCGTTCCTTCATGGCCGAACGGGTTCGATCTCGACGCGATCAATTTGCATATGGACTTGGAATCGGCCGGCGCGCTTAAGCGATCGGACGCGGCCTAATCCCTTCTCCCGCATGGCGGGAGAAGGTGGCGCGAAGCGCCGGATGGAGGGGCTACGCGAGCACCACACCCGGCCCCTCACCCCAACCCTCTCCCGCGGGCGGGAGAGGGGGTGGAAAATCTCACGAAAACGCCTGTATCCCGGTGATCGCGCGGCCCAGGATCAGCGCGTGGATGTCGTGCGTGCCTTCGTAGGTGTTGACCACCTCGAGGTTCACGAGATGCCGCGCGATCGCGTATTCGTCGGAGATGCCGTTGCCGCCGAGCATGTCGCGGGCGACGCGCGCGATCTCCAGCGCCTTGCCGCAAGAATTGCGCTTCAGGATCGAGGTCAGCTCCACCGGCGGATGGCCGTCCTCCTTCATGCGCCCCAGCCGCAGGCAGCCCTGTAGCCCGAGCGCGATGTCGGCCATCATGTCGGCGAGCTTCTTCTGCACGAGCTGGTTGGCGGCGAGCGGGCGGCCGAATTGCTTGCGGTCGAGCGTGTATTGCCGCGCGATGGCGTAGCAGGTCTCCGCCGCGCCGAGCGCGCCCCAGGCGATGCCGTAGCGCGCCGCGTTGAGGCAGGTGAACGGACCCTTGAGCCCCCTGACTTCCGGCAGCATGTTCTCCTCGGGCACGAACACGTCATCCATCACGATCTCGCCGGTGATCGACGCGCGCAGGCCGACCTTGCCGTGGATCGCGGGCGTCGTGAGCCCCGAGGCGCCCTTCTCGAGAATGAAGCCGCGGATGACGCCATCCTCGGTCTTCGCCCAGACCAGAAACACGTCGGCGATCGGCGCGTTGGAAATCCAGGTTTTGGCGCCCGACAAGCTGTAGCCGCCGGGCGCCTTCTTGGCGCGCGTCACCATCGAGCTGGGGTCGGAGCCGTGGTCGGGTTCGGTGAGGCCGAAACAGCCGATCCATTCGCCCGTCGCGAGCTTGGGCAGATATTTCTGCTTCTGCGCGAGCGAGCCGAAGGTTTCGATCGGCGTCATCACCAGCGAGGATTGCACCGACATCATCGAGCGATAGCCGCTGTCGATGCGTTCGACCTCGCGGGCGATAAGCCCGTAAGAGACATAGCCGA
>Ga0302319_10018430_pt1 | contig 12737 bp, 10 predicted proteins | sample Bog_T0_2_FD_203319 | JGI IMG/M metagenome (GOLD analysis project Ga0302319, IMG submission 203319) | Peat permafrost microbial communities from Stordalen Mire near Abisko, Sweden - Bog_T0_2 | ecosystem: Environmental > Terrestrial > Soil > Wetlands > Peat | place: Sweden: Abisko, Stordalen Mire...
GTGCGCCTGTTGAGGTGGCAAGGGCGCGGGCTTCGGCGAAGAATTCCTGCGTGAGGGGACGAACGCCGCCCTCGCCCTGGATGGCTTCGACGAGGATGGCGCAGACTTCGGTGGAGAATTTAGCGCGTAGATCGGCGATATCGTTGAAGCGCACAAACTCTACGCCGGGAACGACGGGCCCGAAAGGCTCGCGATACTTGGCCTTGTGGGTGGTGGACATGGAGCCGTATGTGCGGCCGTGGAAGCTCTGCTCAAGGGCGAGAAACTTGGTGCCGATGTTTACGCCTTCGCTGCGCAACAGGCCAGCGTGGGAACGCGCCAGCTTGAGCGCGCCTTCCCAGGCTTCTGTGCCGGTGTTGGCAAAGAAGCAGCGGTCGAGGCCGGTGCGCTCAGTGAGGCGCAGAGCGAGTTCCGCTTGCCCTTCGTGATAAAAGAGGTTCGATGTGTGGATGAGCGCGCGGCTCTGTTTGGCGATGGCTTCTTGTATAACCGGATGGTTATAGCCAAGCGCGTTTACGCCGATGCCGCTGAGCAGATCGAGGTACTTCGTACCGTTCTCGTCAGTTATATGAACGCCTTCACCACTCACGAAGAGGATGGGATTGCGGTCATAGGTGGGAAGCAGAAGTTTTGCTTCCGCAGCGCGAATTTGATCGAGTTTAGTCAATTTCGAATTCTCCTGCTCTGCAAATCCCAGAGCTCGTTTCATCAATTGTGAGAGGGCCGGTTTAATGGTCCCTCAGGGGCTAAAGCCCCGCATATTTTTCGGCCACCTTGCGGCACGGCTAAAGCCATGCCCTTTCAAAACCTGCGCCGCCCCTACAGGGCTTGGAGCATCGATTGTTTCCAACCCCACGCTGAAGCGCGGGGCTAACAAACTTTGCGCCTCCGGCGCGCACGCAGTTCCGCGTCATGCGACCATTACCTCGGTGCCCTGGGCTACGCGGGAGCTGCACAGGTCGGGAAGGAAACCGGCAGCCTCGGCGGGCAAGATTCGTACGCGCTTTACGCCGTTGAGAAGAGCTTCACGGCAGGCGCTAAGCTTGGGCAACATGCCACCGGAGATGACGGCGTTTTTGGCCATCTCCGCAATCTGATCGATGGAGAGCCATCGGAGTACTTCGCCCGTTGCGCCTTTGACTCCGGGCACGTCAGTAAGGAAGACGAGTGCGTCGGCGTGGCAGGCGATGGCGCAGGCGGCAGCCATTTCGTCGGCGTTGATGTTGTAATATTCGCCGTCGAAGCCGAGGGCCATGGAGGAGATGACGGGCACCGAGCCCAACTGCCAGATGGCGTCCAGGAGTCTAACGTCGCTTGAGACGATTTCGCCTACATAGCCGAGGTCGGGCGCGGTGCGCTTTTTGCGGGCGCGGAAGAGCAGGCCGTCGCCACCAGAAAGACCGACAGCGGGCTGGCCGAGGGAGCCGAGAGCAGCGACGAGGCCCTTGTTGACTTTGCCGGCGAGAACCATGAGCGCGACGTCGCGGGTCTCAGCATCGGTAACGCGGAGGCCGGCGATGAATTCGCTCTGCTTGCCGAGAGCCTTCAACATGCGGGTCAGTTGCACACCGCCGCCGTGAACGACGGCCACCTGATTGCCGTCGCGGACGAGATCGGCAATGGCGCGGGTGCATGCCTGAAGGAGCTCCGGCGATTCGAGACCGGCTCCGCCCAATTTGACAACGTACTTCATTCCTGGCCCTCCGCCTCGCACATTACGCGAGACCTTCCGCTTCGCTAAAGCCAAGCATCACGTTTAGATTTTGCACGGCCTGCGAGGACGCGCCTTTCAACAAGTTGTCGAGACAACTGACAATCACGGCGCGGCGGCCGTCTGGAGCCAGATGGAAGCCAATATCGGCGTAGTTTGTTCGCACCGAATATTGAATCTGCGGCAGCGTCTTATGATACAGACGCACCATGGGGCTGTGAGCAAAAAATTCACGATAAATGTGTGAGATGCGCTCCGCGGTCTGCGTGCTGCTGAAGCGGACATAAATGGTGGAAAGAATTCCGCGGGGAATGGGCAGCAGATGGGGCGTGAAGATGATCTGGGACGACTCGACGCCGATCTGCTCAAGCAGTTCGCCAGTGTGGCGATGGCTGAAGACGCTGTAGGCGGAGAGATTGTCTGCCGCGTACATGAAATGCGTTTTGGGCGTGGGTGTTTTGCCGGCTCCGCTGACGCCGCTTTTGGAGTCGGCAACAATGCCGTGATCGAGATCGAGGACACCGGCCGCGACGAGGGGACGGAGCGCGAGGATGACGGAGGTGGCATAGCAACCGGGGTTGGCGACGAGGCGTGCGTTGGCGATGTCAGCGCGATGCAACTCAGGCAGTCCATAGACGGCTTCGGACTGGATTGCGGCAGCCTGCTCCGAGCCTTCGTCCTGGAAGCTATAGACGGCACGATTAGAGGCTTCGTTGAGACGCCATGCGCCGCTGAGATCGATGACGCGCAGACCGCGGGCGAGCGCTTCAGGCACCCATTCGCGAGACTGCTCGTGCGGTGTGGCGAGAAAGAGGATCTTAACGTCGAGGTCGGTGAGAAGATCCCAGGAGAACGCCTGCTGACGAAGCTCATTGCCGCCATGGATGCCGGCCAGTTGGGGATGGATTTCGGCGAGAGGGACTCCGCCTCCGCGGGCTTCGTCTTTGGGGGCGAGTTTGGGATCGGGGCGACCGGCAAAGACCGGGGGCACGCCCTTGAGGCGAGGATGATGCAGCAGCAAGCGGGCCAACTCTGCGCCCGCGTATCCTGTAACTCCCACAACTGCGGTTTGTACCGTATCGGTCATGACTCCAGTATCGTCCTCAGCCGGGCTTCGACTTCGCCTGCCCGGCGCGGGTCAAGACAGATCACCAATACGGTGTCGTCGCCGGCGATGGTGCCTACCACCTCCGGCCATGCCTCGTGGTCAAGCGCTGCGGCGAAGGGCTGTGCACCGCCCATCACGGTGCGAACCACCACCTGGTTCATGGCCTGTTGCACGCGCAGGCCGAAACTTTCAATCATCTCCGCCACAGAAGGTGGGCCGTCGTCCACAATGATTGAGCTGGTACCGTTGCCATTGCCGTTGGGCAGGGAATAGCCGCCGGGGCCTTTGGAAAGGCGCAGCTCATGAATATCGCGCGAGAGGGTGGCCTGGGTGACTTCAAAGCCGCGGCGGCGGAGCTTGCGGCGCAGTTCGTCCTGATTAGAGACAGGTACGCTGGCCACCAGATCCCGTATCGCGTTGTGCCTTTGAAACTTCATTGTTTCCTGCCGCCGTTTCGATTACCGAATTTGAGGCAAAGGGAAAGCGCGGCTCGCAGTGTTGCGGCCGCGCTTGTATAAATATACATAGAAAACGCATAACTATGCAACGTTTTGGGGCGGTTTGAGAAAAATTCTTTTTCAAATTTCTGTTAGCTGGATTGAGACGCCTGGCGGTCGGAACTAGCGGGTTGACGGTGTTGGAACCGGCGGTTGCTTCTTTCGGCGTTTTCTATCGTACATGGCCAGGTCGGCAAGGGAGAGCAGTTCCTGGAGAGACTGGTGCCCGTGCTCGTCCGCGGTGGCATAGCCAACGCTGAAGCTCAACGGAACTCCGTGGCCGGGCTGAGCGTTTCGCGTTGCGGTCGCAGCACCAAGGCGTTCGGCGGCGATTGAAATAGCTACATGGCTGCATTGGCAGACCACGGCAAACTCGTCTCCTCCGATGCGGCCAATTACGTCGGTTTCACGGAACGTTTGCCCGAGCATCTGCACGGTTTCAATCAGGATGGCTGAGCCTTTGGCGTGGCCCATCGAGTCGTTAATCTGCTTCAGGTTATCCACATCGACGTACAAGACGGAGCATGGCAGTTGAGAACGCTGCGCCAGGCCCAGGACATGGCCTCCGAGCAGGTAGAAGCCACGGAGATTGTAGAGGCGAGTCAATTCGTCGCGCAGGGAAAGATCTTGAATCTCGGCTTCCATGTCCTTGATGTACCAGGCGATCACGATCAACATGGTGAACGCCATGGCGGCCGCAACTGAGGCAAGGATCGATGTTGCGTAGCGCTCTGGGAGCATCTGGGCATGGATCAGGCGCTGCCGCCCGATCTCGCGCAAGAACGGCAATACCAGAAGAACAGGGCCAAGGACCCGGGCGATTCTGCTTCCGATTCCGCGACCCAGAAAGATGGAAAAGAGGCCAATTTCAGACCGGCGAAGAAAGGCCACAAAAGTGAGGAGCGCGAGGCAGAACAGGGTTTGCGGCGACGTCCGTGTGACCGGGGACAGACCGAAGAGTCGCAGGGCGCCAAAGAATTCTCCAGAAACCAACACCAGCATCAGCATCGCGAGACAGATCACGACCAGGTCTGCAACGCGAACGGCAATGCGCGAGCGCACCCGGATCATCGCTAATGTGATCCCCAGCAGGAGCAAACCGGATGCGGTTTGCGGAGAGGGCCTGGCGGGCCATGGCGATGTGGATTTTGGATCGAAGGGGAAAAGACGCTCAAGTCCAGTGGAGAAGTGAAACGCGTACTCGGCGAGAATCGCCATACCCAACAGGGCTGCGAGGAGCGCCAGTATTCGGCTTATCCGATTGACTCGATTGGAGTAGCGGGTTTCGGAGAACTCGAGACTGAGTGCGCAGAGAACCAGGCCGAGTGCGGATACTGCGGCCATCAGACGCCAGCCGCCGGGCAAAAGACCCCCCAGGGCCGGGATAAACCATGCGAATAGTGTGACTCCGGCGACACCGGCAGCCAAGGCGACGCAAATATGCTTGATCGGATCCAGCCTTTGGAGAAGTGCCGGGTCGGGATCGCCAATTGACAGTGGTGGATTGAGCTTAGGCATCTTTGGCGGCGAGCGGCTGAAAAATCGTGAGTTGGAGACTCATTCAGTGCCGATGTTGAAGTGTAAACTGTCTGGCGTTGAGGGCGAAACTCCGGGATGGGACGGTTTTCCGCTTCGGGTGCCTGGTTGCTCTGCCGACTCTGCGGGGAGGAACTGAACACTTATCCCCTCTCCGCTGATACACTCCGGACTGGCCGCGGCGAAAAAAGACCGCGCTTCCTACTAAAGAAGGCGATGACACAGACTGCACAGATTTCAACGATCAATGACCTGTTTTGCCGCATCTCCGCGGCGGCCAACCCGCGCGCTGTCCTATGGCAGGACGAGTTTGGGCACTGGCAACCGTTATCCTCCGACCAGATTTACCAACGGGTGCGCGCGCTGGCCTCGGCCTTTCTGGATTGGGGCGCAAAAAAGGGCGACCGGATCGCATTGATTTGCGAGAACCGCTGGGAGTGGATGGTGACGGATTTCGCGGCGCTGGCAATCGGCGCTGCCGATGTACCGATTTATCCCACTCTGACCGGAGAGCAGGTTGCGGCGCTGATCGAGGACGCGGGTTGCCGGATCGCCGTCGTTTCGACGCGCCAGCAATTCGACAAGCTGAACGCGGTGCGCGGACAAACGCAACTTGAGCGAATTGTGATGATCGATTTGCCGACACCGGCCGAGGGAGCGATTGCGTTCAATGAACTTCTGAAGGGTGCGGATGAGCGGGGAACGGAGCGAGATCCGGTTTTCGACGCGCTGGTAAGTTCAGTGGAACCGAAGGATCTTGCGACACTGATTTATACGTCAGGGACCACGGGCGAACCAAAGGGCGTGGTGCTTACTCATGGCAACATTGCTTCAAACCAGAACCTTGCAGCGGAGTGCTTCGGATTTAATTCGACAGACGCGTGCATTTCATTCCTTCCGTTATCGCATATTACCGCTCGCGCGTTGGACTACGTGATGTACCTGTACGGGGCGCAGGTGGCCTATTGCTCTCAGTTCGACAAACTGCCACAGGCGATGCGCGAGGTTAGGCCTACGGTGATTGTGGGTGTTCCGCGCGTGTACGAGAAGATTCGGCAGGCGGTGGAACAGAAGTCGGCGGCGTCGCCGGTGAAAAAGCGCATGCTGGCCTGGGCGATTCGACTGGGCGCGAGGCACATGGATACGGTTTACAGTGGGCGGAAGCCGTCGTCGGCGCTGTGGAAGCTTGCCTCGAAGCTGGTGTACTCCAAGGTGCAGGAGGCTTTTGGCGGGCGGGTAAGGATTTTTGTTTCCGGCGGTGCGCCGCTGGGAATCGACACGGCGCGCTGGTTTGCCTCAGTCGGGATTGCGCTTTGGGAAGGATACGGGCTGACGGAGACTTCGCCCGTGATTGCGATTAACTCACCGATCAGCCAGCGTATGGGAACCGTAGGCCAAAAATTAGTTAACGTGGAGCTGAAGTTTGCCGAAGACGGGGAGTTGCTCGTGCGCGGGCCGTCAGTCTTCGAGGGCTACTGGCAAAAGCCGGCGGCAAACGCGGAGTGCTTCGATGCGGATGGATGGTTCCGCACCGGGGATATTGGAGCACTGGACAGTGAGGGGTTTCTTTCGATCACCGACCGGAAAAAGGAGCTGCTTAAAACGTCCGGCGGAAAGCTGGTAGCGCCGCAGCCGATTGAAAACAAATTAAAGAACAATGTACTCGTGGCGCAGGCCGCACTTGTGGGCGACAAACACAAGTTCATTTGCGCCCTGGTTTCACCGAACTTTCCGGCGCTTGAAGCTTGGGCGAAGGAACACGGCGTCGAGGCGGGCTCTCGAGCCGCCCTGGTCACGGATGGGCGTGTGACAGCGCTTTACGGCGAGATTGTGCGCGAGGTGAACGGCGGGCTGGCGAATTTTGAAACGCTGAAGCGGTTCAAAGTGGTGGCGGAGGAGTGGACGCAGGAGTCGGGCGAGCTGACACCTTCAATGAAACTGAAGCGGCGGGCAATTATGGCTCGATACGCGGGCGTGATCGCCGAGCTTTACCATGACGAAGCAACCGCACAAGGCGGACCGGGTAGGTAAGGCCCCTGCTAAGTTCCTTGCCGACGAGCGTGCGCTTAGTCCACATGCGATGAACTCCGCGGAAGAAGGGCGCGCCCCATGCGCCAATGGCGAGCAGGCTGCCAAAGAGGACGACGGCGTCGATACTTTCGCGTCCGGCGCTGGACCAGTAAGCGCCGGGCTCGAGATTGAGCCAGAGGGCGAATTCGTCGAGCGTGAGGGCCGCGCCGACGCCATAGCTGATGGACATGAGACGGCTGAAGAAGATTGAGAGCTCTGTATGCTTCTGTCCGAGGTCGAGCAGCCATCCATAGCCCACCAGGAGGAGAATGAGGATGCCCCATACCAGGTGATGGATGTGGTGGCCGCGCACGGTGACCCATTGGAAGGGTCCGGCCTGGTGGACGATGGAACTGACCAGAAAGCGAACACCCCCGAAGGTGAGAAAGAATGCGACCGAGGCGAGAAAGGCGCGCCGGCGGGGCCTGTCGGGGATGGAGGTGCGGACGAGGAACCCCAGGCGGGTGAGTTGAAGCAACACGAGCAGGAGGGCAATGACGAAGGCGGCAAAGGCCAGCAGTATTAACGCACCAGTACTGGGCATAACCTATTATGGCTGTACTGTTTCAGGATGGGAATGGATAGCGGGAATATCTTGAATGAGCGTGAGCTTTGTCACGATTTCTGTTTACAGGGACGGGGTACACTGGTTAAGGCGTCAAGACCGGGAGTTTTCCGGGGCGGGCGTGCACTGTTGAGTGGATTGGTCATGAACGATTAGGGCACGGGTCATTAGGGCACGGACTGTAAGCAGCCGTGAGATTTCGACGAGGAGATTTACGATGCGAATTGCTTTGTTGACCGGCGGCGGCGACTGCCCCGGATTGAATGCGGTGATCTATGCGGCCGTGAAGAAGGGCATCAACCACTATGGCGATGAGTTCATTGGATTCCTGAATGGCTGGCGCGGCGTGCTGGATAACAACTTTATCCCGCTGACCCTGGAAAACACGGACGGCATCCAGTTGAAGGGCGGTACGATTCTGCACTCTTCGCGTACCAACGTGAAGAAGATTCCTGGTGGAATCGAAAAGGTGCAGGAGGTTTTGAAGGCCAACAAGATTGACGCTCTCATTGCTCTGGGTGGCGACGACACCCAGTCGGTGACACTATTCCTGAGCGAACACGGCGTGCCCAGTGTCGGTGTTCCGAAGACAATTGACAACGACATCAGCGGCACGGATCAGACATTTGGATTCGATACGGCAGTGATGATTGCCACCGAGGCTGTCGACCGCATTCACACGACTGCCGACTCGCATAATCGCGTAGTGGTGGTTGAGGTGATGGGACGCGATGCAGGATGGATTGCGTACGCTGCGGGCGTAGCCGGCGGTGCGCATGTGATCCTTGTGCCAGAGAAGGATATCGACATTGATCACGTATGCGCGCTGCTGAAGTACAACTACGATCACGGCAAGCATTACGGCGTGGTGGTGGTGGCCGAGGGTTGCCATCTGCCGGAGGTTGGGCAGGTGACTGGTTCGGCACAGGTGGATTCATTCGGACATGCACGGCTTTCCGGAATCGGCGAAGCGCTTGCCGAATTGATCGAGAAGAAGACCGGCTTTGAAACGCGCTCAGTAAACCTGGGACACACGCAGCGCGGCGGAGTTCCGACGGCCTTCGATCGAGTGCTTGGGCAGCGGTATGGACTGCATGCGATTGACATGGTGCACGACAAAAAATGGGGCCGGATCGCGGTGCTCCAGGGTCTGGACGTCACCGATATTACGATCAAGGAAGCCATCGCCACCAATCGGCGGCTCGATCAGCGTTTCTTCGATGTGATTGCGGATCTGGAAGCGAAAGTCTAACCCGACAGCGCTTTCCGACATGAAAGAGCCATCCTCATTGCGAGGGTGGCTCTTTTGCTTTGATCATTCAAGCCACACTGATTCGCTACATTGGTGCTGTCATCTACTCCGTCAAGTGAATTACATACACTCGGTCGGCGGTTCCAAGTGGCATTGAAATCTTGAGAAGAACATAGCCGCCCTTTTTTCCATCCAATTCCGCACACTTGATTCGATACACGTTGTTCTTCCCGGCCTCGATACTTGCGTTCAAGGCGGGCAGGTCATTCTCGTTGAACTCCTTGCCAAGTTTCGTCAGCCAGAATATCTTCGAATTCGTGATCTTCGAGTCTGGCATATTGACGTAAAACTGCGTGATCTTAGCGACTGCAGGAGTCTGTGGCAGCTTACTAAGATCGTAGCTGCTCCTGCCATCTTGTTCGCCATACGCGGTTAGTTCCAGCAATCCGTGATTGGTCGAGGCAAAGACGCCAATCTTCTGCGGATCTGGCGCAGTTTCGCAGCCAAGTAAAACAAGCACGAGACAACCGAGTGCCATGAAATTTCTCGCATTGCGGTGGGTCATTGTTCATTCTCCTATGTTGCTGTTCTGATTTCCCAAAGGGGTTGATTTCTGTTTATCAACAATACTTCTGTTGTGGGGTAGGGTTGTTACAGAATCGCCGCGAAAACAATTTGGAAAGCCGTGCGGCTACCAGCATCATGATGGGAACGGCCGGAACAGCGCGAACTGTTGCAATCTCTGAGATCTTAGTGCATCCGGTAGACAGGATCAGGATCCCATAGGAGAGCGCGAAGACCGCGAGCACGCGGTCACCTCAAGGTTGCCAGCTGCTGGCCTGTGAGAGTAAACGCTTTGATTCCTGCCCACGACACGGTTGCGAAGGGGAGAAAGAAACAAAGCCTGCTTCCTGCGAAGAGGAGCACGGAGTCAATGGACTTTCGATCAGCCATAGCTTCTCGATTCAATTCAAGACGCCAATGTGTTAGTGGAATTTAGAGAGAATAATGGCCCCTTTCGTTTCTTTTGTCAATTTCAGAGCAAATCGGAATAGGCAGGAAGATCGATCCGGCGTTTCAGGAGGCAATCGGAGATGCCGCTACAGCACAGGAATGATCAGATCAGAGAATCGCGGAAGATGCCGTAGAGTGGGGTTGTGCATTACCGCGTTTATAAGCCGGAGGACTTTGCTCGCCTTTATGCGATTGAGGAGGTATGTTTTCAGCCGCCGTTTCGATTCGGGCGCGGGTATATGCGCCAGCTTGTAAACGATTCCGATGCTGCTACGTGGATTGCGGAAGAAGATGGGTGCATGGAGGGGTTCGCCATTGTGCAGTGGGCGCGAGAAGAAAACGAGTTCGTTGCGTATCTGATGACCATTGAGGTGATGCCGGAGACGCGCGGACGCGGGATGGGAGCCGAATTGTTGCTGCGAAGCGAGGGGGCGGCGCGAGCGGCGGGAGCTGCGCGCATCTGGCTGCATGTGGATGAGGAGAACGAGGGTGCGATCCGACTTTATAGAAGATTGGGGTATGTGTTTGAGGGCCGGCACGAGAATTACTATCCGCGTGGGCGGGCGGCGCTGATTGGGGCAAAGAGGCTGGTTTAGGTTCCTGTAAGTGATCTAGCTCACTGGCAAATGTCTCGGGCGCGCCTATGATGGATTGAGCAATCATGTCCATCAGCAATCCGAATCTACCCAAGTCGATTCTTGCCTTCCGGTCCTATACACGGCAGATGTTTGTGCACGATCTGCTGGCGGGGATCACGGTAGGCCTGGTGGCTCTGCCGCTGGCGATGGCATTCGGCATTGCATCCGGGGTAACTCCACAAGCGGGTCTTTACACGGCAGTGGTGGCGGGGTTTCTGATTTCGGCGCTGGGCGGGTCGCGGACACAGATTGGCGGGCCGACCGGGGCTTTCGTAGTGATTGTCGCGGGTATTGTGGCGCGATTCGGCATGAGTGGGCTGGCCATGGTGACGCTGATGGCCGGAATTCTGCTGTTGGTGATGGGCCTGACGGGGCTGGGATCGACGGTGCGGTTTATCCCCCGGATGGTAGTGATCGGATTTACAAACGGGATCGCAATCCTGATTGCGTCGACACAGATTAAGGATTTTTTCGGACTAAAGACGGGTGCTGTGCCGAGCGAGTTTTTGCCGCGCATGAAGCTGCTGGCGGAGCATTTCAATAGCCTGAATCCGGCGGCGCTGGGGCTGGGGCTGGGAACGCTGGCGATGCTGCTGGTGTTGCCGCGATTCTTCAAGCGGATTCCGGCGTCGATTGTGGCATTGCTGGTGTGTACGGGAATCAGCGTAATTTTCCATTTGCCGGTGGAGACGATTGGGAGCAAGTTCGGTGGGATCCCGCAAGGACTGCCCACATTTGCGATTCCGAATTTCCATGCGGAACATATATTGCCACTGATTCCTTCCGCATTTACGGTGGCGCTGCTGGCGGCGCTTGAGAGCATGTTGTCCGCTGTGGTTGCGGACGGTATGACGGGCGACCGGCATAACTCGAATGTGGAACTGGTGGCACAGGGGATTGCGAATCTTGTTTCGCCTCTGTTTGGCGGGATTCCAGCGACGGGCGCTATTGCACGTACGGCGACGAATATCCGTGCGGGGGCGCGATCGCCGATGTCGGGAATGGTGGCCGCGATCACGCTGCTGGGGATTTTGGTGGCGGCCGCGCCGCTGGCTAGTTATATTCCGCTGACGGTGCTGGCGGCGGTGCTGTTTGTTGTGGCCTACAACATGGGCGAGTGGAAAGAGATCGGCGGCATTCTGCAACTGGACTTCGCCGCGATCTCGGTTTGGGTTGTGACATTCGGGCTGACGGTATTTGCCGATCTGACTGTGGCTGTTGCCGTGGGGATGAGTTTGGCGGCGCTGCTCTACATCCGCAAGGTTGCCGAGACGACGACGGTTTCTCCCGTGACAGAAGACTACATCCGCGATGGAATGCCGCATGTGCTGCAAGGACGCATTGTGCCGGCGTACGTATCGTTGCTTCGGATTCATGGGCCGTTTCTGTTCGGAACTACCGAGAAGCTGGTGGAGGCGACGGTGAATATCGAGGCGTTTGAGCCGGTTGTGATTTTGCGGTTGCGGAACATGACGGCGATTGACGCTACGGGGATTCATGCGATCGAGACATTCGCAAGGCGGCTGCAGGGATCCGGAAGGACGATGCTGCTGTGCGGTGCGATGGAGCAGCCTTCGAAGTTGCTGAGTGGGGCGCGGTTCCTGGATTGCGTGGGGCGCGAGAACATACTGCCGAATGTGCAGGCGGCGCTGGACCGGGCGAAAGAGGTCCACGATCCCCAAGAGGCGGCGATTGCGAGCTGAGGAAAAGCTCGAAATTCAGGGGTCGCACGGCGGGGTTAAGTCGTTGATTCTGAGGGGAGAAACGTTCGTACGGAGGGGTGCGCTACATAGGTGATTGGGTGGCCTGTGTGGTTACAAAACACGCGAAAGGGTTGAACCTGTGGTTGCGACTCGTTGAGACACGTACCGTGGGGGCAGTCCGCGCCGATGTTTTCGGTTGCAGAGAGTTCCACTAATCGAGCAAGTGGGTTGCGGAGATTTAGCCGTTTTTTTTGAAAACGCGCTGATTCTGCACGGGATAGTGGCTTAAGTTGTTTATAATGTGTTAGTTATTACGGATTTATTTACCGTGCGGTTGCCGGCTGAATTGCGCTGCCTGAAGCATGCGATCTTGACATTCGGGCGGGTATCTATCACGTTCTATATCAGAGGTGAGCCGATGGCGCAGTTGGAGAAGGCGAAGGTTTTCATGAGCGGCCGCAGCCAGGCGGTGCGGATTCCCGCGCAGTTCCGGTTCTCCGCAGGCGAGGTATACATCCGCCGCGACCCGAGGAGCGGGGACGTGATTCTTTCGCAGTCGCCTGCGAGCCTGGTGGATATTTTTGCGGCGTTGGATGAGGTTGGGGTTCCAGAAGATTTCCTGAGCCCGGCGGACCGTGCGCTG
>Ga0302319_10018431_pt1 | contig 12737 bp, 10 predicted proteins | sample Bog_T0_2_FD_203319 | JGI IMG/M metagenome (GOLD analysis project Ga0302319, IMG submission 203319) | Peat permafrost microbial communities from Stordalen Mire near Abisko, Sweden - Bog_T0_2 | ecosystem: Environmental > Terrestrial > Soil > Wetlands > Peat | place: Sweden: Abisko, Stordalen Mire...
GGCGTGGAGAAATTCTTCGAGAGCATCCAGTTAACAAGTCCTTTCGGCGCTAACCACGTTTCGGCGGACAACCAGCCTCATCTGTACGGGCTGGCAGAGGTGGATGAGCGATATCCGCGTTACGCCGCCGTTCTTGCGGACACGAACACCGCGTGTATTTATGTCTTCGGACTTGGTCAGGTCCTCGGCGCCGAGCAGGTCAAAGGTAAGAAAGTTCATCGCGTAAAGGTTGGTGGATGGTCGCAGGCTCGCTACCAGCGGCGAGCCGGTAACGCCCACCTCGAGCATGCCAAAGAGGTGATTGAACACCTGGCCCGCATTGTGCGGGAAGACAAGATCGTTCACGTTATCCTCGCCGGAGACCAGGTGGTAATTCCGCTTCTTGAGGAACAACTCCCGCCGGGGATGATTCCGATGGTGGAAGTGATGAAACTCGATATTCATGCGGCCGACAAGGACGTGCTGACCGCTACTCTCGCCACGCTTCAGCGCGAGGAGGGCCGGACCGCAGCCGAAAAGGTAGAGCAGTTGCTGCAGCAGTATCGTGGCCGGCACTTGGCCGTAGTTGGCCCGCAGGAAACGCTTGACGCACTGACTAAAGGCCAAGTGGAAGAACTGCTCATCAGCAGCGGGATGGAGCCGAACTGTGCCCAGTCAGAGCGCATACCGCCCGAGGAAGTGCCGCAGGGCGCTCTTCTGCTGGAAACTCCAGACGCAACAGAGGAAAACGCTGAGAGCAGCCCGCTTCGGCAAGCGCCGATGCCCGATTTGCTCGTGGCGAAGGCCAGACAAACGGGCGCTACGGTGACGATTATCGAAGATTCGGCGTTGCTCGAATCGGCCGGCGGAGTGGGCGGTTTTTTGCGTTGGCGCGAGTGAGTTGATGGCGCGGGAGATCGGCCCGTTTTCGACGAACGTCAATTGACCAACGGTGGTCAGGATGACGGTGCCAGGTCACGGCCGACGCGCTTCACCTCGAATGGCTTGTTGGTGGCAGGTTCCGGCTGATTGGAAGCGGACATGCAGGCAACAGGGTGGAATAAAAGGAGCAAGAACCGTGCCTGGCATCATCATCGAGAAGCCGCAGACTGTAACTGAAATGAACATCCTGAAGGACGAGGAGAATACGATCACCGGCCGCATCCGCGAACGGGCATTCGAATTGTTCGAGAAGAGCGGCGAGGCGCGCGGCAACAATTCGGAGAACTGGATCAAAGCTGAAGAAGAAGAGCTGCAGGTCCTGCACGGGAAGATCGGAGAGAAAGATGGACGGCTTTTTCTCCATGTCTCGATAATCGGGCATCACGAACACGAAGTGAAACTGATTGCATTGCCCGACGCGCTTATTCTCAGCGCCCAACCGACGCACAGACATTCGAAGAATCATCTGGCAGCAGTGGGCGCAAAGAGAATATTTCAACGCTTCGATCTCCCCGATTCCATTGACATCGACAGCGTGCGCGCCACGTTTGAGAACGGCCTGCTGAAGGTAACCGCCGTGAAACTCGCCGGATCGAAAACGAAGGTCGCGGCAGTCGCGGCGTGATTCGGCAGTTCCTCATCTCGTCTGCTGCGCTCCGCGCGAGCCTGGGGGTAGCCTTGGTCCTCTGGCTGCACAACAGACCCCGGCCGACGAACAAGGGTCACCCTCGGGAGCACGCGGAGGGAACGGCTCATTGCCATCATCAAGGAGAAGCCGAATGCCTCAAACGGCAAAGCAGCCTAAGACGGATGTGGAAATCGCTCGAGTCATTGACGAAGAGGACGACGATCGCGCAGCAGCGTTGGAGCAGGGCCAGGAGGATCGGGAAGGCGAAGATGTTAACCAAGCTGCAAGGAATAACGCGGTTAAAGTCAATTATCCTCGCGGCTAGACATCTTCTAAATTCCAGCAGCCACGCCAGCGGGCGTGGTCTTCGATGTTACCCGGCTTCAGCGGAAGGCTTTTGTCACGTTGACCAGATGCGGGGAGATTCGAGGCCAAGTATCGCGGAAGCCGGACGCGCAGCGTGCAAAAAGCCATTCCCTGTCGGAGGATAGAGAATGGCTTTTCGCAGATCGACGGTGTTTACCTGGACCGTCGCCGAGCTAGAAATGCCTGCGCTGACTGGTGGTTCGCAGCAAAGCTGAGATCAGCGCATCGATATCGGCGCAGGTATTGTAAACGGCGAGCGAAGGGCGCACGCTGCTTTCCACGCCGAACCGGCGCAGAATGGGCTGAGCGCAGTGGTGGCCGGACCGGACGGCGATGCCTTCCCTATTCAGGGCGGAGCCGACGTCTTCTGTACGGTAACCGTCGATGACGAAGGAAATCACGCCGGCTTTTTCGTGTGCGCCGGAGATCGGGTCGGCTGCCGCACCGATGAGGCGGAGACCGGGGATCTCTTTCAGAAAGCGCAAGGCGTAGAGCAGGAGCTGGTGCTCATATTCGGCGATGCGATCGAGGCCGATGGACTGAACGTAATCGATGGCTGCGCCGAGACCGACGGCATCGGCGATGTTCCCGGTACCCGCTTCGAATCTGGCGGGAGCGGCCTGATAGATGGTGCGTTCGAAGGTCACGTCCTGAATCATGTTGCCGCCACCCTGCCAGGGCTGGGTTTCGTTCAACAAATCTTCCTTGCCGTAAAGTACGCCGATTCCGGTGGGAGCGAAGACCTTGTGGCCGGAAAAGACGAACCAATCGGGATTCAGCGCCTGGACGTCGACTGCCATGTGAGATACCGATTGAGCGCCATCGAGCAGAACCCGGGCGCCAGCGGAATGAGCGGCTTCGATGATCTGGCGGGCAGGCGTGATGGTGCCGAGGGCGTTCGACACGTGCGTGAACGCCACCAGTTTCGTTTTCGAGTTCAGCAGCTTGCCGTATTCGTCGAGGAGGAGCTGGCCGCTGTTATCGACGGGAATGACGCGGAGCTTCGCGCCTTTTTCCGTGGCCAGTTGCTGCCAAGGGACGATGTTGGCATGGTGTTCGAGCGTGGAGACAACAATTTCGTCGTCTTTACCAATGTTCTGACGTCCCCAGCTTTGGGCCACCAGATTGATGGCTTCGGTGGCGCCGCGGACGAAGACGATCTCTTTGGAAGAGCCGGCATTCAGAAAACCGCGCACCTTATCGCGGGCAGCCTCATAGGCATCGGTGGCGCGGGCGGCAAGTTCGTGCGCGGCGCGGTGGATGTTCGAGTTTTCGTGCTCGTAGAAATACGTGAGACGGTCGATTACGGCGCGTGGCTTTTGCGTGGTGGCCGCGTTATCCAGCCAGACCAACGGGCGGCCATTGACGCGTTCTTCGAGGATGGGAAAGTCGCGGCGGATGGCAGCGGCATCGAAGGGTCCGCTGAAACCGTGCAGCGAAGTCTGGGGCGCTGAAGCTCCCGGTTGCGGCGTTACGGGGCCGATACCGGCGTGTTCCAGAAAATAGAACGAAGGAGCGACCGATGCGACGGGGCCGGAGGGAGGATGCGGCACTCCCGAGGGCGGCGCAAACGGAGAGACCGGGATCGCGTCGAGAAACGACTTCAGATCCGCTTCGACCGGCAGATGGACCGGTGAAGGCGCAGTCCGGCCCAGGGGCACGTCGGCATTGAGTTCGGAAGGCGCCGGTTCCGGCGCGGCAGCCGTATGGCCGGAAGCCGTGGGGCCTGCGGGCGCATGGCCGACTACGGGGTCGCCCGGCTTTGCCGAGAAAAACTCATTAGCAAGCCGGGTCAGCGTCTCGATGTCGGGCCATGATGCCGGCAGGCTGCCGGATAAACCCGGATCAAACGCGCTTGTACTCATGATATTTGTCCGTTTCGACGTCTTCGAGAATACCCAGTGCGTCTTCGGTGAGAACGGCAAGAGAGCAATAGAGCGAGACCAGATACGACGCGATGGCCTTGCGATTGATGCCCATGAAGCGAACCGAGAGGCCGGGGCTTTGCTGGCCGGGGAGATTGGGCTGATAGAGGCCCACAACGCCCTGCCGTTTTTCACCGGTACGCACGAGCAGGATGCTGGTCTTGTTGCCTTCCACGGGCACCTTGTCCGAAGGGACCAGAGGAATACCGCGCCAAGTCAGGAACTGCGAGCCGAACAGGGAAACGGTGGGAGGCGGGACGCCGCGGCGGGTGCATTCCCGACCGAAAGCCGCAATAGCTGCGGGGTGCGCAAGGAAGAAGCCCGGTTCTTTCCAGACGCGGGCGATCAGTTCGTCCAGATCGTCCGGGGTAGGCGCTCCGGCGCGCGTTTTGATTCTCTGGTGGGCCGAGGCGCTGTGGAGCAGACCGTACTCGCGATTGACGATCAATTCGCTTTCCTGGCGCTCTTTCACGATTTCAATGGTCAGCCGGAGTTGTTCCGTGATCTGGTTGTAGGGAACGCTGTAGAGATCCGAAACGCGGGTGTGAATGTCGACAACCGTGTTCACGGCGCTCAGCATGTACTCGCGGGCGGGTTCCTCATAGTCGACGTAGGTCTGCGGCAGATCGCGTTCGTCGCGATCTGAGCAATCGACGGTGACCTTAGATTCGTCTTTCACCCGGTTTAACCGGTAAATACCCGCTTCCACCGGGGTCCACTGCAGCAAGTGAGTGAGCCACCTCGGGGTGATGCGCGACATTTGGGGAGCGGTCTTGGTCGCGTTAGCAAGTTGCCGGGCGGCTACGTCGCCGAGGGCAGTTTGCCGTTCTGGTTCAATGGCCATCTAAATCGAATCTCCTGTTTCCTAAATAAGGATGTTGCCAAACTGATTTGAACCCGCGAAGCGAAGGCTTGCGGCAGGTTCAACCTGACCATCATACTAAAGTCTATCGACAATGGGAAGAATAATGATTAGAATTGAGTATTCTATCCCGCCCGACAAAACTTTCCTATTGACCGCCCGCACGAATCGCCCTATACTTGATCTAGATTGATATGATTACTCTATTTCCACAGCTACTCCCAAGGAGCGAGGGAATGGAGGAGACCAAATCACTGCGAGGACGAATCAAGATGAACAAAGTCGCCGTCGTTCCGAAAAATTATCTATTCCGGCTGAATGCAGCTGAGGTTATCTCCGAGGGGCGGGATCTTGCCTTCATTCTGGGGCCCCTGATTGGCAGAACAAGGGCGCAGGGAGCCGTGGTCTACCGGGCAGACGAGGAGATGCGCGAATTTCGCGCAATCGCGGCGCGGGCGGATGCGGCGCCCAGAAATCCGGAGGTTCGCACCGCGCTGGGAGTGGAAGCATCGGGTGTCATCCATCAGGTTCAGGAACTCTTTCAGACCGAGCCTGAGAAGGACGAACGCTTCTCCGGCCTGCCTGAGGTGCTCCAGTACGGGTTCCGGCAGATTCTTCTCTTCCCGCTTCGTTCCGAGGGCCGCCTGCTGGGAATTCTGACGCTCGGCAGAACGGAGGCTGAACCCTTCGATCTGCGGAATCTTCATTATGTAAAGTCGATCGCGCGAGTGGTGGGGGCGGTACTCGAAAGAGATGTACTGCAGACGCAGCTGGCAAATCGCAAGCTGATGGAGCGGGCCAAAGGAATCATTCAGCGGCGCCGGCGGGTATCGGAGGAGGAAGCCTACCTCTCATTGCGCCTGCAGAGCCGAAGAATGCGAATACCCATGGCCGATCTTGCACGCGGCATCATCAACGAGGCAGAACTGCGGAAGACCGCCTGACGGAATCGGGGAAGCGCGAATGAGAAGGATCGGGGTTGGGTCAATTATGAAAGTTAGCGGAACGCTTCCGGTGAAAGCGATCGTAGGGATATCGGTGTTTGTGGCAGGGTGGAGTGTTTTTCCTGCGCTGGGCGAAGGCGTCGGCGTCGTGAAGTACCAGGGGTATGTGCCTTTCACGGACGCGCCGATCAATTACCGTTCGGAGAAGCTGACGGACCCGATCGCAAAGCTGCAGAGGCGAATCGACGCCGGGGAAGTAAAGCTGGAATTCGAGCCCGAACACGGCTATCTCCGTTCGGTGTTGAAGGAACTGAAGGTACCGATCAGTTCGCAGGCTCTGGTATTCTCCAAGACCAGTTTTCAGTTTCCCCAGATTGGACCGGACAAGCCGCGCGCGCTTTACTACAACGACGACGTCTATGTCGGCCAGGTGCAACAGGGGAAGTCGCTGGAGTTTGTGTCGTTCGATCCGCTCCAGGGAGCGATATTCTACGTCCTGGACGAGAATAAGACCCAGCGTCCACAGTTTGCGAGATCGGAACTGGACTGCATACAGTGCCATGTCGCGGCCTCGACGCGGAACGTTCCGGGCGTGATGCTGCGTTCGGTGTACCCGGGTCCCAGCGGGACACAGGCGGGGGGAACACCTTCGTTTTTTACGGGGCAGGAGACTCCCATGAAGGACCGATGGGGCGGCTGGTATGTGACGGGAACCGCGGGGAATCAGCCCCACATGGGCAACGCGATACTGCCGAAGGATACTCCCGCGGACCAGCTGGACCGCGTTACAGGGGCGAATCGCAGGGACCTGAAGGGGCTGCTGGACACATCGCCCTACCTCTCCGGCCACAGCGACATCGTGGCGCAGTTGGTGCTGGCTCACCAGACCAATATGCACAACCTGATCACGCAAACCAACTATCAGACCAGGCTGGCGCTCTATGCGGACGAGGCGAAGGTCAAGAAAGGCGATCTGACGCCGGGCACGATTTCCGATGCAACCAAACAGCAGATTCAACGGTTGGCGGACCCTTTAGTGCGGTACCTGCTCTTTACGAACGAAGCGCCGTTGACCGATCAGGTAGCTGGCACGTCGGGATTCGCCGAAGAGTTTTCAGCCAGGGGTCCGCGGGATTCTCAGGGGCGATCCCTGCGGGATTTCGACCTGCGCAAGCGTATTTTTCGCTATCCATGCAGCTATCTCATCTACTCGGAACACTTCGATAATCTTCCGACGCCGGCGCGGGACTACGTCCTGCACCGGGTCTTCGAAGTTCTGAGCGGTCATGAGCAGGGCGCCGAGTTTGCGTCTCTTTCAGCCGGGGATCGTCGGGCGATCCTCGAAATTCTGGTGGCCACGAAGCCCAACCTGCCGGAGGAGTGGAAGAATTTCGTCCACGCCGAGGGCGGGCAAACCCGATAGGGATAAGGGGAGCTTTTCCCGTGTGCAGTCAGACAGAGAAAGGAAACGCGAAATATATGAAAAGGACTTTGATTAGTTTTGCCGGTGTTGCCGCGCTCACGATGGCGAGCGGCGCCGGATCGCTCATGGCAGCCGGAAGTCTGGAGGGCCGCTGGGCCGCAACACTCAACCAGGGGGGCGTTACGATCCCGTTCCGTCTCGACATTACCGGTGACGGAGATAGCGCCGTGGGGACTCTCTACAACGGCGAAGAGAAGGAACTCACCACCAGCGCCACCATTAAGGACGGTAAGGTGCAGTTGAATTTCGACCACTATCAGACGACGATCGTGGCGACGGTGAAGGACGGGGAACTGGACGGGAAGATCGACATCAGCCGCCGGGGCGCAAGCCGTCCGGGTGGCGCTCTCGACGAACCTGCCGCGGCAGCTCCGGCAGCGCCCGCGGGCGGACGGGCCGGTGGTGGCAGAGCGGGCGGACGGGCTGGCGGCGGGGGCCGTGGCGCGGGTGGCGGAACCGTATTCCACGCAGTGCGTTATGTGGCTCCGGCACAGCTGTCGGCGGCCAACGTACCTTCGATCGATGGCGTCTGGGAGATTCCGCACGATTCGAATAAGGGTGAAAAGGCATGGCGTCTGATCGTGCAGCAGCACGGCACGGACATCACGACGACCATTCTGCGCGTGGACGGGGACACGGGAGCTCTGACGGGTGGCTGGCAGAAGGATAAGTTCGTGGCGAGCCATTTCGACGGCGCACGTCCCGGTCTGCTGGAAATTACGCCACAGGCCGATGGAACGCTCAAGGTCCTGAGCCAGGGAAGCAACCGCGACGGCGAGATGATCGCTTACCGTCCGGAAGTCGCCCGCGCCAAGGGTCTCCCGGAGCCGGCAAACTACCAGACGCACACCACGGTTAAGGATCCGAACGAAGTGTTTACGTTCAGCTTCCCGGACACCAACGGCAAGCTGGTTTCGAACGACGACCCTCGGTACAAGGGCAAAGTGGTGCTTGCGATCGTGACCGGGACGTGGTGCCCGAACTGCCACGACGAAGCTCAGTATCTGGTCCAGCTTTATGCCAAGTATCACTCGCAGGGACTGGAAATTGTGGCGCTCGATTTCGAAGAGCCGGAGCAACAGAAGTCGCTCTCCCGGGTGAACGCATTCATCAAACAGTACAAAGTACCGTATCAGTACCTGATCGCGGGAGAACCGGCCGAAATGTGGGACAAAGTTCCCCAGGCTGTAAATCTCAACACGTGGCCCGCAACCCTGTTTATCGGGCGCGATGGCCGCGTGAAGGCGACGCACGCGGGCTTTGCCGCTCCGGGCAGCGGTGTGTTCAATCAACAGCTCAAGGACGAATTCACGTCTAACGTCGAGCGGCTGTTGAAGGAAAACGCCGGTTCGCCGGTTGCGGTGGCTTCCCGGGCTGGCTTCTAGAGAACAGGCGCAGGCCGGGGCCCGGAGGCGGTGGAATTGGGTGGTTCTTCCCTCGACGGGCGTCGGATACGGCGCGCTTCTCTAAAAGTAATTCGGGCTCAACCCGCCGGTTCGTATTTTGGGACGCGCCGGCGGGATTTTTTTGTCCATATCGATCTCATATTCCTATGTCACAGAAGATTTTTTCCGCGATTCTTTGCGCCTGCGCGGCGCTGGCCCCGATCGCAGTGGCGAAGCCGGCCAATCTGCTGGTTCACACCGATGTCGATTGCAAACTCAGCATCGACGGCAAGGCCAAGGGCATTGTCACAACCCATAGTCCGCTGCGCGTGAGCCTTCCGGCCGGAGAACACAAACTGGAGGCGGTCGACATCGTCAGCGGCGCGCGCTGGGCGGACACGCTGAAAGCAAATGGCCAGGCGGGCCAGGAGTTTGCCATTCCCCTGCGGGCCGCGGTAACCCGGGAGGAACTGAAGAAGGGATATTGGACCGATCCGGATACCGGCCTGATGTGGGCAGCGGCGGATAACGGTTCGGCGATCATCTATACCCGCGCCGATTTTTACTGCAGGAACCTGACGCTGGGCGGCTTTAAGGACTGGACCCTGCCGGCGATCGAGGATCTGTCGAAGCTGTTCGGCGGTCCGGCGAATGCCGGAGGATTTCACACAGCGACTCCGATTAAGCTCACCGGATGGGAATGGAGTTCGACGACCGGGAAAGAACCGGGAGAGCAATGGGCACTCGATTTTGGCGATGGCGGCCGAGCTTCGGCGGTCACCGGCGATTCGGGGTTCAACCGCGCGCTCTGCGTGCGCCGCGCAAAATCAGGCCGACTGTGCAGTTCCCGGCGTTTCTGTAGCGCTCCTTGACAGTCGCGGCTCCGAGTGGATTCGAGCTGCCGCCAGTGGCATGGCAGGGGCCAGAGCCTTTTATTGCGGCTCGGCGTAGACGCTGTTGACGAAGGCGGCCGCGTTGGCGTTCGGCCAATCCGGATGGCGGGTTTTGAATTCGGCTGTAACTTGTTTGCCGGCTTCCTCGGCGGACACGTCCTGGCGTTTCAGGGCGAGCGCCCGGGTGCGGATCTCAGAGATTAAGCCGTGTTCGGCGGCAACGAGCGAGCCGTCTCCGGGAGCGCTGTGGTCGGGCAGAACGTGGGCGGCGTTCAGGGCTGCTATTTTGTCCAGCACGGCGAGCCAACTCGCGGGCGTGCCGCCATCGCCGTAGATGTTGGGCATAGTTTTGTTTTGGACAACGTCGCCCGAGATGAGAGTGCGATCGGGTTCGATGAAAGTGAGTTCGTCGCCTTTGGTGTGGGCTCCGCCGAACCAGAGCAAGCGGGCGGTGACACCGCCGAGATCGAGGGTGGTCTGGTCGGTGAAAGTGATGTCCGGTTGGCGGAGGACGACGACGGCGAGCAGGTCCTTATTCTGCGCGGAACGCCCGCTGAACATGTCGATCATTTCCTGCCCGTGCTTCTCCATTTCCTGCCGCTGAACGAAGTTGCGAATCAGGATCGTGCCCGCGGGAAATCCGGGTTCACCGGCGGCGTGTTCGGGATGGAAGTGCGTGGTGGTGAGGAAGAGCTTTGAGTTTCCGGGCGCGAGGACGGCGGCTACGCGCGCGATGGTGGCGCCGTTGCGCGGACCCATGCCGGTATCGACCACGAGCGTGGCGCGACTGCCGACGACGATGGCAATGTTCGGGAAGCCCATAATGGCCCAGACGTGATCGGAGATTTTGGTTGTGGTCTCGCCGAGGATCGGCTGGCCCATTTGCGCGAGGGCAGTGGTGGCGAATGCGGCGGACAGGGCAAGGATGGAAATAATTTTCATAGCGGTTGTGACTGATTTGCGTGGCCGCCTTCCGGAATTGCGCATTATGCGCGGGAGTTTGCTGACCGTGGCTGCTGCGTTCACGATCCTATGATATTCGCATGCGCGCAATCGCTCAGGCGCGTGGCGCAGCAGGCCAATCGCGCGTTGAAAGCAAACGTTGTTTGGTTTGGCGCGGCAAATGCTACTGTGTAAGCAGGTAACCGCATTGAGACGAGCCGTAGTCCGCTGTCTGATGGCCGCATTGATGACTGTCACCCTCATATGGGGTGGTTGCCTTTCGTGCTCGCAGTATTTTCGGCTGCCGACGAAAGCGGACTGCTGCGACCGCCACAGCAACTGCAAAGACAAACCTGCGTCAACGCAGACCAGGCGCGACTGCAGTCTTCAGCCTGCCGCGCTGAGTGCGGCGAGGTCGTACGGCAGGATCACCGGATCTTCGGCGATCTCCGTGGTACTCCCGATGGAAGTGGCGCGAGATCATTTCTCCGCCAAACGCCCGGCAACGTTCCTCCGAACACCCGATCGCGGTTCCCCTCCCGATCTGAATCTCCTCCATTCGATCCTCCGCGTCTGAGCAGACTCCGCTCAGAACCTGACGCAGTCCCGCGCTCCGGCGCGATTGCCTGTGTGCATTGATCCATCCGATTGACTAAACAAACGAGGAGAAGATGTCCCATTACCGCAGGGTCATGGCACTGGCCTGTCTGCTGTGCGCGGCGTTGAACGCGCAGCCGGCGGAGCCGTTGCGTCTGAGCGATCTGATCGCCACCGCATTGGCGAATAATCCCGAAGTGCTGGCTGCGCAGAAACGCTATGAGGCAGCCCGGCAGCGGCCTTCCCAGGAGCGTACGATGCCGGACCCGGTATTGTCGGCCGGCTATGCGAGCAATGGCGGCCCTCTGCCTGGGTTGGGTTTGGGCCGCGACGCGACCAGCAATATCGGAGTCATGCTTTCTCAGGAAGTGCCTTATCCCGGGAAGCTGAATCTGCGGGGTGCGATTGCGGGGAAGGAAGCGGATGCCGAGTTACAGCAATATCGGGCGATCCAGTGGAGCTTGCGTTCGCGCGTTACTCAGGCTTATCACCGGCTGCACCACGCTTATGCGTCGCTCGCGCTGTTGGCTCAGGCGTGCGAGCTGACGACGCAAATGCTGCGAATCTCCGAGGTGCGCTATTCGCTGGGGAAGACGCCGCAACAGGACGTGTTCCGGGCGCAGACCGAGATTGCGCTGCTGGAGGCGCGCGTTGTGAAGATGGAACAGGACCAGAAGACGGCAGAGGCCGAAATCAACTACCTGCTCAACCGGAGGCCGGGCACCCCGGTAGGCGAACCGGAGATGCAGCGCGCCTCACCGCCGTTACCCAACATCGCGGAGTTGTTGCAGCAGGCCGATCAGCTATCGCCGGAACTGGGCCGCGCGCAGAAGGCTATCGAGCGCGGAGAACTGGCAGTAAACCTGGCGCGCAAGGATTTCCATCCCAACTACACGGTAGCCGCGGGCTATTTCAACCAGGGGGGAATGGCGCCGATGTTTCAGGTACGCGTGGATATTCCGCTGCGGATTCACCAGGAGCAAAGGGAAAGGCCGGCACTTACGGCGGAAGTGGATCGGCTGGCTCAGGTGCGGCGAGACTACGAGGCCGCGGCGCAGAGCCTTCAGTTCCGCGTTCGCGAGACATGGCTTGCCGCGCAGACCGCGGAGCGAGTGGCTCAGTTATATCGAGATACGATTCTGCCGCAAAACGATCTGACGATGGAGTCGTCGCTGAACGCGTATCAGGCGGGCACGGGCGATTTCGCTCCGGTGCTGGCAAATCTGATCGCGAAGACGGATGCCGAGGAACGGCTGCACGAAGAGGAACTGAATTATGTGCTGGCACTCACGCGCCTCGAGGAGATGACGGGGGCGCGGGTGCTGACGGAAGGTGACGCTCAATGATGAAGCTACTCAAAGCAATTGTTGCATTGGTTTTCATGGCCGCGCTGGTGGCGGGCGGCTTCGGGTATGGGCGCTGGTACAGTACGCGGCCGGAGGGCAAGGCGACCGAGCGCAAGCCGGTGTATTACGTGGATGCGATGCATCCCTGGTACAAGTCGGATAAGCCGGGGATCGCGCCGGACTGCGGAATGAAGCTGGTGCCGGTCTACGCGGATGGGACGCAGGGGAGTGCGGACGCGGATGCCGCGAGTGCGGGCACGTCGGCGGACGAACAGCGGCAGTTGATTGGCGTGCGGTACGAGACCGCCGCGTTCAGCGCGCCGCAGGATTCCTTTCGCGCAGTGGGTCGTGTAACTGCCGACGAGACGCGGATGACGCGCGTGATGGCACGAACGGACGGGTGGATCGACAGCGTTGCGGCGGATTTCACCGGCAAGTACGTGGC
>Ga0302319_10018432_pt1 | contig 12737 bp, 10 predicted proteins | sample Bog_T0_2_FD_203319 | JGI IMG/M metagenome (GOLD analysis project Ga0302319, IMG submission 203319) | Peat permafrost microbial communities from Stordalen Mire near Abisko, Sweden - Bog_T0_2 | ecosystem: Environmental > Terrestrial > Soil > Wetlands > Peat | place: Sweden: Abisko, Stordalen Mire...
CATGATCAACAGCAGCGGCGTCGCGATCGTGAACAGCGCGCACGCCGCCAAAAACACCGAACTCACGACGGCGTTGATGGTCATGATGTTGCGAAAGCCGAAGGTGCGGATGATGCGCGCCGCCAGCGTCTTCATGCCCATGGCGCCGACCGCCGAGGCGAACGTCACCAGGCCCGAGCGAAACGGCGACAGCCCGAACCCGACCTGCATCAACAGCGGCAGCAGAAACGGCAGCGATCCGATGCCGAGGCGGAACAGAAAGCCGCCGATGATGCTGGCGCGCATCGTCGGCAGCCGCAGCAGCGCGAAATCCAGCACCGGCGAGGCGGTTCGCCTGGCGTGGATCACATAGAGCGTCATCGAAATGGTACCGATCCCGACCAGCGCGGCGACCACCGTCCATGGCAACAGATTGAGGCCCGCGACCGAAAGCCCGAACGCGATACCGCCGAGCCCGATGCCGGCCAGCACCAGCCCGTAGAGGTCGAACCGTTCGGGGTCCTCGCTGCGGATCGGATCGATGTAGCGCATCGCCAGCACGATCCCGAGCAGGCCGATCGGGATATTGATCAGGAAGATCCAGTGCCAGGTCAAATAGGTGGTGATGAACCCGCCGAGCGGCGGACCGACCACCGGCCCGACCAGCGCCGGCACCGTGACCCAGGCCATGGCATTGACCAGCGCGCTCTTGTCGATCGAGCGCAGCAGCACCAGCCGGCCGACCGGCGTCATCATCGCGCCGCCGAGGCCCTGCAGGATGCGCGCGATCACGAAATCGGTGACCGAGGAGGACAGCGCGCAGCCGATCGAACCGACCATGAAGACGCCGATCGCGAGGCTGAACACCATGCGGGCGCCGAAGCGGTCGGCGGTCCAGCCCGAGGCCGGAATGAACACCGCCAGCGACAGCAGATACGAGGTGATGGCGAGCTTCAGCGTCAGCGGGCTGGAGCCGATATCGGCGGCGATCGCCGGCAGCGAGGTCGCGATGACCGTCGAATCCATGTTCTCCATGAACAGGGCGGTGGCCACGATGAGTGGGATCAGGCGTTCTTTGTTCATCCGGATTCGAAGGAGAGGGGCAGAAGGGGCGGGGTGCTGCGGCTTAACACCCCGTGGCGGCGGCGGCTATCGCGGAACCCGGCAAACCAGCTAAATCCTGCGTGACCGATCACGATCGGGCCCTGTTTCGGGTCGCGTCGGGAAAGGCCATGAAATCAACGACCTGCAGCTCCGCTTCAATTCTCTGCGGAAAAGCCCGCAACCCCTTTGATTCGTCATGGGGCCATGCTATCGACCGCCGCCAACCCTACCGATGGGCGATTCGACGGCGATGCCTGTGGCGTCGCCGGCCAATCTTTTCATCCCTAAGGTTCTAGCGCGGCGATCGGGCCGCTGAATGGAGTTGGCAATGGCGGTAGTTCAGGGGATTCGCGAAGCCTATACGTTCGATGACGTGCTTCTGAAGCCCGGGCTTTCGGACATCCTGCCCTCGGAAGCCGATATCCGCTCTTTCGTCACCCGCTCGATCCCGCTCAACATTCCGATCATCGCCTCGGCGATGGATACCGTCACCGAAGCGCGGATGGCGATCGCCATGGCGCAGGCCGGCGGCGTCGGGGTGATCCATCGCAATTTCGACGTCGAAGGCCAGGCCGCCCAGGTGCGGCAAGTCAAGAAGTTCGAATCCGGAATGGTGGTCAATCCCCTGACCATCGGTCCCGATGCGATGCTGTCGGACGCGCTGTCGCTGATGAACGATCACGGTTTCTCGGGCATTCCGGTGGTCACCGGCGCAAGCAAGGGCGTACCCGGCAAGCTGGTCGGCATCCTCACCAACCGCGACGTGCGGTTCGCCACCGACCCGCGCCAGAAGATCTCCGAGCTGATGACGCACGAGAATCTCGTGACCGTGCGCGAAGGCGTCAGTCAGGACGAAGCCAAGCGGATGCTGCACAAGCACCGGATCGAGAAGCTGCTGGTGGTCGACGATCAGTATCGCTGCGTCGGCCTGATCACCGTCAAGGACATGGAAAAGGCGGTCGCCCATCCCCTGGCCTGCAAGGATTCGCAGGGCCGCCTGCGCGTCGCCGCCGCCACCACCGTCGGCGAGGGCGGCTTCGAGCGCACCGAGCGGCTGATCGACGCCGGCGTCGATCTGATCGTGGTGGACACCGCGCACGGCCATTCCTCGCGGGTGCTGGACGCTGTCAACCGCATCAAGCGGCTTTCCAACGCGGTGCAGGTGATCGCCGGCAACATCGCCACCCAGGACGGTGCGCAGGCGCTGATCGATGCCGGGGCGGACGCGATCAAGGTCGGCATCGGCCCGGGGTCGATCTGCACCACCCGCATCGTCGCCGGCGTCGGCGTGCCGCAGCTGACCGCGATCATGGATGCGGTCGAAGCCGCCAAGAAGGCCAATGTCTCGGTGATCGCCGACGGCGGCATCAAATATTCCGGCGATCTGGCCAAGGCGCTGGCCGCCGGCGCCGACATCGCCATGGTCGGATCGCTGCTCGCCGGCACCGACGAGACGCCGGGCGAGGTGTTTCTGTGGCAGGGCCGCTCCTACAAGGCCTATCGCGGCATGGGCTCGGTCGGCGCGATGGCGCGCGGCTCCGCCGACCGCTACTTCCAGCAGGACATCAAGGACACGCTGAAGCTGGTGCCGGAGGGCATCGAGGGCCAGGTGCCCTACAAGGGTCCGGTCGGTAACGTCATGCACCAACTCGCCGGCGGTTTGCGCGCGGCGATGGGGTATGTCGGCGCGCGAAATCTCGCCGAGTTCCATGCCAAGGCGCAGTTCGTGCGCATCACCGGCGCGGGCCTGCGCGAGAGCCACGTCCACGACGTCACGATCACGCGGGAAAGCCCCAACTACCCCGGCGGGGTGTAACTCGCAGGGGGCCAAATAGCCCCCAAAGGGTAGCGAAACGCGGTATCGTTCGGCGGGAACGTGGCGCGGCCGCGAAAGGGCTGCGCCTGCTTCTGCCTTGTGGTTTTGCGTATTCTCTCAACGAAGTTCAAACGAGAAGTTGGTCATTATGGTCGATTGGTCGGACGACAGGATTGCGGCGCTTTCGGATCAGGATCTGAAGAATCTGCTGGCCAATGCGGTGCGCAAATCCGCCGCCCCCGTGATCGCGCAGTGCGAGGCCGAGATCGAGAAACGCAACGCCGCCAAGCCGCGCAAGGGCCCGAAGCCGCGCACCGAGGTGAAGGAGTTCGAGCACGAGATATCAGGGCAGCTTGCCGCGGTCGGCAAGCAAATGGCCGAGAAGTATGATCTGTCCGAGGAGACCGCCAAGGCAAGGTCGGAGGGCGTGAAGGGGTTTCGATCGCACAAGCTCCTGGATGCCAAGGGCTTTGCAAAACTCGGCGGACATCAGCGCGACGGCTCGGTCGCGGTCGATCGCTATATCTCCTACCGGCTCGGCAACGGCATCGTGTCGCTCGGGGTCTGGCTGTTGAAGGACGCCGCAATCGAGGATCACGAGTTTCACGTCAGCGCGCCGGCCGGCATGATCGAGGGCGGTAAGGGGTTTGCCGAAGTGCGCACCGGAATTTCCGAGAAGGAAGCGCAGGACACGCGCCAGATGCGCGCCTTCAAGGACCTGCCGAGCGCCGCCGCGGCGTTCGACGCGGCGCTGGCGAAGCTCACGGCTTAACCCAACCATCCGTCATTGCGAGGAGCGAAGCGACGAAGCAATCCATCCTTGCTGCAGCAATGGATTGCTTCGCTGCGCTCGCAATGACGAAAACAACAACGGAGGAAACACCCATGTCCCAATCCGCAAAACGCGTCGTTCTCGTCTCCCGCCCCGTCGGCGAACCCAAGCCGTCGGATTTTCGCATCGAGGACTACGCGATGCCGACCCCCGGCGACGGCGAGGTGCTGCTGCGCACCATCTGGCTGTCGCTCGATCCCTATATGCGCGGGCGGATGAGCGACGGGCCGTCCTATGCCGCGCCGGTGCCGATCGGCGGGGTGATGGAAGGCGGCACGGTGTGCGAGGTGATCGCCTCCAACAATCCGGGCTTTGCCAAGGCCGACATCGTGCTGGCGCGCGCCGGCTGGCAGACCCACGCGCTGTCGGACGGCAAGGGCCTGGCCAAGATCGATCCGAAGCTCGGTCCGGTCTCCGCGGCGGTGGGTGTGCTCGGCATGCCCGGCATGACCGCCTATACCGGGCTTCTGGACATCGGCAAGCCGCAGGCGGGCGAAACCGTCGTCGTCGCCGCGGCCTCCGGCGCTGTCGGCTCGGCGGTCGGGCAGATCGCAAAAATCAAGGGCGCGCGCGCCGTCGGGATCGCGGGCGGCAAGGACAAATGCGATTACGTCAGGAATGAACTCGGTTTCGACGATTGCCTCGATCACCGCGACCCCGATCTGGCGGCGAAACTGAAGGCGGCCTGTCCGAAAGGCATCGACGTCTATTTCGAGAATGTCGGCGGCGCGGTGTTCGAGGCGGTGTTCCCGCTGCTCAACGCATTCGCGCGCATGCCGGTCTGCGGCCTGATAGCCGAGTACAACAATTTTGGCGAGACATCGCCGACATGGGCCGGCAAGATGATGCGCGCGGTCCTGACCAAGCGCCTGAACATCCGCGGCTTCATCGTCAGCGATTTCGCCGCGCGGCACGCCGATTTCCTGCGCGACATGTCGGGCTGGGTGCGCGAGGGCAAGGTCAAGCACAAGGAATTCGTCACCGAAGGCCTCGACAGCGCACCGTCGGCGTTCATGGGGCTCCTGAAGGGTGCCAATTTCGGCAAGCAGCTGGTGCGGGTCGGGCCGGACAAGGCCTGAGCCGCCGATTCCCGCGCCCGATCCGGGGCGGACGCCGGCATTTCGGCCGGTCTTTCGACGGGGGCAGGCCGCCGGACGGCGGCGCCCGGTCCCGGTTCCGCGGCCGTTAATCCGGCGTAAACGCCGAATGGCGGACGGCCGCTCTGGTAATGATCCCTTAAGCAGCCGAACCTAACCTTGCGGCGCACGCCTGACGCGCCGTGAATTACCGGTCACGAGTCATTTCGTGGACTTCACGTCGGCTGATGCGTGAGCGCTCCGTTTCACCAACGCTCCCGGACCAGCTCATCATGAACTCTGCCCACAATCCCAATCGCAGCCTCGTTCGGATCTTCTGCCTGTCGCTGAGCGGCCTGCTCGCGGTCTACGCATCGATCGCGGTTTACGGCCTGTTCCAGCTGGAGACCGTCAATGCCGCGGAACTGGCGAGCGGACTGCTGCGGATCGCGCTCGGACTGATCGCGGTCGGCGTGCTGTTTCGCTGGGGCTGGTACGACGAGCCGCTGGAGAGCCAGGTCCGCCTCATGGGCGCAAGCTTCGAGCTCGACTACGCCAATTTGAGCACCAAGACCAAGATCAGGCTGATCGTTCTGGTGACGATGCTGAGCCTGCTGCTGGAGCTGGTGATGATCCGCTGGCTGGCCTCGGTTTTTCCGGTCTATTCCTTCTACAAGAATTTCACCATGCTGGCCTGCTTCCTCGGTCTTGGCGCGGGCTATGCGGTCGCGGAAAAGCAGCCTTGCGCGCCGGCGCTGGTGTTGCCGATGCTGGCGCTGTTCGTCGGCGTCATCACGCTGCTGCGCTACGATACCGGCTCGGCCTATCTGATGTTCTCGATCGGCTGGCTCTCGACCTTCGACATGCCGGTCTACTTCCTGCTCGGCGCCAGCTTCATCATCTGCGCCTGCATCTGCTATCCGGTGGGCCAGCTCTGCGGCAAGCTGCTGCACTCCTCGAGTTCGCTCAACGCCTACAGCCTCAATCTCGGCGGCAGCATTCTGGGGGTGATCGCGCTGTTCGCGATGAGCCTGTACTGGACGCCGCCGGTGATCTGGTTCGCGGCGACCGGCGGCATCCTCTTGCTGTTCGTGCTGTCGCGCGACGAGTTCCTCGGGGTCGGCATCGCGAGCTTCTGCGTGCTGCTGGCGATCCTGGCCTGGCCGGTGCAGCCGGAGACGCAGCGCATCTATTCGCCGTACCAGTTGCTGGAGCGCACCGCCAAAGCTGATGGCCTGATGCAGATCCTGTCGGGCGGCAGCTACTACCAGAAGGTCTATAATTTCGCCGACAACCGGCGCGGCGTGGAAGACGACGCCGATCGCTTCGTGCGCGCCTATTACGAATTCCCGTACAACTTCAAGAAAGCGCCGGAGCGGGTGGCGATCGTCGGCGCCGGCAGCGGCAACGACGTGGCGACCGCGCTGCGAATGGGGGCGGCCCATGTCGACGCCATCGAAATCGATCCCGCCATCGCCTTCCTCGGCAAGAAATATCATCCCGAGCGGCCCTATGACGATCCGCGCGTCAATCTCGAGATCAACGACGCCCGCAACTTCTTCCGCACCGCCAACCAGCAATACGACCTGATCGTCTACGGCGTGCTGGATTCGCACACCGCGCTCAGCCACGCCTCCAACCTGCGCGTGGATTCCTATGTCTATACCCGCGAGGGCATCGCCGAGGCCTACCGCCTGCTCAAGCCCGGCGGCGTGATGTCGATCTCGTTCACGCTGGTCAACGACGCACTCGGCTTCAAGCTGTCGAAGATTCTCAGCGAACTGCCCGGCGCCGCCAAGCCGCTGGCCGTGCGCGTGCGTTATGACTACATCCGCACCACCGCCTTCATCGCCAAAAAGGGCGGGGCGGTGACGATGCCGGACGCCAACGCGTTCGCCTCGATGGGATTTACCGACGTCTCCGACTATTTCTCGCAACCCTATCCGGAGGCCTCGGTTCCGACCGACGACTGGCCGTTCTTCTACATGGTCGAGCGCAGCTTTCCCGTCACCTACATGATCGCGCTCGGGATGGTGCTGTTGCTCAGCTATTATTTCGTGCGCAAGACCATCGGCTTCACCGATCCGATCGACCGCAGCTACGTGCCGTTCTTCTTCCTCGGCTCCGGCTTCATGCTGGTGGAGACCAAGGCCATCACCGAGCTCGGCCTGCATCTGGGCGGTACCTGGTTCGTGATCGCCGCCGCCATCATGCTGGTGCTGGTGATGGCATTCCTGGCCAACCTGATCGTGACGCGGACGGGACGAAATCTGGCGGGACCGGCCTATGTCGGATTGTTCGCCAGCCTGCTGGTCGGCTATGTGCTGGCCACCAGCCACGGTCAGTGGGAGTTCGGCTCGCCGCTGGTGCAACTGGCGCTGAGCTGCGTGGTGCTGACGATCCCGCTGTTCTTCGCCGGCATCATCTTCTCCAGCCTGATCGGCGAGAACAGGATCAACATCTCCACGGCGTTTGCCTACAATCTGATGGGCGCGTTGTTCGGCGGCGTGATGGAATACAATTCGATGTATTTCGGATTTGCCTTCCTCTATCTGCTGGCGCTCGGCTTCTACGTGCTGGCCTGGGCGTTTTCGTGGAAGCCCGGTCTGGCGCTGCAGCCGGCGGAGTAGGCCCCGCCGTCGCGGCTTCGGCGCGCTAGGTTTCCGCGGCGAGGAGGGAATCCAGATCGACGTCGATCTGGCCCGGCGCCCTGACGTAGCGCACCTCGAAGCTGTCGGGTCGGAAACGGTATTCCACCAGCCCGACCTCCTTGATGCCGATCACCTCCTGCCGCTTGTCGGAGATGACAAAAGCCGTCGAAGGCGCCCAGACGTGCCGCGCGCGGCGGTGGGTGAAATCTCTGATCTGGTGCACATGGCCGCTGGCGACCAGCCGCAGGTCGACGGTATCCAGCATTTCGATCAGGCGGCTGCGCTGCGGCATCGGCACGTAGCGGATCGCGGACGCCGCCAGTTCGGGATCGCCGGGTGTTTCCAGAAACAGCGGCTTATGCAGGAACAGCACCACTGGACGGCCGGCCGCGCCCGCGAGCTGCGCTGCGAGCCAGTCGAACTGCTCGGCCTCGCTCGCAAGCCCCGTGTTCATGATCAGCGAATTGAGGCCGACAAAACGCCAGCCGGCGGCCTCGAAACACCAGCGGTCCTCGCCGAAGGCAGCGCGGAAGGCCTGCCGGCCGCGCTCGCTGGCGGGATGGGACGGGGTGGGGCCGACAGCGGTCGGGTTGTCGCCGATGTCGTGATTGCCGGGCAGATAGCGGCAAGGCACCGGCAACTCCGCGTGCAGCGCCCGGGCAAATTCGAGGTCGTCGGGGCTGGTCGGAGCGTCGAAAGCAAGGTCGCCGGTGTTGACGACGAGATCGGGGCGATGTGCGTCGATGTATTCGCTCACCCGGTGAAAATTACCGGTCAAGGCCGGCAGCCTTCGGGCGAGGTGGGTGTCGGAAATCTGGGTCAGGCGGAATTCGGACATCGAACCTTCCTTCCGGGCGGACGCAGGGAGCGTGACCCAAACGTCACAACCGCTTTGAAATCAGCCCGCCGGCCTGTCCCCCGTGCTTGACCGGGCCAGGGCGGGGTTGGATCAATAGAGTATTTTCAAGGTGTGACAGATGTTTGAGATCAGTATTTTATGCGTGATCGTTTTGGCGGCAGGCTATTGGGCGGCGCTCTGGCTGATGGGCCGCCACGATGACGTGCTGCATGGCGATTTTGTCCATGCCGAGCCGCGGCCGGAACCGCTATCCGCGCCCTTGCCGACAATGCACGTGCCGGCGGCGCAGGTGCCGACAGCACAGGCCACCGATCCCGATCGACTGCAATCGCTCTTGGCCGTCATCAAGCAGGATCTGAAGGACGCCGCGCAACTATAGCCGCCGCCGATCGATCGGCGGATCGGCGTCAGCCCTCGCGACGCTTTAGAGCACGCGGTAGCGGATGGCGAATGCGTCGTTCTGCTGGCTGCGGGTTTCCTCGCCCGTGGTCGGCGAGGCGACCCGGTCGGCGAGGTGCCAGGGGCTGAACTGGAGCGAGCGCGACGGCTCCGCCGCCAGCCGCAGTTTGAATTCGCAGGTGGCCTGTCCCGGCAGATTGAGGATCACGACCCGGTCGCGGGTCCGGTAGTCCAGCGGAACCGAACCCCTGAGCACGCCGCGGCCATTGCCTTCCGGCGACAGCGCGCCTTGCACCTGGGCCAGAATCTGGTTGCGGTCGGTATGCAGTTCGACCTGGGTGTCGGCGATCGCCGACAGCGCCGCCCGCGGTAGCCGGATTTCGAATTCGACCGCGGGGCTGGTCGGATTGATGCCGAGATAGGCCAGCGCGGCATGCCGCATGTCGTAGGCCACGAAGGCCACCAGCGCGAGCACCAGGGCGGCGGCGAGGCCGTGCCGGAGCACGTCGCGCGGGCTGCGGTAGCGGATGCGGAAATAGACGCTCAGCACGATCGCCACCGCCAGCGCCGTGGCGACCCCCGCAAGCCCCGACATCACCATGCCGAGCCCGCCATCCGCGCCGTCACCGGCGAAAAGCCCGGTAAAGTCGCCGATCATCTTGAGAAAGGAAGCCACGGATTCGCCGGGCAACTCGGCCATATGGGCCGCGCCGAGCAGGAGGGGGGAGGTCAGGTTCATCGCAACTGTCTCGCGTGATGCGCCAATACCGGTTCGGGACTGAAATAACTGGAACTATCGTGGGTTGGTCACGGCAACGGCGATGCTGGTTCAACGCTTCGGCGGTGGATTTATTGTAAGTCGGCCATGCTGCCGCTATAGCGGGGGACCCGCGCTCAGCGCGCCCCAGGGGAGGATTTTTCGATGTCGGTTCAAATGGTTTTGCTGCCTGTCTTTGTCCTGGTCGGGCTCGTTTTCGCGCTGCTGCTGGGGATGGCCTCGGCGCGCACCCGCGCGCGGGGCAGCGGGGAAGTCGGCCCCAGGGATATCGCCTCGGGCCAGCCGAACTGGCCCACCCGCGTCACCCAGATCAGCAACTGCTTCAGCAACCAGTTCGAAGTTCCGCTGCTGTTCTACATTCTGATCGCGCTGGCGCTGCCGCTGCGCCACGCCGATTTCTTCATCGTGCTGATGTCCTGGGTGTTCGTGGTGACGCGCTTCGTCCATGCCGGGATATTCGTCACCTCCAACAATATCCGGCAGCGCGGGCTGGCGTGGTTCGCCGGCGTGCTGGTGCTGCTGGCGATGTGGATCTATTTCGCCCTGAAGATCCTGCTGCTGATCTGACGCGCTTTAAGCGCCACTCGAACCGAAGGCCCTAAATGACCCCCGCAGCGCGGCTTTCCGCCGCCATCGAACTGATCCAAACCATCGACACCGAGCGCGTCCCGGCGGCCAAGGCGCTGAAGGAATGGGGCACCGCGCATCGCTTTGCCGGCTCCGGCGACCGCGCCGCGATCTCCGGCCTGATCTGGGACGTGCTGCGCCGGCGCGCGTCCTCGGCCTGGCTGATGGACGCCGATACGCCGCGCGCCCGCCTGCTCGGCATGCTGAAGCTCGAGCGCGGCATGGACGCCGACGCCATCGCCGCCTTGTGCGACGGCGCCCGGTTCGCGCCGGAACCCCTCAGCGAGGCCGAGCGCTCGGCGCTGACAGTGCGCTCCCTCGAAGCTGCGCCGGCGCACATCGCCGGTGACTATCCGGAATGGCTCGACGGGCACCTCACCGACGTGTTCGGCGACGACCGCGTCGCCGAGGCCACCGCGATGGCCAGCCGCGCCCCGCTCGACCTGCGCGTCAATACGCTGAAGGCCAAGCGCGAGAAGATGCTGACCTCGCTGGCCCATCTCGGGGTTCAGCCGACGCCGTGGTCGCCGGTCGGCCTGCGGATCGAGCTCGGCGCCGACGCCCGCAATATCGGAATCCATGCCGAGGAGGATTTCATCAAGGGCGCGGTTGAAGTGCAGGATGAGGGTTCGCAGCTGGCGGCCTTGTTATCGGCGGCAAAACCTGGCGAGCAGGTGATCGATCTCTGCGCCGGCGCCGGCGGCAAGACCCTGGCGCTGGCGGCGATGATGCAGGGCAAGGGCTGGCTGATCGCGACCGATCACGACAAGCGCCAGCTGGCGCCGATCTACGAGCGGCTGTCGCGCGCCGGGGTGCATAATTGCGACGTCCGCACCCCGAAGGGCCCGGATGATACGCTGAACGACATCCATGCCTCCGCCGACCTCGTGCTGATCGACGCGCCCTGCACGGGAACCGGTACCTGGCGGCGCAACCCCGACGCCAAATGGCGGATGCGCCCGGGCGCGCTGGAGGTGCGGCTGAAGGACCAGGCCACCGTGCTCGACCGCGCCGCCGCTTTGGCCAAGCCGGGCGGCCGGATCGCCTACATCACCTGCTCGGTGCTGCCGCCGGAAAACGGCGCGCAGATCCGCGCCTTCGTCGCCCGCCATCCGGAATTTTCGGTGGTGCCGCCGGTGCAGACCGTGAGCGTGCTGTGGGACAAGGCGGAAGAATTCGCCGCCGCCACGCTGCAATCCGCCGAAGGCCTGCTGATGACGCCGCGCCGCACCGGGACCGACGGGTTCTTTGTGGCGGTGCTGAGGAGGTCGGCATCCTGAGCCAAAGCGTCATTGCGAGCGCAGCGAAGCAATCCATGTCCCAGCAGAAAGAAAGCTGGATTGCTTCGCTGCGCTCGCAATGACGGGTATCCGAAAAACGCTCGGCCATAACGGTGTCGAGGGTCGCCCTCAATCCACGATAACGATCTTCGCCCCGGTCGCCGTCGACGAGCGGTGCGCGGCGTCGCCGAGGTCGGAGACCTGGTAGCTCATGCCCGGCGTCAGCCTGAAGGTGCGGCCGTCGCGCAATTCGGTGTCGAGCTCGCCCGCGACGACATAGAGCACATGGCCGCGATCGCACCAGTGATCGGCGAGGTAGCCCGGCGTATACTCGACCATCCGGATCCTGAGATCGCCGATGTTCAGGGTGCGCCAGAGCGCTTGCCCGGTTTCGCCCGGATGCGTCGTCGCGGCGACCCGGCTCCAGTCGGTGACGGTGAAAGGCGTGGCTGGAATCTTCATGCGGAATACCCTTGCATCCCCGGATCGCAAACTAGGTCAATAATACTGTCCTAATTGGATCCTGTCCATGCCTGCAGAAGAATGTGGGTCAGTCGTTTGCCGCGGTTGCGAGGTCGCCGCCCGTCGCGTACTTCCTCTCCATGACAGCAGCACAGCCAGCCCAGCAGTCGGCGCCTTCGGTGGCCTCGGCGCATGACAAGATTCTGATCGTCGATTTTGGCAGCCAGGTGACGCAACTGATCGCGCGCCGGGTGCGCGAGGAGGGCGTCTACTCCGAAATCGTGCCGTTCCAGAAGGCGGAAGCGGCGTTCCTGGCGATGAAGCCGAAGGCGGTGATTCTGTCCGGCGGCCCGGAATCCGTGCACGAGGCGGGCTCGCCGCGGGCTCCGCAGGCGATCTTCGATTCCGGCGTTCCCGTGCTCGGCATCTGCTATGGCCAGATGACTATGGCGGCCCAGCTCGGCGGCACCGTCGAGGGCGGCCATCACCGCGAATTCGGCCGCGCCGATGTCGAGGTCAAGGCGGAAAGCCGGCTGTTCGATTCCACCTGGGGCATCGGCGAAAAGCATCCGGTCTGGATGAGCCATGGCGACCGCATCACGCAGATGCCGCCGGGTTTTGCGGTGGCCGGGGTCTCGCCGAACGCGCCGTTCGCGGTGATCCAGGACGAGAAGCGCCGGTATTACGGCCTGATGTTCCACCCCGAGGTCGTCCATACGCCCGACGGGGCAAAACTGATCCGCAACTTCGTCCGCAAGGTCGCAGGCCTCACCGGCGACTGGACCATGCGCGCCTTCCGCGAAGAGGCGATCGAGAAGATCCGCGCCCAGGTGGGCCAGGGCAAGGTGATCTGCGGCCTGTCCGGCGGCGTCGA
>Ga0302319_10018434_pt1 | contig 12736 bp, 11 predicted proteins | sample Bog_T0_2_FD_203319 | JGI IMG/M metagenome (GOLD analysis project Ga0302319, IMG submission 203319) | Peat permafrost microbial communities from Stordalen Mire near Abisko, Sweden - Bog_T0_2 | ecosystem: Environmental > Terrestrial > Soil > Wetlands > Peat | place: Sweden: Abisko, Stordalen Mire...
GCGCAATCACGCCCAGCCGCTCCGAGGTCTTATTGTTCCAGATCAGCCAGCGGTCCACATCCGCCAGGTCCGGACGATGGTCCGCCCGGTACGGCTCGAACGTCTCCACCACCGACTGAATCGCAGTTGTAAGCTCATCCGTGACAGCAGCAATCGGTTCCTGATGGCTCATGGCGCACGCTCCTGAGAGATCAGACTAAACGCCGGGACCCCACTACATATCCACATTGCCAAACCGCGATGTTACCTTCCTTGACACTCCCACGCCCCAAACCCCGTGTCAATCCCTGTCTTCAAACCCGCGGTGGATTGTTCCAAGGCCCACGCGCCCACCAGAGCCGCTATTCTTAAATCTCATCGAATCCGGAACCGGGAGCCTCAATCCATGTACACCCGCCTCAACCGAGCCCGCCGCGCCATCCCCGTCTTCCTGGGGGCCGTCACGCTGGCCGGCGTCGTCGCCCTCCTTGTCTGGGACATGGCCCCCGGCCTGTTTCCCGCTCGCGCCCACGACCTCCTCGGCGCCTTCCCGCTCGCCATGATTGCCCTCGCCTACCTCGTCTACCAGACGGTCCACCGGCCATCGCCGCCCGAGTGGCTCAAGGCCATCCTGCTCGCAGTCGCCTTCCTCTTCTGGTCCCTCAACCAGTTCTGGCGAAACCCACACCAGGCCACCGTCTTCAACGACATCGCCATCGCCCTTTTTGTCCTGGACGTCTTCCTGGTCATGATCGGATGGCCGTCCGCCTCCCCCGACGAGTCCTTCGGCGAGACGTATGCCCGCCCCGAACCGCCGCCAACCAGCCCCGATTCAGATGCTTAGACCCGTGCAGCCCTCGGCCCGAACCGTCGATCAGTCCCCGCGCTGCCGCCCCTCCAGCGCATGGTCCGCCTTGAAGTCCGCCCCGCTCCACACCTTCACCGAGCTCCACGGCGCCGCCGCCCCGCTCCAGAACCGGTCTCCCGCCGCCAGCCCCAGCGGCAGAAAAGCGGTCGTGCACAAATACAGGCTTCCGGTCGAGATGTATACCTCGCCGATCGACGGCTGGTGCCCGGCCAGCCCAATGCGCAGCCAGCCTCTCTCGTCGAATGTTCCGGGCGCGGTCAGAGTCCGCCGTATCACCGCCGTCAGCGCCCCGCGCACTTGCTCCGGCGAAACCTCCGCAGGCAGCATCCCGCGCAGCGCCGCGTCTGCCAGCAACTGGAACGCTCCGCACCGGTACGCAATCGACCGCCCCACCACCGGATACGTCCCGTCCGGCGCGATCATCCGCTCCTGGATCGCCGCATACCGCGTTGCCCGCTCGCGAATATCGGCAGCCATATCGCCCCACGCCGTCTCCTGCTTGCCCACCGCGTCCATCAGCGTCAGCAGAAAGGAGTGGATCACGAACGAGTTGTAATAGTCCTGGTGGAAGTGCGGCCCGTCCCCGTATACGCCGTCGCCGACGTACCAGTTCGCATGCTCACGCAGCGCATAATCGACCCGAACGCGGTCCCACCGCTCGCCCAGCGCCATCAGTCCGGCCTCGATCATCGCCGCAAACAGCAGCCAGTTGTTGTAGTTCGGCAGCTTGTCGCGCGTCGCCCGTATCGCCTCCGCAAGCTGCGCCCTCGTCGCAGCCGGCAGCTTCTCGCGCAGCTCCCGCGGAGCCCGCAGCATCGCCTGCGACAGAAACGCCGTATCCACAATCGTCTGCCGGTCGCCGCCAAAATCCATGTAGTCCGGCGATCCCTTGTCCACCGCCGACGCAATCGCCGCCCGCGCCTGTTCGCAGTACTTCGCGCGCAGCTCACCCTCCGCGCCCGTCGTCGCCCCATGTTCCAGCCAAGGAGCCATCCCCGACAGCGCCCGCCCTAGCGCCTCCAGAAACGTCGTCTGCCGCCGGTGCTCCTGTTCGCCGGCGTACGCCTCCACCGGCATCACCGCCTTCAGCCGCCGCTGGCTCAGTGCCTCGAACAGTGGCCGACAGATTCGGTCCAGCATCGCCACCCAGCTCGCCCGGTCTTCCGTAAGCCCGGCACCTCCCGCCGCCTGCGGTTCGGCCCGCCCAATTCCCGGGAGCGTCATCTCCGCCGCCACCGCCGCCAATCCGGACTTCAACATCTCGCGTCGCCTCATCTCACCTCATTCCGCTCCGTCCAGATTCTAAGCTTCCGCCCCACCCGTGGACTCGCTCACCCACGCTAGGTATTCGCGCGAGCAGCCTGCAATCGCGAGCCGCACAATCTCCGGCGTTTCGTACGAGTGGTTGGCCCGAATAAACTGCTCCAGCTCCGCACACCGCCCCCCGGTCGTCTTGATCGCCAGCACCCACTCCGGCTCGCTGCACACCTCGCCCTTCCAGCGGTAGACGCTCTGGGCCGCATGTATCTGCACGCACGCCGCCAGCCGCGCGCTCACAATCGAGTGCGCCAGGTCATTGGCGAACTGCTTCGTTCCAACCGTGGTCAGGACCAGAATGCACGCATCTTCCATGGCGATCGCTCTCCATCAAAATCGAGCGGTCGCAAAGCAAAAGAAAAAAGACCGCCCGTACGCCAGTCTATGCTGACGAACGAGCGGTCTTTCAGTTACTGACGAACACTAAAGTCCTGCGAAGCTGGCCTACTTCTTCTCGCCCTTACCGCCGGTCACGTTCCCGCGCCCATCGCGCTCTTCGTTGCCCTTGAATGCCTGCGGTTTGGCGGGCGTCTCGGCTTTGTCGCCAACACTTGGCATTCTACCCTTGTACCCATGCTGCGGATCGTAGCGGTTGTTCACCGTGCCATGAAACTCGTTCGCGCCATGGAACCATGGGCCGACTCCAACGAACGCCCCGCTATTGAAATACTGCGGGCCGTAATAGCCCCGTGGGCTGCAGCTATACGGGGCATAGTCGTAGTAGCCATAGGGGCAGGCAGGCTCCGCTCCAATACTGATACTGATCTGGGCCCGTGCGACAGGGGCCGCTGCCGCGAAAGCTATTCCCGCAACCGCAGCCAACGCAAACGAAGTGATGTTACGCATAAATTGATACCTCTGACGGGTTTGATGCTATTGAATTAAAAGGAGTTGTATTCACTCTTCGGATTGTCGCGAAAGCAGGGCACATGGGCCCGCGTGATTGGAAAACCAGGCGCTAACCGGATTGAGGTTGCCGCCCAGAGGCTTAAGCTCTGGAGCTTTCGCCGCTTCCCACAGTCCCGCACGAGCCCTTCCCACGGTCTGCCGCGCCCAGCCGGAGCCCCACCGGCGATTCTTTATGACCCAATTGCGCCATCGTGCAGCAATCCGATCGAGGGGTACAATTCCATCGTTAAGCCCAAAGGAGCCCCTATCCTGATCCTGGATTCCGCCGTCGACGCCGTAGGGACCCCCGAGCACCGGCCCGGCACGATCGCGGAAACCGGCGTCCGCCAGTCTGTCCTCGAAGACCTCGCGCTGAAGGCCCTCTACATCACCGGACCCATGTCGCTTTCCGACCTCGCCCGGCACACCCGCCTCCCCTACGAGGTGGCCAACCAGATCTTCAGCCGGATGCGAACTGATCTGCACTGCCAGGTCGCCGGGATGAAGGGTCCTGTCCCGGAGATCTCCATCACCGGAGCAGGCAGAACGCGTGCCGCGCAGTTGCTGGTCCAGAACCACTACGCCGGGGTCGCGCCCGTCTCTCTTGATAGCTATGTGGCGCAGGTCCGCAAGCAGAGCGTAAGCAACATTGTCGTTCACGCGGCCGACATGAAGCGCGCCTTCTCCAAGCTCGTCCTCGACGACAAGACGCTTGCCCAGTTGGGCACCTCGCTCAACTCCGGATCCTCGGTCTTTCTCTATGGACCTCCAGGAGTAGGAAAGACCGCCATCGCCGAAACCCTCTCGCGCGTCATCGCCGAGGATGACATTTGGATCCCCTACGCCATCGAGGTCGACGGTCAGATAGTCACCGTCTACGATCCCGTCATTCATAAGCCCAGCGACCCGCTCCAGTCCGGCCCCGGTGACGAGCGCTGGGTGCGCTGCCGCCGTCCCACCGTCCTCGTCGGCGGCGAGTTGACAGTAGAGATGCTCGACCTCCAATTCAACCCCATCTCCAAGTTCTACGTCGGCCCGGTGCAGATGAAGGCCAACAACGGCGTCCTCATCATCGACGACTTCGGCCGCCAGCGCATTCGCCCCGAAGAGTTGCTCAACCGCTGGGTCGTCCCGCTTGATCGCCGCATCGACTTCCTCACCATGGCCGGCGGCCGCACCATCGAGATCCCCTTTGAGATGATGGTTGTCTTCGCCACTAACATGGACCCCGCCGAACTGGCCGACGAAGCCTTCCTGCGCCGCATCCAGACCAAGATCAAGATCGGAGAGGTCTCCGACCACAACTTCCGCGAGATCTTCCGTCGTGTAGCTTCCGCCCACGCAACCCCGCCGGACGACGATACCGTGAACGATCTCATCGCCGTCATCCGCGGTAAATTCCAGCACGAACTCCGCGCCTGCTATCCCCGCGACATCGTGAACCAGATCGTCTGGGCCGCCCGCTACGAAGACCGCCCGCCCATCCTCGACCGCGACTCCCTGCTGGCCGCTGCAGACGCCTATTTTCTCCCCGCCCCTTAAACGCAAAACCGCCGCAGGCGATTGACCTGCGGCGGGCTGCTCAAACCTCTTCCAAATGGCTCGGAAGCTTACTCTTCGGTCTTGGCCTCGGCGGGAACTTCTTCGCTGCCGCCGCCCTGGTCTTCCATCTGCTTGGCCAACTCCTCACGCTTCTTGGTGCGCGCCTCTTCGCGCTTCTCACGCTTCGCATCCAGTTCCTGCTCGGCGCCGATCAGTTCGATGTACGCCATCTCGGCTGCATCGCCCTGCCGCGCTCCGCTGCGCGTAATGCGCGTATAGCCGCCGTTGCGGTCGCTGTAGCGCGGGGCCACCACGCCAAACAGCCGGTCCACCGACTCCGGCGTCATCATGTAGGCCAGCGCCTGGCGCCGCGCATGAACCGTGCCGCGCTTGCCCAGCGTAATCATCTTCTCCACCAGCGGCTGGCTGGCCTTGCACTTGGTGATGGTGGTCTCAATGCGGTCCATCAGAATGACGGACGTGACAAGATTGCGCAGAACTGCACGACGGTGAGAGGTGTTGCGGCCCAGCTTGTAGCCCGCATTGCGATGACGCATGGTATATCTCCTTCGACCCGGCTTCAGCCGTCAGTCGGTACTTCGGTTTAGATCGCCCGTCGTTATGAACCGCCCGGCGATTGGATTCGTGCAAGGACCGCCGACCGGAACCCGCAACAGGCGCGCGCCTTCAAGGCGTCACATCCCATGCGAGGCTCGCGACTGCAAGCCATCTCTTTCAAAAAAGGATTGGCAGTGCCGGCGACTGGAATAATAAGCGGCTCAGGCCGATTAACGTGCCTGAATCCCACTCTTTCCATTCTACCTTGCCCCGCCCAAAGAATGTCAACCGCGGGTCATGGGCCCAATTCTTAGGCGGATGAGTACCGAATGCACACGAGAGCGGATGCTTGGTCCGTCAGGCCGGGAGCACCTCATCAGGCATGGATGGTAAAGGCGTAGGCGTAGGGGTTGGGCGGGTCGGCGGGGAGGGTGAGATGCAGGCCGCCGCTATCCTGCTCGAAGGCGATCCGGCCCGCGCCGAACAACTCCACGCGCTGAACGGGCCGGGGGAGGGCGGACGATCCCCCGGCGAGCGTCTTGATGAGCAGCTTGCCATCGTTCGGCCACACGAAGGCGAAGGCATAGAGGGCATCGCCTTTGGTGACGAAGCGGACGTCTTCGGTGGTGTAGGGCCGCTGCCTCTTTTCGTTGAAGGTACCGGCGGCAGCAGCGTCGGGCGGTCCTTCGCCGAAGACGGTGAAGGGGCGGGTGCCGTAGATCGCGTCTCCATGCACCTGCACCCACGACGCAATCCCGGTGAGGAAGGCGTGCTCGTCCTCATCGAGGGTGCCATCTCCGCGCAGAGGAATGCTGAGCAGCAGATTCCCGTTGCGGCTGACGATGTCGATGAGCGAGTGAATGACGAAGGTGGGTGTCTTGTACGTGTGGGTATCGAGCAGCGCGCGCGAATAATACCAATCGCCGATGCAGGTATCGGTCTGCCAGGGTTGAGCGAGGATTCCGTTAGCCTTGCCTCGCTCGATATCCAGGGTGACCGAGCCGACGTGTTCGGGCTTGATCTCCTTCGCGGTGACGACTACATCCACCTTGCCATGTTTGCGCACGCTGGAGTTGTAGTAGTGGGCAACGAGGTCGATGCCATACTGGCCCAGCGGCAGCTCGGTGTCGTCGAAGTAGACCAGGTCGACGTCATAGGTATCGACGAGGTCCTGGCAGCGGAGGAACCAATTCTCAGCGAAGCCGGGGTCCATGGTCGGGACGCCTTCGTTCCAGGGGCGGTCGTTGGCCTCATGCCACTGGTTGGCCGCGGCTACGGTGGTGAAGCCATCCGGCATCACGATATTGCGGCCGGTGTAGAGCTTCTGGGGATCGAGGCCGTCCCACCACTTGCCCTTACCGTCTGCCTTGGTGCGGGTATAGGCGTCGTAACGGACTCCTTGCATGGGGCCTTCGGGATCGTAGTCGTACGCGACCTGAAGCCAGTGCCAGGAGTGCGCACCGTGGTTCGAAACGCCGAAACGCAGTCCTCGCTTGCGCGCTTCTTTGGCCCATACTGCCATGATGTCGCGTTTGGGGCCGACCCGGACCGAGTTCCACTCATGAAAGCGCGAGTTGTAGATGTCGAAGTTGTCATGGTGCTGCGCGAGTCCGACAAAGTACTTTGCCCCGGCGGAGACGAACAGGTCCATCAACTGTTCCGGCTGCCAGCGCTCGGCCTTCCAGGTGCCGTTCAGTTCGACGGCCCCAAACTTCGAGGGGTGTCCGTAGTTGGCGACGTGGAACTGGTTCTGCTTTGAGCCCTGGAGATAAAGGTTGCGGGTGTACCAGTCGCCTTGCTCCGGCATCGACTCCGGCCCCCAACAGGACCAGATGCCGAACTTCGCGTCGCGGAACCACTCGGGAGTTTGGTATCCGGCGGTGAGCGAGTCCCATGTGGGCTGGAATGGACCGGGAGCAATGTGATGCGGACTCGCCCCCTGGGACAAGAGCGCGCTGGGAATTGCAGCTGCCGATGCGGCGGCTGTGATGGACTTGAGGAGGCTTCGGCGGGAGAGCTGCGTCATCGGCATGTTGGCAAGATTATAGCGGGCTCGGTCGCTCATTCCGGTTGTCCTGGTTTAATCCACTGGGGGATACGTGAAGGGCCAACTTACCGCAATAGGGGCCGGTTGAGCCCGTCAGTGGCAATCGGTGACTTCGATTTGCCCCGTTGTATAGACTGACGACTATCCCGCGCGCTGTGGCCCCAGTCGACCGCAGTAATTGAAGCGACCCACGAGGTGCATGCCATTTGTGGGGATCCAGAAGGCAGCTCACGGTACCTTCCTGTCAGCCCCCATAGGTTGTATAGACCAGTCCGATCTTCGCACTGCTAAACTTAGACGTTTCCAGCTCCTAGGGTCTGCATGCCCATAGTTCAGCTCCAACATGTCCGCAAGGTGTACGGCGCCAAAGTCGCGGTGGAAGACCTCTCTATCTCCATCGAGCCGGGTACCATGTTCGGTCTGCTGGGCCCCAACGGCTCCGGCAAGACCAGCAGCATCCGAATGATGATCGGCATTTCCGCACCCGACTCCGGGTCGGTTTCGCTGTTCGACCAGCCGTTTGCCCGCAAGTCCCTCGCCCGCGTCGGCTATCTGCCGGAGGAGCGCGGCCTCTACAAGAAGATGAACGTGCTTGACCAGCTCATCTTTCTCGGCCAGCTCCACTACGTCAGCGCCTCCGTCGCCGAAAAACGCGCCCGCGAGTGGTGTGCCAGGCTGCACATCGCCGAGGCGATCCCCAAGAAGACCGAAGACCTCTCCAAGGGCATGCAGCAAAAGATCCAGTTCATCGCCGCCCTGCTCCACGAACCCGAGCTGATCATCATGGACGAGCCCTTCAGCGGCCTCGATCCCGTCAACGCCGCCCTGCTGATGGACACGCTCGTCGACCTCCGTCGCCAGGGCCGTGCCGTGCTCTTCTCCACCCACCGCATGGACCAGGTGGAGAAGCTCTGCGACAACATCGCACTCCTCCATCACGGCCGCCTCATCCTCTCCGGCTCCATGCGCGAGATCAAATCCAGCTATCCGCGCAACCGCATCCTCATCCACTTCGAGGGCGGCGACGGCTTCCTCCAGAACCCGAACATCGAAACCCTCCAGCGCTACCCCGGCTACGCCGAGATCAAGCTGCGTTCCTCCGCGACCCTCGCCGGCGACGCCCAGGCGCTGCTAGCCGAGGCACTGCGGTGCGCGCGCATCACTCACTTCGAGGTCACAGAGCCCACCCTCGAGCAGATCTTCATCGAAAAGGTTCAGGAGGATTCGCCCGGCAACGGCCCCAACTTCCCGCTCGACGGGATCGACGAACCCGAGGGGAGCTATCTCGATGCCTAAGCTTCACGCCGGCTCCCTGCGCAACGTCCTGCTGATCGCCCGCCGCGAGTACCGCGAGCGCGTCCGCACCCGGGGCTTCCTCATCACCACCATCATGATCCCGCTGATCATGGGTGGATTCGTCGGCGGCAGTATATTTCTCGGTTCCAAGACGCCCAGTGACACGCAAATCGCGGTCGTCTCCTCCGACACCCAGTTGGCCCTCGATCTGCAAACCGAGCTCGAGCGCCGCCAGCAGCCGCAGTTGGCAAGCGCCCCGAAGACGCCGGCGCATCCAGCCAGCCCGGCCCAGGTGAAACGGCAGGCCCGCATCCTCGTAACCGCCATGGACTCCGGCCCCGGCACGCGAGCCGAACTCGACAGCGACCTCGAATCCGGCGACCTCGACGGCTACCTCTGGATCACGCCCGCCGCCTCGCCCACAGGCCGTCCCACATTCATCTACACCTCGCGCTCAAGCACTCAGGCCTCCATCAAGAACGCGCTCGCCGACGCGCTGCGCCAGGCCCTCCTCCGCGAGCAGCTCGCCCACCGCGGCGTTGTGGCCGCCGAGGTCGACACCATGCTCCAGCCCGTCGCCATCGTCACCGCCCAGGGCGTCCCTCGCGAGGATCACGAGTCCACCGAGATCAGTGTTTTCCTGCTCTTCTTCATCATGTATCTGGTCATCATGCTGTACGGGATGAACGTCGCGCGCTCCATCATCGAAGAAAAGACCTCACGCATCTTCGAGGTCCTGCTCGCCACCATCCGCCCCGAAGCCATGATGGCCGGCAAGATCATCGGCGTCGGCTCGGTCGGGCTCACCCAGGTTGGCATCTGGCTGGCCGCCGTGCTCGTGCTGGCGGCGAGCCCCATCGGCATTCACCTCGGCGGCGATGCCATACACATCGCGCTCACCGCCCCCCAGGTCATCTTCTTCCTCATCTACTTCATCCTCGGCTATGCCTTCTACTCGTCGATCGCCGCAGCGCTTGGCGCCATGACCAACTCCGAGCAGGAGTTGCAGCAGCTCAACATGTTCCTCATGCTTCCTCTCCTGTTCTGTTTCGCCATGCTCGGCACGCTACTCTCGACGCCGGACAGCACCGCCGCCCGAATCCTCGCGCTCATCCCGCCGTTTACCCCGCTGCTCATGTACCTCCGCGTCTGCCTCGGCCATCCTGCGCACTGGGAGGTCGCCCTGTCTATCGCGCTCACCCTGGCCAGCATCTATGGCATCATCTGGGTCACCAGCCGCATCTACCGCATCGGCGTCCTAATGTACGGCAAGCGCCCCAGCCTCCCGGAAATCCTCCGCTGGCTCAAGTACAGTTAGTCGCGCAGCGCCCCCGCTGCGTATGCGACAATCGCTCGATACTGCTCTCACATCCAGGGGGTCCCCCGATGACTCAAACCGCGTCCACCACCGCGCCCGGGCCTGTCCTCACCATCGACCTCAAGCGTTGCACCCACAACACCGTCATCGTCTACTGCCACGGCCGTCTGGTTGCCGGATCCACGGACGTCCTCACCACCGGCGTCCGCCAGCTCCTCCCCGACGCCAAGCGAATCATCCTCGATCTCACCGACCTCAAGCACACCGACAGCATGGGCCTCGGCACGCTTGTCCGCCTCTACGTTCACGCCAAATCGGCCGGCAGCAGCCTCGAACTCGTCAACCTCAGCAAGCAGATTCAGCACCTGCTCGGCATTACCAACATGTTGTCGGTCTTCACCATCATCGGCGAAAACGGCGTCAAGTTTATGTGAGTCGATATTGGGCTTCGCGCGGTGCTTCCGTTGGTCGCAATCATAATTCCGTGCCTACCAACGGGAGGACTGCGCGAAGCAGGAAAAAGGCGTGCGAACGCCTACACGAACCCCAGGTTCGCCGTCGAGAAGCTCCCGATATTCGGGAAGATTGTCGGCATCTGCGCCGTGCTCACGCCGAACCACGACGCCAGCGTAGCCGCATACTGCACGCTGCCCGTCGACGGTACCCACCGTCCGTTCGTCCCCGAATCGTCCGGCCCATTCAGCGCCAGCGTCGGCCAGGTCCCATACATCTGCCCGCCGTTTACCGCGCCGCCAATCACGATGTGGTGCGATCCCCAGGCATGGTCGCTCCCGGTATTCGAGTTCGGCTGATAGGTCCGGCTGAAGTCCGACATCGTGAACGCCGTCACGTTGCTCTGCACGCCCATCTCCACCGTCGCCGCATAGAACGCCGCCAGCGCCGGGCTGATCCCCGCCAGCAGCGCGTTCTGCAGCGTCAACTGGTCCGCATGTGTATCGAAGTTACCGATCCCGCAGAAGAAGATCTGCCGCGAAACACCCAGCGCGGCCCTCACCTGGATGATCTGCGCCACCTGCTTCAACTGCGCCCCCAGCCCTCCCGTCGGAAACACCGTCATCAGCGGCGACACCGACTGCGTCGCCGCCGTCAACGTCTTCGCATAGTTGTAGGCGTTGTTCGTAATCGAGTTGTCCGCCTGCACCAGCGTTAGCCCTGAGTCGAAGCTCAGCAGCGCCTGTGCTGTGGCCTGCTGCGCCGTGCACTCGGTCGTTCCTTCCGAGCACTGCGACCCGCCCAGGTTCCCCGGACTCACGCTCACTGGCGTGCTGGCGCTCCCGTTGCAGAACAGCGTGTCGCCCGCCACCGAAGTGACCATCGGCACCGATGCGCCGGAGTTGTAACTCGCATTCAGCGTGTCCGCGATCCGCCCTGCCCATCCCGTCGAAGTGGCCCCGCTCTGCGATGCATTCTGCCACTCCAGTTGCTGGTCCGGATGCGAAAACAGGTTCGTCGGCAAACCTGTCCCCGCTTTGAATTGCGCCTTTGTCGTCGGCTCAATCAGCGTCCCCACATTCACCACAAACGCCGCGTTCTTGTTGTTGAACAGCGTCTGAATATCGGGCAAATTTGGATTCAGCGCAAAGTTCGGCAGCGGAGTCAACGGCAGCAACTGGCTCTGAGGAATCGCCAGTGGCCCGCGAATCGTCGAGTAGTTGCCATACCCCGTCGTGTCGAACGGAACCAGCGTATTGTTCGCATCGTTGCCGCCGAACAGAAACACACACACCAGCGCCTTGTAGCTCGACGCTCCCTGCGCCAGCGCATTCAACGCGCCAAACGGCCTTATCGCCGCCGCATTTCCCGCCGCCGCCAAGGACGCATACTTGATAAAACTTCGCCGATTCAAGCCCATCGCACCACCCCCGCATTCCTGTTCCCTGATCCTGATCCCTGTTTTAGTGCTCCACTTTGTAAAACGAACTCGTAATCACCAGGTACGTCGCCACCCTCACCCGCTCCGGAATATTCGTCAGCGTCGCCACGTGGTTCACAATATCGGTCTGCATCTGCGCCGGCATCTGCCCGTGCATGAAAATATTGCTCAGCGCATTCACCAGGCTGGTGCTGTCGGTCGTCGCATTGCCGGTAGCCGACGCCGTCAGTCCCAGCGCACTCGTCGCGCTCAGGTCCACACTGAAGTCGCTGATCCGGTTGTAGACCAGGTTGTCCGCCAGCGTCAGCCGCAGAATCGCCGCAGCCGTATTCTCAATCCCGAACTCCGGCGCGTTCGTAGTCGTCCCCGGAATCACATAGTTCGGCGGGAAGAAGTTGAACACAGCCCCCGACGTATAAGGCTTCTCGCTCAACGCGCTGGTGTAGTTGCCGGGGGTGTAGTAATACTCCGCCCCAGTCCCCGCACCCGCTCCCACAAACGTGTACCCAAGCCCGCGCATCACGTTCGTCATATACAGCAGTGGCTCCCGCAGGTGTCCGCCGTCATACGCCGGGTTCGCGTCGCCCGCCCGTGCCTCCGCGTCCAGCAGGATCGCCTGCACTACCGCCTGCATGTTCCCGCGCGTGCCCGTGCCGTCATTCGCAAACACCGCCGCAATCCGCGACACATATGCCGGACTCGGATTGCTCGTCACCAGGTGCTGGATCAGTTGCCGGCACACGAACGGCCCCACATTGGTGTGGTTGAATATATTAGTCAGCGCGCCCGTCAGGTCCTGGCTCGACGACTGCCCCGCAGGCAGCGTCGTCCCATTCAGCAGCGTCTTGGCATTCATGTCGTGCTGAGTCTCCACCGCCGCCATCGGCGCATCGTAGTTCGCCGTGTTGTTCGGAAAGCTGGTCGGAATGCCGCCCGTCGCCGTTGCATAGGTCCACCCCGTGTATACCCGCGCAAACGCCTGCACCTGCGTCTCGGTATACACCGGGATCGGGTTCCCGCTCGTGTCCA
>Ga0302319_10018435_pt1 | contig 12735 bp, 15 predicted proteins | sample Bog_T0_2_FD_203319 | JGI IMG/M metagenome (GOLD analysis project Ga0302319, IMG submission 203319) | Peat permafrost microbial communities from Stordalen Mire near Abisko, Sweden - Bog_T0_2 | ecosystem: Environmental > Terrestrial > Soil > Wetlands > Peat | place: Sweden: Abisko, Stordalen Mire...
ATCCAGATCACGCTGATTCATTCAGCAAAGCATCCGGAACAGGTGGTTTCGCTACTCGGCCTTTGGTTCCTGCTGGGAACGTTGACCGTTACCGTCATCTATTACGTTGTGGCCATGGTTCTCACGGGACGGCAAGTTGAGCCGACGGCTGACTCCGAACAGGCTTCGGATAGCTCTGTATAGAACTGCCGGGCCGTCGAACTGCCTGCCGCGAGAGATCAAGACGCACTACATCATCCGCTTTGGACTTACCGGAACAGCCACAAACTCCCCAACAGCAAAAGCATGAAGGCAATGGTCAAGCCCTGGTAGATCCGTTCGGCGTAAGGGCTGGGCTGCGGATTGCCCGACGTGGCGGCGGACGGCGTGTTGGACACCGACTGAGGGGAGGTGTGCATGGCTGGCCTGCCTTTCAGAATTTACGGAACCACCAGTTAATCCACCGGTTCCTTGTTGCCAAAGGTGGGACTCTGGGCGGTCCCGCTTCAAGTTCCTAAGAATTTAGACGCGTGGATTTCTCCAAGGATGCCTGAAGAAGATGGCAATTTGATGAATATTGAAGGCTTGTTTCGGCGGCTCGCTGACGAGGAATGGCAGAGGCGCTCGATAGCGGGCGCGATGCCCTACGGATCGCGAACAGGTGTACAATCTCGCTCGTGAGCTCTGGACCACAACTCGTTCGCCCCCCGGTCACCGCTGAACGCAGTTGGCTCCCGGTGGCGGTGGCTTCAGCCATCGTGATCGCCACAGTGGGCGGGTTGCTCCTCTTCTATGAACACGGCAAAGACGCGACGACGGTCACATCGATCTCCGCGGCGCCCGATCCCTACGCAGCCAACCTCACGATCAGCAAGCTGGCAATGAGCGAATCGTCGAATCTGTCGGGCGGAAAGGTGACCTACCTCGACGGCCACATCACCAACGAAGGCAGTCGCACGGTAACTGGAATCACCGTCCAGGTTCTTTTCCACGATCCGGCGCACGAGGTTGCGCAGAACGACACCCAGGCGCTCAGGATCATCCGCACGCGCGAACCGTACGTCGACCTCGAGCCGCTCTCCGCGGCTCCGCTCAAGCCCGGCGATGCCGAGGATTTTCGACTAGTATTCGATTCGGTCGCGGATCAGTGGGACGGCGCCTTCCCCGACATCCGCTTGATCCACGTCGATTCGAAGTAAGTCGCGACCTGCCTTACCGGGTAGAAACTACCGAAGCGTGCAATATTTACGTGGTTGCCGGGTTATTTTCGGCGCGGATTTGGCGAGCTTGACGCAGCATCTCTACGAATATCATCTTCAAATTGAATAAGATACCCACTTCCCTCAGGATTGCGCTGGCTTTGGCAGTGGCATTGCTCTAAGTGAGGGCGAGCAGACGAAGGCGCTCAGTCGGCGGCGTGTCGTAGCCGGGGGCGTTCAGAAGGGGGCAGTCTAATGCAAAGTCAGATTTGTCTTTCGTTTTCGCGACCCATTGCGGTGTTTGCGCTGGCCTCGGCCATCGCTCTTCCGGTCTGGGCGCAGCAGGCGCAGCCAGTCGCTGCGGACTCCCAGAACATGCCTTCTTCGGCTGAGCAGCCCTCCCCGATGCAAGATCATCGCCTCAGCCAGCCGAAGGAGGGGTTCTGGGGCCGTGTCAATCCCTTCGCAAGCAAGAAGTGGGTGAGAAGGCAAACCGATCCGATCAATGACCGGCTGTCAGAGCTGGACGATGTGAACTCCCGGAATGCGCGTGACATCAGGGACGTAGATGCGCGGTCGCAGGCCGGAATCATGAAGGCGCAGGGCCAGGCGGATGCGGCCAACCAGACCGCGAACTCGGCCAACGAGCAGGCTTTGAATGCGAACAACACCGCGCAGCGGGCCTCAGGCCATGTCGACCAGGTGAACAATACGGTCAACGGTCTGGATCAGTACCAGCAGGCTTCGGACCTGGAGATCAAGTTCCACTCCGGGAGTCCGGCGCTCACGGCCGACGCGCGCGCCAAGCTCGACGATCTGGCCGCCAGCCTTGCTGGACGCAAGGGTTACATCCTGGAGATGGAAGCGCACTCGCCGAATGCGGGCAGCGCCGGCATCCAGAACAGCCAGCGCTTTGCTGAATCGGTCGAGCGCTATCTTGTAACGGAACATCAGATTCCCGTCTATCGCATGCATTCCGTGGCTCTGGGCAATGTTCAGGCGCCTGCTACCGGCGATGAAGAGCAGAAGCCGGAGCGGGTAAGAGCGAGCAGCGTACACGTGCGGTTGATGGAAAACAGTTTGGCGGCCCGGGCAGAAGCGTCCCCCCAAAGCGCTGCTGCCGCAGCTGGCACGGAGCAGCCGTAATTAGCGGCTCAACCCTCCCCCGAGGCTCTGCTCCTTAAGCCAACGGCCACCCCGCCGTAGGCCGCCATATAAGCTCTCGCAACGCGAGAGAACCAAGGCAACTTGGCCCCCGTTTCGGCGGGGGCCGTTTTTTTTGAAGGCAGGGAGCGAGGGAACGAGAGTGGAAAGGGCGAGGGTGCGACGTGGTTTTTTGCGCGTTGTGCGGATCCGGCTGGCCAAGTGAATAAGGTCAATGGAATCATTCGAAATGTTCGTCTATGTGGTACGTCTACCCCGCCAAATGGTCGCTTAGGATTTCTTTTTTGCCCCCGCAATGGTCGCTCAAGTGGTTGCGATTCTTTGAGACATTGACCGGGTAATTGACCAATTTGGGGGTAAATGTAACCGGATAACTGACCATTTCAGAGCGAAGGGTTGCCTATAATTTCGCAAAACGACGCCCAAACAGGGGTCAGATGGCTTATTTTGCGCCGTTTTGCACGGAAATTTGGGGCTTTTGCGCGCTAAATCGCGGCTAGAGGCGGCGAGTCTGATCGGGATAGCTGACCAATGCGTTCTAATGTTTGTTATAATGATAAAAATCAAAGGAGGCCTGCATGAAGCTCAAGGTGACCACTATCGGTAGTTCCGCGGGAATCATCCTACCCAAGGAGGCCCTGGCGCTGCTGAAGGTTGCGAAAGGGGATTCTGTCTTCCTGACTGAGGCGCCGGATGGGTATCGCGTTACGCCGTACGATCCAACCTTTGAACGGCAAATGAAGCTGGCTGACAAAATAATGCGCGAACGCCGCGATGTCTTCCGCGAGCTGGCAAAGTGACTGACCGCGAGTGGAACTGGGTTCCCGAAAACGTCGTTCTCGCAATCCACGACGAAATGCTCGCCACACACGGGGGACTCCGTGGGGTGCGCGATCAAACGTTGCTGCTCTCTGCCCTCGCCCGACCGCAGAATCTTGCAGCCTATGGTGACCCCGATGTTGCCGACCTCACTGCCGCCTACGCGGCAGGGATAACGCGTAACCATGCCTTTATTGATGGAAACAAGCGCACCGGTCTTGGGGTAGCTCTGGTATTTCTCCTGGACAACGGTTACGAGCTCTTCGCAAAGAACGACGATCTGGTGATGACCATGCTGTCCGTTGCGGATGGAACCATGTCTGAACCGGAATTCGCGATTTGGGTGCGGACCTACATCCGGCCGTGCAAGGCGGAGTGAGCATTGGCGCGCGAGCCGAGTGTGGCTTAGGACGCAGGCAGTTCTGAGCATCTCCCATTGCTTTCCGACAAGGCATCGCAAAAGGCGCGCACCGGCGGCTACTATCGATACGTGATGCTCTCATTCGGATTCAGGCTTTCGATTTTCGTTCTCGCCGTGGTTCCGGCTCTGGCACAGACGGTGGCCAGTCCGGCGTTGCCCACCTTCGACGTGGCATCGGTAAGGCCCAGCAAGCCCGGCGCTGCGCAGCACACGAACGTTCCGCTCGATTCCGGCAATGTCTACGGCACGATCAGCCCCGATGACGCGCGCACCGCGGGCGGTGGCTATCTGATCGCCACCCACCAGGCACTGTGGCGTTACATTTCTTTTGCCTATAAACTCACGGGCACGCAGGAACTTTCGCTGCGCTTCAACATGTTCTCCGGGACGCCCAAATCGGGCGCGCCGTTCTGGGTGACCGGCTCGTTCGACGCCGCGCCCGAGTTCTTCGACATCTCGGCACGCGCTGCGGCCGATACGTCCATGGACCAAATGCGCCTGATGATGCAGGCCCTGCTGGCCGAACGCTTCCATCTGGTGGTCCACTACACAACCGCCGACGCTCCCGTTTTTGCACTTGTCCTGGCCAAGCCCGGCGTCACAGGTCCCAGTCTTCAGCCGCATCCCGCGTCTGACGACTGCGCCGCTCCTGGGTCCGACGCATCGCCGGCGCAGCCACCTCAGTCAAGCGTGGGCGGTCTTCCGCCCGTCTGCGGGGTCATCGCGCACGTTGCGTCGTCCGCACCAGGGCAGCACTTCGGCGGCCGCGCCGTCTCGCTCGCGCTCTTCGCCGCCTCGATTCCCACGATGACTGGGCTGGCCGCGACGCCGCGCCCCGTCGTCGATGGGACCGGACTCGCAGGCGTGTACGACTTCGCCCTCACGTGGGTCCACGATCCGAGCGGAGACGCCGCCATTCCCGACAACGTCGACAGCTTCCGCAATGCTCTGAAGACGCAGCTTGGGCTGGAACTGAAACCGTCGCATGCTCCTGTCAGCTTTCTGATCGTCGACCACGTGGAGCGGCCTTCGGAGAATTAGCGGCGGGGGTGGGAATTCGGTCCTAGAGTCCTGAGTCTGCATTTCGTTGAACAATTCGACGAATGGACACGGAACGAAGAGCGTCCCTCAGGGGCTAAAGCCCGGTGCATTTTTGCTGACTTTATCGGCCCGGCTCAAGCCGTGCCCTTGTTACAAAGCCACTTGGGTTGAGTTTTTCCGCAGCCTGTAAAACCCCTCAATTCTCTCTGCGGAAAAAGTCGATTGTAAAGCGAATTCGGCAAAGAATGAATTGGCAGGGGCTAAAGCCCGACTCATTTTTGCTGACTTTATCGGCCCGGCTCAAGCCGTGCCCTTGTTACAAAGCCACTTGGGTTGAGTTTTTTCCGCAGCCTGTAAAACCCCTCAATTCTCTCTGCGTTTTCGGCACCCTTCGACTCCGCTCAGGGCAGGCTTTGAAGTCGTGCCCTTTCACGAGGCCCTTTATGAAGCATGCTCTAGTATTCTGAGATTTCCTTGAATTCACAGATGGAGGCAGTATGCGCAGATTTCTTTTCGCTTTGGTTGCATTGGCTTTTGTGGCTGGCCTTTCGCGGCCTCTGGTGGCGCAGGGCGCGCCTACGCAGACCACCGCCGGGCAGCCGTACACCATCGAGTACTACTACAAGTGCCAGTGGGGGCATCAGCAGGAGTTTCTCGATTTGTTTTTGAAGAACCATTGGCCGCTGCTCAAAAAGATCCAGGCGACGGGGCGCATTGTGTCGCTCAAGATCGAGTCGCCGGCTTATCACACGACCGAGGACGGGCGCTGGGACTGGCGCGTGACGATCGTCTACAAGAACTCGACCGTGGCGACGAGCACCAATCCCGACGAGGCGGCGTTTATCGATCAGCTCTGGCCGGACAAGGAAACTTACAAGAGAGAAGAACAGCGGCGGTTTGAGATTCTGCTGGGGCATTGGGATTTGCCGGTGACGGACGTTACGCCGCGGTAGCAGAGATCAGTGGTCAGTGATCAGTGGTCAGATTGATCTTGCGGAGGATGAATGGCTGCGCTTGTCTTCTCGCTCCCATGCTCACTCGCTCCCTTGCTCCCTGTTTCTCCGCCACTGGCGGACGAGGTCGGCTGCGGCTTCGGGCCAGGTGGGAAATTCGAATGGAAAACCGGCGTCGAGGAGACGGCCGGGAACAACGTAGCGGCTTTTGAGAACCAATTCCGGCTCCGTGCGCAGGAAGAACATTGCAATTTTGAGGAGCGCGGCGGGCGCGGGCAGGCCGTTGGGCACGTCCCAGGCTTCGCGCAGCGCGGCCATGAACTCGCGATTGGGCAGTGGATGGGGCGCACAGAGATTGACGGGGCCGTCGATTTCTTCATGATGGATAAGGAATTCAAGGGCGCGCGCGAAATCGGTTTCGTGCATCCACGAAACCATCTGTCGGCCGTTGCCCTGCGTGCCGCCGAGGCCGGCGCGGACGAGATGCGAGAGCACCGCGAAGACATTGCCGGGCGCGGGGCTGAAGACAAGCGAGGTGCGCAGGGCGATCTTGCGCGTGCGCGGCGTTGCGATGGCAAGGAACGCGGACTCCCAGTCTTTGACGAGCTGAACGGTCCAGTTCCATTTCTCGGGGGCGCGGCGGCGCGGCGAGATAAGCTCGTTGCCGCCGATTTCGCCGGTTGCCTCGTCCATCGGCTTCGAGAGCGAGTGCCGGTAGATGGTCGCCGTGGAGGCGTTCATCCAAAGACGCGGCGGATTGACGAGACAAGCAAAGGCCTGATGGAGCAGGCGCGTGGGACCGATGCGGGAGTCGTGCAGCTCGCGGCGGTTGCGCGGCGTGGAGCGGCAGTTGACGCTGCGGCCCGAGAGGTTGATGCAGACATCGGCGCCTTCGAGCGTTTCCACCCACGGGCCGAGGCTTTGGCCGTCCCAATGCACGGTTTGCCATGAGGCGGTGTACGGGCCACGGGTTAACACTGTCACGTGATGGCCGCGCTGCTGAAAAAAACCCGCCAACATGCTGCCCACCTGGCCGCTGCCGCCGGGAAGAACGATGTGCAATGGACGTTCGTTCATGGTCATGCGTCTCCGTAAATGGCCTTGAGGAGCTCTGCAGCCGGCCGGAAGAGCGGCTTGAGCAGAGGAAGGCGCGCAAGGCCGATGGCAAACATCATCATGCGCAATGTTTTCGAGAAGAGCAACTCCGTGCGGGCTTGCCGCGGTGAGCGATCGTAGACCCAGAAGAGCATAAGCCCCATTTGATAGAGCCAGAGGAGACGCGGGAGGTATGGGAGGATGGAGGGCGGCAGGCGCAGATTGGATTCCGAGACAGCGCGATCGAAAAACGCGATGTCGTGCTCGCGAATGGACGCCGTGGCTTTGCTGAAGGGCGAAAGTGAATGCGCGGGATCGATGTGCGCGGAGAGCGTGCCGACCAGTGCACGATAAGGGGCGAAATATTCAAACTTCTGGCCGATGATGCCGCGCAGGCGCTGCTCGAGCGTGCGGGACCTCTTGAGCATGGCATCGAGAGCGGGCGTCATTTCGTCCTGCGCCTGCTGGTAGAAGGCCATGACGATGGCGTCTTTGGAGTCGAAGTAGTAGTAGGCAGCACCGACGGCAACGCCGGCCGCGGCGGCGATCTCGCGCATGGTGGCCGCGTCGAAGCCGCGCTCGCGAAAGATGCTGAGAGCCGCGGCCAGGATGCGTTGGCGAGTTTCTTCAGATTTGAGTGTGGCCTGCCGAGACATGTTACTTCTCTCCTCTGGGTTCAGCCGCCGAGCGGCGCCTGAGCCGGATTAAGACGATCGTCGCAACGCAGGCGTTGAGCACGCCGGCGGCGATGTAGAGCTCGCGCATGGAAAAGATACGGGCACGATACGAAGTGAGCGGGCTGGTCTCGATCCAGGTGCTGGCGAAGGCGACTGCCACTGCAATAGCGCAAATTCCCAAAACGTGGTCCGTTTGGCCCGACTTGCGGTGCGCTATTGCTACGGGAAGGAGGAAGACGATCCATCCGAGCGCACTGCCCGCTAATTGGAAGAGCGCGACCAACCTCAGGTCAAGCAGTGCGCCGAACAAAGCCCCAAGCGGAGTCAAGCTTACAAGCAATATCAGGATCGAGCCGGCCGCATATCCCGCGGCGGAAGCGAGAAATGAGTCGAGTAGTGCATGCGGAGGACGAGGCATTTCAGGCTCCAGCGACAGTAGAAACGCTGGCCGTCCGGCGCTGCCGGAAGAGGGCCAACAGCAACAGATTAAAGAGATGAGCGACGCCCAGCAGCAGCAATAGGCCACCGACCTTTGAGATGGCGATTTTTGCCACCGTGTCGTAGTTGTTCATGGGCCACATGGTTGAGTAAGAGAGCGCCACGTAGCCCACACTGACGAGGTAAAACCCGATGTCGAATAAACGCGCCATGGCGTGCGCCAACGTGGCGTTTCCGGCAAAAGCGTCGTCGAGAAAGACCCGGCCGGCGTTGTGCAGGATTCTACCCAGCCAAACGATGAGAACGGCGCAAGCGCCGAGATAGACGCAGTAGTAGGTTGCGAGATAGTCGGGTTGCGGAGCGGGAAGGTGCATTTTGGGCCTCCTTGAACAGTTTTGAACATGTTCAAATAAAGCGTAAGGCGAATCGCCGGGAAAGTCAAGAGTTTTTTGAACGCGTTCAACACTCGGGTTGGAGCGAGAAAGCAAGAGAGCCAAACCCTGAAACGGTTCGCACCTTTCCTCGGATTCGATTGAAGATCGCCCTTGGGGATGAGGAGGCTGCGGAAAAGGGCATCTTTGCGAAGGCGGATGCGCGCAGGGGCTAAAGCCCGTCATTCATTTTGCGCAGTTTACGGCGCGAGTAAACTCGCGCCCTGATACAAAACCCCTTGCGAACCGAGTTTGTCCACAGCCTGTAAAGCCCCAGGTTATATGCGCTCGTTGCGGCGCGACTGAAGTCGCGCCCTGATACAAGGCGTCTTGCTGAAATACGATCTATGCGGGACGCAGCGCCTGCGTCCATTCGGCGGCCGAGTCGACCAAGACGTCCGGCGGAGTATCGACGAGAGTGTGGGGGCCGAAGCCAAAGGTGCAACCGAGCGACCAGGCGCCGGCGTTGCGCGCGGTTTCGACGTCCACTTTGCTGTCGCCGATCATGACGGTTTCTTCAGGGCGCGCGCCGGTTTCTTCCATGAGAGTGCGCAGGCCGAGCGGGTCAGGCTTTTTCAAAGGGAAGCTGTCGCCGCCATAGATATGGAGGAAGTAATCGGCGAGGCCGAGCCCCTCGCAGATGCCGCGGGCCGGGCGGACGGGCTTGTTGGTGAGGACGGCCATGATTCTCTTGGTGCTGCCGGGGGCATCGTGTAATCGATGCAGCGCTTGCAGCGCGTCGAGCACGCCATCGTAGGCGTAGGTGAAGTCCAGTTTGTGCTCGCGATAGTATTGCAGGAAAAATGCGTAGGCTTTGTTGAACAGATCTTCGCCGACCTCTTCGATGGCGGAGCTGGAGGCCATGGCCAGCGCGCGGCGCATGAGCAGGGGCGCGCCGTTGCCCACGAAGCCGGCAATCGCAGGGTCGGGAAGCGGGCCGAGGCCGAATTCCTGGAGCGCGGCATTCACGCTGTTGCAAAGATCCTGCGCGGAATCGATCAGGGTGCCGTCGAGATCGAAGACGAGCAGCTTGAGTTGCGCTGCCGGAATGGGATGAAAGATGCGGATCACATTTCAAGTGTAATGGGGCCGGCAGAACGTCGCGCCAGGCTGTGCGAACCGCTGGGATTCATTTAGACTTGGCAGGCGAAGGCGTGGAAAGGAGTTTCAGATTTTGAATAAGCGATTCATCATTCTCATCGCGCAATGCATACTTTTGTGTGGCCCGGGCTGGGTTGCCGCGCAGCAATCGCCGCGCCCGGCATTCAGCAGCAACGCTCGAGCGGAGCGCATTCCCAATCTGGACGCGCTCAAAAAGGAGCTCCGGCAGTATCACGAATGCACCTGCACGTGCGGCTGCCTGGCGCACGACCAGGATGTGCAGGCCGATCGCGCTCTTGCGTTTCTGCGCCAGCGGGCCGCGCGTCGCCACCCTCAGGAAAAGCTGGCGCTGATTCTCGATATCGACGAGACGACCCTGTCGAATTATCGGGAAGAGCTGGGCGCCGACTTCGCTTACAACAAACCGGTCTTCGATGCATGGGTGGAGACGGCGCAGGCGACGGCGATTCCCGGAACGCTGCGGCTCTACAAGGAAGCGCAGCGGCTGGGCGTGAAGATCATTTTCATCACCGGCCGCGACGAGACGCAGCGCGCGGCCACAGAGCGCAATCTGCGCGCGCAGGGATTCGACAATTGGCAGGAGCTTGTGATGCGCCCCGTCGATCACGGAGCGCAGACCATCGGCGAGTTTAAGCAGGCGACCCGCGGCCAGATGGTTGCCAAGGGCTATGCGCTGGCGCTGAATGTGGGCGACCAGTGGAGCGACCTGAGAGGCAAGCCGGAAGCGGAATACTCGGTGAAGTATCCCGATCCTTATTACTTTATCCCGTAGCGGCGATCTGGACCTGATGCCGCGTAAATTCGTAGTCGCTCTTTGATCGGCGCGGGCGAGGACGCCCGCACTACAGCCGGTCTGGAGACCGGCGGTACATCTCCCGCGTTCTAGTGGATGTGAATGCCGCCCGCGGGGTTCCAGAAATGTCGGGCGTGATTCGGATGCACTGTCTCTGCTCGATAGTTGGTCAGTTTGAACAAAACTACCCCTCAGGGGCTAAAGCCCCCGGAGGTTATTTGCGGCTTTTGCGGCGCGAGTAAACTCGCGCCCTGATACAAAAACCTTTTCAAGTGAGTTTTTCAGCAGGCTGTGAATACAAAACCTTTTGCCAAGTGAGTTTTTCCGCAGGCTGTGAAATCGTGTCCTTTCACGACAGCTTCAAACTGACCTACTACACTCCGCTCGCGACGCCACCGTCCAGTGCTATGCTCACAGCCAGATGCACGGCCTTCTGCTTTTCAAACCCGTAGCTGTGGCGCTGCTGATTCTGGCCAATGCCTACTTTGTGGCGGCGGAGTTTGCGCTTGTCTCCATCCGCGAGACGCGCGTGGATCAACTGCTTGAGGCGGGGGTTCCGGGAGCGCGGGCGGTGCGGCGGCTGCAGCGTAATCTCGACGATCTTCTTCCCGCAGTGCAACTGGGTGTGACGCTTTGCTCGCTGGCCCTGGGCTGGCTGGGCGAGCCGCTGGCGGCGCAGATGCTGAGCGGATGGATCGGCATGCTGCCGCACGCGCAGATCTACGTCAACGTGGTCTCCCTGGTGCTGGGGTTTGCCCTTATTACTTACTTTCATGTTGTGGCCGGCGAGCTGGTGCCCAAGGCGCTGGCCCTGCGCCGCGCCGAGGCGCTGGCCGTGGCCGTGGCGCCGCCGATGCTGGTTTTCATGGCAGTGGCCCGCCCGGCGTTGCGAGTGCTCAGCTGGTCGGCGTCAGCGGTATTGCGCGCATTCGATATCCCCAGGACGGAGCGCGCCGCATCCATCCATTCTGCCGAGGAGCTGAAGCTGATTGCCACTGCCGCGCGGCGGCTGGGTCTGCTTCCCGAGTTCCAGGAAATGCTCGTGCATCGTTCACTGGAGCTTAACGATGTGGTGGTGCGCGAGATTATGACGCCCAGGCAGAGGATTTTTTCCCTGCCTTCAAATATGTTTCTCGAGGAGGCGTGCGCGCGGGTGTTCAGCCGCGATCACTCGCGCATTCCTGTTTACGACGAGTCTCGCGGATCGGAGCACATTGTCGGCGCCGTCTATGCGCGCGATCTCGCGCGGCTCTTGCTTCAGCGGGCGTCCGCGTCTACGCCGACGGCCTTTCCCGCCGAAGTTCGCCTGGCACAGATCATGCACGAGGTTCTGGTTGTGCCTGAGAGCAAATCGGCGTTGGAGCTGCTAAGAGATTTCAAGCAGAACCGCCGGCATCTCGCTATCGTTGTGGACGAGTACGGCTCTACGGTGGGGCTGGCGACAGCGGAAGATGCGATTGAACAGCTTGTGGGCGAGCTCGAGGACGAATTTGACACGCCAACGCATCCGATCCTCGGCAGCACCGGCGGAACGGTCGTGATGGATGGAAGCATGAATCTTCGCGACCTGGAGACGCAGATGCACTGGAGCCTGCCCCGCGATGGCGGCGTGGAGACGCTGGCCGGCTTTGTGCTGGCCCGTCTCGGGCACATTCCCAAGCCCGGCGAATCGGTGGTGTATGAGGACCGGCGGCTGACGGTGGTGGAGATGGATGCGCGGCGCATCGCCAAGATTCGCGTAGAAAAAGTGGAGATGGCGCCGGAGATGGCCGAGTAGCAGGTTGCGAAAAACGGGTTCCCCGGCTTGAATTGAATGCCGATTGTTGGAGCGGATGTGAAGTTGGCAGGGGATAAAGCCCGCGTCTTTATTGGGAGTTTTCGGCACCCTTCGGCTTCGCTCAGGGCAGGCTTTGAAGTCGTGCCCTTTCACGAGGCGCCAAATGTCCGGCAGCAAACGATGGGCATTACTTACGCAGCAATCAATCAAGGCGTCCTCCTGTTACATGACATCGCTTCGGTATTGATTCGGCAGTTGTGAGGTTGCGCTCCTGGCGTCGGCTCTAAACCGATCCACGGCGATCCATCATCGCGGGTGCATTGCGGGAGAATAGAAACATGGAACGAGAGCCGCCCAGCGCAGAGCCCCGGAAACTCGAGCCCGAAGATTACTACTTCGAGGGGTCCCTGATGGTGTTTACCGCCACTTACCACCTGAAGCGCGGGAGATGCTGCGGCTCGGGGTGCCGGCACTGCCCGTATGGGGAGAGGTCTGAGGAACAGCGCGACAGCGAGCCGTCGAGTTAGCAGGTTTAATGTGCGGGCGAGGACGCCCGCACGACAGCCGGCAAGGATGCCGGCGCTACATGCGAGATTTGCTGTGGCCCTCCTTATGGGCGACGTGTTATAAATCCAACGCTGCGAGCAAAGGCTCCCGGCTTCCTTTCTAAGGAAGCTCCCCCAGGCCTGACGTCGCCTGCGGCATACAGATCAAAAAAACGACGAAGGAGGAGAGAATGGGGATCATTTACTGGATTCTGGCCGGTCTGCTTGCCGGCTGGCTCACGGGCAAGATCATGAAGGGCTCGGGCTACGGGTTCATCGTG
>Ga0302319_10018439_pt1 | contig 12734 bp, 10 predicted proteins | sample Bog_T0_2_FD_203319 | JGI IMG/M metagenome (GOLD analysis project Ga0302319, IMG submission 203319) | Peat permafrost microbial communities from Stordalen Mire near Abisko, Sweden - Bog_T0_2 | ecosystem: Environmental > Terrestrial > Soil > Wetlands > Peat | place: Sweden: Abisko, Stordalen Mire...
GCCTTGATGACGTTCTTCAGCGCCGGCGCCTGACGCGTCACTTCGCGGGCGACGAAACTCGCGCCCGCGCCTTCGGCCAGCGCGCAGGCGTCGAACGTCGGCTCGATATTGCCTGACGGCGTCGTCGTGGTGATGCGGTCTTCCGAGGTGGTCGGCGAAACCTGCCCGCCGGTCATGCCGTAGATCTCGTTGTTGAGCATCAGGCAGGTGATGTCGAGATTGCGCCGGCAGGCGTGGATCAGATGGTTGCCGCCGATCGCCAGACAGTCGCCGTCGCCGGTGACGACGACGACGGTCAGATCCGGACGCGCGAGCTTCAGGCCGGTGGCGAAGGCGAGCGGGCGGCCGTGGGTGGTGTGATAGGTGTTGGCGTCGATATAGGCGCCGACGCGGCCGGAGCAGCCGATGCCGCAGACGACGGCGAGCTTGTTCTTGTCGACGCCGAGTTCATGGACCGCCCACAGCAGCGCGCGCAACGCAATGCCGTGGCCGCAGCCCGGACACATGAAATGCGGCATCAGTTGCAGCCGCAGATAGTCTTTTATCTCGAAGGGGGGGCGGACCAGCTCATTCATTTGAGGGAACTCCCAAGCCGGCGGTTATTTGCAAGCCCGCGTCGTCATCGCGAGCTTGCGAAGCGATCCAGAGTCCCACGACGCGCCGTCTGTGAGTTCGCAGTTCGAAGCGGAGAGTTTCGTCGTGTCGCCCCTGGATCGCTTCGCAAGCTCGCGATGACGGAGGCTTGGGAGTCATCATCAGAGAAGCTCCCTCACTTCGGCGACGACTTCGGCGGGCGCGATCGGTTCGCCGTCGATCCGGTTGATGCGTTTCACCTTGGCCGAACCGCCGGCGAGGCGCTCGACTTCGAGCACGAGCTGGCCCGCGTTCATTTCGGGAACGACGATGAGCTTCGCTTTCGCCGCCGCCGCGCGTAAAACCCGCTCGGGGAACGGCCACAGCGTGATCGGCCTGAGCAGCCCCGCCTTGACGCCGGACGCGCGCAGGTCCGCCACTGCACGACGCGCCGCGCGGGCGACGATGCCGATGGCGACGATCAGCACGTCGGCGTCCTCGGTCTGCAGCGCTTCAAAACTCTCGATGCGGTCGCGATGCAGTTCGATCTTGTCGATCAGCCGCTGCACGGCCTTCGTCGCCAGATCCGGCTTCTGCGTCGGGAACCCCTCGGGCGTATGGGTCAGGCCGGTGATGTGGACGCGATGGCCCTCGCCGGGGCGCGACATCGGCGGTATCAGGTCTTCCGTCTCCGCATAGGGGATGTAGCCCGCGGCGTCGCCCGCGACCCATTTGCGATCCACCTGGACGACATCGGCCGCCGCGGGGATTTCCACGGATTCGATGAGATGGGCGATCACTTCGTCATAGAGCACGATCGTCGGGGTGCGGAACTCCTCCGCCAGATTGAAGGCGCGGATCGTCTCGGTATAGATTTCCTGCACCGAAGTGGGGGCGACGACGATGATCGGATGGTCGCCGTGGGTTCCCCAGCGCGCCTGCATGATGTCGCCTTGGCTGGGGCGCGTGGGCATGCCGGTCGAGGGTCCGCCGCGCATCACGTTGATGATGACGCAGGGCGTCTCGGTGATCGCCGCGTAGCCGAGATTTTCCTGCATCAACGAGAAGCCGGGGCCGGAGGTCGCGGTCATCGCCTTGGCGCCGCCGAGCGAGGCGCCGACGACCGCCGCGAGCGAGGCGATTTCGTCTTCCATCTGCACGAATACGCCGTCGACGCGCGGCAACTCGCGCGCCATCGTCTCGGCGACTTCGGAGGAGGGGGTGATCGGATAGCCGGCGAAGAACCGGCAGCCGGCAGCGACGGCGCCGAGCGCGCAGGCGCGGTTTCCCGGCAGAGTGACGAGGTTTTTGGACATTCAGGCGACCGCTGAGGTGCGAACAGTGATGGCGAAATCCGGGCACAGCCATTCGCAGACGTGGCAGCCGGTGCAGGCTTCCGGCGTCTTCACATAGGCGATGTGCTCGGCGTTGAGCGCCAGACAGCGCTCGGGGCAGACCTTGACGCAGATGTCGCAGCTCTTGCACCAGACGGAGTCGATCTCGATCGAGACGGCGTTTTCGATCGGCGCCGACGCGGGCGCGGCAATGCGCGACTTGTCGAAGCGCAGGGTAGGGTCGGCGTGCGCCGCCTCGCCCCAGTCGCGTCCCGCCTGGAACGCCTTGCGGTTGATCTCGCGCGACTTGGCCGGGATGAGCTGATCGAGCGTCGTCAACCAATCATCGACCGCGATGTCCATCGAGGTCGAGAGCACGCCGAGCAGCACGGTGTTGGCTGCGCGGGGTTCGCCCAGGTTCGTGGCGATCGTCGTCGCGTCGAGCGCATAGGACTCGCCGACCTTCTCGGCGACTTCCGCCGGGGTCTCGCGGGCGTAGCGGGTCGCCGCGCCCAGACGCCGGTCGCGGCAGGCGAACGGCGGCACGATCTGGCGGACGTCGGCGATGAACACGCCGGTCTCGGGGCGCAGTTGGTCGAGCCAGCGCAGGCCCTCCGCCCATTCCAGCGCGATCAGCACGTCGGCCTCGCCTTTGGCGATGGTCGGCGACCACACTTTCGTGCCGAAGCGGACGTGGGAAAACACCACGCCGCCGCGCTTGGCCATGCCGTGGACTTCGCTCTGCTTGACGTGAAAGCCCTGTTTCTGCGCGATCAGCGCCAGCGCCTTGGAGATCAGCAGCACGCCCTGGCCGCCGACGCCGACAACCATCACGTTGCGCGGCGTCGTCGAGGCGGCGACGGAGAGCACGATCTCGTTCATGACGCCACCGGCTGAATGCAGTCGGACAGGCAGACCTGGGCGCACAAAGTGCAACCGATGCAGGCGCCCTGGTCGATCTCGACCTTGTGCCGGCCCTCGTAGGTCTCCTCGCTCCACACCAGCGCCGGACAGCCGAGGTTCATGCACGACTGGCAAGCGACGCAGCCGGACGCATTGATCGCCAGCGGCGCGCCCTTGATCTTGACGGGATCGAGCACGCAGGGGCGCTCGGCGATGACGACCGAGACGCCCTTGAAGGCGGTGGCCTCGCGCAACGTCTGCAACAGCTTGCCGACCTGATAGGGATCGACCTTGCGCACCCAGCTCACGCCGACGGCGCGGCAGATGGTCTCGTAATCGACCTTAAACGTCTTTTCGCCGCGGATCGTGCGCCCGGTGCCCGGATGGTCCTGTCCCCCGGTCATCGCGGTGATCGCGTTGTCGAGGATGACGACGGTGATATTGGCCTTGTTGTAGACGGCGCCGACGAGCGGCGGCAGTCCCGCGTGCAGGAAGGTGGAATCGCCGATGGTGGCGATGATCGGCCGCGGCTCGCCCGCCGCCGCCATGCCGACGGCGTTGGCGATGGAGGAGCCCATCGCGACGGTGGTGTCGATCGAGCGCAGCGGCTCCACGGCGGCCAGCGTGTAGCAGCCGATGTCGCCGGCGACGCGGGCGTTGAGGCTGCGCAGCGCGAGATAGGTTGCGGTATGCGGGCAGCCCGCGCAGAGCACCGGCGGGCGCGCCATCGGCTCGATGGCGAGCGGCGCGACGACCTCAGCCGCCGCCATGACTCCCGCGGCGGCGAGGCCGGCGCGCACCAGTTCCGGCGACAGCTCGCCGCAGCGCGGGAACAACGCCTTGCCCTCGACGGCGATGCCCAGGGCGCGGATTTCCTTCTCGATCGCCGGCTCCAGCTCCTCGACTACGAACAGCCGGTCGACGGACGCCGCGAATTCGCGGATCGCTTTCTCAGGCAACGGATAGGCGGCGCCGAGCTTGAGCACAGAGGCCCAGGGCGCGACTTCCTTCACGTAGAGATAGGAGGTCGAGCCGGTGATGACGCCGAATTTCGTGTCGCCCTTCTCCCAGTGGGTCAGCGGCGAGGTTTCCAGATACTCGGCGATCGCCTGTTCGCGCGCCACCAGCTTGGGATGCTGCCGGCGGGCGTTGGCGGGGATGGCGACGGTCTTGCTCGGCTGATCGACGAAGCCCTTGGACGCCACCGTCTCGCGTGGGCCGACGCGCACCGCGCTGCGGGTGTGCGACAGGCGCGTGGTCGAGCGCACGATCACCGTCGTGTCGAACCTCTCCGAGATCTCATAGGCGAGCTTGACGAAGTCGTGGGCTTCCTGGGCGTCGGACGGCTCCAGCACGGGGACGCCGGCCAGCCGGGCGAACAGCCGCGTGTCCTGCTCGTTCTGCGAGGAATGGATGCCGGGATCGTCGCAGACGACGAGCACCAGACCGCCGTGGACGCCGATATAGGACTGCGACATCAGCGAGTCCGAGGCGACGTTGAGCCCGACGTGTTTCATCGAGCAGAACGCTCGCGCGCCGGAGAAGGCGCCGCCGATGGCGACGTCGAGCGCGACCTTCTCGTTGGTCGACCACTCGACATAGAGGTCGCTCGCGGGATAGCGCGCGAGGTTTTCCATGATCTCGGTGGAGGGGGTGCCGGGATAAGCGGCGGCGACTTTGACGCCGGCTTCCCACGCGCCGCGGGCGATCGCCTCATTGCCCATCAAGGGCAGCACGTCTTCGCTCGCCGCCGATTTTGCCACTCGCACGGTTTCGTTCATGGCCGTTCCCGTCCTCCCCGTTGCCAATCTTTTGCGCCTTTTCGCGGCGCCCGCGCAAGACGTGCGACGGTTTCTCGGGCCCCCTTGCGTGTCGCCAAATCGTCTCAGAAACGAATTGACTTCGGTCAAACCCGGCCCCCCGCGACCCGATAATTGGCGTTTTTGGTCCTCATCGACTTCGCCGAGGGGACTTGGGGGGAACGACAATGAAGGGTCGGGCGCAAAGCCACCTGCTGGAGCCGATCGAGACGGCTTCGCGCGACGAATTGACCGGGTTGCAGTTGCAGCGGCTCAAATGGACGCTGAACCGGGTCTACGAGAACGTCCCCCACTACCGCGCCCGGTTCGACGCCGCCCATGTGCATCCCGGCGAGTTGCAGTCGCCGGCGGATCTGGCGAAATTCCCGTTCACCACCAAGAAGGACCTGCGCGACAACTATCCCTTCGGGATGTTTGCTTCGCCGATGGATCAGGTGGCCCGCGTCCACGCCTCCTCGGGCACCACGGGCAAGCCGACCGTGGTCGGCTATTCCCAGCGCGACCTGGACATGTGGGGCGACGTTATGGCGCGCTCGATGCGCGCGGCCGGCTGCCGTGCGGGCATGAAGGTCCATGTCGCGTTCGGCTATGGGCTGTTCACCGGCGGCCTGGGCGCCCACGACGGGGCGACGAAACTCGGCTGTGCGGTCATCCCGGTGTCGGGCGGCATGACCGAGCGGCAGGTGCAGCTCATTGCCGACTTCAAGCCCGACGTCATCATGGTGACGCCCTCCTACGCGCTCGCCATCCTCGACGAGATGCGCCGCGTCGGCCACAACCCGCGCCGCTGCAGCCTCAAGATCGGCATGTTCGGCGCCGAGCCCTGGACCAACGCGATGCGCGCCGAGTTGGAGCAGGAACTCGACATCGACGCGCTCGATCTGTTCGGCCTCTCGGAAGTGATCGGCCCCGGCGTCGCCAGCGAATGCGTGGAGACCAAGGACGGCCCGACCATCTGGGAAGACCATTTCTATCCCGAGATCGTCGACCCTGCGACCGGCAAGCCGGTTCCCGACGGCCAGCCCGGCGAACTGGTGCTGACCTCGCTCACCAAAGAGGCGATGCCGATCATCCGCTACCGCACCCGCGACCTCACCCGGCTGCTGCCGGGCACGGCGCGCTCGATGCGGCGCATGGAGAAGGTGACGGGACGCTCCGACGACATGATGATCCTGCGCGGCGTCAACGTGTTCCCGAGCCAGATCGAGGAGCAGATCCTCAAGTGCAAGGGCCTCGCCCCGCATTATGTGATCGAACTCGGCCGCGACGGGCGGTTGGACACGATGACGGTCCAGGTCGAAGCCCGCCCCGACGCGATCGACGCCGCCGTGCGCGCGCAGATGGTCCGGGAGTTGACCCACCACGTCAAGGCAGTGATCGGCGTCAGCGTGCGTGTGAACGTCCTAGACCCCAACGCCATCGACCGCTCGGTGGGCAAGGCCCGGCGGGTGATGGATATGCGGCCGAAGGATTAGAGGGTTTGTAGCGGTCCTCGCAGCGCTTTCGTTATCCCGCGCTCACCTCGGCGCACGCGTGATGGGGAAGTCGCGCATTCGGTTGCTCAATGGGCGAAGACGGTCGCGTCGGGCGGTTTCCCTCCCATTTCATGGCGCCTCTCGGTGAAGCCTCCTCGCGAAATCCTCATTGTTTCATCTTTGCGAATGGCTCCACGCCTCGCGATCGGCTTCCGATGACTCGGCAAGCGACCGAAGCGACGCCAGCAGCGTCAACCGCGCGGTCGCCATGTGAGCGTTGCAGGTCTCTACCACGGCGGCGGCGTTGCGGCTTTGCAGGGCGTCGATGTAGGCGAGATGCTCCGAGATGGCGACGATGTTGCGCTCCCGTTCGCTGCGTTTGTTCCACTGGTAGTGATAATGAAAGATCATCGAGATGACGTCATAGAAGCCGACGATGAAGCGGTTGCGCGAGGCGTCGTTGACGCAGCGATGCAGGCGCTCGTCCAGCGCGGAAAAATCGCTGAACCGGGCGTCGGCCTCCTCGAGCAGCGCCAGATGCTCGCTCTCGAGGCGCGACAGTTCTTCCCAAGCGGGTTCGTCGTCGTCGAGGGTGATGAAGCGGAGCGCGGAGCGCAGTTCGAACATCGACCGCACTTCGCAGAGTTCTTCGGCAAAGTCCTCGGTGAAGCCCCGCAACACCCAACTGCCGCCGGGATGGCGATCGAGAAGTCCGGATTGGCGCAGGCGGTTGAAATAGTGGGTAATCGCCGACGCCGACACGCCGAACTGCCGCGAAAGCTCCAGCACTTTGATTGTCTGCCCGGGCCGGCAGTCGCTGCGCAGAAGCCAGTGCATGAAGCGCTTCTCGACGATGGCGCCGACGGGCTCGGTCTCGACTTCCGGAAAGAAGTCGGCGGCGGTGGGAGGGCGCAGAACGATCTTGCGCCGGCCGTCGTAGGCGATCAGCCCAGCGGTCGCGAAATTGGCGAACATCGCACGAACGGTCGTGCGGCTGACGGCGAGCGCCTGCGCCCACGCCGGCTCCGATCCGACGTCGTCGCCGATGGCGAAGCTCTGTAGCCGCAACAGGCCTTGGTTGTGAGCCTGTTTGAATAGGGTGTTCGGCTTCATCGACCGCTGCCTGCGCCTCCGCCCTGTCTTTTATGCGCAATAAACAATCTTAATAAACAACTTGACTTGGAGCAACAGGAGAGTTTTTTTATGCGCAATAAACAAGCAGGGGGAAGCTCGAATGCGTGCGTTGCTCTGCGTAGAACCTGGGCGACTTACGATTGTCGAGCGGCCTCGCCCCTCGCCGGGACCCGGCGAAGTGCTGTTGCGCGTGCGGCGAGCGGGCGTCTGCGGCACCGACTTGCACATTTTCGAGGGCACCCACCCCTACCTCGAATATCCCCGCGTCATCGGGCACGAATTGGCGGGCGATGTCGCCGAGATTGGCCCCGGCTGCGCATCGAAGATCGGCGAAGAGGTCGTCGTCATCCCCTATTTGTCTTGCGGATCGTGCGTCGCCTGCCGGCGCGGCAAGACCAATTGCTGTCAGCGCATCAAGGTGCTCGGCGTCCACACCGACGGCGGAATGGCGGACTATGTCTGCGTGCCGGAAAGCAACGTCGTCTCGTGCGAAGGCGTGACGCTCGACCAGGGGGCGATGGTCGAGTTTCTCGCTATCGGCGCCCATGCGATCCGCCGCGCCAATCCGAGCAAGGGCGACCGTGTTCTGGTCGTCGGGGCGGGTCCGATCGGCGCCGCTTGTATGATCTTCGCCAAACTCCGCGGCGCCCGGGCCGTCGCACTCGACATGAGGCAGGACCGACTGGATTTCTGCCGCGACGTTTTGAAGGTCGATCACACGGTCATCTCGGGCGACGACACTCTGGAGAGGCTTGCCAGCCTCACCGACGGCGACCTGTTTGATGTCGTCATCGACGCCACCGGCAAAGCGAGCTCGATGTCCGCGGGGTTCGACTACGTCGCCCATGGCGGCGCCTATGTGCTGGTGAGCGTAGTGCGCGAAACGATCTCGTTTTCCGACCCGAAGTTTCACGCGCGCGAAACTTCGTTGCTGGGGAGCCGCAACGCGACGCGCGAGGATTTTGTCGAAGTGTTGCGCGCGATGCGCGACGGCCTCATTCCGACCGACGCGCTCGCCACCCACCGCGCTCCGCTTGAGCAATCGCCCGAGCGCTTTGCCGAATGGATCCGGCCCGAAACGGGCGTGATCAAGGCGCTTATCGAGGTCTGAGCGCCATGCCCTTTCCCGTCCGCGGACATCTTCGCCAACCGCGCCTCAGAACGGCGCTTGCCCCAAAGGCCGGCGCCCTTTTGCCCCCCGTTGGATGCGTCGAACATCCGACATAACGCGTTCCTGCCCATCCGAGATCGCGCAAATATGGGAGCCGCGTCGGCTCTCTTTTCAGGAGGAAAGACATGAAGAAATACGTCATCGCCGCCGCATTGGCGTCGGTTGCCGCCCTTGGGGCGACGAGCTACGGCCGCGCCGCCGACCAACCGGTCATTCCCGTGATCGTCAAGGACACCACGTCGGCCTACTGGCAGATCGTGTTCGCTGGCGCGCGGGCGGCCGGCAAGGACCTCGGCGTCAAAGTGCCCGAGCTCGGCGCTCAGTCCGAGTCTGACATCAACGGCGAGATTACGATCCTCGAGAACGCCGTCTCCGAAAAACCCGCCGCGGTCGTCATCGCGCCGACCCAGTTCAAGGCGCTCGGCCAGCCGGTCGACGAAGCCGCCAAGAAAGTGCCGATCATCGGCGTCGACTCGGCCGCCGATTCGAAGGCTTTCACCTCGTTCTTGACCACCGACAACGTCCAGGGCGGCCGCATCGCCGCCGACGGCTTGGCCGCAGCGATCGCCGCCAAATACGGCAAGGCCGAGGGCGAAGTTGCGCTGATCACGCATCTCCCCGGCGTCGGCTCGCTCGAAGCGCGCAACAAGGGCTACAAGGAAGAGCTCGCGGCCAAATATGCTGGCCTCAAGCTGGTGGCTGACAAGGTCTCGGACGGCAACGCCACGACCGGCCTCAACATCATGACCGACCTCATCACGGCCAACCCGAACCTGCGCGGCGTGTTCGCCGACAACCTCATCCAGTGCCAGGGCGCGAGCCAGGCGATCGCCGAAAACAAGAAGGGCGACACGATCAAACTCGTCTGCTTCGACGCCGACGACAAGCTCATCGGCTATCTCAAGGACGGCACGATCGCCGCGCTGTTGCTGCAAGATCCCTATCGCATGGGCTACGACGGCGTGAAGACCGCGCTCGCCGCCTCCAAGGGCGAAAAGGTTCCGGCCTTCGTCGACACCGGCGCGAACCTCGTCACCAAGGCGAACATGGACGGCGAGAAGGAGCACGCGCTGCTCTTCCCGAAGGTCAAGTAACATCGACTGAACTCGACGCGTCCCCCCTCCCGGCCCCGGGAAGGGGGACTTTCCCCGCGAGCGCCTGCCGTCGCTGCGTCTGTTCTCGTCAGCCAAGTCCGGCAAACAGCTGTTTGCCGGACTTGCGCGAGATCGGAAGCCGCGCCAAGATCGCTACGCTGAATCTTTGCAAATGTGAGCGGTTCATGTCCCTTTCGACCGCCTCTGCCCCTTCCGCGCCCGCGACCGAAACCAGGGCGCCGATCATGGTTCTCGAAAAACTCGACAAGCGTTTCGGCGCCACCCATGCGCTCAAGGCGGTCGACCTGAGCTTTGAAGAGGGCGAGATTCACGCCATCGTCGGCGAGAACGGCGCCGGCAAGTCGACGCTGATCAAGCTGCTCACCGCCGTCTTCCGCCGCACCTCGGGAGAAGTGTATTGGCGGGGCAAGTCGGTCCCGCTCGCCAGTCCCCACGAGTCGATCGGCCTCGGCATCAACGCCGTGCATCAGGAAGTCGTGCTCTGCCCGCACTTGACGGTCGCCGCCAATATATTCCTGGGCGACGAGGAGATGCGCGGCGGCCTGCTCAATCACGGCCGAATGGTGCGCGACGCGCAAAAGCTGCTCGACGATCTCGGTTTCGTCCTGCCGGCCGAGGTCCTGCTCTCCTCGCTGACCATCGGCCAGCAGCAGCTCATCGCGACCGCGCGCGCCGAACGGCGCGGCGCAAAATTCCTCATCTTCGACGAGCCCACCGCCTACCTGACTCGTCAGGAAGCCGCGGCGCTGTTCAAGCTGATTCGGCGCCTCAAGGCCGAGGGCGTGACCATCGTCTATATCAGTCACCGCCTCGAAGAAGTGTTCGAGCTGTGCGACCGCGTTTCGGTGCTGCGCGACGGCGCGCTGGTGGCGACGCGAAAGGTGAGCGAGACCAACGAGGCCGAACTCATCGCGTTGATGATCAATCGAACAATCGACCAGATCTACCACAAGGACGTCGTCAAGATCGGCGAAACCATCCTCGAGACCGACAAGTTGAGCGGCCCCGGCTTCCGCGACGTTTCGATCCGGGTGCGGGAGGGCGAAATCGTCGGGCTCTACGGCCTGATCGGCGCCGGGCGCAGCGAGTTCGTGCAAAGCGTGTTTGGCCGCCATCGCGCTACGAGCGGGCGCATTATCTGGCAAGGCAAGGACGTCTCGATTCGCAGCGAACGCCAGGCGATGAATCTGGGCATCGCGCTGTCGCCGGAAAGCCGCAGGGACCAGGGCCTGTGCCTGCAACTCGGCGTCGGCCTCAACATCAACCTGCCGATTTACAAGCGGCTGAGTCTGGGTCCGCTGATCCATCACGGACGCGAAGGCGCGGCGGCGGACAAGCAAATTCACGACGTGCAGATCAAGACCTCATCGCGGGCGGCGCTGGCGAGCAGCCTCTCCGGCGGCAATCAGCAGAAGGTCGTGATCGGCAAATGGCTCAATCATGGCGCAAAGCTGTTCATCTTCGACGAGCCGACGGTTGGCGTCGACGTCGGCACCAAGGCGGAAATCTATCGGCTGCTCGGCTCGCTGCTCGCGGCCGGCGCCGGCGTCATCATGGTTTCGTCGTATCTGCCGGAGGTCTACGAACTCGCCGACACGCTGCACGTGTTTCGCGCGGGCCGGCTGGTCGCGACCCACGGGCACAAGGACGCCTCACAGGAAACCATACTGACCGAGGCGATCGGCGTATAGGGCAGGGGAAACTGACTCCAATGACAGATCAATCCGCTTCTCGGTCGCGTCGGCGCGGTAGGCTCGACGTGCTTCTCGGTCTCACCTTGCTCGGCCTGTTGTTCGTCATGTGGCTGGCGCTTTCCGTCGAGACCAGGACCTTTTGGACTGCCAACAACATGTCCAATCTGTTGCGCCAGGGCTCGATGATCGCGATCCTGGCGATCGGCGAGACCTTCGCCATCATCACCGGCGGCATCGACCTTTCGGTCGGCGCGATCGCCGGTTTCGTCTCGATGGTGGTCGCCCTGCTGCTGACCAACGATCTCGGCTTCGCGTCCACGATCTTCGGCGCAGTGGTGATTTCGCTCGGCGTCGGCGTTTTCATCGGCCTGTTCCACGCCTTCGGCGTCGTGCAGATGGGACTGCCCCCGTTCATCATGACGCTGGCGACGATGTATTCGCTGCGCGGCATCGGCCTGCTGATCACCAACGGCGCAACGATCTCGATCACCAACAACAGCTTCACCGGCTTTTCGCGCGCCAGCTTCCTCGGCTTTCCCTGGACGGACGGGACGTGGTTCGAGATACCGATGCTGTTCTGGATGGTGATCGTGGTCGCCATTCCCGCCTACGTTCTGCTCAACCACAGCCGGTGGGGCCGCTATCTCTTCGCTATCGGTTCGAACAAGGAGGCGGCGCGCCTCTCCGGCGTCAACGTCGGCGCGATAACCTATATGGCTTACGTCGTTTCGGCGTTTTGCGCGGCGATCGTCGGCATCCTGCTCGCCATGCGCATCGGAATCGGCAACCCGACTCAAGCCGACGGCTGGGAGCTGCAAGCGATCGCTTCGTCGGTCATCGGCGGCACCAGCCTGTTCGGCGCCCTCGGCACGGTGCATGGGCCGCTGATCGGCTCGTTCATTCTGACGACGATCAACAACGGCGCCAACTTGCTCAACCTCAATCCGTTCTGGCAACGCATCATCACCGGGCTGCTGATCATCGTCGTCGTCTATTTCGACACGTTGCGCACGCGAAAGCGCTGAGGGCGGGGGGCTGGATGGGACCGGGCCCGCCATCGCCGCGCGCGTCGCACGGAGCCGCCCGCCAGCTGTCGCCCGCAAACCGGCTCAGCTCTCGCGCTTGGCCTCCACCACCGGCGCCTCGTCGCCCTCGGCCAGACCGTCGGCAGGCGAGGCGATGACGCGGTCGTCGGCGGCGAGGCCGGAGCCGATCTCGACTTCGCCGCCGAGATCGCGGGCGATGGCCACCGTCTTCAGGGCGACGATGTTGCTCGCACCGCCTCCGCAACGCCAAAGCGAGATATGTGGCGCCGTAAGCCCGTGAGCCTCACGGGGACGCGGCGGAGCAGGCGGCCAATCTCGAAGATCAAAAAGCTTGACAGAAACGTATATCTCCGAATACTAGAACATATCATGAACATTCGCCGCCATTGACCCCACGGGAGACCTTGCTTTTCCGACGCTCCCATAAGATCGGTCCTTCCCGCGAACTTTATCGCTCGCCTCACCGCCG
>Ga0302319_10018440_pt1 | contig 12734 bp, 10 predicted proteins | sample Bog_T0_2_FD_203319 | JGI IMG/M metagenome (GOLD analysis project Ga0302319, IMG submission 203319) | Peat permafrost microbial communities from Stordalen Mire near Abisko, Sweden - Bog_T0_2 | ecosystem: Environmental > Terrestrial > Soil > Wetlands > Peat | place: Sweden: Abisko, Stordalen Mire...
AGTATTTATCGTAGCACGGGAAAAACGTAACACCTGACCGTTTGCGCGCGGGTCCCAAATAGAGTAGAGTTTAGACTACACCGGGTAATTTTGGGAACTCCGAGGAGGGATTTGCATGAAGAGACTGATCGGTATGTTGGCATTGTGCGCGGCTTCGGCTATGGCCGCGGACGTGACTGGTTACATCATTGACAAGAACTGCTCTACCAAGAAGGCGATGATGGGCGACGAGGCCTGCGCCAAGAGCTGCATCGCCAAGGGCGCTCCGGCGGTTCTGGCGACGGACGATGGAAAGATTTACAAAGTATCCAACCAGGATAAGGTAGTTCCGATGGCTGGCAAGAAAGTGACCGTCACCGGCAAGCTGGATGGCGACACCATTACGGTTGACACCATCGCTCCGTCGAAGACTTAAGCTCACGGTTCGAATTCTGTTGAACGCCCAGGCAGCCGGTCTTGGCCGGCTGCCTTGTGGTATTTTGTCTATTCCGTACCCACCATTTGGCGCATCTCGCGCACCAGATCGCGGAGCTTGGTGGCGTCTCCATCCAGTTCCGCTCCCGCCGAAGCGCTTTCCTCCGCGCCGGCGGCCGTCTTCTGAGTCACCTGCTCCATTTGCGATACCGCGCGTGAAATCTGTTCCATGCCGCGGGCTTGCTCCTGGCTGCCGAGGTTGACTTCGTCCACCAGCGATTTGACGCGAATGGCGCTCTGCGTCATGGAGCGAACCGCGCCGGCCATCTGATCCAAACGGGCGGTGCCATCGCCGGAGGTGGCAATCGATTCCTCGATCAGCGCGGCCGTATCGCGCGCCGCCTGCGCGCAACGTTGCGCCAGATTGCGAACCTCATCCGCCACTACGGCAAATCCCAAACCCGCCTCGCCCGCGCGGGCGGCTTCCACCGCCGCGTTGAGGGCCAGAATGTTGGTCTGAAAGGCGATCTCGTCGATCACCTTGATGATGCGCGCGATCTTGTGGCTGGAGGCGTCGATCTCTTTCATCTTCTCTACCATGCGGTCGAGCGTCCGATTGGATTCGGTGGAGTCTTCCTCGGTCTTGTGCATCAGGCCGGCCACTTCAGCCGCGTGGTCGGCATTTTTCCGCGTGATGGAGACAATCTCCGCGGTGGACGCCGAAGTCTCTTGCAGAGAAGCGGCCTGTTGAGACGCCCCCTGCGCCAACGACTGGCCGGCCGCGGAAACCTGGCGCGCCGCTCCCGCAACGTGGGCAGCGCTGTCCGCCATGCGGGCGGAGAGAGCTTGCAAGGAGGCGTTGGCATGGCGCACAATCCAGAACACTACCACTCCCACGGCCAGGGCCAGGACAGTCAACCCGATGCTGATGGCGGTGCTGCGGGCCGATTTTGCAGCCGAGGCGCCGGCCGCCGCCGCCAGTTCGCGGTTCTCCTGGTCTACCAGGGTGGATGCCTCTTTGCCGATTTCCTCCAGCCGTGGCTCGACCTTCTGGCTGAACGTGGCCAGCGCTGCATCCATCCGCTGGTTGACCAGAGACCGCTGCAGTTCTTCGTGGTCCTGAAGGACCAGGGCCGCCTGTTGATCGAGCGCCTGCACCAGGGAAGCCGTTTCGGCGTTTTCCGCCATCCCGCGCAGATCGCTCAACGCCGCCCGCAGAACCGCGGCGCGCGCCCGGAAACGCTGCTGGTACGCTTCCGCGTGCGCCTGGTCCGAGAGCATGGTGGAAAGAACATCGCCTCTCTCGCAACTGGCCATTTCCGAACTGGAGGCATTCACCTCGCCGGCCAGATACTGCTTGCGTGCGATCACGTCCGCCGCGTGCTTCAGATCCTGATTCAAATCGTGAGTGACCACCAGCGCACCGCCGCTGTGCAAGAGCACCAGGGCGAGCATCGCTCCAAAACCGCTCAACAGCTTCCTGCCCAAACTCATTTTCGCCCTCTCTAACAATAAAGACTAAAGTTTGAAATCCAGACTGACGGGAGCCACTACTTCGATGGGCTTGCCATCCTCGGTGAACGGCTTGAACTTCCAGTTCTTGGCTGTACTCGCCGCCGGCCCGGTCAGCACCGGGTTGCCACTGACGATTTCCACTTTCTTCACCGAACCGTTTTCGGCCACTAACAGAGTCAATTCCACCGTGCCCTGAATTCGCAACTGTCGGGCAACAGTCGGATATTCGGGCTGTACCTTGTTGGTGAGGGCGCTCAAGGCTTCGGACTTGGTGATCTTCTTGGGTGCGTCCTGGGCGAATGCGATAACCCCGGTTTGCGCGGTTAGCAACACCAGGGCCGTGACAAACCATGAGAGCTTCCTGGGAGTATCCCGGTAAATGTCCATGAAGCTTATATCGGCCCGATCGGCGAAAAGTTTAAGATGGCTGCCACGTATAATTGAAAGGTAAGGCCCATCTCTATGAGAAAGCGCCTGTTTTACTGGTTTGCCGCGGTTCTGCTGGCCCTCTGCGTGGTGTGGGTGGTCTGGCAGGGCTCCTTCCGCCTGAGGGATTTCGGCCCGGCCAACCCCGGGCAGACGCTGATCTTCTGGGCTATTTCCGTCCTGATTTTCGTTCTCATGCTCACTCTGGGATGGATCCTGTTCCGCACGGGCGCCAAGCTATACATCGAGCGGCAGAGCAACCGCGAGGGGTCGCGCATTCGCACCAAGCTGGTTCTGGGCGCCTTGACCCTGACTAGCGTTCCGGTCTTTTGCCTGGTGCTGTGGACGTATTTCATCATGAGCTACAACCTGCGAGCCTGGTTCACCCAGCCTATTCAGGAGCAGATGCGGGTTTTTGACGATTTGACGCAGATGCTGCGCGGCGAAATGCAGGACGAGACGGCTGCGCAGGCCGGGTTTCTGGGCGCCCAGCCGCAGACCTGGCAACTGTTGCGCGAGGGCATCCGAAGCCCTGGTTTTCTGGAGGAATTCTGCAAGCGTCTGGACCTGGAATCGGCTGCCGTCTATCCGGCCGCGGGAGGCCCGCCGCTGGACACCTGGGGCCGATACGACGCCCCGATGGACTCGCAGAGCGAGGTCAGCGCGGACTACTTTGTCCGCGACGGGGATAAGGTGCTGGGTTACGTCTTGCTCCGCGCACAGATGCCGATGCATGTCCAGGACAAGACGGCATACCTCCAGCAGCAAGTCGACGCTTCAGCCGCGCTGGCTACCAAACGCAAGCAGGTAGAGCGCAATTACATCCTCCTCATGGTCCTGGTCACCCTCTTTGTGCTCTACGTGGCTACCTGGATCGCGCTCTTCCTGGCCAAGCAGATCAGCGTCCCCATCGCCGCCGTTCTGGAAGGCGCCGGCCAGGTGCGCGCCGGCAACCTTAAACACCGCGTGCAGGTGAAGGCCGTGGACGAGCTGGGCTCGCTGGTGCGCAGCTTCAACCAGATGACCGAGGAACTCGAGTCCAGCACCGCCGAACTGGACCAGCGCCGCCGCTTCACCGAGGCGATTCTGGAAAGCATTCCCACGGGCGTGCTCTCCATCGGCGCCGACGGCTCCATCCAGCGCTTCAACCAGGCGGTGCTGAAGATTTTCCCGCCCGGGCAGGTGGCCGGCGCCAACCGCCTGGAGGATTTGTTCTCGCGCGAGGACACCGCCGAGATCAAGTACCTCATGAAGCGGGCGCGGCGCACCGGGGTGGCGGCGCGGCAGATGGATCTCAGCACCGGACACCGCAAACTGAACTTGTCCGTGACCGTGGCCGCGCTGGAAGAGAAACTGACTTCGGGTTTCGTGATGGTTCTGGAAGACACCAGCGAACTGCTGCGCGCGCAAAAAGCGGCTGCCTGGCACGAGGTAGCCCGCCGCGTGGCGCACGAAATCAAGAACCCGCTCACCCCCATCGCGCTCTCGGCCGAACGCATCGAGCGGCAGGTGAGCCGGCTGGAACTGCCGCCGGCGGCGGCGCGCATTATCCACGAGTGCGCCGAGACTATTGCCAAGTCGGTGGATTCGGTGAAAACGCTGGTGGACGAGTTCTCGCAGTTCGCGCGTTTTCCCGCCGCCCAGCCGGTGCGCAGCGACCTCAACGACGTCGTGGGCGAGGCATTGGGCATCTTCAAAGGCCGCCTCGAAGGGATCTCCATCCAGACCAGTTTCGCGCCCGGTCTGCCGGCCGTGAACCTGGACCGCGAACAGTTCCAGCGGGCCGTGGTGAATCTGGTGGATAACGCCGCGGAAGCCATGCAGGAGTCGCTGGTGAAGAAGTTGTATGTCGCCACCCAGCCGGGAGCCGCGGAGACCGTGGAACTGGTGGTGGCCGATTCGGGCTGCGGGGTCAGTCCGGAAGATAAGGAGAAGCTTTTTCTGCCGTACTTTTCAACGAAGAATCGCGGGACCGGCCTGGGCCTGGCGATCGTGAGCCACATTGTGGCCGAGCATAATGGCCATATCCGCGTGGAGGACAATCAGCCCACGGGGGCGCGCTTCACGGTGGAAATCCCCATGCTGCAGGATCCGGATGCGGAGGGCGCGGCCATCGCTACGCCGCGGCCGGCGGTGTCGCAAATATGAAACAGCATCGCGTGCTGGTGGTAGACGACGAGCCGGGAATCCGGCGTTCCCTGGCTGGGATTCTGGAGGACGAAGGCTATACCGTGGACACCGCGGAGAGCGGCGAAGCCTGCCTGGCGGCTCTGCCGGGCGCCGGTTACGGCCTGGTATTGCTGGACATCTGGCTGCCCGGCGTGGACGGCATGGACGTGCTGGCGCGCATTCAGGAGATTCCTTTTGCCGAGCGTCCCGTGGTGGTCATGATCTCCGGCCACGGCTCCATTGAAGCGGCCGTGAAGGCCACCAAGCTGGGGGCTTTCGATTTTCTGGAGAAGCCGCTCTCCCTGCAAAAAGTCACCGTGGTAGTGAAGAACGGCCTGGAGCACCGTAGCCTGGCGCTGGAAAACAGCCGTCTGAAAGGCGACGATGGCAGCCGGTGGCGCATCATCGGCGATAGCGTGCCCATGAAGGCGCTACGGCAGCAGCTCACCCTCATGGCGGGGAGCAACGGCCGCGTGCTGATCTACGGAGAAAGCGGCACCGGCAAAGAACTGGTGGCGCACGCGCTGCACTCGCTGAGCCCGCGGGCGGCGGAGCCGTTCGTGGAAGTGAACTGCGCGGCCATCCCCGAGGATCTGATCGAGAGCGAACTGTTCGGCCACAACAAGGGCAGCTTCGCGGGGGCGCAGGAAAGCAAGGTCGGAAAGTTCCAGAAGGCCGATGGCGGCACGCTCTTTCTCGACGAAGTTGGCGACATGAGCTTGCGCACCCAGTCCAAAGTTTTGCGGGTGCTCGAAGAGCAACGCTTCGAGCCGGTGGGCGCGGCGGAGTCGATGCAGGTGGATGTGCGCGTGGTGGCGGCTACCAACAAGAATCTGGACGACGAAATCGCGCGCGGCAATTTCCGCGAAGACCTGTTCTACCGCCTGAACGTAATTCCGTTCTTCGTGCCGCCGCTCCGCGACCGGCGGGAGGATGTGCCGCAACTGGCGGAACATTTTCTGCGCGAATTCACTACGGCATATGGCCGCAAGCCCAAGGAATTGACGCCCGAAGCCGTCAAGGCGCTGGCGGAGTATCACTGGCCGGGGAATGTGCGGGAGCTGAAGAACCTGATCGAGCGCATCGTGATTCTGAATCCGCAGGTGCGTGTGGACGCCCGGCATATTCCGCTGAATGCCGCCCGCCGGCCCGCGGACCGCCCGCTGGAGCGCTTCGGCAGTCTGCAGGAAGTGCGCGAAGCGGCGGAGCGCGAGTACATTCTGAAGAAGCTCGAAGAGACACATGGCAATGTGACGCGCACCGCGGAGTTGTTGGGGTTGGAGCGCAGCAACCTGTATCGCAAGATGAAGACTCTGGGGATTGGTCAGGCGGAGTAAGGCAATTGGTTCACCGCAGAGACGCAGAGGCGCAGAGAAGAAATGCAAGGTCAAAACCGGAGAGCGCTGAGGAGGCAGAGAGCGCGGAGGCCGGAAGGTTGGGTGTCAGGTTGGCTTGCCTTCCTTGAGAATCGATGGCTGATCTCGTTTGGGGGAGCGGCGCCCTGGATGAGAGCAAGCAGAAAGATAGGCCACCAAAGCTCTGGTTCCGGGCCAGGGAGGGCCACCTGTCCTGCATTCCAGCGGCCTACATCGCAACACCCGGAAAGCGCTCGCTCGCCGAGATTTGCATCGAGGAGTACGCAGCAGGCAAGGACCGTCCATATACATCCCCGAGCGAATTTGCGCAGGCTCGCGTCCATTCTGCTGCCAGCTTAACACCGTTTTTTTCCGCGATCTCTGCATCGTCCGTGCCCCAACCCGAAGGAACGCACGACAGTCCCTGCATACACGACTGCGCGTTTCCTTGCCTTTCTCTTCCTCGGCGTCTCGGCGGTGAATAATCCTCTACAATTAAACTTAGTCCACTCCACAAGGAACCCCCGTGACAGGTCACGAAATCAGACAGCTCTTCCTCGACTTTTTCGCCGCCCGCGGCCATCGCGTGGTGCGCAGCTCTTCGCTGGTGCCCGCCAACGACCCTACGCTGCTCTTTACCAACGCGGGAATGAATCAGTTTAAAGACACCTTCCTGGGCCTGGAAAAGCGCGACTATTCGCGCGCCGCCAGTTCCCAGAAATGCGTGCGCGCCGGCGGGAAACACAACGACCTGGAGAACGTCGGCTACACCCGCCGCCACCATACTTTCTTCGAAATGCTGGGCAACTTTTCCTTCGGCGACTACTTCAAGGCCGACGCTATCGCCTTCGCCTGGGACCTCATCACCAAGGAATACGGGCTGCCCAAGGACAAGCTCTACGTCACCGTTTTCCGCGAGGACGACGAAGCCGAAGAGCTGTGGCAGAAGGTGGCCGGCGTGCCCAAAAGCCGCATCTTCCGCCTCGACGAGAAGGACAATTTCTGGCAGATGGGCGAAACCGGCCCGTGCGGTCCGTGTTCCGAAATCCACTACGACCTGGGCGTGGAGGCCGCCGAGCCGGGCCGCGAGAACGAGCAGTTTCCCAACGACGCAGGCGGCCGTTTCGTCGAAATCTGGAACCTGGTATTCATGCAGTACGACCGCGACGCCGCCGGTACGCTGACGCCGCTCCCCCGGCCCTCCATCGATACCGGCATGGGCCTGGAGCGTATCGCCGCCGTCATGCAGGGCAAGCTTTCCAATTACGAGACCGACCTGATCCATCCGATCATCTTGCAGGCCGCCGATCTGTGCGGCCTCACACCCGGCGCCGATCCGCGCGCCGATACCGCCCTGCGCATCGCCGCCGATCATGGACGCGCCGCGGCTTTCCTGATTCACGATGGCGTACTGCCTTCCAATGAGGGCCGCGGCTACGTGCTGCGCAAGATCATGCGCCGCGCCATGCGCAATATCCGCATGGTGGGATTCGAAGATCCGTTCCTTTACAAGCTCACCGGCTTTGTGGCGGAACTGATGCAAGGCCCATATCCCGAGATGATGGAGAGCGTCCAGCGCGTGGCCCGCGTGGTGAAAGACGAAGAGCATCGTTACGCTACCACCTTCCTCACCGCCGAGAAGGAGTTCAACCAGGCCATCCTGCAGGTCACCGACCACGCCATCCCCGGCGCCGTGGCCTTCAAGCTCTACGACACCTTCGGTCTGGCGCTCGACGAGCAGGAAGACATGGCCCGCGAGCGCGGTCTCACCATCGACCGCGAGGCCTTCGACCGTGAAATGGAACTGCAGCGCGAGCGTGCCCGCGCCAGTTGGAAGGGCGCGGAAAAAGGCGCCGTGGTTCCGGCCTACCAGAAGCTCATCGAGCAGGGGCGCACCAGGTTCCTGGGGTACACCGACCTGGAAGCCACCTCGCGCGTGATCGGTCTGTTGAGCAAGAAACTGCCGGTGGAAGAGATTCCCGAAGGCGCTCATGGCGAACTGGTATTCGACCAGACGCCGTTTTATGCCGAGACGGGCGGCCAGGTGGGCGACCGCGGCGCGCTTTATTCCGCCGAGGGCGTGAAGGTGGCCGACGTGGAAACCGTTTTCCCCGGCGTGCCCGGGTTGAACGTGCATCTCATTCTGGCGCACGCGCCGATTCGCGTGGGCGACGTGTTGCGCGCCGAGGTGGCCGCACCCTTGCGCGATGCCACCCGCCGCAACCATACCGCTACGCATTTGCTGCACGCCGCCCTGCGGCAGGTGCTGGGTACGCACGTCAAGCAGGCGGGCAGCGTGGTAGAACCGGGCCGTCTGCGCTTCGATTTCACGCACTACGCCGCCCTGGATCGCGCCGAACTGGACGAGGTGGAGCGGCTCATGAACGAGCAGATCCTGCGCAACGAAGGCGTGGAAACCAACATTCTGCCCATCGATCAGGCCATCGCGACGGGAGCCATGGCGCTGTTCGGAGAGAAATACGGCGCGGAAGTCCGCGTCGTCACCGTGCCCGGTTTCAGCCGCGAATTGTGCGGTGGCACGCATGTGCGACGCACCGGCGATATCGGGGTCTGCAAGATCGTCTATGAAGGCAGCATCTCGGCCGGCGTACGGCGCATCGAGGCCGTCACCGGAACAGGCGCTTTGCACCAGTACCAGGAAACCAGCAGCGCGCTGCGGCGCATCGCCGAAATCGTGCGGGCTTCCGAGCCGGAGCTGATCGACCATGTGGAGAAGCTGCTGGCCAACGAGCGAGTGCTGACCAAACAAGTGGACCAGTTGAAGGAGAAGCTGGCGCAATCGGCCATCGGCGCGCTGGAGACGCAGGCCCAGACGGTGAACGGTTCCCGCATATTAGCGGCGCGTTTGGACGGCATGGACCGGCAGCAGATGCGCTCTCTGGCCGATTCGTTGCGTAACAAGTGGAAGAGCGCCGTGGTAGTGCTGGCTTCCACCGGCGAGGGCGCGGTAGCCATTGTAGCGGCGGTCACCAAAGACCTGACGGGCAAGGTGCAAGCCGGAAAACTGGTGAGCGCCGTAGCGCAGGCAACCGGCGGCAAAGGCGGTGGGCGCCCCGACATGGCTGAGGGCGGCGGCAAGGACGCGGCGGCGCTGGATGCCGCCCTGGAGGCCGTCTACCGCGATATCGGGACCAAGTTGTGAACGAATCCTTCGACGTGCTGGTGGTCGGCGCCGGCCCCACCGGCCTGGCGTGCGGCATTGAGCTCGAAAAACGCGGCGTGAAGACCGTGTTGGTGGAAAAAGGCTGCGTGGTCAACTCCATTTACCACTACCCCACCAACATGACGTTTTTTACGACGCCGGAGCTGCTGGAAATCGGCGATATCCCGATGACCAGTCTCAACGACAAGCCGAACCGCATCGAGGCCCTGAAATATTACCGTAGGGTGGCCGGCCACTTCGGGCTGAACATCCGGCAATACGAGCGCGTCGACCGGATTACGGGTTCAGACCTGGCCTTCCAGATACATACCACCGACCGGCTGGGAGAGAGGCACGTTCTGGATGCGCGCAAGGTGGTGCTTGCCACCGGTTACTATGACGTGCCCAACAAACTCAACGTTCCGGGTGAAGAATTAGACAAAGTACTGCATTATTATAAGGACCCGCATCCTTACTACAACCACGACGTGGCTGTAATCGGCGCCAAGAATTCCGCCGCCATCGCCGCCCTGGAACTCTGGTGGACCGGCGCCCGTGTGACGCTGATTCACCGCGGTGTGGGCATTTCCGACAAGGTGAAGTACTGGATCAGGCCGAACATCGAAAACCGAATCAAGAACGGCGAAATTCCGGCCTATTTTCATTCGCGGGTAGTAGAGATCCGATCGGATTCGATTCGGGTGGAGACGCCTCAGGGTGAGATTTCCCTGAAGAACGATTTCGTTTTCGCCCTGGTGGGCTATCGGCCGGATCTCGCGTTTCTCAACGCAACCGGGATTACGCTCGAGCCGGAAACACAGCGGCCGCGCACTAATCCCGAGACACTGGAAAGCGAATGTCCCGGTGTCTACCTGGCCGGCGTAATCGTTGCTGGGATGCACACCAATGAGATCTTTATTGAAAACGGGCGCTATCACGGCCGACTGATCGCCGAATCCATTGCTTCGAAACGGCTGCGCTAAGTCGACTTAACTCGAATTACAGCGAAATCGCCGCCTGCCAAGAGTGTTATAGCCCACACCAACCTAATGGGACGTGTCTTTTCGGACTGAAACTTAAGTACCGACTGGCGTATCTAAAGAATCAGACGGAGGACGAACGAAATGTTTCAGTCCCTTTTGAACTCGCTGTTTGGCTGTTCTCACCAACGGACCACTTTTCCGTTAACACCCGCGCGCAGGATGGCGGGCAACTCACTGTCCGCCACACTCAGAAATGGAACCTACGTGGTCTGTCTGGATTGCGGCAAGGAATTCGCATACGACTGGAAAGCCATGCGGGTGGGCCAGCCGGTCATGAATCCAGTTGCAACTTCCACCGAACAGCCCTCTTTCCACTAGGGCCGGGTAAGGGCTTCACAAATCGCCCAGGTATATACTGAATCAGACTTACTTACCCGTTAGGTCGCGATTCAGGATACGGCAAATGACCGGAAAACAGGGAAAGTGGTTGCTGGGCGCCTGTCTCGCGGCGGCGCTGAGTGCAAACCATGGTCAGGGCCCGCTCGATCCCCTTCCGGATTGGGTGAAGCAGTTCGCGCGGGTGAAACTCCATTTGCGGCAGAACTTCGAGCGCATGCCGAACTACATGTGCCGGGAGAACGTGGAGCGGTTCGAAAGAGCATCTGCGCACGCGCGACTCGTCGAGTCCGATAGCTTGCAATTCGAAGTGGCACAAGTGGACCACAAAGAATTGCTGGCGCGTCCCGGCATTGGCGGGTTTGAGGATCGAGAACTGTCGGCTTACATGTCGAGCGGGCTATTGGGGAACGGCCAGTTTTCGACCCTGCCGATGAATCTCTTTGTAAACGGCAGCCCGCGGATTACGCCGCACCAGGAAAGGGCCGATCAACCGGCTGCCGGCATCGCTTACGACTTCGAGATCCCGGCCTTTCTCAATGGACTTACGATTTCGGCCCGCGGGGCGAAAGCCAGCGTGGGTGTCCGGGGGACGTTCTGGGTGGACGCCGAAAGCCTGGATCTAATCCGCATCGAAGAGCACGCGGTGGATATTCCGGCCACGGTGGGAATGAGTGCGGTTACCACCACCGTGCAGTATGGTCGCATGCAGATAGGCGTTTCCAGCGTGGTGCTGCCGCAGTCGGCGGAGCAGATGGTGACGGATCTCGACGGCACCGAGCGGATCAACAAGGTGCAATTCTCGACTTGCCGGGAGTATGGAAGCGAATCGACGGTGACATTCGGAGAGCGGACGGAGCCGGTGAAGAAGAAGTAGCAGGACTGAAACCTACGGCGTAATGTCTCCCAACACCACCGCGCGCCTCGCCCCAGTCGCCGACGGCAGATTTGCCGGCTTCCGCCGCCACGTCTCATGCGCCAGCACAGCGAAGGCCACCGCCTCTTTGGCATCGGCGTCGATGCCGTGATCGGTGGATGTCGAAATCGCCATATCCGGCAGGAATCCCGCCAGGTGCGCCATGATTTGCGGGTTATGAACTCCGCCGCCGGACACGATCAGGTCGGTGGAACCGGCGGCGAAGCGGCCCACGCCGAGTGCAATAGTGGCTGCGGTCAGCACGGTAGCCGTGGTCACCAGGTCGCGCATCGGCACACCAGGCTTCTTTAGCCGCGCGACGAATGCCGCGCCGTATTGCTCGCGGCCGGCGCTTTTGGGCGGTTTGCGGCGATAGTAAGGGTCGGCCAACAGCTCGTCGAGCAGGGCCAGGTTCACGTTGCCGGACTCGGCGATCTTCCCGCCGCGGTCGTACGGCGCTCCCATTTCGCGCGCCAAAGCATCGATCACCATGTTGCCCGGGCCGGTATCGAACGCCACCACCCGGTCGGCGGTCGCCCCCGCTGGAATCACCGTGATATTGGCGATGCCGCCGATGTTCAGCGCGATGCGCGTCCGCGTCCGATGGCGGAAGAGCAAATAGTCCACGTAAGGCACCAACGGCGCGCCCTGCCCCCCGGCGGCGATATCGCGGGCGCGAAAGTTGGAAACCACGGGCACCCCGGTGCGTTCGGCGATCACCGCCGCTTCGCCGATCTGCAGGCTGTTCGAGCCGCCCTGGTGATAGATCGTCTGCCCGTGGCAACCCACCAGTTCCACCGGTCCGAACCGCCGCACAGCCCGCAGCACTGCCCGGGCGTAGAGTTCACCCAACTGAAACCCCAGACGCGAAATTGAACTGGTTTGAGTCGTCGCGTCGGACACCGCCAGTATCGCCGCGCGCACCTTCGCCGGGTATGGCGTCGATTGGAACCCCACCACGCGGATCTTCTGGCCCTTGATCTCCACGACGGCCACGTCGATTCCGTCGAGCGACGTTCCGCTCATCACCCCGGCCACTCTCACTGCCGCTTCAACTCCTTCTGCAATTCGCTGAGCAACTGCAGCGCCTCGATGGGCCGTAGTTCGTCCAGGTTGATACCGCGGATCCGTTCGGCAATGCCATACCCCACCGGCTCGAAGAGCTGGATCTGCACCGGCCCGGTCTCCTCGGATTTGGCCAGTTCCTCGGTGACCACGTGCTCCTTCCGCTCGTGCAGCTTCAAGACCTCGCGCGCCCGCTCGATGACGTTCAGCGGCAAGCCGGCCAGCCGCGCCACCTCGATGCCGTAGCTGCGGTCGGCGCGGCCCGGTTCCACCTTGCGCAGGAAAATGATGTGGTCGCCGGCCTCTTTCACAGAGACCTTCAGGTTGCGCAC
>Ga0302319_10018443_pt1 | contig 12732 bp, 7 predicted proteins | sample Bog_T0_2_FD_203319 | JGI IMG/M metagenome (GOLD analysis project Ga0302319, IMG submission 203319) | Peat permafrost microbial communities from Stordalen Mire near Abisko, Sweden - Bog_T0_2 | ecosystem: Environmental > Terrestrial > Soil > Wetlands > Peat | place: Sweden: Abisko, Stordalen Mire...
ACTTTCTCGCTCATCCCTTCACAGACGCACCGGAAATTAAAAGGTTTCTACAAAGCAAGCTGAAAACAGAAATCAGCGGCGGATAAGAGTCCGCTTGAATCATCCGTGAATTTCAAGATGTGTCAGCCGGCTCAAGCCGTCTGCTACATTAATCTTGAATTATTGAGACCTGCAAAAAGAGTAACCAGACAGTGCCTCTCATTAACACCCGGCTTCAGCCGGGTGTTGGCAACGCACGGACCAGCGAGCCGTTTCAACGGCTTGCCGGCGCGGGGAAAACCGTTGAAACGGTTTTGACGGGTCTCGCCGAAAATCACCGGGCTGAAGCCCGGTGCTAATGAAACGGCGTTACTCATTTATACGAGATTCGATAGAAACGGCTCACAGCGATTTCCCCAAATTAAGATGCGCCCTTGGGAGCGTTCATTCCATTTTGTCTGATGGCGCTGCTTGAATTTGTGCAACCGGGTGGAGACACCGGCCCGGAGAAATGTTCGGTGTGGAAGGCGAGGTATTAAAGTTATGATCCTGTTGTTAGGAGCCAGTGGCTATGTCGGCCAGGCTTTTTCAGCCGAACTGCGCCGGCGGAGATGGTCTTTCATTCCGCTGACGCGCCGGGCGATTGATTACACCAGTTTCGACATGCTGTTCGATTACATCCGGAAGATGAGGCCGGAGTTTGTCATCAATGCCGCGGGCTACGCGCCCAATCCCAATGTGGATGTTTGCGAATCGGCGCGGGAGGAAGTGTTGTGCGCGAACGCGCTGCTTCCCCAAACCATTGCGCGGGCCTGTCTCATTACCAATACTCCCTGGGGGCACGTTTCCTCGGGCAGCATTTACACGGGAGCCAAGGTGGCGGAGTGGGGCCGAATGCGGATTGAAAGAGACCTCAACCGGCCGGAAATGCGGAGGCTGTTCGCCGGTCAACCTGAAAAATTTTATGGTTTCACCGAATGGGACGAGCCTAATTTTTCCTTCCGGCACACGCCCTGCAATTTTTACAGCGGCACCAAGGCCCTGGCCGAGGAGGCGGTCCGGGGCGTGGGCCAGAGCTACATCTGGCGGCCCAGAATGCTGTTCAACGACTGCGACGAACCCCGGAACCTGCTCGCGAAGCTCCAGCACTACGACCGGGTGTATGACAACGTGAACTCGATCACACATCTGGATGACTTTGTGCGGGCGTGTCTGGAGCTTTGGGAGCGGAAGGCGCCGTTCGGGATTTACAACGTGGTGAATCCCGGCGCGGTTACGACACAGCGGATTGTCGAAATGATCCGGCGATTCCTCAACCCAGCCCGGCACTTTGAGTTCTGGGAAAATGACGAGGAGTTTTACCGTTGCCAGGCAAAAACGCCGCGTTCCAGTTGCATCCTTGACCCTTCCAAGCTCCTCGCACTCGGCGTGAGGATGCGTCCCGTGGAAGAGGCGCTGGAAACCACTTTGGAGCGATGGCATACAGCGTCGCCGTCACCTGCCTTTGCCTTTGCGGGAGCTAATTGAATGACCCCTGCGGCTTTTGGCTGACCGCTGCGGAATGAAACAGGAAGCTTGGAAAGCAATTAAATTGCTGGATTGCGACGCTGGTTTGCAATACGGTTGGACTGCCTTGTGAAAATGAACCACAAAAATCAGAAGCGGATTGCCCGCAACCGCCGCCGCATTGGCATCCTTCTACTGCTTGGTTTGGCTGCCTTTGTCTCCGCGTCGCAGGCGCAACCGGTTATCATGCAACCGCCTCATTTTTCCGTGCCGCCGCCTGGCTCGCCACAGGCTCAAAACAATGAGATGCAGGTTTTTAACCCCGCGGCGGCATTTTTGAACATGCTGGAGGAAATCAATCCCTACCAGTGGGGGCCGGTCAGCTTCCGTCCTTCCATTTCCTATTCATACTCATACGCAACGGGAGTCCAGTCGGGTCCCGGCACCAACTCGTCCTCGGTCGTTCAAACCGTCTCGCCCAGTTTTCTCTTTCTGGTTGGCAGTCATTGGACCCTCGATTACACTCCAAGCTGGACATTTTATTCAAGCAGCCAGTTGCAGGACAGCCTTAGCCACTCGGCCTCGTTGATCTGGGGGACGAGCTACGAGGACTGGAATCTGGGGTTTTCGCAAGGCTACAGCCGTTCCGACACACCTTTGACTCAAACCGCCGCGCAGACCGACCAGCAAAGCTATTCGACCGCGCTCAATGCCTCGTATCAATTCAACACCAAAATGTCGTTGAGCATGGCAGTCAGTCAAAGTATTGGTTTGGTCAGCAGTTCAGGAAATTTGACGAACTCGCTCGGAACTCTGGCAAACTCCTACAGTTGGTCAACGACGGAGACTTTGAATTATCAATTTTGGCCGCGATTAACCGCCGGCATTGGCGTCGGCGTTGGCTTCTCCACCCAGGCTGGCAGCCCGGACTCGCTCAACGAGCACTATTCGGCCAATGTCAGCTGGCGGGCGACGGACAAAATCAGCTTCCAGGTGAGCGGCGGGGTGCAAGACCAGCAGTATCTGGGGGGCGGAGCCGCGGGCGATTTGATCACCCCCACCTTTGGCGGCACCATTCAATACCAGCCGCTTAAACATACCCAGTTGGCGTTGGGTGTCACCCGTTCCATAAGCCCTTCCTATTTTCAAAGCCAAGATACCATAAGCACCGGTTACACTGTCACCTTGAACCAGCAGCTTCCGGAAAATTTTAGCCTGGCATTGACTGGCGGATATGCCACGACCGACTATACTGCCACGAGCAGCGGGGTTTCGGTGGAACGCTCGGACGACACTTATTCGTTTTCCGCCAGTTTGAGCCATTCATTGACGAAGCGGGGGACGGTGTCCGCGTCCTATTCATACAGTGAAAACAACTCAAATATCTCGGGCCCCGCCTATTCGAGCGAACAGATTGGCGTTCAAGTCTCGTATCAATTCTAGCCGGCTGGAGTCAAAAATGGATGGGTCGAAAATGGCAGCGCATAGATTCGGCAAATCAATAAAAGAGCAAGGCGGGAATAAAATGGAACAAATGTTTGCGAAACAGAATCCAAGTTCGGGGGGAAGTTCCAGCCGATTGAAAAATTTCGCGCTGGCAACCACCGTTCTGGCGTTGTGCTTTGTTGCTCCGTTGTATGATTTGATACGGTTTGCAGCCAACAGCGAATTCCATTCCTACATCCTGCTCATTCCCTTTATCAGTTGTTATCTGGTCTGGTTGAAAAAGGGGAGTTTTCCAGTTTGTTCCCAGCCGGCCGGCAAAGCCGTCGCGATATTATTCCTGGCGGCCGGGATGTTGGTGCTCATCGCTTACTGGCTGATTCTCCGTCCCCGTTTGAAACTGATGGAGGACGATTATCTGGCGCTGATGGTGGTTGCATTCCTGCTCTGTTTCCTGGGCGTTTGCTGCCTGTTTTGGGGCAAAGACACCCTTCGCGCAGCCGCTTTTCCTTTGGGCATGCTCATTTTCATGGTGCCCATCCCCGCTTTCGTAATGCCCCCGATTGATTCCTTTTTGCAACAAGGCTCCGCGGCCGCCGCCCAGGGCTTCTTCAGCATGTCGGGCACGCCGTTTCTAAGGGACGGACTGATTTTTCAACTGCCGGGCATCAACATCCAAGTCGCCCCGGAATGCAGCGGCATCCAATCCAGCCTGGTCTTGTTGATCACCGGGCTGGTGGCCAGTTATCTGTTTCTACAGAGGACGCGGAATCGAGCTTTATTCACATTGCTTACGATTCCCCTGGGACTGCTGCGGAACGGCTTCCGGGTCTTCACCATTGGCGAACTTTGTGTTCACATCGGGCCTAGGATGATCAATTCCCCCATCCATCACCGGGGCGGGCCGATATTTTTTGTCTTGTCTCTGATACCCCTCTTTATATTGTTGGTCATGCTTCAAAAATCCGAACGGGCGGGAGGGAAACCCAAATTCCAAAGCGGGGGAAATCCAGACCCCAAATCTCCAAAATAGAATATGAATATCCAAAAATTAACTCATATAATCCCGACATTGACCGTGTTAATACTCGTGGCCATCGCGGGCGCCGGCTGCACCGCCAAGATGAAGGCGTCCTACCATCTGCGGCGGGCGAACAGTTACTTTGATTCCGGCCAATATGACCAGGCGGCCATTGAGTATAAAAGCGTTTTGAGAAACAACCAGCAAGACGCGCAGGCGTGGAGCCGTCTCGGTGTCATTTATTTCGATCAGGGCCGTCTTGGGGAAGCCGCACAAATACTGGAACGGGCGCAGCAACTGGCCACCAACAATTTTGAGGCGCGCTTGAAGCTGGGCACGATTTATCTGGGGGCCGGAAAGTTTAAGCAAGCGCAGGATGAGGCCGGCTTCGTCCTTGATAAAAACCCCGGGGATGCTCAAGCACCAATCCTGCTGGCCGAAGCCACGGCGACGAATCAAATCGCCGCAACCCGCCAGCGTCTGCAAAAAATATTGCAGACTGGTGATACTGCGCCGCTGGAAGTGGCTTTGGGGGCGCTTGCTTTCCGGCAGGGCGACCTCAAAACTGCCGAAGCCGGCTTCAAACGCGCCCTGACGCTTGATCCCAAATTCAGCGATGCCTATTCCGGCTTGGGAAATTTGTATGTGGCGCAAAATGACTTGAAACAGGCGGACCAGGCTTTCAAGACAGCGGCAGACCTGGCTCCGCCCAGATCGGGCAAAGCGCTGCAATACGCCCAGTTCAAAATCATGACGGGAGATTCCGCCGCGGGAAAACTGTTGTTGGAAGATGTTGTCAAAAAGACACCGGACTATCTGCCGGCATGGCTCGCGCTGGCCCAGGTTGCCGGCTCCGAGAAAAAGTATGCCGACGGCGTCACGTTCCTCGGCAACGTGTTAAGCCGCGACCCACAGAATCTTGAGGGCCTCATGTTGAAAAGCCGCTTGGAATTGCAGCAAGGCGAGACGGCCCAGGCCATAACTGACCTTGAAGGAACAGCCGCAGTGTTTCCCAAAGTTCCGCTGGTCTTTTACCAACTGGCCCAGGCCCATCTGGCCAACAATGAAACCGACAAGGCCATTGGCAATCTGAATCAGGCCCTGGCCTTGGATCCCAAGTATGGCGATGCCATTCTGTCGCTGGCCGAAATTCAGATCCGGCACGGAAATATTGCGCCGGCGATTGTTTCCCTGAAACCGCTCGCTCAACAGCAGCCGCCCATCGTGCCCGCCCGGTTGTTGCTGGCGGAAGCGTATCAGGACCAGGGCAATCTGGACGGCGCGATTCAAATTTATCGTGATCTGGAAAAAGCCTATCCTAAAAACTCGCAGCTTCCACTGCTCTTGGGAACCGCGCTGCTCCAGCAAAAAAACAATGCCGGGGCGCGTGCGGAATTTGACCAGGCGCTCAAGCTGGCGCCCGACTATTTGCCGGCGTTGGAACAGGCGGTGAATCTGGATTTGATTGAAAAGCAATACGCCACCGCGCAACAGCGCGTGCAGCAACAAATCGGGCAAAATCCCAAGGAAGCGGCGTTGCAGTTGCTATTGGCAAATGTCCTGCTCGCTCGTGGCGACACAAACCAGGCGGAAAGCACGCTGTTAAAGGCCATCGAGTTGGAGCCCGATTCCCAGCTGGCTTATTTGATGCTTGCTCAACTCTACACCGGCGACAATCAAAACCAGAAAGCAATAACCGATCTTCAGGCAGCACTGGCCAAGAACCCGAAGGATGCCAGCGCATTGTTGCTCATGGCCATGACCTATAGCGCGGAGAAGGATTATAAAAACGCCAGCGACGCCTACGAGAAGCTGCTGGTCTTGGCTCCGAAAAATGGCATCGCGTTGAACAATCTGGCGTATCTTTACGCGGAAAATCTGGGCCAGCTTGACAAGGGCTACCAATTGGCGCGCCAGGCACGGGACGTGGCGCCGACAGATCCATCCGTCGCTGACACGCTGGGATGGATTCTGTATCAAAAGGGGCAATATTCCTCCGCGTTGAATCTGCTGCGCGAAAGCGCGGCCAGCCGCGAATTGCAAGCTGTGCCTGATGTCCAATATCACGTGGGCATGACGTATTACATGATGGGGGATGAGGCGAACGCCCGGACGGCCCTTCAGCAAACGCTAAAACTCAACGGAGATTTTCCTGAAAAGGAAGAATGCAATCAGTGTCTGGCCGTGCTGGCCATTGACCCAAAAACGGCCGGGGCCGACTCGCGCGCCTGGCTCGAAAAGTGGGTCGCCAGCCAGCCCAAAGACGCCGTTGCGCTCATCCGGCTTGCGGCGATCTATCAGCGCGATGGAACGGTGGACAAGGCCATTGCCACTTACGAAGCAGTCTTGCAGGTCAATCCGCAAAATGTGACTGCCTTGGTGAATTTGTCCCGGTTGTATGCCCCACAAGACCCGCAAAAAGCCTTCAATCTGGCCAAGGCAGCCTACAATTTGACGCCCAACGACCCGGAAATAGCCCACACTTTGGGCCATCTGGCTTTCCTGACGGGCGATTATAAATGGTCGTTAAGCCTGCTCCAATTGACCGCCCAAAGTCAGCCGCAAAACCCGGAGGTGCTTTATGATCTGGGCGAGGCATTTTACAGCGCCGGTCGGGTGCCGGAGGCGAGAACCAGGATGCAAAACGCCTTGCAGTATGGACCCGCTTTTGCCCGCAGCAACGACGCCAGGCAATTTCTTTCAATGACCGCACTGGCGGACGCTCCGGCGCAGGCATTGGCCGCTCAATCGCAGGTCGAGACGATTTTGAAATCCGCCCCCGATTACGTGCCGGCGCTCATGGTCAAGGCCGCCGTTGCCGAGCAGAAGCCCGATCTCGCAACAGCCGGGCTAACTTATGAGAGTGTGCTGAAACATTACCCTGATTTTGCCCCCGCTCAAAAACGGCTTGCTCTTCTCTACGCCAAAGATCCGAGCAACGATGCCAAGGCTTACCCGCTTGCCCTCAAAGCCCGCGCCGCCTATCCCGGCGATCCGGAAGTTGCCAGGGTTTTGGGCATCCTCGTCTATCGCAAGGCGGATTATTCGGGCGCCGTAAGTTATTTGCAGGAAAGCGCCCGCCAAAAAAGCGGGGACGCGGAATTGATGTATTACCTGGGCATGGCTCAATACCATCTCAAAAATCGCACGGAGAGCAAAACCGACCTCCAAAAGGCCCTGGACTTGAATTTGTCCGGCGCTCCGGCCGTCGAAGCCAAACGGGTTTTGGCGGAATTGAAGTAAATTGGATTCGATCAACCGTATTGCAAAAACTTGGCGCTGCTCCGTCATGGCGTTTGGTGACCATAGGTTCAATTTTCGTGGCGATCAATCAAGCTTTTATTTTGCTGGCATTTCTTGGGGAAGGCGTTTCAAAATTTTTATGCCGAACGCGCCGCTCTGGAGCGGTTCACTGCCAATGAGTTCAACCGGTTCGTAATTCCGCATCACCCATTGCATCATGTCGAAACCGTAGCCCTTTTGCAGGCCGAAATACGGAACTCCATATTCTGAACTGTCCCGCTGGACCACGATGATGTAGTCCGGCGGTTTTTTTTGATAGGCGGCCAGCATGGTATGTTCGCCAAAGGCCCAAACCTCGAAAGCGAACACCGCGTAAGGCGTCGGATTTTCACGGCGTGTGAGGTAATTGAGCATCACGCCTTCGGGCAGGACGGCAAGCGTGTTGGTCGGCGCGGTGTGGGTTTCCATCCATGTCGCAGCCGAGGACATCGCCGCGCCGGTCGGGTCAATCTTCGGATCGTAGGTGACAATCCGGTCGCCGCCCGATCCCAGTGGGAAATCCTTGTCCTTGTAAAAAAGCGCGGAATGAATCGCCAAACGCGCCAGACCTGCCAGCAGGAAAATCAAAATGGCAGTGCGGAACGCCTTTGTTCGGGTCTGGGTTCCAGGTTCTGGGCTCTCGGGAAAGACCCCAGACGCCAGACCCCAGGCGCCAGAAGCCAGAGCGCGCGGCAGCAAATAAAACAGCAGATAAATGGCGGACAAAAAAGCGGGCATCGCCAGAAAAACGCCGTAATGCGAAAGGCGCGGATTGAAGCCCAGCTTGGCCAGCATCGAAACACTGAAGGCCAGCCACAGTATGCCAAATTCTGAATTCTGAATTCTGAATTCTGAATTCAGACGCCTTTGCCGCCACCACAAATAAACTGCGGCGACAAGCAGCAACGGCAGCGCGTGGCCGCTATTCTGCCAGCCGTAATTGATGGACACTCCGCCCGCCAGCGCAAAGAGGATGACGCGTTCCAGCGCCGTCAGCGTTGGCCGCGTCAGCCGCCAGGCGCAAATGCCGACAATGACCGCCAGCCCGCCGAATTCGAACAGCGCCTGACCGACATGAAACCACGGCGCGTCCAGCCCCGTTATTTCCCGGTAAAGGGGAATTTGAAAACCGGTCGAATGCAGCAACGGCAGCCACGCACCGCAAATGGCGCGCAGCGCTTCCATCGAATCCATTTCCGACCGGAACCCCAAAAAAAATCCCGCAAGTGGAACCAGGCCACACACCGTCGCCAGCAGCAATGCCTCGGCCAGTTCAAGCACCGAAACCCGCCGCCATTGCAAAATCACCGCAACGATGAACGGCGCAACGGCCCCGACAAAAACCTCCGGCTTCGTCATGAAAATCAATCCCAGGCAGCCGCCGGCCAGTGCGAGCGGCCATTTCCGTCCTGATTCGAGCCAGCGCGTGAGGCCGGCAATCATCACGACCGCGAGCACAATGCCGTGAAATTCCTCGTGCGAGTAGGGGCAGATATAATTGTAATTGCCCACGTCGAGAAATTGCCCGCAGGCCAGGACCGTCAGCGCCAGCCCGATGGTCGCCGCCGTCCACATGTCGGCGGATTTCAGGAACAGGCGGTAAATCAGCAGCAGCAGAAAAATGAGGATGAGAAAATTCGAGGCCAGCAAAACGTTCAGCGAGACGCCGAAGATTTTGAACAGCGCCGCGTGATAGCAAACCGACAGGCAGCCATAGACGTAGCTGACATCGTGGTAAAGGACGGCACCCCGCGAAAGCCGCCACGGCACGTAAAGCTGCTGGCCGAAATCTATCAGCGGGTCCGGCCATTTGCGCCAGCCCAGCCACGCCAAAAAGACGAAGGCGATTCCCATCGGAATCGCCCCCAGCCAGGAATGATATTTTTTTACCGCCCCGCCTCCGGAGCCTTCGGTTGTCGAAACTCCAGAAGCGGGGGGTGCCATCGTCAAACAGTGTAGGTGCTCGAAGCGGTCGTTCCGCCCCGGCCCGTCCAGTTCGTGTGGAAAAATTCGCCGCGCGGTTTGTCCACGCGCTCGTAGGTGTGCGCGCCGAAATAATCACGCTGCGCCTGCAATAAGTTCGCCGGCAGGACGGAGCTGCGATATTGGTCGTAGAACGCCAGCGCGGTGCTGAACGCCGGAACCGGGATGCCGCGCTTGGCCGCCGTGGACACGATGTTGCGCCAGCCCTTCTGGCAGCGTTTGATCTCGCCGCGGAAATAATCATCCAGCATCAGGTTCGAGAGTTTCGGATTGTTGTCGAACGCCTCCTTGATTTTACCGAGGAAGCGCGAACGGATGATGCAGCCGCCGCGCCACATCAGCGCGATGCCGCCGTAGTTCAGGTTCCAGCCGTATTCCTTGGCCGCCGCGCGCATGAGCATGTAACCCTGCGCGTAGCTGACAATTTTCGAGGCGTAAAGCGCGTCGCGGATGTCGGCGATGAACTGCTTTTTCTTCGCGTCATTTTTGGCGATGCTGGTGAGCGCCGGACGCGGGCCTTTCAATTTCCTCTCCGCCTTCACGCGCTCGTCCTTCAACGCCGACACGCAGCGCGAATAAACCGCCTCGGCAATCAGCGTGATGGGAATGCCCATGTCCTGCGACGAAATCACCGTCCATTTGCCCGTGCCTTTCTGGCCGGCGGTGTCGAGAATCTTGTCCACGAGCGGCGAGCCGTCGGCGTCCTTGAAGCCGAGGATGTCGCGCGAGATTTCAATCAAATAGGAATCCAGTTCGCCGGTGTTCCATTCCTTGAAGACGTCGTGCATTTCCGGCGCGCCCATGCCGAGGCCGTTTTTCATGATGTTATAGGCCTCGCAGATGAGCTGCATGTCGCCGTATTCGATGCCGTTGTGGGTCATCTTCACGAAATGGCCCGCGCCGCCTTCGCCCACCCAGTCGCAGCACGGGGCGCCGCCTTCCGCCTTTGCGGAAATGCTTTGGAAAATGTTTTTCACGTGCGGCCACGCGGCGGGTGAGCCGCCGGGCATGATGCTCGGTCCGCGGCGCGCGCCTTCCTCGCCGCCGCTCACGCCGGTGCCGATGTAAAGCAGCCCTTTGCCCTCGACGTATTTGGCGCGGCGGATGGTGTCCTGGAACAGCGAATTGCCGCCGTCAATGATGATGTCGCCCGGTTCGAGCAGCGGCAAAAGATGCTCGATGAATTCGTCCACGGCCTTGCCGGCCTTGACGAGCATCATCACGCGGCGCGGCTTCTTGAGCTTGGCCACCATTTCCTCCAGCGAATGCGCGCCAATGATTTTTGTGCCCTTGGCTTCGTTGGCGAGGAAGTGGTCCACCTTCTCGACCGTGCGGTTGTAGGCCACGACGGTGAAGCCGTGGTCGTTCATGTTGAGAATAAGATTCTGGCCCATGACGGCCAGACCGATCAGTGCGATGTCAGCTTGTGGTTCCATAAAAAGTTAAAAACAAATCAGTGAAAGCACACGATACAAAATCGCCCGCCGGTTACCAGCAGTTTTTTGCCAAAGACCAACCCTGCTTTGCCACGAAAAATGAATCCGGCTGGAAATCGAGCGCGCCCGCCGGGCAAATTGCGGGCCGTTTCGCGCCACAAATCCGGCACGCCCGCCGCCAATCAACCAAAATCCGCGCCACGAATAAAATGACGACCGCGCCACCGCTTTGATTGCGTTTCGCACTTTTAATTTCGGCGTGAACTTTGCAGAATCATCGCAAGCACCAAATGACCAAAGCCACTTTTTCAAAAAAACTGAAGCAGCTCCAGCAATCTCATGGGCGGCTCATCCGCCGCAAAAACCGCCCGCAGAAAGACGGCAACGGCATTTTTGACCGTTACGAGAACCCGGTGCTGACCGCCGAGCACACGCCGCTGGAGTGGCGCTATGATTTCAACCGCGCCAGCAATCCGCATTTGATGACGCGGCTGGGCGTCAACTGCGTGTTCAACGTCGGCGCGATGGAATGGAACGGCGGTGTGGCGCTCATGGCGCGCGTCGAGGGCTGGGACCGCAAATCGTTTTTTGCCGTCGCGGAGAGCAGGAACGGCGTGGACAATTTTCAATTCTGGGATTATCCGGTGCGGATGCCGGAATTGGATGCGGCGGAAACCAATCTTTACGATATGCGGCTGGTGCGGCACGAGGACGGCTGGATTTACGGGGTGTTTTGCGCCGAGCGGCATGATGATGCAAAGCCGGACGATTTGTCGGCGGCGATTGCGCGCTGCGGCATCGCGCGCACGAAGGATTTGGTGAAATGGGAACGGCTGGCGGATTTGAAAACGCCGGCGCAGCACCAGCGCAACTGCGTTTTGCATCCTGAATTTGTGAACGGCAAATATGCGTTTTACACGCGCCCAATGAGCGACTTTGCCGCGACGGGCAGCGGCGACGGCATCGGCTGGGGCTTGTGCGACGACATCACGAACGCGGTCATCGGCGAGGAAAGCATCATTGACCCGCGCTTTTATCATTCGATCAAGGAAGGCAAGAACGGTCTCGGCCCGGCGCCGATCAAAACGGAACGCGGCTGGCTGCACCTCGCTCACGGCGTCCGCAACACGGCGGCGGGAATGCGCTATGTGCTTTACGTTTTTCTGTGCGACTTGAAGGAGCCGTCGAAGCAAATCGCCGCGCCCGGCGGACATTTCATGGGACCGGAAAATGACGAGCGCGTGGGCGACGTTTCCAACGTGGTGTTCGCCAACGGCTGGGTGGCGCGCAAAAACGGCGAGGTGTTCATTTACTACGGCTCTTCCGACACGCGCACGCACGTCGCCACGACGACGGTGGAAAAACTGTTGGATTATGTCACGAACACGCCGCCGGACGCGATGCGCTCCAAATTGTGCGTCGAACAGCGCTGCCGGCTGATTGAAAACAACCTGCGGTTGATTGGCTGACAAACTTTGCGCCGGCGGATTTTTCCGGCCGGCAATTGAACGACAAAACAAAAACTGAAATCTGAATTATGAAACTAAAATCCATTGCCATCGGACTGTTGCTTTGCCTGCTGTGCGGCGCTTGCAGCACCACCAAGCCGGGAAAATCCGTTTCCGGGCCGGTGCCCGTGACGCCGAACGCCTCGCCGGAAGCCCGGGCGCTGCTGAAATTTATAGCCAGTCTTTCCGGCCAGCACACGCTGACCGGCCAGCATAATTTTCCGAACACAAAGGACACCTCCACGCTGGCCGCCGCCCGCGCTTACGGCAAGGTTCCCGCCATCTTCGGGCAGGATTTCGGCTTCGCCGCGCCGGGCGACAAGGACGCGGTGGCCGCGCGCCCGGACATCATCGCGGAAGTCAAACGGCAGTATGCCCAAGGCTCGATCATCGTCTTGTGCTGGCACGCCGTTCCGCCGACGGCGGATGAGCCGGTGACTTTCCAACCGATACGGGGAGCGACGAATCAGAATCTCGCCAGCGTTCAGGGCCGGCTGACGGATCAACAATGGCACGATGTCATCACGCCGGGAACCGAGCTGAACAAGAAATGGTGCGCGCAGGTGGATGTCGT
>Ga0302319_10018445_pt1 | contig 12731 bp, 10 predicted proteins | sample Bog_T0_2_FD_203319 | JGI IMG/M metagenome (GOLD analysis project Ga0302319, IMG submission 203319) | Peat permafrost microbial communities from Stordalen Mire near Abisko, Sweden - Bog_T0_2 | ecosystem: Environmental > Terrestrial > Soil > Wetlands > Peat | place: Sweden: Abisko, Stordalen Mire...
GCTGACCCAGGAGAGCAGCTTGTAGCTGGCGCCCAGATCCAGCTTGGCGTAGCCCCAGTCCAGATTGCGGTTAGGCAGCACCAGCGAGTTCCCCTGATTGAGGTCCTGGTAACCCAGAAAGGTGGAGTCGTCGCTGCGGCTTGAAAACGCGGCGGTGAAAATGCCGGTGATCCTCTGCCCGGAGTAGCTTGCCGTGAAGAAGCCCGTGTGCGGCGGACGGCGGAAGGGCCGCGCGCCCTTCAGCGGCGAATAGATGCCCACTGGAATACCGTCGAAAGTGGCCGGATAGACCCCGGCCTGCGCTTGATCGCTGGAGAAAGAATGTTGCACCACCGAATCCAGGTACGTGTAGCCGCCGCGGAAGAAGAGACTCTTGCCAATGCCGCTCTCGACGGTGGCTTCCACGCCCTGCGCGCGAAAGGCGAGCGAGTTCAGGTCAAGCGAGTAGGCGTTTTCGTTGTTGAGGAAGCTCTCCAGTTGGTTCTGCTGCGCGGGAGTCAGGTTGGGAAGCAATGAGGGGATCAGTCCCGCGCCAACCCCTTCGATCTCCCGGCCAAACTCATTGTGGAAGTAGCTTGCGCGGAAGAGGATGTGCTGGCTCCAGAAGGCCTGCTCGCCGCCGCCCTCCCACGTGCGGGCAGTGGGCCCTTCGATCGGGGAGATGTGCAATTGCTGGATCGTCGCCTGGCCGTTGTTCTGCTCGAGAAAGTCGTAAAGCGAGCCGAACTCCTCAGTCAGCTTCGGCTCGCGTATCCCTTGCGAGAAGCTGAAGTTCAGCCGTGTCCCGCTGAAAACGCCATTCCGGGGCCGCAGTACATAGCCGCCCAAACCGGCGCGGGGCGAGATGCCGTTGCCGATCAGCAGGTAGTGCATCACGTCCATGCCCAGCGTGTAAAAGATCCGCTCCTTGAGAAAGTCGCCGTGCGCGCCAAAGATGTAATCGTAGTTGTTGCGGCTTTTCTGATCGTTGATGAAGTAGACCGGCTCGCGCTCGGCGGCGCGCTCGTTTTCAAAGCGAAAACCGGCCAATAGTATCAGGTGCGGCGTGAGGTGGAGATCTCCCTGGTAATGGAGCTGGTCGCTGTTGCTGATCAGGTCCAATCGATTGGGATAGACGCTGCCGTTGGCCGCGCTGTAGTCGAGCAGCGCAGGCCCCATGGCGCTATAGCCGTTGGCCCCTTGGATCGTGATCGGCAGACCATAGAAGTTGCCTCCCGTGTAGGAGTCGGGCGGGCCGTCGCATCCAACATTTTCGACCGGGATGCAGATCCCCGCCGGATCCCACTGTCGGGATTGCTCCCTCTTGCGCGTCATGCCGTATTGAAAGAGATTGTGAAAGTCAGGCGTTGTCTGGTTCTCCACCGTGCCGCTGCCATAAAGATCCTGGTCGCCCTCCTTCCGGTCGTCGCTGATGCGATAGAAATCCCAGGCATTCGGAACCCCCGTTGCATCGACCCCATAGTGCAGGGTGGCGCGAATCTGCGTATTCCCGCTGGGCTGCCAGCCGGCATTGGCCGCCGAGGTTTCGTCGTGATACTCGTCCATCGGCAGATTGTTGGCCGTTTGCAGCCAACTGAAGGCGCCCAGGTAGTCCAGCTTGTTGTGTGCCCCGGCCAACTCCAATTCCTCGCGGGAGGTGGAAAGGTTGCCGAGATTGCCATGAAAGAGGATCGAGGGATAACTCGTGGTTCCGCGCGGAGTGGTCAGGCTCACCACGCCGCTCGAGGCATTGGCGCCATACAGGCTCGAGTCCGGGCCGCGATAGACCTCGGCGTGCTCCAGGGCCGTGGTCGAGTGCGGACCAAGGTCGAAGCTTCCACCTAGATCTTCCGTGCTCACGCCGTCCAGCAGAATCTTGTTCGAGTCCGGGTTACCGCCGCGAATGAAGAGTGAGGTCTGCGCGCCAAGCTGGCCGTCCTCGACCACGACCGTGCCCGGCATCAGCCGCAGCGCGCTGGTCAGGTCGTCGCGCAGCGCCAGATCGGGCGGACCCAGCACGCTGGTGGCCGCGCCGGTCTGCGGCTGCGGCGTGGGAGTTCCGGTGGCCGTCACCACGATGGACTCGCGCACCCACTCCGGTTCGAGAACTACGTTTCGCTCGACCGAGTCCAGCCGGCCGGCGTAGAAGCTGGGCGTTTCCAACTGGCGAAAGCTCTGGGCGGAGACGAGCAGAAAGAAGCGCCCTTCGACCCCCGTCATGATTTCAAAGCTGCCATCGGCCATGGAGACGGCGGTCGAGACAGCCTTGCCGCCGTTGATGAGAACCACCGTGGCGCCAGCCACTCTTGCGCCGGTGGTGTCGCTCACCACGCCGCGGATAGAGGCTGCCGGGCAGAGCGCGGCGGCGGCGAGAAGAAGCAGGGCAAGCGCGCGGGACAGAATGCTGCAAAACTTTGGGTGCCCCACTCTCGCCGATGTCATCCTGAGCGGAGCGTAGCGTAGTCGAAGGACCTGCTTCTCGGGACTCTTGCGGCTAGGGTGGGATGCCACGACATATGATAGGCGGGCGCGGAAGCGCCTCAGGTGGGCGCTCAAATTTGCGGAATCAGGCATGAAGGCTCCTTCGTTCCCCTCGGAACGCAAGCGGGTTGAGGGCGCGAGGACCGGTCTCCTGACTTGCGCCTCTTCCAGCCACCTTCCCACAACGCGCCCACATCGGGCGTCTTGCAGTGGTTGACGAGGGGCTTCCGCGACGGGCGGAAGCTCCCCGGCTGGTTCCCTGCCCCGGCCGAAAAAACCGGCCTGCTGGCAGGAGCGCTCACAGTTGCGGGGCAGTGGCGGGTTTTCACCGCCTTCCCGAGCATCCTGGCGATTGCCGTGGTGAATTGCGCTGCCCCACAGGGAGCAGCAGGATGGCATGGAACAGATTTCGATGCCATCAACTTTTATAAACGGGAAGGAGCGCGAAGTCAAAAGCCCGCAGCCGCGCTGCGCATTTTCAGAGTTGGCGTAAGGTCGTCGGTGGGAATCCGCGCCGCCCGCCGTCGCAGACGCTCGGCGCCGCCCGCTCAGCCGAGAAACTCCCCAATCGCCGCCACCACCGTCTCCTGTTCGTCCTCGCGCAGCTCGGGGAAGATGGGCAGGGCCAGCACCTCGCGCGCGGAGCGTTCCGCCTCGGGAAAGCTGCCCTCGGCATAGCCCAGGCTCTTCAACGCCTCCTGCAAATGCAGCGGAACGGGGTAGTAAATCTCCGAGCCGATCCTGCGCTCGCTGAGGAACTCGCGCAGCGCATCGCGGCGGGGGGTGCGAATCACGTATTGATGCCAGACGTGGCGGGAGCCGGGAACCTCGTGGGGCAGGATGACGCCGTGCGCCGGATACGGCCCGGCTTCCACCAGCCCCGCGGCATGAAAGAGCCCATGATAGCGCCGTGCCACCGTGCGCCGCGCCTGATTCCAGCCGTCGATGTACTTGAGCTTGACCCCGAGAATCGCGCCCTGAAGGCCGTCCATGCGCGCATTCCAGCCTACCTCGTCGTGGTGGTAACGGCGGCGCATTCCGTGCTGGCGCAGCATCCGCGCCCGCTCGGCCACGTCGTCTGAATTGGTCGAGATCATGCCGGCGTCGCCTGCGGCGCTCAGGTTCTTCGTGGGATAAAAGCTGAAAGCGGCGGCATCGCCGAGAGCGCCGGCTTTGACTCCCTGCCACTCGGCGCCCCAGGCCTGTGCGGCGTCTTCGATGAGCTTCAGTCCGTACTCTTTGCTGAGATGCCAGAAGGCCGTCCAGTCGGCGCATTGGCCGAAGAGATGCACGGGCAGGATTGCCTTGACTTCCGCGCCGCGCGGAGTCTTCAACACGGCTTCCACTTTCACCGGATCAAGGTTGAAGGTAATTGGTTCGATGTCGGCCAGGACCGGCTTGGCCCCGGCGCGGAGGATGGCGCTGGTCGATGCGAAGAAGCTGAAGGGCGTGGTGATAACGGCTTCGCCGGGGTCTATGCCGGCAGCAGCCAACGCCAGCCAGAGCGCGTCGGTACCCGACGAGCAGCCCACGGCTTGCGCTACTCCCAACTGCTTTGCCGCGGCCAGCTCAAAGGCCGCAACCGGCTCGCCTAGAATGAACTGCTGCGCCTCGAGCACATGGCCTACCGCGTCCAGCAGCTCCTGATGCAGCGGGCGGTACTGGCGCTTGAGGTCCAGCATGGGCACCGGCTGGGCCGTTGCGGCAGGGCTCTCGCGCTGATTTGTCCCGGCTTTCACACCACCATGCTACCAGCCCCGGTCACCGGGCCGTCCCACACGGCAATCCTGTCCACTCGGCTTCAAAAGAGGCCCAAAAACAGCCCGCAAAGTGTGTTGTGCCAACTGGGAGTTGAAAAGGTTGGTAAACCGCTGTACTGTATTCACATTGCGGGAATTGGCGGCTCCGGGGCTTCTGGGGTTGCCCCTCCTGATTTTTTGCACCAAGACGCACCCTTGAATTGCGTCCAACCCCCCAAAACGAGAGCAGGAGATCGGCAAATGGAAACCAAGCCGGCCCAAAACATTCAGGATACATTCCTGAACACGGTCCGCAAGGACAAAACTCCCATCACGGTCTATCTGGTCAGCGGCGTCAAGCTTACCGGAAAGATCCGTTCCTTTGACAAGTATTCCGTGCTTCTGGAAAACAACAGCCAGGAGCAGTTGATCTTCAAGCACGCCATTTCGACCGTGGTGAGCAACCGGGCTGTGCTTCATGCGGACTACCGCCCGGCGGGCGCAAGCCCTGGCCCGGCCGCGGTTCCCTCGCCCTCCGGGCCCTCAGCCGTCCCGGAGCCGCGATAAGAGGCGGGAAGCGGTCTCAAGTGGCTGTTGACGAGAGCAGAGCTGGCGGCCCTTCGGGGTCTATTTCGGCAGGTTTCGGCCGCGGAAAAGAAAGCCCTGAGCGAGCGGTTCTGGTGGGTGTGGACCTTGGCCAGCGCTCCCGCGCCCGCCCTGCCGCCCAGGCTGGCGCGCGCCTTGCGGCAGTGTGCGCAGACCCGGCCGCATCTGCTCCCAGGCTCGATTTCGACACCGAGGGGCAGTCTTCGCGGTCTGGCGATTTGCCTGCGGCGGCCGCCTCCCCGGCCACAGCCGCCCAGGCTCGGTCGTCCACGGAACTGGATGCGGATGAGTCCCTTGCCGAGTTTCGCGAGCTGGTAGCGAGCGCCGGCGGCGAGGTGGCGGCTGAGCTGCTCCAGCGCAGAGCCCGTCCCGATCCTGCCACGCTCGTCGGCGCCGGCAAGGTCGAGGAGATCGCCGGCGTCGCCGCCTCCGTCGATGCCGATCTGGTGCTCTTCGACCACGACCTCTCCCCCACCCAGTTGCGCAACCTCGAGGCCGCCCTGCCGTGCCGCGTCCTCGACCGCACGCAATTGATTCTCGACATCTTTGCCCGCCACGCCCGCACCAGCGAGGGCAAGCTGCAGGTGGAGCTGGCGCAGCTTGAGTACATGCTGCCGCGCCTCACCGGCAAGGGCAAGGCAATGTCGCAATTGGGCGGCGGCATCGGCACCCGCGGCCCCGGCGAAACCAAGCTCGAAACCGATCGCCGCCAGATTCAGCGCCGCATCGACCATCTGAAGCTCGAACTGGAATCGGTGCGCCGCGTGCGCCGGCAGCAACGCCAGCGCCGCGAGTCGGTGCCCGTGCCCACGGTGGCCCTGGTCGGCTATACCAACGCCGGCAAGAGCACCCTCTTTAACCAGCTCACCGGTGCCCAGGTCCTCCAGTCGCCGAAGATGTTCGCCACGCTCGATCCCAAGCTGCGCGTGATCGATCTGCCCAGCCGCCGCCAGGTCCTGCTCTCCGACACGGTCGGCTTCATCCGCAACCTGCCCCACACGCTGGTGACCAGCTTCCGCGCCACGCTCGAAGAGGTCGCGCAGGCCGAGGTGCTGCTCCATATCCGCGACGCCGCCTCAACCTACGGCGAGGAACAGAAGTCCCAGGTCGAAAAGGTTCTCGATGAGCTAGACTGCCTCGCCAAGCCGCGCATCGAAGTCCTGAACAAGATCGATCTGCTGGGCGAGCATGAGCGCCAGGGACTGCTGGAGCGTTCCAAGTCCTCCGGCGAGGTGGCCGTCTCGGCGCGCACCGGCGAGGGCATGGATGCGCTGCTCGCCGCCATCGACTGCGCATTGCACTCCGATCCGCTTGTCGAGGCCGAATTCCGTGTTCCGCAGCAGGAGGGCGCGGTGCTGGCGGCCATCGAAGCGGGCATGGTTGTGCATTCGCGGGAGTACGAAGGCAACCTGGTGCGGCTTACGGTGAGCGGTCCGGCTTCGCTTGTCGGACGGCTGCGGCAGTACCGGCTGAGGGAAGAATAATCGGATTTTCATCGAGGAGTCGCGCGGCGGAGCCTATCCTTTTTATGAATACCGTGAAGGAAACCCCATGAACCCCACCGATACCATCCCCCGCCGCTCCATCACCACCCTCTCCACCCTTGAGGTCTATCGCAACCACTGGATGCGCGTGCGCGAGGATGAGATTCTCCGCTCCAACGGAGAGCTTGGTCTTTACGGCGTGGTCGAGAAGCACGACGCGGCCATCATCCTGCCCATCGACCAGGACCGCGTCTGGCTGGTCGAGCAGTTCCGCTACACCATTCAGGAGCGGGCGCTGGAGCTGCCCCAGGGCGGCTGGGAGATGGTGGTCGACAATCCAGAAGACCTGGCCCGCGGCGAACTCCGGGAGGAAACCGGCCTGGAAGCTGCGCGGATGACCCTCCTGGGCCGCCTCTGGATTGCCTACGGCTTCACCCGCCAGCGCCAGCACGTCTTTCTGGCCACCGGCCTCAGCCAATCTGCCAGAGATCCCGACGCCGAGGAGCACGACCTCACCGTCCGCTCCGTCCCGGTTGCCGAATTTGAAGAGATGATGCTGTCCGGCGTAATCCGCGACAGCAGCACGCTCTCGGCCTGGGGGCTGTATCTGTTGTGGAAGGCGCGGCAGGGGTGAGTTGGGCACACATCACTTGGCCTGCTGGATTCGAGCAGCTTCACCGGCAACAAAGCAAATTCGACGAAAGGTGCTGGCTTCGAAAAGGCTCTGTGCTCGAGTTCTACGCTGGATTTCTTCCGCCAAATTTGAGACGGCACGGTATGTCTTCATCATTGTATGTACTGTGGTTCTTTCACTATTGGACTGACGCACAAAGGAGTTGCATAGTTCCCTCATGACGCCTTCGACAGTTCCTCGATGGATGTTGGGGTCTGCTCCGCTCAGATCGCTGAGCGATTTTGATGTTCTGCGATGCACGGTCTCAAAGACAAACCAGTCGTGGGGCGTGGAGCCGAGCTTGGCGGAAGCCACGGCCAGGCCCAACTCAAATGGCATATTGAAACGTGGCGTTACAGGCGGCGTCCGGTCCAACTGGACCCTGGAGAGATCATGGATCGAATAGCGGCAACTACGGATCAGATCGAGGATCTTGTCCAGACGGTTGCGCCCACCGGAAATCTCGATTGTGGCGCGGGGCTTGAGATCAAGGTGGATCAGGCCCGTTATGTAAGCAAGATAGAGACGGCGGAATCGATCGTCATAGGGGATATTCAGGAAGACGGACTTCTCGGAATATTCAGGCGGATGCGCGAGCACGAGCGTTCACTTTCCTCGGCGGGCCGACATCCGCTTGGAAGCCGGGATCGACAACGCTTGGTTGATCTTGCGAACCGCTTTCCTTCCTGGAACTGAACCTGCTCGCTGCGCGGAGAGATTTTCGCGTACAAGACGAATCAGGGACTCCTGTTCGGCTTTGCTCAGGCCGTATTGCTCACCGAGTTCGTCCGAGGTAAGCCTCGGCGTCGTGATGGTAACGGAGTGGGCCATATCAACTCCATGATACCGCTTTTCAAGGTTCCGGGTTCGGGAGCCCTGGGAACTGTTGCTATCCCCGCTCGTCCATCGGAATATAAGGCGCCGGGTAAGGCGGGCCGATGTATTCGGCGCGCGGGCGGATCAGCCGGTTATCGTCCAATTGCTCAATCACGTGAGCGGCCCAGCCGGCGATGCGGCTGATGGCGAAGATCGGCGTATAGAGGTCGATGTCGATGCCCAGGGTCGCGTAGGTCGAGGCCGAGTAGAAGTCGACGTTCGCGTTCAGCTTCTTGTCTGCGTTGATGTAGAGTTCGATGGCGCGGGAGTACTCAAACCACTTGGGCACGCCGGCGTCCCTGCCCAACTGCTCGCTCATCTTGCGCAGATGCGTGGCGCGCGGATCCTCGGTTTTGTAGACGCGGTGGCCGAAGCCGGAGATCTTCTGCCGGGCGGCCAGCATGTTCTGTACGTACTCGACCGGGTCGGCGCCTGCCTTGTCGATGGCATAGAGCATCCGCATCACGCCCTCATTGGCTCCGCCGTGCAGCGGCCCCTTCAGCGCGCCCAGGGCGCCGGTGACCGCCGAGTGGATGTCAGCCAGCGTGGCCGCGATCACCCGCGCCGCGAAGGTGGAGGCGTTCAACTCGTGCTCGGCATGCAGCACCAGCGCCATATCCATCGTTCTCACGGCCGTCTCGGAGGGCTTCACGCCGTTCAGCATCCACAGGAAGTTGGCGGCGTGGTTCATCGAGCGGTCCGGCGGCACAATCTCCAGGCCTTTGCGGATGCGGTCGTAGATGGCCACGATCATGGCGAACTGCGAGGTCAGGTTGTAGCTCTTGCGCACATTCGCATCGTGCGAGTTGTCCTTCTCGTCGGCATCGTAGAAGCTCAGCGCCGAGACGGCCGTGCGCAGCACTTCCATGGGCGTAGCCGAGGTGGGAAACGAGCGCAGCATGTCGATCATGCGCTGGTCAACCGAGCGGGCCAGCGCCAGGTGCGACTCGAACTCGCGCAGCGCGAGCTGGTTGGGCAGGATCCCGTTCCAAAGCAGGTAGGTCGTCTCCTCGAAGGTCGAATGCACGGCCAGCTCGTGAATGTCGATTCCCCGGTAGGACAATACGCCCGCATCTCCGTCGATCCAGCAGATCCCGGAGTTCGCCGCGACAATTCCTTCCAATCCCTTCCCAGCGACAGCAGTCGACATAGCCCTCGGATTCCCCCTTGCGATGATTTCCTGATGATTGGGGCGGCTGTCCTGGCCTCAAGAAAAGAGCCCGGCGCCGAAAAATGCAGTAAAGATGTTTATATCGTAGCCGTTCCACTGTTGTCACGAAGCGTGGGACGGCCGCGGTGCGGAATTGGCCTCCACTCCCCTTGACCGCCCTGCTGCGGTCAAGACAGGGCAGCTTTTCCCGCACAAGCTAGAATAGTTCTATATCCTGTAGTTTCCCCCGCGGGTGTTCGTGCGAGAGCTTCGCCATCTGGCCTGCCGGGGCGGATTCCCGCGAATAAACTGGAATTCCGGCGGAAAGATTGAAATTGAACGGCGTCTGGCCCACGGGAAGGCGCCACAACACGAGAAGCGGTTCGCGCGACGGGCCGCAAAGAGAGGCAAAAAACATGAGCGTACTTGATGACACCCCCCGAAGCTATTCCGGCGCGCTGTTGGCGGCCATCGCCATCGCCTTGCTGGCCGGGGTGGGAGGCCTGATCTGGAACTACTCGCAGAGCACGACTCTGGCCAATCAACAAAAGGAAATCGACACGGCTAACGAGCAGAACAAGAAGCTGGCCTCTGACCTGCGAGAAACCAAGGCCGAGCTCCACGTGGCCACCGAGGAACTGGGCCAATCCCTGGGGTTGACCCAGAAGCAGATGGAAGCCCGCGCCCAGGAGATCATCAGTCGCGAGGAGGCCGACGCCAAACGGCTGGATAGTGCCCAGAACCAGACCGCCAAGGCTGTTTCAGGGCTTTCCAGCGATGTCTCGGGCGTAAAGAGCGATGTCGGCGGCGTGAAAACGGACCTGGGCAAGACGCAGAACGACCTGGCTACTGCCATCAGCCAATTGACGTCCATGAGGGGGGACGTGGACGGGCACAGCACCCTGATCGCCCGCACTCACGACGAACTGGAAGTCCTCAAGCACAAGGGCGACCGCAACTATTACGAGTTCACCCTGGCCAAGAACCAGAAGAAGCCCGTCGGCACCGTGAGCATGATGCTGAAGAAGGCTGACGGCAAAAAGAGCCGCTTCACGCTGGTGGTCTACTCCGACGATTTGCAATACGAAAAAAAGGACCGCAACCTCAACGAGCCGCTCCAGTTCTACAGCGGCAAGGACAGGATGCTCTTCGAGATCGTGGTCAACTCCGTGGGAAACAAGAATCAGTCCATCAGCGGCTATCTGTCCACGCCCAAGAACGCGCCGGTTCCGCCTACTCTTCAATAACCGCGGTGTGGGGCGCAAGCACCAGGCTGGGCTGATATTGGAACTTGAAGGTGAAGCTCAGATCCTTGCGCGCGTCCCACTCCTGTTTGCTTAACCGGGTAGCCCAGAAGGCGTTGCCCTCCAGGCTTTCTCCAGGAGCAATCATGGTCCGCCCCGTCAGTACCTTGGCATGAAGCGGGACCAGCTCCGGATACGCGACAAAGACCTCATCGTACTGCGCCGCGTCGCCCGCCGACACCGAGAGAATGCCGTCCGCCAGTTTGGCGTTGACCAGCACATCCTCAAGATAAAGGGGAGTCTTGCTGTCGTTGCGCAGCTTTACGTGAGCAAGAACCAGCAACTGTTCCAGGCTCTCCTTGGGCATCGGGGCGCCGCTGGCGTCGAATCCCGAGGTCTGCACGTGTCTCGGGTGAGCCCACACCTGAACAATCTCGCCGCTGGCCGCCGGCGGCGTCTGCCCAATCCACATATAAAGGCCGATGGCGATCGTGACAAGCGCGGCCGCGATCAAGCCGGCCAGGGCCACATGACTGCTCCCCTTGGTGAACTCTTCACCCCGAGCGGCATCGTCAATCTCTTCGGGCGTTTCCTGATGGAGTAAGCTCATAGCGCCCTTATCTTATCTCTGCAAGCGCAGAACGGGCCATTAAATTCCTGAAGAACTTGTTGGAAACCTGCCGGAAGCCGCACTGAAAACGATGCCAATCCTTGACCAGGGCAGCTGCCGACAGTGAACTGCCAAAGACTCTTCGGCCTCCGCGGCACTGCGCGCAGCAAGTCGAAAGCCCTGTTCGCCGCTCTTCCGGCGAAACAATGAAATAGCACGACCTGCGGCAGCGGAGATGGGGAAAATGCTTTAGAAAACAATAGACTTATGGAGGCTGGTTTGGATTGTGATTTCGAGCAAGGAGATGAGCGCACTCCAGCGCCGCCGCGCTGCCGCGGTCCTGCGCATGCATTTGGCCTTCCCCGCCTTCAGGCTGTGATGCTGCGAGCGGCGTCCTTGAGGCGGACCACTGCATCCGCCTGGGCGCCCTTCTGCCCCTGAACGATGTCGAACTCAACGTCATCGCCCTCTTTCAGCGTCTTGTATCCATCCAACTGAATCGAGGAGTAATGAACGAATACATCCGGCCCGTCTTCACGTCCGATGAATCCGTAGCCCTTGGCGTTGTTGAACCACTTGACCTTCCCTTTGTACTGAGCCACAGGTTCCGCCTTCCTTACATCCTGTGAAATGCGGCGGGCAATATACTGGGGAATGCCCGCCTTATTTAGTATGACGTGAAAAGACCGGAAACGTTCACACAAATTTCAAACGGCTGCTCCACGGCATGAGACAGTGCCTGCCTGGAATCGATGGCCCGATCGTGGAATCAGAAGCTGGGCGCGGGGCCACCCATCCCTGCGCGCGGTTTGAGATAAGGCGGAAAGCCTCGAACCCCGGCCCGCCCTATCGACAAGCAGTTCTTACTTCGAGCGCCTGGCCGCCATCCAGCGCTTGTACAGGAGGACCGCGGTCAGCGTCTTGCCGTCCAGAATCGCGCCCTTGTCGATCATTTTGACCACCTCGGAGAGCTTCACCAGGCGAAAATCAATCTGCTCGTCCTCTTCCGGATGAGCGTCGCCCGCCACCAGCCCCTCGGCCACAAAAACCCTCATCGATTCGCCCAGAAAACCGGGGCTGGCGTAGTACTCCACCAGCGGCTTCCACTTTTTGGCGCTGTAGCCGGTCTCCTCGGCCAGCTCGCGCTGCGCGCCGGCCAGGGCGTCTTCGCCGGGTTCCAGCTTGCCCGCCGGCAGCTCCCAGAGAAACTGGTTGGCCGCATGGCGATACTGCCGCTCCATCACGATCCATGGGTCGCGCTTGCTCTTCGCGCTGTCCACAGCCAGGATCACCACGCTTCCATTGTGGCGAATCACGTCCCGTTCGCTGTGCCGGCCACCCGGCTCGATCAGCTTGTCGTGGAGGACGCGGAAGAGCTTCCCCTGAAAGACCACCTCAGAGCTGAGCAACTCCGCCTTCTCCGCGGCCACCGCCTTCAAAGCCTTCGCGGCCTTCTTCGTCTTGGTCTTGGGGGCCTTGGCCTTCTTCACCTTGGTCTTGGGGGCCTTGGCCTTCTTCACCTTGGTCTTGAGGGCCTTGGCCTTCTTCGGCGCCGCATCCTTCGCGGATTTCTTCATCCTGGGCATCTCTTGTCTCTCCTTCTAGCGCAATGGGAACACGATCAGCGTTCACGCGCGATCAAATAAAGAGTATATGAACCGCCCCAGCCCGCGCAGAGCGAGTTTGACCGTCAATCCTGCATCGCTCGGCCCCGCCGTGGCATCCTTAACAGAGGCCGAACTCCATTTCCGCCCGCGCGCTATGGGTTCGCCTTCATACCTTCAATCGCCATGAGAACGATTTGCTGACCGCAGACTGTCATCCCATCACCGTCGTGCCGGGGCTGCACCGCCTCTTCCGGGAGTACTGCTCCGAAGACGCCGCGGCGC
>Ga0302319_10018446_pt1 | contig 12731 bp, 13 predicted proteins | sample Bog_T0_2_FD_203319 | JGI IMG/M metagenome (GOLD analysis project Ga0302319, IMG submission 203319) | Peat permafrost microbial communities from Stordalen Mire near Abisko, Sweden - Bog_T0_2 | ecosystem: Environmental > Terrestrial > Soil > Wetlands > Peat | place: Sweden: Abisko, Stordalen Mire...
CATGCTGAACGCCAAGCGCTACGCTCCCATGAACGCGCGCGACAAGATGCCGTTTGAAGTGACGGCCATCTACTACAAGCTGGCACGCTACGGCGATACGACGGCTGCTCCGGCCGGCGCTCCGGCGACCGGTCAGGCTGCCGCACCCGCGCCGACTGGCACCAACTAAACAAAACACAATCCGACCCGCAACAGCAGCCGGGAAATTCCAGACCGAAAAGTCTGGAGTTTCCCGGCTATACTCTTTTTAGCCAACAGTGATTTCCCTGGCCTGCAAGAACTAATCGTTCCAAATCGCAGGAAGACGATTGAAAAAACAGACCTTTGCCTTCTTTTTCCTATTTGTGGTTGCGGCTGGCGTTAACGCAAGAACCTCCTCAGCTCAAGCCATCCTTGGCTGGCTCAAGGGGCCCGTTTCCGTCTCCGCAGGCGGGATGGTATCGCTTTTCAATTCGGATGAGCAGGGCAACCAGTTGTTTGGGTTCGGCACTTACGCCGACCTCGACCTGAAGGGCCGCGTGGGGTTTGAAGCCATTGCGCGATGGCTGCCGATCAACGGCATCACTGGCGAAACTCAAGCCAACTACCTGGTCGGCCCGCGCATCCATGTCAGGGGTATCTGGAAAGCCCATCCGTACGTGAAAATCCTGGGCGGTGTTTCGCGGTCGACATTCAACCACGGAGCGGCCAGCGGCGAATTTGGGACGGTAGCTATCGGCGGCGGCGTCGATATACCCTGGAAACACAACCTGACCATTCGGGCCTTGGACTACGAGTACCAATTCTGGCCCGAATATCTTGGCGATCCACTCGCGCCGCATGGCTTCAGCAGCGGCGTCAGTTACCACTTCCATTAGCGGCAGCGCTGCCTACTTTGCGATCACATCGATCGCCACGGGAATCTCATGCGGCGGCATGCAGGTATTGCTATTGCAGGCCTGGTAGCGCAGGGTCGCCTGCAATAGATGATCGCCTTTGGCGGCCACCAGTTGGGCATGCACCACGAATTCTCCGGTGTAGACGCTCAACTTCTCTTTGGGATCAATAGGAAAAGCGAAGTCCGTACCCGGAGGGAAGGTGACTTTCGCCAGCCGAACTCCATTCTGATCCGGCAGGCTAAGTGTTGTTGGAACCAGCCCCTCGCCATGCGGCTGGTGCGAGTTCACATGCAGGCCGTCGCCGACTTTGAAATGCAGATCAAGCGCAACGGGTTTGTCCGCTGCGACCGTCACCTGCTCCGGAAAGAGATAGGACACGGCTGCGGGCTTCTTCGCCGGCTTTGCGTCGAGGTTGCCAAATGGCGATTGCGCCGACTGAGCGGCGAAAGCCAAGCCGAGTAAGACCGGAAGCGCCGCGAAGAAATTCATCTACTTCCCTTCTCCAATCGCCTTGCGGATGTTGTCTTCGAGATCGCTCTTGGATGTGAGGCCAAAGCTGGCCGCGACCACCGTTCCACTTTTGTCGATGAAGTAGGAAGTGGGATACACATCGGTGTCGCCATAAGCCTTGGCGATCGAGTCGCCGTCGAGCAGGACAGGATAGGGAATCTTCAGTTGCTCCACGCCCTTCGCAATTTCCGACTTATCCTTGGCCAGCAGTTTGGCGTCGTCCTTGTCGAGATCGTCGAAGGAGACGCCGAGGATCTCGAATCCCTGCGGCGAGTACTGCTTTTCCAGCTCGATCAGCCACGGTGTTTCGATCTTGCAGGGAGCGCACCAGGTGGCCCAGAAGTTGAGCTGCACGGCCTTACCCTTGTAGTCGGTCAGTGAAACCTTTTTGCCGCTGAGGGTGGTCAGGGTGAAGTTGGGCGCGGCTCTGCCCACCAGCGGCGAGGTCATGTGGCCCATGGTCGCGGAGTCGGCAACAAGCGTGGCCTCCGACTGCTTCGCTGAAAGTGCTGCCGCAACCTGCCTACGGTTTTGCCAGTTGGCCCAGCCGGCGACGGAGAGCAGCCCGATGACAAAGATCACCACGGAGAGAACGATTGCGTTGCGCTTCATGGAATTCCACACCTCAATTTCATTGTAAGACTGTCCTTCATTGGATGGCGCAGCCGGCGCCTCGGTTACGGAAGTTGCGCGAGAAACTGCTACCATCGGAAACGCATGGGAACTGAAGATTCAAGCCAAATGACGCCGGCGCAACTGGTACGGACCGAGTCTGCGGCGCTCGAAGCGCTGGCTGACCGGCTCGAAGGTACGATGGCCAACGCCTTTGAGCAGGCGGTCGAGCTGGTCCTTCGCTGCGGCGAGGGTCGCGGGCGCGTCGTGGTCACCGGGATGGGCAAGAGCGGCATCATTGCGCAGAAGATTGCGGCGACGCTCAGTTCTACCGGCTCGCCGGCGCTGTATTTGCATCCGGGCGAGGCGGTGCATGGCGACCTGGGCGTACTGATGCCTGGCGATGTGGTGATTGCGCTTTCGGCCAGCGGCGAGACGGAAGAGATTCTGCGCCTGCTGGCTACGCTCAAGCGCAAAGGCGACGCGCTGATCAGCTTTTGTTGCAAGCTGGATTCGACTCTGGCTCAGGCCAGCGATGTGGCGCTGGATGTTTCAGTGGAACGCGAAGCCTGCGGCCTGAGCGAACGCGGCCTGGCGCCTACGGCATCGACCACGGCCATGCTCGCGCTGGGCGACGCGCTGGCCATTGCCGTGAGCCTGCGTAAGGGCTTTCGCGCGGAGGATTTTGCCGATCTGCACCCCGGCGGGAAATTGGGCAAGAAGTTGGCGCTGGTGCGCGATCTGATGCATGCAAGCGATGCGATTCCGGCCGTAAGCGCCACAACAACGATGACCGATGTCATTTACGAAATGAGCCGCAAGAAGCTCGGCCTGACCACGGTGCAAGCGGACGGCAAACTGCTCGGAGTGATCAGCGACGGCGACCTGCGCCGGCTGCTGGAGCGCGAAGGCGGCGCGGCGCTGGGGAAAACCGCCGGCGAAGCGATGAATCCGCATCCGAGGACGATTGCCGCGTCGGAACTGGCGGCGCGGGCGCTGGCTGAGCTGGAGGAACGCAAGATTACTTCGCTGGTGGTAGTCGATGCGCAGGGGCTGGTCGAAGGTGTGCTGCATCTGCACGATCTTTGGGGGATGGAACTGATTTGAGATATCTCATAGCGCGGTTTGGATTAGGTCGATACGAGGATAGTTGCCGATATGGCGGAATCTAATTTTGGGTCCATTGGAACAAGCATTCCGAGTTTGACGGACTCGCTGCGACGGATGGGTCTGCTCCTCCAGACTTCTCTGGGGATCGTTGCCTGGTCGAGCCTGTTGTTCGCGTTGCTGCAAAGCGTTTGCACCTTCTTCGCTGCCCTGGATGGGATGCGTACGGTGGTTGGAATCAGTGCGCTGGTGTTGGCGGATAGCACGGGGAAACTCATCGACAGCTTTCATGTGGACTGGCTCCGGGTGCCCATGCTGAGCGTCGCAGTCGCCGGTTCGCTGCTGAATCTTCTCGTGTTGTGGCAGGTGCGGCGTTTAAGAAATAATCCCGCCGCGCGCTGGCGACTGCGGCCGGTCAGCACCCAAAAGCTGCGGATGGAGTGGGCGCAGATCGCGCTGGCGGCGCTGACTCTGGTTCTGGTGGCCTTCGAAGAGTGGCAGCATCTCCGCTGGGCGGGGCATTTGTAGGCATGAGATCGTTAGGCGCAGTTGACAGCGCAATGAACCGGTCCTACGCTTGGTTCATGCAGATTCAGCTCAGCCCGGAACAACGTTCCTTCATCGAATTAGGAATTCAACAGGGCCGCTTCCGCGATCCCGGAGAGGCCATGCAGCAGGCGCTTTCGCTCTGGACTGAACGGGAAAGAGTGCGCCTTGAGTTGCTTGCCGAAATCGAGGCTGGCGACAACTCGCCTCGCGAGAACGACGCTATCCTCGACTCCGATGAAGAGATTGCCGATTTTCTCGCGGGCGTGGAGCAACAAGGTTCAAACAAGCTGAGGCACGAGATTGCCCATTAGCCCACGAACTATCGCTGCAATGTCGGTCGGTATCTCCCTTGGAATTGCGACCCTCCAGATTGAAAGCCTTACCCGCTCGGGAGGGAGTCTTATTCTTCTGCTTTTCCCCGGCCTCTTGGGTTCGATGATTCTGGCTGGAAATGTCCATGCCTTTCCCTTGTGGTTCGCGTGCATCATCAACTGCATTTTCTACTTCGGCCTTGTTTGGACGATCGGGTATCTTGGGGCAAAGGTCAGGCGCAAACCGTCAGTCGAAGGGCGCTCGGAGGAGTTCAAGCATCCTTTTTGAGCATAGATATCAAGCCGCTGCGATTTGATTCGCGGTATGATTTTGGAGGGGGTTCGTCATGTCAACCCAGATTGTGCGCGTCGGCAACACGCTAACCGTTGAAATCCCGGAAGAACTGGTCGCGGAAGCGTCGCTTCCCGTCGGCAAACCCGTGGAATGGGTCTCAAATGGCAAAGGCAGCGTTATCTTAGTCGAGCCTTCCGTCCGCTCGACAGCCGTCCCTTACCGCGAAATCACTATCGAAGAGCTACTCGAAGGCGTAGAAGAAGGAACCTCGCTCGGTGAATATGATTGGGGACCGCCGCGCGGGGCTGAGTTTTGGTAGGCGAGTACGTGCCGGACGCGGGTGATTTGGTCTGGATGGACTTTGATCCCCAAGCTGGAAGAGAACAGGCGGGTCGAAGACCTGCGGTGGTTCTTTCCATTCAGTCGATCAACCGCAACACCTCCGTCGCCTATGTTTGCCCAATCTCCAGCAAGGTGAAGGGCTACCGTTTTCAAGTGGTTCTGCCGCCAGGACTCCCTATCCACGGAGCGGTTCTCTGTGAGCATTTACGAAGTTTGGATTGGCGGGTTCGAAATACTGTCTTCCTCGGGCTCATGCCCGACGAGACTTTAGCCCATGTCCGAGAAGTTGTCAGAGCGATTGCCGGAATCCCACGTTAGGACAGCGTCTGTCCTCCCCACTCCCCCTGAACATTTAGAATGGAAGCTACCGCATGCCGTCTTGCGCCGGTTCTTGCCTCCGGCGGGAAAGTACATCGTCTATTTCTATGCATCGTTGGTCGAAACTGTTTGTTCCTACACTGCGTGAGGCTCCGGCGGATGCCGAGGTGGCCAGTCACAAATTTCTACTGCGGGCGGGATACATCCGCCAGTTGGGGGCGGGTATTTACAACTATCTGCCGCTTGGGCAGCGCACGCTGAACAAGATCATCGCCATTGTCCGCGAAGAAATGGACACGATCGGGCAGGAATTCCTGCTGCCCGCGATCCATCCCCGTGAGGTGTGGGAGGCGAGCGGACGCTGGGCCGTGATGGGCGACAACATGTTTCGCCTGAAGGACCGCAAGGGCGCGGAGCTGTGCCTGGGAATGACCCACGAAGAGGTCATCACCGGCATTGCGCGCAACGAATTGCGAAGCTACAAGCAATTGCCGCAGATCTGGTACCAGATTCAGAACAAGTTTCGCGATGAGCCGCGGCCCAAGGGCGGACTGTTGCGGGTGCGCCAGTTCACCATGAAGGACAGCTACTCCTTTGACCTGGACGCTGCCGGGCTGGACAAGAGCTTTGACCAGCATGACGCCGTCTACCGGCGGATTTTTACCCGGTGCGGGCTGAAGTTCGTCGCCGTCGAAGCCGATTCGGGCGCGATGGGCGGGTCGCAGTCGCAGGAGTTCATGGTCTATACCGATGCGGGCGAGGATCTGATCGCCAGTTGCCCCGTCTGCGGCTATGCGGCGAATACAGAGAAGGCTACATCGATTCTGGAGCCGGTGACGGAGATGGAACCGACTGGCGACGGTTTGCCGGAGCTGGTGCTGACGCCGGGGTTGGGTGCGATTGCCGATGTAGCCAAATTCTTTGAGATTTCTCCGGCTTCGGACATCAAATGTGTTGCTTACATGGGACTTTTGCGCGGCGGCAAGGATAAACCGGACACCTGGCACGGCGTCGCGGCCTTTCTGCGCGGCGACCACCAGGTGAATGAGACCAAGCTGGCGACTGCGGTCGGCGCGGCGGAGTTGCGCCCGATGAACGGCGAGGAGCTGGAGACATTCCTTCACGCCCCGGCTGGATTCCTTGGCCCGGTCGGCCTGACGCCCGCCGCCAAGCCGCTTACGACGGGGCTTACCGTCGTCGTCGACCACGGCCTCGAAGGCCGTAGGAACTTAGTCGCTGGAGCGAACAAGCTCGATTATCACTTCCGCAACGTGACGCCGGGGCGCGATTTCGGCTGGACGCTGCTTGCGGACATCCGCACGGTGAACGAGGGCGAGGCTTGCCCCACGCTGGGCTGCGCCGGACGACTGGTGGTCGGCAAAGCGGTCGAAGTGGGACACATCTTCAAGCTTGGCTACAAGTACACTTCAGCCTTGGGCGCGACGGTGCTCGACCCCAACGGCAAGGAAGTGACGCCGATCATGGGCTGCTACGGCATCGGCATTGAGCGCATTCTCACCGCTGCCATCGAGCTGTACAACGACGCCAATGGATTCTGGCTGCCGGCAAGCATTGCGCCTTTCACCGTGGTGGTCACGGTCACCAATGTTACCGACCCGCTGCTGCGCGAAACCGGCGAAAGGATTGCTGCTGAACTCGAAGCGGCGGGACTCGACGTGCTGCTCGACGACCGCGACGAGCGCGCTGGAGTCAAGTTCAAAGACGCCGACCTGGTGGGTATTCCCTACCGCATCAACGTAGGCAAGAAAGTCGCCGAGGGCAAGGTGGAGCTGGTGAATCGAGCTGTTCCGGGGGCGGAAGACGTTGCCATCGGAGAGGTTGCGGCGCGGCTGAAAGCTCTGCTCGCGTAGCGGCTCGAGGAACGTACCCGGCCAGGAAAGCGTATCGGATGTAAAGGTAGAAGCAATGGCATTGAAGGTGAAAATCGCGAAACCGGCAACCAAGCGGGGATGGGGCGTCCTCATCCTGCAGGTCGCAGTAGCCTGCGTTGCGCTGGTTGCGCTCACCGTCTTCGCGGTTGGCGGCTATTACTACTACCGCTATCAGAGCATTGTGGACGCCCGCCTGCAGCAGCCGCTCTTTGCCACCACAGCCAAGATCTACGCGGCCCCGCGCGAAGTGCGTCCTGGCCAGAAGCTCAGCCTCAACGCCATCGCCAACGAGTTGCGCACCGCCGGCTATACCGTCGAAGGTGTCGGCTCCGCTTCGCCGCTGGGTACCTATTCCGAGAGCGCTTCCAGCATCTCAGTCCATCCCGGCCCACAGAGCTATCATGCCCAGGATGGCGCGAGCATCCATTTCAACAATGGGATCGTTGATTCCCTCACAGACGACCATGGCCAGGTGCTCTCCAGCTATGAACTCGAGCCGCTGCTGGTCACGGGGCTGAGTGATGGCGCTAACCGCACCAAGCGCCGGCTCATCACCTACGAAGAGATTCCGCCCAACCTGGTTCAGGCTGTTCTAGCCATTGAAGACCGGCAGTTTTTCGAGCACAGCGGCGTCAACTTCTGGCGACTGGCGGCGGCAGCCGAACGCGACATCGTCAGTGGACAGAAGAAGCAGGGCGGCTCCACGCTGACCATGCAACTGGCGCGCGGATTCTTCCTCACGCCCGAGAAGCGCTGGAAGCGCAAGATGATCGAGATTGCCATCACCTTCCAGCTTGAGCATCGCTTCAACAAGCAACAGATCTTCACGCTGTACGCCAACGAAATTCCACTTGGCCAGCAGGGCAGCTTCGCCATCAACGGCTTTGGCGAGGCGGCGCAGTCCTACTTCGGCAAAGACATCAAGCAGCTCAATCTTGCCCAGTGCGCCATGCTCGCCGGCATCATCCAGCGCCCCAGTTACTTCAATCCCTTCCGCCATCCCGAGCGCGTGATGGAGCGCCGCAATCTTGTCCTCGACTCGATGGTCGAGACTGGCGCAATCTCCAAAGACGTAGCAGAGCGCGCCAAGGCGGAGCCGCTGCATCTCTCACAGCTCAGCGTGGATGCGAGCGACGCGCCCTACTTCGTCGACCTGGTCCGCGAGCAGCTCCTACAGAAGCTGGGCGATCGCGATTTCAACCGCGAAGGCCTGCACATCTACACTTCGCTCGACCCAGACCTGCAACGCGTGGCAACTGCGGCTGTCGACAACACCACCGCTATGATCGACGCCCAGGTAGACAAACTCTACGCCAAACACCACAAGGGCGAAGCTGATAACGCGGAAAAGGCAATCACTTATCCGCAGGTCGCGCTGGTGGCGCTCAACCCGCATACCGGCCAGGTGCTGGCGCTGGTAGGTGGACGCAGCTATGGCACAAGCCAACTGAATCACGCTGTCTCCGCGCGTCCCACTGGGTCCATCTTCAAGCCATTCGTCTATGCTTCGGCATTCGACACGGCGCTTTCGGGCACGTTGCTGCCCGGCCATGAAGATCTGTTTTCGCCCATCACGATCCTTAGCGACGAGCAGACCACTTACGACGTGGGCGACCAGGAATACACTCCGCGCAACTACGAGGGCGAGTATCACGAAGAGGTGACGGCGCGGTACGCCCTGATGCGTTCGCTCAACAACGCGACGATCGGACTGGCCTCGCTGGTCGGCTTCGACAAGGTCGCTGCGCTGGCTCGGTCCGCGGGGATCAAGAGCGTGCGCGGAACGCCGTCGATGGCCATCGGTTCCTATGACGCCACACCGCTGGAGATGGCCGGCGCTTACACTATCTTTGCCAACGGCGGACTGCATCTCGACCCGTGGATGCTGGCCAGCGTGCGCAGCCCCTCCGGCGACGTGATCACCGACTACTCGCCGGTTTCCAAGCAGATTCTCGACCCACGCGTCGCCTACTTGACCACCAGCATGATGGAGAACGTGCTGCAAGGCCACGGCACCGGCGCGGGCGTGCGCAATATGGGCTTTCACGCCCCCGCGGCTGGCAAGACCGGCACCAGCCACGACGCCTGGTTCGCCGGATACACCAGCAACCTGCTGTGCATCGTCTGGGTCGGCAACGATGACTACACGGATATCAAGATCGAAGGCGCACACGCCGCTGCACCCGTCTGGGCGGAGTTCATGAAGCACGCTGTCGAGTTGCCGCAGTATTCGGATACGCATGAGTTCAACGCTCCGGAAGGCGTTCAGATCGTGCAAATCGATAACACGACCAATCTGCCTTCCGACCCTACCTGCGAGACCGACACGTATCCCGCCGCATTCCTCGACGGCACCGTCCCCACGGCCAGTTGCTCCCATCCAGGAGGCGCGGACAAGCGCAACTTCTTCCAGAAGATCTTCGGCCTGGGCGACAAGAAACCGTGACCGTACAGACACAAAGCTTGTCCTCCTGAGCAAAGCGAAGGATCTGCTTCGCACTCCCTTCCGGGCCAACAGGTTGTGTCATCCTGACCAGAGCGAGGCGGAGTCGTTGGACCTGCGGATGTCATTGCTTTTGTTTGTCGTTCAGTCATTCCCTACGGAATCTGTTGTTCCTGCTCGAAAAACACAAAACCAATCGCCAAATTGACATCGCGCCGCTCCCCGGATTGCGTATGCTGGATGGGCACCGAAAAGCTGCCATTCCGCTACCTGATGAGGAATCATGATCACACTGAAAGACGCCAAGCGCATCATCGAAGCCGCCGAAGTCAAAGCCGCCGAAATCGGCCAACCCATGAACATCGCCGTCGCTGACGCGGGCGGCAACCTCATCTCCCACGCCCGCATGGATGGCGCGTGGCTCGGCTCCGTCGATATCTCTATCAAGAAGGCCTATACCTCCCGCGCCTTCGACATCGCCACCAAAGACCTGGCCACGCATTCGCAGTCCGGCGGCCAGTTCTTCGGGATCAACGCCAGCAATGACGGCAAAATCATGATCTTCGCCGGCGGCATCCCACTCAAGCTGGATGGCAAAGTCGTAGGCGCGATTGGCGTCAGTGGCGGATCGGGCGACCAGGATCACGCTGTGGCTGAGGCTGGGGCTGCGGCGCTTTAGAATCATGGTCCCCAAGCTCCCGAGAAGTACGGTGCTTGGGGACGGGAGTACTATTCCTCCACTGCTGGAGCGCCGAGTCCGTGCAAACAGATAGAGTTGCCAATCACCAATCGGCAAATGGTAGCTCTCGGCTTCCTTCGCGGACTAGAAACGCCGACTTGAAGGCACTCAGAGGCAACGACCCGAGATATGCCGCCTCAATTTTCGGCATGATCCGGTTGCCTGCTCCCTCGGACCTCCATCGGTCCAGAAGAGCTTGCCCAGAAATGAATTTATTCCCGAGTTTTGAAAAGTCTACTTCAATCCAGACGGCCTCTCGCCATACTGAACGGTAAGGAACAAATTCCGTCCATGTATTCAGCCGATAAGTGTCCGAGTACAGGACGGGATCGAAGTCTCGGAAATCAAACAGACTCACGCCTCCCAGGGTGCGCACATACGGGTACCAATCGCGTCCTTGCGAAGTGCCATAGCGTTCCATGTCGGGGATATCAGGTTCCGGAAGAATCGCGCCTGATTTCAATATTCCCTGAAAACGATCGGCGCTGGTTGAATGCCATACACAACCCTGAAGTCGGCTCAAGACCATCTCTCTTAGCTCATCCATTTTCAATCCCACTATGAGAACTCGGTTCCACCGCCGTTATTGCAGCTGGGTGCCGGGCGCCCCACACTCGATTCTGAGATGTGGGGAGCCGCAAAAGCCCACCCTGTTCTTGCCTTTGTCTTTGTTTTTTTCCATTCATCAATAGCTTGTCATGGCCTGTGGCAATCCTGCCCCGTTCATTGCTCCACCTCTAGCCCATCTAGCCGAATCACCAGCCTGCTCCCCGTCACCTCAGCCATCTTCCGCAGCGTCTTCACACTTGGCGAGCGGTCGCCCCGTTCCAGTCTTCCAATTACCGTCTGAGAGGTCTCCATCCGCCGCGCCAATTCCCGCTGCGAAAACCCGGCGCGCTGTCTCGCGCCCACCATTGCTTTGCGCACATCGTAGCCGGGCCGCATCGAATCCAGCCAGTCCGCAAAAGCTGCATCTCGTACTTTTCTTTGTGCCCGCGTCAGTCGTGTCATCGTGATTTTTGAGCTCCATTTGGACATCTAGGTTTTTCACTTTCCACGATGGCACAAATGAACTACTTCCAACGCAATTCGAATCTCTTTAGAATCAACGCGTTGTAACTTTTTTACTTGACAAAACTCGAAACTCCGCTACGTCTCGAAATTGTTCTACGTGGAACAATTTGTGTTCCACGCGGTGGAACCCTTCTTCGGGCTCGGCGCCGCGATGTTATGGGCGCAGCTTCTGCTCTAAATCCGGCACATACAGGGGCTGGGCGTCGGCCTCCAATTTATGCGCCGCCGTTAGCGCCAATTCGTAAGCGGCTCGCGCGCTTCTTTTGTCGCCTAACGCAGTCTGGGCGTCTCCCAGGGCAGTCTGCGTGAGTACATTCTGGGGCTCAAATTCGACTGCCTTCTTTGCGGCCACCAAAGCCTCCGCAGGCTTCTTCTCGCGCAGCAGAATCTGCGACGTTTGCACTGCGCTGAGCGCGGCCGCTTCGGGTATCGGCAAGTCGCCGCGGTACACAAAGACGCTGTGATCGATCTGCTCGGCCATGGGCATCGACCGAAACCGCTCGAAGACATTCAACTGGTCGCTGGGCCAGTCACAAGCTTCCAGATCGTCCGCACTTAGCAGCAGGTTGCCGTGAATGGTTTCCGGCACCTCGTCCGGCAAAATCTCCCATCCAGTATGGGCTGTTGGCAGCAGGTGACAGGGAATGCCATAAGCTTGCGGACGAAGCTCCGGATAAGCGGAATAGGCGAACCAGCAATCCTCTCCCGGGTGGGCGTCAACCCATTGTTTGACGTGTGGCAGTTGCTGCGCCCAGTCGACGCTGGAGTCGCTCAGGTATTTGTGCGTGTTCGCCGCGCCACCCCAGGCTTCGTTGGCGTACGCCATCTCTGCCGGGAAGATCGCCATGGCAGAGATGACGTGGAAGGCGACCAATCCTCCGCCGATCCAAATCCAGCGGCGGCTATGCTTCGCGAGCGCTGTCAGACCGGCTGCTGCCAGCAACGCGGCCAGTGGGTACAGGAAAAGAACGTGACGGGTACCGATGTTCATGCCGCTCAGGATCGCGACACCCAGGTAGATAGCGCCGGGCACAGCCAGGTACGCCAATTCTCTTCCCTGCCTCAGCCGCCTGAGAATCAGCGCGATACAGGCCAGCACTACCAGACCTATCAAGCCCAGAGTGGTCTTGATGGACAGCGCCACCGGAAAGTACCACCAGACTCCATGAGCATAATCGTGCCCCAGCAGGAAGATGGGATACTGCTGCGCTGCGTAGTGAATGTCCGTCATGCCCATCAGGTAGGATTCTGGCAACAACCGCCAGTTGGCGGCATGCCCGATCACCCAACTGTTCATTCCCGTGAGAGGAGCGGCATATTCCTTCAAGGTTGGATTCATGACAAGCCCGTCTGGTCTGGCAGCATAGCGAAAACCGTAGAAAGCCCAGAGAATTACAACCGCAACAATCACTGTGGCCGCAATTCCGCCAAACAGAATCCCAACCATCCGCTTGCGCCTTCTCCGCTCGGCACATGCGATCTCAACGAGCGCCAATCCCAGCAGCATTGGAGCCAGCAGAATCCCGCTGTGCTTCGATGACAGCGTGAGTCCAGCGGCCAAGCCGGTCAGCAACAACCGAATCACGGATGGCTGCCTCGCATAACGGTAGAAGCAATAGATTGTGGCCAGAAAGAAGCAAGTGACGCCCATGTCGGTCGTC
>Ga0302319_10018447_pt1 | contig 12731 bp, 16 predicted proteins | sample Bog_T0_2_FD_203319 | JGI IMG/M metagenome (GOLD analysis project Ga0302319, IMG submission 203319) | Peat permafrost microbial communities from Stordalen Mire near Abisko, Sweden - Bog_T0_2 | ecosystem: Environmental > Terrestrial > Soil > Wetlands > Peat | place: Sweden: Abisko, Stordalen Mire...
ATTGGAAGTTCAATTGGGGAGATGACGTGTTCAAGCGATCGATTGCCGTACTGTCCATCATCGGCTGTGGTGCCGTGCATTTCGCAGCTGCGGCGCCTGCCTCAGGGGATGCGGCTCATGGCAAGGTTTTGTATCAGGCGTGCGGCGCCTGTCATTCCGTCGACGAGAACGATCTCGGTCCGAAGCACCGTGGAGTGGTCGGGCGGCGCGCGGGGAGCATCGAGGACTACGCCTACTCCGCCGCGCTCAAACAATCGGGCTTGACGTGGGATGAGGCCTCGCTCGACCGCTGGCTGAGCAATCCCAGCGCACTCGTCCCGGGGACAAAAATGTTCTTCAAGATCGACGACGCGCAGAGCCGCGCCGACATCATTGCCTACCTCAAAGAACTGAAGTGAATCACTACCAGCGATAGTCGACCGAGACGGCGATGACGCGCTCGGTCCTCGTTTCGGTGACAGGACTGATATCCGGGCTGGCTTTGAGCTTGGTGAGCGCAGCGTCGAGATTCAGCAGCCAGTGGTCGGTGACAAATCGAGTGGCGCTGAAGCCCACGCCGACGGACACCATGCCAGGGTTGGGATCGAACACCGGATGGCCGGAGGCCAGCGACTGCGCCGGGGTTACGCCAAACTCGCTTTGCAAATAGCGATGCGTCGCGAACGTGACCGAGGGGCCCGCGAACATGACGAATTTTTTGGAACTGCCGGGAAGCGGCATGTACAGGCCGACATCGCCGATGGCGCCGTTGGCGCCTCCGACGAATTGCCGCGCATCCACGCGCAAAATCAGCGGAAATTTTTTCGACAACACATACGAGGCAAACAATTTGACGACCGGCGCGGCCGATATGTCGCCCATGCCGCGCAGATTCGCGTAGTCATCGTGGACACGACGGCCGAAGTCGTAGGAGATTGCGGCCCCCACCCGGTAGTGATCGCCGCGCAGGAAGTTGTAGCCTAACCCCTCGCCGGTGGTGGCAAAGGCAATGTCGTAGTACTGAACGTTGATGACGGGGCCACCTTGCACTCGGTAGGCCCGCGCGCCGTCGTAGATCGGCTGCGATTCCGCCGCGAGGCCGGTGACCACACTCCATTGCGGCACGTCCGGCTGGAACAAGCGAGCGAGGATGATGCCCCCCGAATACTGCCACTCTTGCAGCGGCGAGGGCGTCTGCGACCAGGCGGGATGCGCAATGCCCGCCCACAACAATACAGTGAGCACCCCTAGGTACAAGCATCTGGACGCTCGATGGTATCGACCCGACATTCTTTTCACTCTCCGCACTGCCGACGGTCTCACGACTCGCTATAGCAGAAATAGTATGTTCCAGGAGAGCTAGAAAATCGGAAGTTAAATGGCGGACTGATTGCCGCTCACCGATTTCATGGGCGATGCCTTGCGTTTTGGCCGTGTTTTACCGGGTATTTCTACCGCTTGGCTCACCGTCGGCGCTGCCAAAATTTGTCGTTCTGCCTCCAACCAATCATCTTCCGAAGAGCCATCCGGGCGGCCGCGAGCTTCCCAGAGCTGGTACGCCAAGTCCTGAATGGCGTGGAATTCGTTGTGCATACGGGTCCTCCAAGATCCAAGCGTAAACTTAGAGCCTACCTCCGCGGGCGGGTAGCATGGCGAAGCGGAAACTGGGGTCAGCCAAGTCCTACACAAAACCCGAGATTTGTGCTCACGGGTTGCGGTAGGGTATGGCAGCGAGGTAACCCAATGCTGCTAGCCCTATCCACCTGGCCGGAAATCGAAATCTGGCTGCGCCGGTCGCGTACCGTCGTCATTCCCATCGGTTCAAACGAACAACACGGTCCGACCGGCCTGCTCGGCACCGACTGGCTGTGTCCGGAAATCATTGCGCACGAAGCACACCGGCGCGGCGGCGATATTTTGGTGGCGCCGACATTCAATATCGGCATGGCCCAGCATCACCTGGGTTTTCCGGGGACAATCTCGCTGCGCCCGTCGACGTTCCAGGCGGCGATCTGCGATTGGGTCGAGTCATTGGGCCGGCACGGTTTCGAGCGCATCTATTTCCTCAACGGTCACGGCGGAAACATCGCCTCGATCGAGGCGGCATTTTCCGAGGCCTACGCACGCTATTCCTTCGCCGCGACGATCTGTCCGTACATGCTCAAGCTGCGCAGCTGGTGGCAACTTCCCGGTATCGGCAGGCTCGCCGACGAATTATTCCCCACCGGACATGGCACCCATGCCACTCCCTCCGAGATCGCGATCACCCAAAGTGCCTATCCCGACTGCATCAAGAATACCGTCTGCACGCCGCAAGTGGCGCCCGCGGGACCGGTGCGCGATGCCTTGGACTTCCGCGGCCGCTTCGCCGATGGCCGGATGGGCTCGGATCCTTTGCAGGCCACGCCGGAAAAGGGGGCGCGCCTGATTTCGAGCAGCGTCGACGCCTTGCTCAAGGATGTTGCCGAATTCTCGCAGGAGCCGTTCGTTGTCAAAAGAATTGGCAAAGAGATCGACGGGTGAAAGTCTCGTGGATCTTCGATGTGATCTCGCCGTTTGCCTATCTCGGCCTCAAGCAAATGCCGCAATTGCCGGCGACCGTCGAGCTCGAGTACGTGCCGGTGCTGCTCGGTGCGTTGCTGGCGCACCACGGTCAAATGGGTCCGGCCGAAATGCCGACCAAGCGGCGCTTCACGTATCGCTTCGCGCTGTGGCGCAGCCGGCGCATGGGTATCAAAATGCAAATGCCGCCCGCGCACCCATTCAACCCGTTACCGGCGCTGCGCCTGATCATTGCCGCGGGTACACGACTGCCGGCAATAGAACTCGTGTTCGACGCGATATTCCAGCAGGGCCAGGATGTTGCCGACCCCAATGTCATCGAACGCTTGGGTGCGAAACTTGGCATTGCGGATAGTGCCGTTGCCATCAACGACCCGGGCGTCAAGCAGACGCTGCGTCAGAACACCGAGTGGGCAATTGCCAAGGGCGTTTTCGGCGTACCGACCTTTTTGGTGGGCAATGAAATCTTTTGGGGCCACGATGCCTTCGAGATGCTGCTCGGCTACCTTGGTGACCCGGCCGCGTTCGACGATCAACAAATGCGCGGGCTCGATTCCCTGCCGATCGGCGTGCGCCGTCCTAGCGCGCCGCGGCCGACTTAAGCAATCCAAGCCGCAGCAAACTCTCGGCGGTCGCGACGATGGCTTCCTCGTTCGAGCGCGGAGCCCAACCCAAGACCCGTCTCGCTTTATCGCCGCTGGCGCTTTTTATTTTTCCAAGTTCCGGCACTATTTGCTTCACCGCGGATTCGCGTAGCGCGGCGAGGCGCACTAGCCAGTTCGGCAATACTCTCGTCGGGACGCGCTTTGCGATCGCACCCATCCGCGCCCGCAACACCTCGGCAATTTCCCGAATGGTCATGAAAGGGCCGGCGACAGCGATGAATCGTTCGCCGCGCGCGGCCGCAGAAGTCATGGCGCGCAGGTGCAAGTCAGCCACATCGCGCACATCGACGACGCCAAAGTTAAGGCGTGGTACGCCGGGCATGCCGCCGTCGAGCAATCGCTGCACCAGCTGCACGGAGGTGGAGTTATCAGCTCCCAGCACCGGCCCGAACACCGCCACGGGATTCACCACGCAGAGCTGCAGGTCGCCGCCTTCGCGGGCCATAAATTCCCACGCCGCGCGCTCCGCGAGAGTCTTCGATTTGACGTACGCACTGCTGGCGCCGTCAAGTTCGGTCCAATCTTCTTCGGTAAAAGGCCGTTCGCGAACCGCTGTGCCGTAGCCGATGGCGGCGAACGAGGAGGTCAATACGACGCGCGCGACCCGAGCGTCCCGCGCCGCACGCAACACGCGCAGCGTCCCATCCCGCGCCGGCATGATCAGTTCGTCGTCATTCGCCGGCGCATCAGCCGGAAACGGCGAGGCAACGTGCAGCACGAACGCACAGCCGGCAACGGCCTGCCGCCAGCCGTCATCGAGATTGAGATCGGCGGCGACGCAAGCCAGTTCGTCTTTGGGATCGGCGCCGCCTTCCTTGAGCATTGCACGCACGAGAGTTTCGCGCGCCAGCGAGCGCACGGTGGTGCGTACCCGAAACCCCGCCTGCAGCAGCTGAATGATGCAGTGAGCGCCGATGAATCCCGAGCCGCCCGTCACCAGCACCAATTCACCGCTCACCTGAGTTGGCTGTCCTTGCTGCCGCGCCGATTATAGCCGCTGAAACTCGCGGCCTCGTAATCGTGGGCCTGTTGACAGGTGAGGCACAGACGGACGCCGGCAATGGCATCGCGCCGCGCCTGCGGGATCTCGTCGCCGCATTCGGCACAATGGCTCAAGCTCGGCCCCTGCGGCAGGCGGCTTTTCGCCCGCGTGACCGCATCTTTGACGGTGGCGTCGATTTGATCCTGCACCGCGCCTTCTTTTGCCCAGCCCGTAGCCATTCTCGTCTCCTGAAACGTATCCCGCAATCCTATCATTAGAGCGAATCCGTCAAATTACAAGGTAAAAACGCCTCAGGAAGGGCTATCCGCATCGTTGCGGCTGAGGATCCACAAGGCGCCCGGCAAGGCAGTGAAATCCGCCAACAGCGCGAGGACAAAGGCCGAGGCCGAGACGATGCCGAACTCGCGCATCGGCGGCAGATCCGACAGAGCGAGCGCCAAGAAACCGCTGGCATTGATGAGAGTCGCGAATAGAATCGGGCGGCCTGCGACCAGCATCGCGTGCTGCAGCGCGCCGGCTGTGGTACCGGCGGTGTGGCCCTCTTGATAATGGTAGAAGAAATGAATCTGATCGTTCTCCGTAGCACCGAGCACGGTTGAGCCGATGAGAATGGTCGCAATGTTGAGCGGAATTCCGGCGAAGCGCATCACCAGGAAAACGCAGAGAATGGCGAACAGCGATGGGATCATGGTCATCAAGCGCGCCGCGGGGCTGCGAAAAACCACGAGGAACGCGCAAAAAATCACACTGGCCGTGAGCGCGAAACTCTCGGTGAGTGTCGGTAGCAGCCGTTGCGTAATCTCGGCGCCGACGACCCCCTTGCCGACCACGCTGCCGCGCACCCCGCGCAGCGCCGGCTGCGCCGCCTGTGCGAGGGCCCACTGACCTTCGATGAAGCTGCGCATGGCGCCGGTGCGACCGAAAAGCCGGGCCCGTCCACGGATGCTGAGACGCACATTGGCGAGGTCCTTGATATCGACATACTGACGCGCGCTCGGCGCGGTCAGCAGGATCTGTTCGAGATCAGCGGCAAGTTTCGGCCATGCGGCCGCATCGGGCGGCAGCTGATCGGATCCGGTTTGAATATAGCGTGCCCAGCGCAGCACCGAAGTCGGTCCATCGACCGAGGTGATGCGAGAATCACGCTCGAGCTGCTCGGTGAGGCGTTCGACCGCGCGCAAGAACTCCGGATCGAGCGCGTGGCCGGGCGGCGTTTGCAGCCACAGTTCGACCGCATCGAGTGCGTTTGACCGTTCGAAATAGCGGGTATCCTGCGCCACCCGCTCGCTCGGATTGACATAAGTCAGCACGTCGGTCTCGAGCGCCAGCGGCGCCAGCAGATTCGGAAAGCCGAACAGAGCGATCGCTCCGCAACCCATCAACAACAGCGCACCGCCCACCATCGGCCAACGGTAACGCCGGGTCGTCGGCACCAGCTTGTCGACAAATCCGGGAAACCACTTCGCCACCGGCACCCGCTCGGAACGCAGCGGCGTCTTGAGCAGCGACTGCAGCGCGGGAAACAAGCTGAAACAGCCGACCCAGGCGACGATGAGGCCGCATGCGGTCCAAAGTCCCATCTCGCGCACCGGGCGAATGTCGGAAATCGCGAGCGCCGCGAAGCCCACCGCGGTCGCGAACATCGAGGCCGTGCAGGGCAGAAATTTATTTGCGAGCGCACGTGCGTGATGTTCGAGAGGAGTCGGCGCATCGTCCGGTTCGATGAAGCGCGAATGCAAATAGACCAGTGTGGAGGTGGTCGTGACCATGACCGTGAGCGGCACCAGAGTCGAGATCACGGTGTGCGACCAGCCGAAGGGGTGTGCTAGGCCCATGGCGATCGCCACCAATGTGCCGAGCGTCACCACGATCGCGCCCAAGGCGCGCCACGACCGATATGTCAAAAATACCAGTGTCATCAAAAACAAGCCGAACAGCGGCATGAAGCGCGCGGTCGCCGCCCCGGTCTGCCGTTCCAGCCACGCATCCAGCCACGGCGAGCCGACCCGCCGCACCTGGCTGAAGGGGCCGGCGTTTTTCTCGAGCGGCAGCGCCAGCGAATCGATCGCCTGCAACGCGATGTCGCGCTCGGCGGGCGATGCCACCCGAAGCTCGAGTGCGAGGCCAAAGTAATGATCGCCGAGAAGTCCGGCGCGTCGAAACAGCCGGGTTCCGGTCGCGAAGCTCCGGATGTGATCGGCCTCGGCGGGAGTCAAGTCGCCGGCGCCGGTGCGATGGTACAGGTCCAAGAGACTATGGGCCTCGACGTGCGGAAGCTTGCCAAGTGCTCGTTCCAGGGTGTCGGCGGCGCGCAGCGACTCTAGGCTCAAAGGGTCCGGTGCCTCGAGCATCAGGAGCGCCTGTTCGCCCTCCGGAAACAGGCGGTCGAATTCCATTGTTGCGCGGGCAACCGGATCGCCGGGCACGACCAAGCGCTCGATCGCCGGATCGTTGGGCACCCGCAACGCGCCATAGATGCCCGCGGCGGCGAGTATCAGGAATGCAATGGTAATCGGGCCACGTGCGCCGAGCACTCGGACAAAGAATTGAACGACCTTGGGCGAGGCAGGCACACTCATGGTTTGGCAGCGCGGTCCTGTCGGCCGGGAAGGCCGGCGACGCCGCGGCATGATAGCCTAAACACATGAGCACCTTGGTAGCTGCCTCGCTTGTAACACTGGTGTTTTGCGCCCCCGGATATCCGGGCGGTGCCGGTGATGCGCAGCCATTGGTGGACCAGTTTGTAAAAAATGCAGCGACAGAATCGGGTTGGCCCGACGGCAGTTTGGCGGCGGTCTACGATCCGACCGAGCAAGGCGGTCTCGCGAAACTACAACAGGCCGACGCTGCTCTTGCGTTCGTGCCGTATCCTTTCTTCGTAGAACACGCGGCGCAGTTGCATCTGACGCCGCTGGTCCAAGCCGACATGGTGGACATCGGAACTTCCCAGCGCTGGACGTTGGTTGCAAAATCCGCTCGTGTCACCGCGCCGGCATCGATGGCTGGTTTCACCCTGCTGAGCGTCGCGGGCTACGCGCCCGATTTCGTTCGGCACAGCGCACTCGAAGACTGGGCGTTACCGTCCGACGTCAAGATCGAGACCACGGGACAAATTTTGAGCGCCTTAAGACGGGTTGCCGCCGGTGAGGCGACCGTGGTGTTGCTGGATCAGACACAAGCGAAGGCCCTGGCGAGCCTGCCGTTTGCCGCCGATTTGAAATCGATCGCCCAATCTCCCGAGCTGCCCGTCGCTCTCATCGCGGTCGTCGGCTCGCGCCTGCCGCCGGACCGGATCCGATCGCTGCAAGGCGGACTCATCAAGATGGGTCACTCGAGCGGCGCCGCGGATTCCCTGGCAGCACTGCTGCTGCATGGGTTTGTGTTGCCGAAGTTGCCCGCCCACGCGCCGGCGCCGTGAGCCCACGATACTGGTGCATGATGTCCCTTATGCTCGCCGCCTGCGCGTCGCCGCTGCGGCCAACGCCGCCGACAACACCGAGTGCGGTGCCGGGCACAGTTGCAGAGCTCGCAGCGGCCATTGCCCGAGACGCGAAACGCAGCGACACTGAAACCGACTCGAAAAGGCGTGACCAACTGGCAAGCGATGCGACCGTCGACGCGCAGGCCTGTCTCGCGCGAGAACCGGAGGCGGCAGCCTGTCTCTACGGCCAAGGGGTGGCGCTTGGACTTGCGGCCCGGGCACATCCCACTCGGGCGGGCGAGTCATTGAAAAGCATGCTGGATTTTTTGGCGCGGGCGGAAGCAGCGGATGCCCACTACGACGAAGCCGGACCCGCCCGCGTGCGTGCATTGGTGCTACTGCGCGCACCGAGCTGGCCGCTCGGCCCCGGCGACGCCGAGGCCGGCTTGGCGGCGGCGCGCCGCGCCGTGGCTCTAAACCCGAAGTATCCAGCGAATTTGCTGGCGCTGGCCGAAGCCTTGGCGAAGACCGGCGATGCCGGCGGGGCGCACGACACTTACGTACGGGCACGCGACGCGGCGCAGACTCTGCCTGCATCGGCCGATCGGGACGACTGGCTGCGTGCGGCCGATCAGGCTCTACCACATCAATAGCTGCGAGGCGTCATGAAGATCGTCGCGGTCACGAATATCAAAGGCGGTGTCGGCAAGACCACTACCGCCGTCAACCTGGCGTATCTTTGCGCCGCCGCCGGGCGGGCAACGCTGTTGTGGGATCTGGATTCGCAAGGCGCGGCGACTTACATTCTGCGCTGCGAGCCGAATGAGAACGCCTCCGCCAAGAAGCTGGTTGCCGGGAAGCGGGAACTGAGCGAACTGCCGGTGCCAAGCGGTTACGACAAATTGGATGTTCTGCCGTCGGACATGTCGTATCGCAATTTCGATGTGCACTTGAGCGCGCGCAAACATCCCACCGAGCGCCTGCTGCGAATGAGCCGGTCGCTGCGCGAGGTGTATGCGGCATTGTTCCTCGACTGCCCGCCCGGGATCTCTCTCCTGTCCGAGAACGTACTGCGCGCCGCCGACGCCGTGGTCGTACCGCTGTTGCCGACACCGCTGTCGGTACGCATGCTGACGCAGTTACAGGACTTCGTCACCGAGCACGAGTGGTCCGACCTCACGCTGCTGCCGTTTTTCTCGATGGTGGACCGCCGTAAATCGCTGCACCACGACATCATCGCGAGCACTCGCGAGCTGTTTCCGGGCCTGCTGTCGACCGAAGTGCCGTATTCCAGCGAGATCGAGCGCATGAGCGTGCGCCGCGCGCCGCTCCCCGCCTACTCGCCGCGCAGCCCGGTCGGGCTGATCTACGCCACCCTGTGGGCCGAGATCGAGCGGCGAATGCGGCTCGATCCGCCGGTGCCGGCCGCGGCGCCGGCTGCGCGGAGGCCGCAGGCGAGCGAGGCGCTATGAAGCGAATAGTCGCGGCTGCGGTGATCGTGATCATTTTGGGCGTGGTCACGTTGAAAGAGTTTCGCGAAACAGCGTCTGCAACCGGTCGTGCGCGCTTGGCGTTCGCCACGCTCACTGCAGCGACCGATGCGCGCCTCGGCGTACAGTCGCCCGCGTTCAGCGACGGCGGCGATATCCCGTTCGAGAACACGCAGTATCGCGGCAATATTTTCCCCGGCCTGTCATGGACCGCGGGTCCGGCGGGAACCCGTTCGTATGTCGTCATCATGCAGGATCCGGACGCCATCCGAGACCGCATGCCGATTTTGCACTGGACGATGTTCAACATCCCCGCGGGTGTGACCCGGCTCGAGGCCGGCGTGACGACGCCGCCCGAGGGTGCGAGCAACGGCCCCAGCTTGTCCGGAACGAACCAGCCCTACCGAGGTCCGCACACCCCTCCCGGGCGCAAACACCACTACCATTTGCAGATATTCGCACTCGATTCGACGCTCTCTGCCGATGCGGGCGGCAGCTATCCGGCTTTGACCCAGGCAATGTCGGCACACGTCCTTGCCAAGGGTGAACTCGTAGGCTTGGGAAGCGCGCCTGCGAAATGATCCATCACGTCACTCCATTTACAGGAACTTACCAGTGCTTGAATATCCGCACGGCGGCCCGATGCGCAACGACCATCCGACGGTGAGCCGCGTGAACTCGGCGACCATCGAATGAGCGGCGGGGCAAGATACCGAGGAGTGTTCCCGGTGGCACCAACGACTTTTACCGAGGCCGGAGAACTCGATCTCACAAGTCAAAGGCATTGCATCGATTTTATGATCGATGCCGGCAGCGATGGCATCTGCATCCTCGCCAATTTTTCTGAGCAATTTTTGCTGTCGGACGAGGAGCGCGAACTGCTGACAACGACGGTGCTCGAGCACGTCGGACAGCGTATACCGGTCATCGTTACGACCAGCCACTTCAGCAGCCGCATATGCATCGAGCGCTCGCGTCGCGCCCAAGATCAAGGTGCCGCCATGGTCATGGTCATGCCGCCGTATCACGGCGCCACCTTGCGGGCGAATGAAAACCAGATCTACGAATTCTTTGCGCGGCTGTCCGACGCGCTGACGATACCGGTGATGATCCAGGATGCACCGATGAGCGGGACTACGCTGTCAGCGGTCTTTCTGGCGCGCATGGCACGCGAGCTCGAGCGCGTGTCGTATTTCAAAATCGAGAGCGCTGGGGCAGCAGTCAAGCTCCGCGAGCTGATTCGCTTGGGCGGGGCAGCGGTGGCAGGTCCCTGGGACGGGGAGGAGGGAATCACGCTGCTCCCCGATCTCGACGCCGGCGCGACCGGAGCCATGACCGGGGGCGCCTACCCCGACGGCATCCGCAGAATTGTCGATGCCCATGTCGGCGGACGGCGTGACGAAGCGCTTGCCCTCTACGAACGCTGGTTGCCGCTTATCAATTATGAGAATCGACAGGCCGGGCTGCTGGCCGCCAAGGTGCTCATGAAGGAAGGCAACGTAATCGCCTGCGATGCGCCGCGACACCCGTTGGCAGTCTTGCATCCGGACACCCGCCGCGGCCTCATCGAGACGGCTCGGCGGCTCGATCCCATGGTGCTGCGATGGGGCTGCTAGCACAAGATTCAGGCGAGATTATTACGCTGTGGATGCGGGTCGCTCGACGCGTCGCCCGCAACGCGATCGGGCACGACGGCGCCGGCGGCGCGCGGATAGAGGCGGCGTGAGTTCGCCGCGTAATGTATAGTAAAAACATGAGCACACGAATTTCATGTGCGACCGCGCGTCTCGACGACGCCGCCTCCCTGGCGAAATTCCTGGCAGGCATTCCCAACAGCGAAGATTTGGCCAAAGTCCTGCATTTGGGCGAGCCTGTGTCCTCGCGCGCCTATGACGACGAGACTTGGACCGCGCGCTTCGTCGCGAGCGACGGTGCGTCCGTCAAATGCTTTGCCGTCACGGATATCACGATCGACCAGGCGGAAATGATTGCAGCCGCCTGCGTCGACAATGCGGCTCTCGACGAAACCGGGTTCCGCGCAGCGGTCGCGGAATCGCTCGGGCCGACATTTGATCCGGCGGACTGAGATGAATCGGGCTCACCTGTCCGGCGGAGGTGTCCGCGGACACTGTCCGCGGTCATCCGAGGCCCCAATAGCTTTAAAAATTTGTCTTCAAAAATAGCCACTTAGCCCATGCCCACTTCTGGCACGCAGCTTGCTTTACTTCAACTGCAAAGCGACAGCCGTAGGAGTCATGAATGAACACTCAAATCTCATCGAAATTCGCCGCGCTTGCCGTGGCACTGATTCTGAACGCCTTGATCGTCGGGGCAGCCGCCTGCTTGTTCAATCTTAGGTTCGAGCAGAATGCCGCGGCGGCCAGCTACGATTGCCCCAAGAGCGCAAAGGTGCTCGGGGTGGTGTGAAATGACATCGGAGGCGTACCGCGGCGTGCAGGCGCAGTTGGCTGCGCTGTTCGAGGGTGAGCGCAACGCCTTGGCGAATGCCGCGAATATGTGTGCCGTATTGTTCGCGGCGCTCCCCGCGGTGAACTGGGCCGGATTTTATTTCCTGAAAGGAACCGAGCTTGTGCTCGGACCTTTTCAAGGCAAGGTCGCTTGCACGCGCATCCCGCTCGGCAAAGGAGTTTGCGGCTCGGCCGCCGAACGCCGCGAAATCCTCATCGTCCCCGACGTACACGAATTCCCCGGGCACATTGCCTGCGATTCCGCGTCGCGTTCCGAAATCGTGGTGCCCTTGCTACAAGAGCAGAAGCTCTGGGGTGTACTCGACGTCGACAGCCCGCAACTCGAACGATTCGACGACGAGGACCGGCGTGGGCTGAAAGCCGCGGCCACGTTGCTGGTGCAGGCGTCGGACTTCAGCATTCTCCTATAGCGCCATTCGGTCGAGTCCGACGGTGCGCACCTCGCGCCTCCTCGATAATCGAGCGGAACAATTCAAGGAGAAATGGTATGGCGAATAATTCACTGCAGGGTGTACGAGTGGCCATTCTTGCGACAGACGGCTTCGAGCAATCGGAGCTCGGCGAGCCGCGCAAAGCGCTCGATGCAGCGGGCGCAACGACCGCGGTCGTGTCCCCCAAGGCTGGCAAGGTGCGTGGTTGGAATCACAAGGAATGGGGACAGGAGGTCAAGGTCGATCAGCTGCTCGATCAAGCGAGCCCACAGAACTACGACGCGCTGGTGCTGCCGGGCGGTGTGATGAATCCCGATTCGCTGCGCATGCAGCCGAAGGCAGTGGCGTTCGTGAAGGCATTTTTCGATGCCGGGAAGCCGGTGGCCGCCATCTGCCACGGACCCTGGACCATTATCGAAAGCGGTGCTGCGAAGGGCTTGCGAATGACGTCCTGGCCTTCGCTGAAGACCGACATCGCCAATGCAGGCGGCCACTGGGTCGATGAAGAAGTGGTGGTCGACGACAATCTGGTCACCAGCCGCAAGCCCGATGATATCCCGGCCTTCAATCGCGAAGTTCTGAAAATGTTTGCCCACGCCCACGCGCGCTAGGCGTTCAAACCAATAATGTATCGAGCGTGATCGGAAGCCGCCGCACGCGCACGCCCGTGGCGTGGTAGACGGCATTGGCG
>Ga0302319_10018448_pt1 | contig 12730 bp, 9 predicted proteins | sample Bog_T0_2_FD_203319 | JGI IMG/M metagenome (GOLD analysis project Ga0302319, IMG submission 203319) | Peat permafrost microbial communities from Stordalen Mire near Abisko, Sweden - Bog_T0_2 | ecosystem: Environmental > Terrestrial > Soil > Wetlands > Peat | place: Sweden: Abisko, Stordalen Mire...
TTTCTGCTGGGAATGTTTTTCATTGCATGGTATTTCGGGTCTTTAAGGTTTACCGAAGTTACTCACATCGCGCACAGCGGACGCTTCTCCATCGGCGATCCCATTATCACCGCCGCTACGCTACTTCTTTTCGTCGGAGCCTGCGGTAAATCGGCGCAAATTCCCCTCTACGTCTGGCTGCCGGACGCGATGGAAGGACCTACGCCGGTCTCCGCCCTTATTCACGCGGCAACCATGGTCACCGCAGGCGTCTATATGGTTGTGCGTTCGAATGCACTGTTTGTGCTCGCGCCCACATCGATGAAGACAGTCGCGATCGTCGGTGCGTTGACCGCGATCTTCGCCGCTTCCATCGGCCTGGTGCAAAACGACATCAAACGCGTCCTCGCTTATTCCACTGTCTCGCAACTGGGCTACATGTTTCTTGCTCTGGGCGTGGGAGCTTTCTCCGCCGGAGTATTCCACGTTTTCACGCACGCGTTTTTTAAAGCTCTGCTCTTCCTCGGTGCAGGCTCGGTGATCCACGCCATGAGCGGCGAGCAAGACATGCGCAACATGGGAGACCTTGGCCATCGCATCCCGTGGACGCACCGCACCATGTTCATTGCGACTCTGGCCATCGCGGGCATTTTCCCCTTCGCTGGATTTTTTTCCAAGGACGCCATCCTCTGGGAGACGTGGTCGCGCGAAGGCGGTGCGTACCGCTTCCTGTGGTACATCGGTTACGCCACCGCGCTGATGACGTCCTTTTATATGTTCCGACTGATGTATCTCACATTCCATGGTCGTCCGCGCATGAGCCATGACGCGGAGCATCACATTCACGAGTCGCCTATATCGATGACTGGTCCGCTGGTAGTGCTCGCGATTTGCGCCATGGGTGCGGGATGGCTAGGCTGGCCGCATAGTCTCGGAGGCTCCGACCGCTTCACAAAATATCTTGAGCCTGTTTTCGCAAACGAAGCCAATGTCCTCGAAGAGCAGGGAAGAGGCGCTCAAGTAGCGGCGGGGGAAAAAGAAGAAGAGCACAACACAACCGGAGAGTGGGCGTTGATGGGACTGTCGCTGGCCGCAGCCGGACTTGGTTGGGGTATGGCCTGGAGAAGCTATCGTCACGCCGACAAAGGATACACTGAGCCCATCGCGGCTGTGCCTCCGGTTTACAACACGCTGCTGCACAAATATTACGTGGACGAAGGCTACGACTACGTCTTTACGGGAAGGCGCAAGCTGGGGGACGTTCGTCTTGGCGTGCTCGGACTGGGCGCGGCATCTTCATGGTTCGATGTTCATGTTGTGGATGGCTTGGTCAATGGCGCAGGCTGGATTACCCGGCTCACGGCAACGATCTCGAGTTGGTGGGACAAGTGGATCATCGACGGCATCGGTGTCAATGGTCCGGCAATTCTTGCGCGTATGCTGTCGTATCCCGCGCGCCTGTTTGAATGGGGATTAGTGCAGTGGTATGCCTTGGTGATGACTGCGGGGTTGGTGGGTTTTGTTTTTTATTACGTGTATCACTGAGCCGCGAGTCGTGAGCTACGAGCTTCGAGCAAGCCAGTACGCTCGAAGCTAGTAGCTCGAAGCTCGAAGCTAACATGCAAAATCACATTCTCTCGATCATTCTTTTCACGCCGCTGCTGGGCGCGCTTGTTCTCTTATTTGTGCCCAAAGAGAATAAGGACGCCATCCGCTGGATCGCGAATATTTTCGCGCTCGGCGGATTTCTCATCTCGTTGCCTTTAGTGCCGATGTTCTGGGCGCAACGCTTTGACGCCACGCAGCACTTCAAGTTCATCGAAGGCGTGCCTAATAATTGGATTCCCTCGATCGGCGCGGGTTACGTGATTGGCATCGACGGCATTTCTTTTCTGCTGATTATGCTAACCACACTCCTGGGCTGGATCTCGATTCTCTCTTCGTGGACCGCGATTGAAACCCGAGTGAAAGAGTATTACGTTTGGTTTTTGATTTTGCAGACTGGCATGCTCGGCGTCTTCATGGCGCTCGATTTCTTTCTCTTCTTCGTCTTCTGGGAAGCCATGCTCGTCCCCATGTACCTGTTGATCGGCATCTGGGGCGGCCCGCGCAAGCTTTATGCCGCGATTAAATTTTTTCTGTACACGCTGGCTGGCTCGGTCTTGATGCTCCTCGGCATCCTGTTTCTCTATTTCCATCACCACGCACTCACCAGTGTTTACACCTTCAGCCTGACGGCTCTCTACGAAACTGCTCCGAAGATTTATTCTGATCCTGCTTACGGGCCGACCATTGCCACAGTTCTGTTCTTCGCTTTCTTCTTCGCCTTCGCCATCAAAGTTCCCATGTTTCCGTTTCACACCTGGCTGCCCGACGCGCACGTGGAAGCTCCGACGGCCGGGTCGGTCATCCTGGCGGGCGTTCTGCTCAAGATGGGAACCTACGGATTCATCCGCTTCTCGCTGCCTTTCTTTCCCGACGTGCTGATGCACACCAAAGTCCGGGGCTGGATGATCACACTTTCCATCATCGGCATCATCTATGGCGCGCTCGTCTCGTTGATGCAGAAGGACATGAAGAAGCTGGTCGCTTATTCTTCGGTGAGCCACCTCGGCTTTTGCACTCTGGGGATTTTTGCTTTAACTCCTCTTGGACTTAGCGGCTCTGTTTTGCAACAGATCAATCACGGGATCTCCACCGGCGCGTTGTTCTTAATTGTCGGAATTCTTTACGAGCGCCGCCATACCCGTGAGATTGCCGAGTACGGCGGCATCTCGAACGTAATGCCTGTGTACGCGACAATCACAATGATTATGTTTCTCTCGTCCATGGGGCTGCCTCTGCTGAATGGTTTCGTCGGAGAATTCACCATCCTGCAAGGCACGTTCATGGAGAACTGGAAGTGGGGCGCCTGGGCCGTGCCTGGCGTGGTTCTTGCTGCGGCATATTTGTTGTGGCTCTATCAGCGGGTATTCTTCGGCACTGTCACTAATCCGAAAAACGAAAAACTGCACGATCTTACGGGACGTGAAGTGCTAACGTTCGTACCGCTCCTCGTACTGGCTTTCTGGATCGGTCTTTATCCCAAACCGTTTTTCCAGATTCTGGATCAGCCCGTGAATCAGATTGTGCGGGATGTTCGTGCCCCTAGACCCGGAGACGTTGTGAATGCCGCGATTCAGCCTCCTGCCGATCAGACGACTGCCCCGACGCAAACCATGGAAAGGAAATATTAGTGGGAGCGATGGCCTTCAACTGGAACGACTACGTCATGGCGCTGCCCATGACGTTGCTCGCGCTGTTTGCAATCGGCATTCTGTTGATCGACTTGATGATTCCGCCGGAAAACAAGTGGGCTAACGCGGTGACGGCGTTTATCGGAGTCATGTTTGCCACAGCGGGCGTGATAAAAATCCAGTTCTGGCTGGAGGGGACTGCCGCGACCTCCATGGGTTCGCTCGGTATGATGCGAACCCTGCTGATCGATCGCTTCGCTCTATATTTCTTTTATTTGTTTCTCGGCGGCGCGGCCGTTTCCATCCTCATGTCGGTGCGTTATTTGAAAACCGAACATGAAAATCACGGCGAGTATTACGCTTTGCTGCTGCTCTCTGTGGTTGGAATGATGTGCATGGCTTCTGGCTTCGACATCGTTCTCATCTTTATTGGTCTCGAGTTGATGGCGATTTCCACCTACGTACTGGTCGGATTTTTACGTCGCAACCGTCGTTCGAATGAAGCTGCACTAAAATATTTCCTGCTGGGGGCGTTCTCCTCCGGAATTTTTGCATATGGCCTCTCACTAATTTATGGGCTTACCGGAAGCACGAACCTGCAAACCATTGGCAGCGAACTGGCGCAACGCTTTGCCAGAGATCCGCGAAATCCGGTTGCGATTATTGCTTTGATGACCACGATTACCGGCCTGCTGTTTAAAGTGGCGGCGGTGCCGTTCCATCAGTGGGCTCCGGACGCTTATGAAGGAGCGCCTACGAGTGTCACAGGATTCATGTCGGTGTCGGTGAAGGCTGCGGGATGGGCGATGCTTCTGCGCGTGCTTGGAGCTACTTATCCCGGCTATCCAATGGTGGTTCTCGGCTTGGCTGCGTTGCGTCCGGTCTATGTTCCACTCCTGGTCTTCGTTTCCATCGCCACCATGACTGGCGCGAACTTCGCCGCGCTCACGCAATCCAACACGAAACGCCTGCTGGCTTATTCTTCCATCGCGCATGTTGGCTACATGCTGCTGGGACTGGTCGCCGGAACTTCCACGGAAATCAGTGCTGACGGCATTAAAGGTATTCTGATTTATTTGCTGGTCTATACGTTCATGAACCTGGGCGCGTTCGGAGTGATCACCTCTCTGCGCCATCGCAACGTGATTGGCGACGAACTCGACGATCTTAACGGACTGTATTCGCGCGCTCCGGTCGAAGCCGTGCTCATGCTGATCTTCCTGCTTTCGCTTGCGGGAATTCCTCCGCTGGCGGGCTTCTGGGGCAAATATTTTATCTTTCTCAGCTTGATTGAATCTGGACACTATGCGCTCGCGTCCCTCGGCGTTTTGTATTCCGTCTTCGGCCTGTATTACTACCTGAAGATGGCGAACGCCATGTTCATGGGTCAACCGCAAGAAAAAGGATTGCTGCCGGTGAGCTGGACGATGCGCATGGGCCTCGCCGTCACTGCGTTCGCAACCCTCTTCATAGGAATCATGCCCGACCGCTTCATCAACATCGTGAACTGGTCGCTGGGACTCGCGCGGAATCCGGCGGTTGCCAGGCTGGTTCATTGATCAATGTGGGGTTGGTATAAGATTATTCCGTCGTGGCTGAAGATAAACAGAAAACGCCGCCCTCCAAATCGCCGAACGCCCTGGTCTCAGCGGCCCGCTATTCGGAAATAGGCTTCATCATTCCGGCGGCAATTTTTCTGGGCTACGCTCTTGGCCGGCTTGCAGATTACTGGCTTCACACCCACTGGCTTTATCTTGGCGGCGTAATTTTCGGCGCCGTCGTCGGCTTCGTGCAGATGATCCGCATGGCCACGGCGCTGTCCCGCGATAAGTCCGATTCCTAGGCGACGAAGCATCGCGATGCCTTCCATGCCCACGCCTCCGCCAACCGAAACCGCCGCCGACCGCTTTTTCTCCGGCGCCATTCCAAGAATGCTGCGATTTTTGCTGATCCTCGGCGCAATCTTTACGGTGGGTGCAGCCTGGCGATTCGGACTGAAAACCGCGCTCGGCTTCGCAGCGGGCGTCGTGGTCTCTTACCTCAGCTTTCGATCCTTAAATAAGGCGGTGCAATCGCTGGCCAGCCGCATTGTTGAAACGAAAAAGCCCGAGGGCGGCTTCGCACTCATCAATGGTTTTTTCCTGCGTTATCTTTTGGCAGGAATGGTCGCCTATGTTATATTCACAAGTTCCTCTCAAGCCTTTCGGGGCTTTTTGTTTGGGTTATGCACGCCGGTGGCAGCTATGCTGATGGAAGCGGGCTTTGAGGCATATGCCGCCTTGCGCCGCGGGTTCTAACCCGAATTCAGACTGCTAGAGACCGCAACTTTGAGACCGTAATTATGGAGCAACTCTGGTTCACTGCGCTGCTGAATCGCCTGTTTGGCGGCTTCGTTTATTCCTTATTGACAGAGCTACATATTCCCGTCCGGCACCCTGCTACGCCCATTTCCAATAGCTTTGCCATGGAAGTGATCGTGATGTTGCTGCTGATTTTGTTCTTCATCGCGGTGCGCACACGGCTCTCGGTGGATCAACCCGGCGCTCTGCAGCACGCGATGGAGGGCATAGACGGCTTCATCGGCAACATGGGCGAAGAGATTATCGGGCACCACTATCATCCCTACCAGCCGTATTTGGTCGCGTTGGGACTTTTTATTCTGACCAGCAATCTGATCGGAATCATTCCCAGCTTTGAGTCTCCCACCGGCGTGCCGGTCGTTCCGCTGGGTTGCGCGTTGTTGACCTGGTTTTATTATCACTTCCAGGGACTACGCGCGAACGGCTTGGGATATTTCAAGCACTTCATGGGCCCGGTGTGGTGGCTTGCGCCGCTGATGTTGCCCATTGAAATCTTCAGCCATACGGCGCGGCTTTTGTCGCTCACGGTTCGTCTCTACGCCAACATGTTCGCGGGCGAAATGGTTACGCTGGTGTTCTTTTCCCTGGTTCCTCTGGGCGTGCCGATTCTTTTTATCGGGCTTCATATTGGAGTTTCATTGATTCAGACATACATTTTCGTGATCCTGGCGTGCGTGTATCTCGGCGAAGCCACCGCTCACGAACACTGATTTTGTTTCGGCTTTAAACTTCGTCAGCGTGAGGGCGTCTGCTCGAGGATGACGTCAACCACCTCCTGCCGAATATTTCATAAGGAGATTCACCCATGCGTAAAGTTGTGTTCTTGATGTTAACCATTGCAGCGTTGTCGCTGTTCGCCATGCCGGCGTTCGCGCAGGGCGGAGAAGCGGCAGCTTCGGGCGGCACCAACTGGGTAGCGATTACTTCCGGCTTCGCCATGGCTTTCGCCGCGGCGCTGGCCGCTCTGGGCCAGGGGCGCGTTGCCTCCGCGGCATGCGAGGGTCTGGCGCGTAACCCGGCGGCCCGCCCCGGAATTCAGATTGCCTTGTTCGTGGGGCTGGCGTTCATCGAGTCGCTGGTTCTGTTCACCTTCCTGATCATCTTCGTCAAAGTTGTAAAGTAAATTCGAGAAGTTCGGCGACACAAAAGGCCTCATCCGATTTGCGGATTGAGGCCTTTTCTATTCAAGTTGTTTTTGGAGAAACTAGATTTTCCGCTCCCCGGCCCACTGCTGATCCTTATTTTGCGGAGCATGATTCAGCGCATCCACGAGCAGCCGGCGCAAGCGGTAACGGCTTTCCAAATCTGTATTTACAATTTCAAATCCCACTTCATTCACGCGTGCCCGGCGCAACAAGACGTGTGCACGGATTTTTGATCGCATGCCCAGCGAAATTTCCAAATCAGCTTCGCTGCCAATACGAAGATTGTCTTCCTTCGTGCCCATGCCTCCGCCCAAACTCAACTCACGGACCAGGATTTTCGACTTACCCCACGAACTGCCGATGGTCGCACTGATGGCGCGCGACAACACCAGCCGCTCGTAGCGCCGTTGCCGCACCCACGGACATGCCGGAGCCGTATCCAGAGGAGCAATGGCCAGTTCCGCGGGCTCGATCCCGGTATCGGAAAGCATCTGGCTGCTGTAGCGCGGGTCAGTCTTCGACAGTGACTGAGCAGCCGCGATCCGCAACTCGCGGTGATAGACCCAGCCAAAAGTTTTCTTGGCTTCCACAATTTCGCGAAGCAGTGAAAGCGATTCCGTATCGCGAAGACGCCCGAGCGATTCGATTGCTTTCAACTGCACAAACGGCGAGCGCGAAGCCGATTCGCCGGGACGCGCCATGGCCTGCAGCGGCGGCGCCGCAGTAAGATCACCGCTCATTCCGATCTCGTCGATGCCTTCGGGCAGGACCACCGAATCTAGAACTTCGGCCAACTCCAGCAAAGTTCTGCCCCGGTCCGGCGCCGCGCCATACGCGATTTGCCGTACTACGATGTCGTGATAGAAGCGGTTCCATTCGGGCAAACGAACCGGCAACAATTCAAGCAGAGTCCCCACATCCAAACGACTCAAAAGCCCGACCACGCCCGCGGCTTGCCGCGGTTGCCCGGTGCGAAGAATCTCGCGCAGTTGGGTCAGAGCCGGACTTCCCATCTCCTTCACCAGTTCGACCATGCGGTCACATTCTTCGCGCCGCATACAGCGGAAAAAGCGGTCCGCCAGATGTTCGGCCCCGGACTGGCTGGTGCGGCGCAATACGACCAACAGCTCCGCCGGAGACGGGTCGTGACGCAACGCTTCTTCAATAAATTCCGGAATACGATTTTCCACGCCGACGCGTGGGCGCAGATCGTTCACCAGCACCGGCCGCTGTTGCAGCAGCAACTCCATCCCGCTGCACACGGCATTCACGGCCTGATAATTCTTCGCTTCGCTGGCTTCCTGGCTCAAGCGAACGAACGCCGCGCTGAGCAGGCTTTGCAGTTCAGCGTCTTTCTCCACGCACAACTGCTCGCTTACTTTTTGGATGGCAAGGCCCATGGCTTCGCCGCCCACTCGGGCGTACAGATCCGCCAGTTGGCTCAATCCGATCGAACTCTTGCGGCGTGATTCCTGATCTTTACTGGCCAGGCAGCCCGAGTAATTGTTCAGAATCTCGGACGAGGTTTCTTTGTCGTCGCGGTCGAGCAGCACTTCTACGAACTGGCGTAGATTGCGCGGTGGAACGCAGGGCGCTTCATTCGAGAGCAGCACCGTTTTTTTCCCGGACTCCGGAACTTCCGCCCAGAACATACGGTCCAGGATGTCGGCGTGCGACTCCACCAGGATGCCAGCCTTGTTCATCTTCTCTTCTTGCAACTTCAGAATCTGGCGCAGCGAATCCATCTGACGGCTCATGTGCTCCATCATCTGATGGACGGCATTTACTTTCACTTCGCCTTTGGAGTAGCGCTCCAGAGCGAAGCGGATCGCCATGTGCTCAGCTGCTTTCATCAACAGCGGCGTATCTTCCTGCTCAGAAGAAGCCTTGGCGGCCAGGCTGCCAAGTAGTTGCTGCAAGTTCAAGCGCGTGTTCGGATCCGTTTCTCCTACTTCTTTTTGCAGGTCTTCGGGACGGACACTCGGATCGCCTTGCACTTGCCCAAATCGTGTGAGGAGGCGGATCGCCTGAATCACTTCCGCTTCCTGCAGCGGAACCACGCCACCTTCCCAAGCGGGAGCAGTCCCTGTCGCCGTGCTCGTCCCCGTTGCAGGCCCGGAAACCCAATGCCCCGACCCCGTAGGAACGCTTCCGAAGGGAACTCCGGTTGCGCCACCTTGACCGCCGCCCCCGGCATTCGCGCCTTCCGCTGCGGCAATCAATTGCAATAGTTTCTGAGGATCATTCAGCCATTGCTTGAATTCTGGTCCCAAGGTCTGCGCAGCGATCTGGGCCGCCACGCTGATGTCGCCGGTCAGCGGATCGGCCGCTACAAACTTCACTTCATTGATCTTGATGGTGCTCTGCTTGCCTCCGCCGTTAAGCGCTTCTTTGATCTGCTTGGATACGTCTTGCGCCTTGGTTCCAGCCAGCATGAAAGCCCGCACCAGCCGGGTGAAGTCCTCGATGGTAACGTCTTTTGAAAAGTGGAGGCTGGCAAGTCCCGCTGTGCTCAGGAGTTGTCCAAAACTACGTTCGACTTGGCCGGTCTCGAGCGGCACGCCATCGAGCAATAGTTTATTGTCGGATATACCCAGCAAAAAGCCGCCTTCCCCAGCGGAGGGCAGGCCGTGCTGCAACTCGTTCCATGTGACTTCGAACTGAGCTTCGGTGCGCTTGTGATCGTAGCCATACATGCGCGCGTACTTAATAAGAATGTTCAGGCTGTGTACAAACGCGCGCGCGGAGGCGGCTCGGTTGGCGTGAAATGTCGTCGCGTCGTTAATGGCACACCCCTCAAAGGGCCGGGTACCGCGTTGACCGCAGCGCTGGCTTTCGGCAATAAAAGGTTAAATCCAACTGGTATGTACTGCACGTTACGGAGGTCATGCTTTAAACCTTGTTCTATTGTGTCCGCAGTTCCCGATGAGGGCTGGCAAAATCCTTGACACTACTGGCGTTTAATCATGTCTCCGGCGAAAATAGAGAGTTGTTAGCTATCCTTATTATTCTTGCGGCAAGGAAAGGTTAGTGACTTCCTCAAATATTCGCGCCAAGAAAACCACCGGGCTGCGCTATTGGATGCTTCAGGTTCTGGAGGAGTGTGAAAATGTCTCCGCAGACTTCAGCGTTGACTCGGTTCACGATCTGCGCGTTTCCTTGCGCCGCTGCCGTTCGCTGGCCGATGGTTTGATGGCGCTCGATCCGGACCCAAGCTGGAAGGCAATGAAGAAGGCGGGCAGGCGGTTGTTTCAGCGCCTGGGAGAGCTGCGCGATATTCACGTGATGGAGGAGTGGATCGAGACGCTTGAGCCGCTGGTCGAGCGTGGTCCCGCCAGCGCTTCGCCTGTCGCCGAAGCGCCTGTGGTGGCCTTGCACGATGCCAGTGCTCAATCTGAGGCGGAAGACCCGGCGGCCAAGGCGCTGCTGAGGATTCTTAAAGAACGCGAGGCAGAGCAACAGCTCGAAGCTGAAACCGCTCTTGCAGAATTCGACCAAAAACAATGGCGCCAGTGGAGCGATTCTCTGCCCGCTCGCGCCCTGAGCTTTCGCTCCGGCAATGCTTCATTCAAGCATCTTGCTCTGGAGCGCTGGACCGAAGCCCGCGAGCTCCACAATCGCGCTCTGCGCAACCGCTCGCAAACTGCGTTTCATAGTCTTCGCATCGGCATCAAGCGCTTCCGCTACATCGTGGAAAATTTCCTTCCTGCCGAACACAATGCCTGGTGCGACGGCCTCAAGCATATTCAGGACTTGCTGGGCGAAGTTCACGATCTCGATGTGCTCTGGGCCACCGCCGTCTCCTGCCACGTTTTTCCCGATGCCGATTCGCGAAAGCGCTGGCATCAACGAATCATCGCCGAGCGCACCCAGCGCATTGAACGCTATCGCGAGCAGATGGTGGGCGAGAATTCTCCCTGGCAAGTCTGGCGCGCCGCGCTTCCGCAAGGCCGTCAGATTCAAGCTCTCGCTACTCGCCGCATGAAGTTATGGGCCGGCGGACTCGACCCTGATTTTCCACACTCGGAACGTGTAGCCAGTTTGGCGCTCCAACTCTACGACGGCCTTCTCGCGACGGGGTGGAAGCCCGCCCTCGACGGCAGTTCCGCTCGCTCCAGTCTGCTGGCCTCGGCCTTGCTTCACGACGTAGGGAAGTCGAAAGGCGCGAAGGGACATCACAAAGCCTCGTTCGACCTGATTCGGGGTTATGGTAATCCGTTAGGCTGGAATGCCGTCGACCTGCAGCGTGCCGCCATCGTCGCCCGTTTTCACCGCGGCGCTTTGCCTACAAGAAAGCACAAGACGTTGCGCGACCTTCTTCCGGACGAGCAGAAGGGAACTATCCAGCTCGCCGCTATTCTGCGACTGGCGAATGCGTTGGACGCGGGACACGACGGGCAAATCCGCCGCGTGCAGATTGAAAAGGTTGACGGTAAAAATCGAAGCAGGCAAGCGCTAACGATCGTTGCCGAAGGCTATTCGCCATCGGGGCCATGGGCCCAGACGATTGCCGCAGAAAGGCATTTGCTGGAGACGGTGCTGCACCGGCCCGTGATCATTCGGGCGATGAAAACTACGGATGGCCAGGTTAGAGCGCCTTCGCGTCGAATCCGCTGAGCAATGCGGCTTCCCGCAGTTTCTGGTCAGCGGTTAGAAAAATTTCGCCGTGGGGAGAATCTTCGCACCAGTCCAAGGCCGCAGCCAACTGCATGGCATCTGCGGCTTTCAGATCATAATGTTCGACCAGTTGCGCTGCTTGCCTGCGTAAAATGTTCGATGGTTGGACGACCGACCAATCCCCACCCAACGTAGTAGCGACCCGTCGGGCTTTCGCACGCTCGTTGGAACTGATCTCCCCGGTGCGTACCAGTCGCGCCAGAGCGCTGGCTATCTCAACCGGAGTCGCCCACCAGATTACTACCCGATAGCTTGCGTACAATGTGGCAACGCCAGGAGTGTTGCTTTGCTCGACGCAGAGAGGAACCAGAGCGCTTGCATCCCAGAAAGCGAAAGGCAGCGCTAGCGACCCTCCCGCTCTTCCCGCCATATTCTCTCCATGACCTCATCCGATACGTTTCCGGCAGGAGGAGGTAAAGGCAGCCGCTGCTTCCTCTTCGGTGGCTCCAGCCTGCCGCTGGCGATTAGCCGCCGCACCCGCGCTTCCTCATTTTCCACCGAACATGGAATGATTCTTGCGACTGGTTTATTGCGGTCGCATACAATCAGCTCTTCGCCATCCTTCACATATTGGATGTGCGCACTGAGCCGGGCTTTCAGATCGCTGATATTCACGGTACGCATGAACGCATTATAGCAAATGTGACTATGTTGGTCATGTTATATTTCGCCAGGTGGTGGGCCGTGAAGTTTCTACGTAGGAACCTGTGTTCGCCCCGTGTCCCCCTGTGTTTAAAGGTTTTGATCTTCAACGTAGGAAGCAAGCCGTAGCTTCCGAGCCACTTTTCCCGCAGCCCTTCCCTCAGCTACAAAAGATGCACTCATGACCCACGCTCAACTAGTCTCGAAAGCCGTTCTCTGGCTGCGCCGATATCGCTGCGGGGTCGTTCTCTCCGAGCAAGCCTGCGTCAGTGGAGAGATGCCCGACGCCATCGGCTGGAAGCGGGCCTGCCATTCCGTGCTGGTCGAGTGCAAGGTCACGCGCGCCGACTTTCTCGCGGACCGGGCTAAGCCGTTCCGCCTCAAGCCGGAACAAGGCGTTGGATGCGAGCGCTTCTATCTCGTTCCCGCAGGACTAATTCGCCGGGAGGAGATTCCCCCAGGTTGGGGATTGCTGGAATTTCGCCAAAACAAAATCGAAATCACCCAGTGCTCCGTCAAGAATCTCCGCACCGCTGCTGGATTCAAGTATGAGATGAACTTGCTGCTGGCCAGCTTGCGCCGCGTCGAAGTGCGCGTTGAGCCGCAAAGCATCACCGACTTCCTCAAGTGGAAAAACCGCATGGCGGAATATAACCGCGGCTCGCTCCCAGAAGGACTCGCCCCTGCCGAA
>Ga0302319_10018450_pt1 | contig 12730 bp, 12 predicted proteins | sample Bog_T0_2_FD_203319 | JGI IMG/M metagenome (GOLD analysis project Ga0302319, IMG submission 203319) | Peat permafrost microbial communities from Stordalen Mire near Abisko, Sweden - Bog_T0_2 | ecosystem: Environmental > Terrestrial > Soil > Wetlands > Peat | place: Sweden: Abisko, Stordalen Mire...
CCCCGCAAAGGTGACACGCCCCCCGGTCGGTCGTTCCAGTTGCAACAATATGCGCGCCAGAGTGGATTTGCCGCAGCCGGACTCACCCACCAAACCAAAGGTTTCGCCCTCCTCGATGTGGAACGATACACCGTCGAGCGCCCGCACCACACGTTGCTTTCCGGGGTAGTGCTTGCGCAGGTCGATGATGGTGAGAAGTTGCGCGCGCTCCGGTGCATCCGGCGTAACCCCTTCGCCCCGGTCCTCCACTGCGGCCACCGGCTCGTCATGTGGATGCCAGCAGGCAACAAACCCGCCGCGCCGCGCTCGCATATTCGGTGCGGCCTGCCGGCATTGCGCCGAAGCCCGCGGACAGCGCGGATGGAAACGGCAGCCGTCCGGCGGGTCCGCAAGACTTGGGATGGTCCCGCTTATCGCCGGCAGCCTTCCGCCGCGCGGGCCGTCGCCGCTGATGACCGATTGCAGTAGGGCCCGCGTGTAGGGATGGGCCGGCGTGGCGAACAGTGTCTCCGCCGGCGCGTCCTCGACGATACGGCCGGCGTACATCACGGCGACCCGATCGGCCATCTGGGCGGCGACACCAAGGTCGTGGGTGATCAGCCACAAGCTGCTGCCACGATCCGTTGCCGATCGCGGGAAGCCACCGCAGCGTGACCGAGAACACCAGGATCAGCAGAATGCCCAGCCAGAACGACGGCATCGACGTCAGGAACAGCATCACGGTCTGGACCGCCCGATCGAGCACCTTCCCCCGATTGACCGCGGACACGACGCCGAGCAGCAATCCCGCGACAAGCGCCACGCCGGAGGCCAGCAGCGTCAGCATCATCGTCGCCGGCACCTGCGCCCAGAGCCGCCCCAAAACCGGTTCCCGCGTCGCGAAGGAAGTGCCCAGATCGCCATGTGCCAATCCGCCGAGATGGGCGAGATACTGGTCCCATAACGATCGGTCGGTACCCAGTTGCGTTCGGATATTGGCAATCGTTTCGGCGGTCGCACTGTCGCCCGCGATCAGCGCCGCCGGGTCGCCTGGCAGCCAGTGCAGCACCAGGAAGACCAGGGTGATCGTACCGGCGGTAACAAAGGCTGCGCCGCCCACCCGTCTCAGGATAAACCGCACCAAGTCAGGCACTCAGCCAGGCGCCATGGAACTCGGGGAAGCCGTGCGTATCGATGGTCAGGTCGTGCACCGTATCCGTCGTCGCGATGGTGTAGAGCAGGATGTAGATCGGGAAGGCATACGCCTGCTCAATCAGTTTGCGCTGCACACGGCGATACAGTTCGGCGCGTGACTCGCCGTCCGGCTCGCGCGTCCCCAGTTTCAGCCACGCACTGATCTCGGCGTCGTCCACCTTCGAAATGGATGCGGCGGGCCGGCCCTCCGGCAGATGCAGCCGGCGCAGCACGTCCGGATCGGGGGCGAACTGGCTGGCGCCGCCGAGGTCGAATTCCCCGCGTGTGAGCATATCATTGTAGGTGCCGAGCGGCTGGCTCTCGATCGTCAGTTCGATGCCGTTGCGGGCCAGTTGCCGACGGGCAAGCTGGATCACATCGAGCCGTTTTTCACGGTTACCCTGGGTGTCGATGAAGGTGATCGTCAGGCGCTTGCCATCCTTCACCCGCACCCCGTCCGAACCCGGCTTCCATCCCTTGGCATCGAGCAGAGCCGCCGCCTGTTTCGGATCCGACTTCCAGGAATTCGTCAGCTCCTTGTCGTTCGATGCGAACAGCGACGGCGACAGCGGCGACCAGGCGCGCGGTTCAGTGCCAAGATAGATCACCTTCACCAGCGCATTCGCATCGAGCGACAACTGCACCGCGCGCCGAACATCCATCTCATTCCACGGCGCCCGGCCGACATTGAGGTAGAGCGAATAATTGTTGTTGAGCAGTTCTTTCTGCAGCACGCGGAACCCTTGATCCGCCTGCAAGGCCAGAATGTTCTGCGGCGGGATGCCGTCCGCGGCATGCACCTGCCGGCTTTGCAGCGCTGCAACACGGGTCGACTCTTCGGGCACGTTGCGGAACACCAGGCTGTCGAGAAAGGCAGGCCCCTCATGCAGGGCGGTCGGCGGGGCCCAGGCATAGCCGGAATTGCGGGCCAGGCGGATCTCGATCCCCTGGGTCAGCGACACGAAGCGGAACGGGCCGGTGCCAACAGGATTCTGGCCTATTGTGTCACCATAGCGCTGCAGTGCCGCAGGCGAGACGACGCCCAGGGTCGTCTTTGACAGGTTGCGCAGCAGCGGCGAGAACGGTTCGGCAAGGTCGATGCGGACCGTATCCGGCGTCAGCACTTCGGCACCCGTGTACGGCCCGATATCCCCCAGGGCGACCAGCGCGTTTTTCGGATCCTTGATGCGGTCCAGGTTGGCTTTCACCGCGACCGCATCGAATTTCGTGCCGTCGTGAAAGGTGACGTCGGTGCGCAACTTGAACGTGTATGATTTCTGGTCGGCGGAGACCTCCCACGAACGCGCCAGCCAAGGACCGACCGACTGATCCGGCAGCAGCACCACCAGGCTGTCGAAGATCGAGCGAAACACCCGATTGTGCGGCGCAAACCCGGAATTGTGCGGGTCCAGCACGAAGGTGACGACGGCCGCACCATCTAGCCCGAACTGCAACTCGCCACCCTGGCGCGGCTGTGCCGCCCCCCGCGCCGAAGCTCGGGGAGCCGTCAGCGCAGTCGCCATCAGCATCGCGGCGAAGTCGCGTCGTGTCGTCATCTTTGGCCTTTGCTGTGGTCGCAGGGGTACCTGTCCGAACCGTGCAGGCCCGGACAGGCAACAGGTCACAGATCAGCGTAGAGCCGCTCGTCTGCGATCAGCACGCGCTCCATCAGACGCGGGAAGTCCCCGTAATTGCGGACGGCGTAGTGCACGGCCGCGCGGTTATCCCAGAACGCCAGCGAGCCGGGCCGCCAACTGAACCGCACCTGGTATTCCGGACGGCGGTACTGATCGAGGATGGCGGTCAGCAGTTCCTGGTTCTCCGCACGGTCGAGGCCGATGATCTGCGGCTTCTGCGTGTAGTTCACCCAGAGGATCTTCTGACCCGTCTCGCGATGCACGCGAACCACCTTGTGCGCGACGATCGGATAGTCGTGCCCGCTGCGCAGCAGGGAACTGCGGTAGTCGTGCGTGACATGCAACCCTTCCAGGCGCTGCTTCACGGCGTCCGGCAAGCCCTCATAGGCCAGGTTGGCATCGACCCATACCGTGTCGCCGCCGGCCTCCGGCAGGTTCACCGGGCGCAGCACCGCGCCCCAGGCCGGAACCAGGCGCCAACTGGTGTCGGTGTGGTAGCCGTCACGCAGCAGATCACCGTGGCGGATGGTGAGATCATCGGGCTTCATCTGATCGTGCGGCACAATATGATGAATTGCTGGCAGCTTATCCTGATCCGGACGGTTCGTGCTCGGGTGCTCATACAGCGGGCCGAACTGCCGGGCGAAATCCACCTGCTGGGTGCGGGTGATCGGCTGGTCGCGGAAGAACACAACTTTGTATTGCAACACCGCGGCCTTGATCGCATCCCGGACCTCGGTCGGCAGCGGATTGCGCAGATCGACGCCACCGATCTCGGCGCCAATGGTGGGTTGCAACGGTCGGATGGCGATCGGGCCGGTCTTCGGCGAAGCGATATCCAGGGTGACGCTCATATGGTTTCCTCCTTGTGAGACAGGTCAAAGCAGGGCATTCGACGGATGGCCGGCGCAGACCCGGTCGTTGATCGCCGCTCGGTGCCCCAGTAGGTTCGCGCGTTTTCCCTGCCCTTGACCGGGGCGGTTCCAGAACGCGAGACGGCTGATTGCATCGTTCCTAGCCGGACCCAGAAGGCGCAGCGGCCGGTTCAACCAAGGTCCGCGAAGCATCGTTCATGGGTCTGCGCCTCTGTGGCTAGTGGCCTGCATTAATTAACGTTCTAGTAGCGTTGGTTTTGTTATAATCCATCCTACCAGTGTCACCAGTTTCCGCAAGCGCCGGATGACGTGAATCGCAAAATAGACCTAACGTCCACCGTAATTCAGTGGGTTGGCTGGCCTCCCCGCAGCGCCTAGGAGGCCGCTGGGCGGCGGAAGGCCCCCCCCGGTCTCGACGGGCGGCCGCCATGGCGAGCCTATCCGCGCCCGGTCCGAGGCGCGGATAGGCTCGCCTCACCCCTCTCGCGATTGCGGGACGGCTGCGTCCGCGCATATCGACCAGCGAGTAGCCTCCACATCGAGCCATCCCACCGCATGGGATGGTGGAATGTCCCGTCCTTCGACATCCTATCCAGGCGCAACGACAGATGACCGTCATGAGCCAAATCCGGCCGTCAACCGATGCGGCACAGCACTGGATTTCGATGCCATCATTATCGGCGCCGGCGTTTCCGGACGGTATCAGATTTACGAGCTGTGCGAATTCGGTCTCAAGGCGCGGGTCCGGGAGGACGGCACCAACGTCGCTGGACCTACGGCTACTCCGTTTTCAGAGGAACGGCTCGAGGAATGGCGCTGGCCTGAACACTTCCCCGCGCCGCCCGATACCGAACGCTGTCTCAACTACGTGGCGGACAGGTTTGACCCGCGCCGGGACATCCAGTGCTTCAGACGCGTCACCGCCGCACATTATCAGGAGGCGATGCGCAGTTGGGACGTTACGATGGAGGATGGCCGGTGCGACAGCACCTGCCGGATTCCCACATATCCGGAATGGATTTAACCAGCAATTTGCTGAAAATACCTCAAACTCCCGTGCCGCAATGCCCCGATCTATTTTGTCATTGCGAGCAGCCTCTTGGCGGCGCAGCAATCGAGGACCGCGCGACGGATTGCCCGCCGTTCGCCGAGGGCCAGTGGACCACCGCCACGAGCCTATTTTGTCAAGGATCTCGATTGCGCCTTCTGAAAGTCGGTTCGCAGTTGTGCGAGCGCCGTAGCCTACAGCACACGCCTGTTGATTACTGCCATTGGCATACTCTCGGCACCGACCATGCCCCGCATCGCGGGGATCGAAACGTTCATGGGCCAGTCCTGCCACACCGCGAACTGACCGCAGGAGAGTGTGACCTTTGCCGGCAAGCGTGTCGCAGTGATCGGTACCGCGGTGTAAACCCTCGTTCCGTTTTGGATGTAACGCCCGAGCAACGCGGGGCCTTGTGGGAAAACTCTACGGCGAGCCTGGCTTCGGCATCTGGCAGGCCAATAACAGCGACATCCTGGTGGATCGGGAGGCCAGCGCGCTGATCTCGGACCTCGTTGCGCGCAAAATCTGTCAGCGCGTCAGGAATCCCGCGGCGGCGGAAAAATTGATCCCGAAGAACCACGGCTTCGACACCAGTCGTCTTCTACTATAAACGTCTTACCACGAAGTCTGCAACCAGTCCAACGTCAAGCTGGCCGACATCACCGAGCCCCCGGTCGAGCGCATCACGCCGGCTGGCATAGGACCGGCGATGCCGCGTATGAGACGGTGGCCATGACCTCCATGACGCGTGCTTCCGGTTCCGAATCGTTTGGCCACAACCCAGCACGGGGATGGGTGTGAGCGAGCCAGAAGGCAATGGCCAATACTTCGGTGAGGACCGTGCCGTCCTGGCGGACCAAAGCGGGGATGGTGGATTTGGGATTGACCGCGACGTACTCGGGATCGAAATGGTCGCCGTTGGGCGGATGCATAATGGTAACGTCAAATATTTCGTCGAGCTCTTCGCGGATGATGTGAATTCCGGTGGAGCAAAATCCCGGTGTCATGTAGAATTTCATCGTTGGCATGATCGATCCTGAGCGGTATATTCCCAGTGGTTACAGATGAAGCTTTGGGCGGCACAAAGTTTGTTTTTTGATTGCTTCACGCCGGGGCGTTTGGTGACGGAAAGGGGAAGGTTGTGGCGACCATCATCTTTTATGAAAATCCGGGCTGCGCGGGTAATGCGCGGCAGCGCCGGGTAATTTCTTTGGCGGGACACCGGTACAAAGCTGGCTCAACACAGCTGCGCCGGTTATGAAATCCGGTGCAATCGATCCTGAGACGATCGATGCAGCCTCGGCGCTGGCACTGATTCCGGCCAATCCGCTGCTGATCAAACGGCCGTTGCTGAAGGTGGATGGGGTTCGGCAGGCCGGCTTCGATGTGGAGCAAATCCGTGCGTGGATCGGGATCGATGTCGCGCCAGCGGTCGATACGGATGTCTCGGGCTGTGTCCGTCCAGACGCCGGCATGCCCTGCCCTTTGCCGGCGCGCCAACCGCAGCGCCAGGACGCGTGACCCAGCCTGTTGCGCCGGAGCAGGTGGCGCTGACCTATCACGCGCGCACGAAACATCGGCTGGAGCGCTACGCGGCGGGACCTGAAACGCTCGACTGGGACCTGCAGCCGGACCCGTTTCGGACGTATGCCGGCTGTCCGCTTGTGCCACTGGCACTGACGGCAGACACGATTCCCTCGGCGTTTTCAGGACTGGGCGCAGGTGCGCAGCCGGCGGCGCTGTCGCTGATGTCGGTCGGTGCGCTGCTGGAACTTTCGATGGGGCTGGCGGCGTGGAAGGAGTACGGGCCGGACCGGTGGGCCCTCCGCTGCGCGCCGTCGAGCGGCAATCTGCATCCGACCGAAACCTATGTGCTGGCACGCGGGATCGATGGGCTGGCGGACGGGGTGTACCACTATGCGCCGCGCGCGCATGAACTGGAGCAGCGTGGTCTTGTGGTTGCCGCGGCGGGGCAGCCTGGGCTTTGGGTGGGGTTTTCCTCGGTGCACTGGCGGGAGGCGTGGAAGTATGGCGAGCGTGGGTTCCGTTACTGCCAACTCGATCTGGGGCACGCGCTGGGGGCGTTGCGCTACGCGGCGGCGGCGCTGGGCTGGTCGGCGCAGGTGCTGGATAATCTGAGCGGCGCGGCGATGGCGGCGCTGATGGGGCTGGATCGCGAGGCCGACTTTGCCGGCGTGGAAGCCGAGGACGCGGATGTGCTGGTGGCGATCGGCGACAGCGTCCGTTGCGCGCCGAACGATGCGGTGGTTGCCTGGTCGGGGCGGGCGAACCTGCTGGATGGCGGGAAGATGTATCGCTGGCCGATCATCGACGACGTCAGCGTGGCGACCCGGCGGATTGTTACGGTGATGCCGGAGCGGGCGCAGGTGGCAGCTTATCCGGCGCTGGTGCAGCTTCCGGGGGGACGGGCGGCGGATATCATGCTGACCCGGCGCAGCGCGCAGCGATTCGATGCGAAATTCCAGATGGACAGCGCAACGTTCTACCATTTGCTGGATCGGCTGCTGGTGCGGCAGGTGGCGCCGTGGGATGTCTGGACGTTCCAGCCTCGGCTGCATCCGGTGTTTTTCGTGCACCGGGTGGAGGGGCTGGCGCCAGGGCTTTACGCGTTGCCGCGGCATGAAGCGGCGGAGGCGGGGCTGCGGGCGCAGTTCAAGCAGGATTTCACGTGGCAAAGGCCGGACGGCGCGCCGGCGCATCTGCCGTTTTTCCGCCTGGAGGCGACCGATAGCAGAGCGACGGCTCGGACGCTGAATTGCCATCAGGCGATCGGCCGGGATGCCTGTTTCGCGCTGGCGATGGTTGCAGAATTCGGCCCGATCGTGGCGGAAGACCCATGGCGCTACCGGCAACTCCACTGGGAGGCCGGGCTGATCGGGCATGTGCTTTATCTGGAGGCCGAGGCGGTCGGGCTGCGTGGCACCGGGATCGGTTGTTTCTTCGATGACGCGCTGCATGAGTGCCTTGGGCTGACCGGGGAGGACTTTCAGACGCTGTATCACTTCGCCCTGGGGCGGCCGGTGGTGGATGCGCGGATCGTCTCGGGCGATGGCTATCCGGGGCGGCGGCGGGATGAAGCGGTGGTGCCGGTGCCGGGGGTGGAATTCGGCGCCGGAGGATAAGCGCTGGATTGGTGGCGGGGCAGACGGTAGAACACAACGCTGCGATGCCCGCCTGGCGGAATGGTAGACGCAGCGGACTTAAAATCCGCAGTTGGAAACGACGTGCCGGTTCGAGTCCGGCGGTGGGCAGCGGCCTCGGAATAAATTATCGTGCGCGCCCCCAACGGCAACGCGGCGGTGGGATTTTGCGACGCGCACCGCTTGTTGGATTTCTTTGTGGTCCCGCATCGGAGCGATGCCGCCGGATGGCGGGGTGACGCTGTCGCAGGCGGATGTGACCGCAGTCGCCGACCATGTGCGGGCGATCAGCCCGCCGCAGCTTACCGCTTGAGGCGGCTGCGCAGCGCCGTGGCTCGGCGGACGATTGACCGGGCGCGTGCCACCACGGGCACGTCGATCATCGCCCCTTCGAACTGCACCGCGCCCAGCCCGGCGGCATAGGCTTCATCATAGGCGGCGATCATTTTCTCCGCGCGTTCGACCTCGGCCGGGTCGGGGGAGAATTCATCGTTCAGCACCGACACCTGCAACGGATGCACCGCGCTGGCGCACATGAACCCCAGCCGCCGGGACCGCCGCACGATCTGCCGGAAAGCCTCCTGGTCGCGGAAGTCGGCGATCGAGCCGATGAAGCCCATCGGCATCACGCCGGCCGCTCGGGCGGCGAAGATCGCCTGCTGTTTGGGATAGAGCAGGCCCTCGGGTTCGGACTGCATGCCGACATCGGCGGCGAAATCTTCGGACCCCAGGCTGAGGCCGACGATCCTGGGATGGGCCCTGGCGATCTGGTCAATGCGAAAGAAACCGGCGGCGTTTTCCACCAGGGCGACGAATTTCATCGCACCGGCGAGCAGGCCGCGTTCGGATTCCAGTTCGGCGACGATCTCGGCACAGGCCAGCACATGTTCGGGGCTGTCCACCTTGGTGAGCATCAGCGCGGTGACGCCCGGAATGACCGCCGCCTCCAGATCGCGCACCAGCAGCCGCCACGGCCGGTTGATCCGCACCACGACATCCGCCCCGTTGCGCGCCACCTGCGGAATGGCCCCGGCGATCAGCGTGCGGGCGTGGTCTTTCTGCGACGGCGCGACCGCGTCCTCCAGATCGAGGATGATGGCGTCGGCGCCGCGGTCGGCACCGGTGCGGACGAATTTTTCCGCGGTCACCGGCACGAACATCAAAGACCGCCAGACCGGCAGATCGTCTCGCATGGGTTCATCCTTCCTTGATAATGCCGGCGGCGGCCAGCGCAGACAGCCTGACGTTGTCATAGCCGATCGAGTCCAGCACCGCGCGCGTGTGCTGACCCAGCGTGGGGGCGGCGGATCGCAGCCGCCCGGGCGTATCGGACAGGCGCGGAATGATGTTGTGCATCAGCACCGACCCGGCCTCATCGTCCGGCGCCTCGACGATGACGCCGCGGGCCTGGACATGCGGGTCATCGAGCAACTGGTCGATTTCGTAGATCGGCGTGGCGGTGACTTCGGCGGCTTCGAACACCGCCATGTTCTCGGCCAGGCTGCGTTCGGCGATCCAGCCGGCAACGATGCCGTCGCATGCGTCAATATTGCGGACTCGGTCGGTGTTGGTGCGGAAGCGCGGGTCGTCGATCACCTCCGGCCGCCCGATGGCGCGAAACAACCGCTCGGCCATCGCCTGGATCGACGCGGAGATCGCAATGAACCGCCCGTCGCTGGTGCCGTAAACATTCCGCGGCGAGGTGGTCAGCGAGCGGCTGCCGGTGCGCCGTGGCTTCTCGCCTGACTCCCGGTAGCTGGCTGCATCGGGGCCAAGGACGGAGATCATCGGCTCCAGCAGCGACAGATCAATGATCTGGCCGCGCCCGCCTTTTTCGACGACTCGCAGCGCGATCATGACGGCGTAGGCGCCGTACAGGCCGGAAACCATGTCGGCCATCGCCAACGGCGGCAGCACGGGCGGCCGGTCCTCGAAGCCGTTCTTCGCGGCGAATCCCGACATCGCTTCGACCAGTGTGCCGAATCCAGGACGGTCGCGGTACGGCCCGTCCTGGCCGAAGCCGGTGATGCGGACGATGATCAGCGACGGGTTGCGCGCGTGCAGGATGTCGGGGCCAAGGCCCATCGCTTCGAGCGTGCCCGGCCGGAAGTTCTCGATCAGCACCTGGCTGGTGGCGAGCAGATCGAGCAGCGTGTCGCGGCCGGCTTGCGGGCGCAGGTCGATGGCGAGGCTCTTCTTGTTCCGCGCATAGACTTTCCAGTGGAGAGACAGGCCGTTGATGCGCCAGGCGCGGAGCGGGTCGCCGACTTTCGGGTCCTCGATCTTGATGACCTCGGCGCCCTGGTCGGCAAGCTGGAGGCTCACCATGTTGCCGGCGACAAGGCGCGACAGGTCGACCACGCGGATACCATCGAGCGGCGCGGGGGCGGTCGGGTCGAATGCGATACGTGGGATCATGGTCCCCCTGGGGCAGCGTTCTCGGACAGGGTATTGTCCGGTCAGACCCGGTCGGCGCGCAAGAGCCTGTGCCGGGTCGAGATTGACGGGTGGGGCGAGGGCGGGCGTTCGATGGTGCGGTTTGCCTTCGTCTGGATTGCGCTGCTGGTCACCTTCTGCGCGGCGCCTGCCTCTGTGCAGCCGCCGGCGGGGGATGCATTCGTCTGGGTGGTCGAGCGGGGCTGGCACACCGATATTGCGCTGCCGGTGGAGGAGATCGCGGGTCCGCTGGCGGCCCTGGAAAGCGGGTTTCCCGGGGTGCGGGTGCTGAGTTTCGGGTTTGGCGAGCGGCAGTTCCTGGTGAACCACGAGAAAAATTTTGGCGCGATGCTGAAGGCGCTGCTGCCAAGCCGAAGCGCGGTGCTGATGACGGCGTTGGGGACGTCACCGCAGGCCGCGTTCGGGTCCGGAAATGTCGTGGCGCTGCCAGTCTCGCGCACCGGCCTGGACCGAATCGAGGCTCGGATTTGGGCTGAGTTTGAATTGTCAGCGGCGGGCGAACCGGTGTTGCTGGCCGAGGGGCCATATCCCGGCAGCGTGTTTTACGCCGCGCGCGACACCTATGATGGGCTGTTTACCTGCAACACCTGGACCGCGGATACGTTGCGCGCGGGCGGCTTGGCGATGCCGAGCGGCGGGGTGCTATTTTCCGGCCAGGTGATGGGCATGGCGCGCTGGATCGGCGCGCGCCATGCGGCCGCGCGGTAACGCTCACCGCGTCGGCGGGACGATGCCCTCAGCGTGTCGGCGGCACGACGATCGTGGTGTTGCCGGCGGGCGGCGGCGGATCGCTGCTGCTGAAGGACAGACACCCGGCCAACACGAGTGGCAGCAACAGAACCAGCAGAGCAACACGCATCCTGGTATCCTTCGAAATGAGGTCGGCGTTATATGGCTACGGCGGAGCGCGGCGCGAACTCAATTATTCTTGTACGGGAACATTCTCGTGTGCATGGGATTTGCAGTTGTGTTGATGGTGAGGCGCCACCGTTGACCAATCCCGGCGTTTGGGACCCGTACTGACAAAGGGTTGCACATGCGCAAGATCGTGGTGATCACCGGGGCCGGGGCGGGAATCGGCCGGGCGGCGGCGACCGAGTTTGCCCGCAATGGCTGCGACCTCGCGCTGCTGTCGCGCGATCCGGACCGGCTGGAGCACGCGGCAGCGGAGTTACGCCTGTTCGGTGTGCGGGTTTTGCCGATCCCGACCGATGTGGCCGACGCGCAGGCAGTTGACGATGCGGCGGACCGGGTGGAGGCCGAGCTCGGACCGATCGATGTCTGGGTCAACGTCGCCATGGCGACCGTGTTTGCGCCGGTTCACAGGTTGACCGCGGCGGAGTTTCAGCGCGGGACGGCGGTGACCTATCTGGGTCAGGTGCATGGCACAATGGCGGCATTGAAGCACATGCGGCCGCGCAACCGCGGGTCCATCGTCAGCGTGGGTTCGGCGCTGGCCTACCGGTCGGTGCCGCTGCAGTCGATCTACTGCGGCGCAAAGTTCGCGATTCGCGGGTTTCTGGATTCTCTGCGGTCGGAACTGTATCACGACAAACTTGCGATCACGGTGACGGCCGTTGATTTGCCGGCGGTCAACACGCCTCAGTTCGACTGGGCACGTAACAAGATGAGTCACAAGGCGCAGCCGGTGCCGCCGATCTATCAGCCGGAGGTGCCGGCGCGGGCGATCTATTTCGCGGCGTTCAACCCCCGGCGGCAGATCTGGGTCGGCTTGCCGACGGTGAAGGCTATCCTGGCGAATCGAGTCGCGCCGGGTCTGATCGACCGGTATCTGGCAAAGTTCGGCTACTCGAGCCAATTGAGCGATCAGCCAGCCAATCCGGACGCACCGGGCAATCTGTTCGAACCGGTGGCCGGGGCATATGGCGCGCATGGCCGCTTCGACGGTCAGGCGAAGTCTGCAAGCTGGGAGATGTTCACCAGCCGGCACCGCGATGCGTTCTGGGGCCTGGTGCTGATCGGGCTGATTGCCGGGGTGCATCGACTGGCCAAACGGCGGGCTGTCTGATCAGGGCCGCTTAGAGCAACATCACCCTGACTGGAACAGTCCGGGTGATAAAGTTGCTCGTTTCAAACAAAACGCTATGGGAGGAGGCGCTCCTTGATACGATCGGCGACGCGGAGCGCGTTGGCAATAATCGTGAGGGTCGGATTGACCGCGCTGATGGAGGGAAAGAAACTGGCGTCGGTGACGTAAAGATTATCCAGCTCATGCACCTTGCAGTCGAGGTCGAGAACCGAATTGTCCGGGTCGGTGCCGAATCGGCAGGTGCCGGCCTGGTGGGCGGTGCCGCCGATCGGGATGTTCTTTCCAAGGTAGAGGCTGCGGTCAATGAGTTTCGGCCAGGCACCGAGTGG
>Ga0302319_10018451_pt1 | contig 12729 bp, 13 predicted proteins | sample Bog_T0_2_FD_203319 | JGI IMG/M metagenome (GOLD analysis project Ga0302319, IMG submission 203319) | Peat permafrost microbial communities from Stordalen Mire near Abisko, Sweden - Bog_T0_2 | ecosystem: Environmental > Terrestrial > Soil > Wetlands > Peat | place: Sweden: Abisko, Stordalen Mire...
TGACCCTCTTCGCCGTCTCCACCGACCAGACCCGGCTCGCCCTGAACGGCGTGTACTGGGAGCCCTCCGCCGGCAAGACGGCCATGGTGGCCACCGACGGCCATCGCTTGGGCTACGCCTCCACTCCGGTGGAGGCCCAAGGCCTGACCCACGGCGTGATCATCCCCCCGAAGGCCATCCAGCAGGTGCTGCGCGTGGCCGTGGGCGAAGATTCCCTGGTGGACATCCATCTGGCCGACGGGTCCGCCCGCTTCCGTTGCGGAGTGGTGGAGATCTTCACCAAGCTCATCGAGGGCCCCTACCCCAACTACACCCAGGTGATCCCCAAGGCGAGCACCAAGATCGCTCTGGTCCACCGCGACGACCTCTCGGCCATCGTGCGCCGGGTGGCCACCCTGGCCAATCGCAACACCCGCCAGATCCGCCTCTCCTTCGCACCGGGACGCCTGGAAGTCAGCACGCAGAACCTGGACGTGGGCGGAGAGGGCAAGGATTCCCTGCCCATCGACTACCAGGGCGAGGCCTTCGACATCGGCTTCAACGCCGGATACCTCATCGAAATCCTCAAACTGGTGGAAAGCCCCCAGGTGCGCCTGAAGATGAACCAGCCGACCCAGGCCTGCGTGCTGGAGCCCGCCGTCGAGATTCCCGACGCCCTGTTCATCCTCATGCCGCTGCGTCTGGCCGACTGACGCGAAGGACCGGGTTCCGGTGCTCGTCCAGAGACTGCACCTGACCGACTTCCGCTCCTGGGGAGAGGTCCAACTGGACGCCCATTCGGGAGCGAACCTTCTCTTGGGACCCAATGGCGCCGGCAAGAGCAATCTGCTGGAGGCTCTCCACCTGGTGGCTCTGGGATTTTCTCCCCGCTCGCGTTCCGAGAAGGATCTGGTGCGGTGGGGAGCGGAGCGGTTCTTCGTGCGCCTGGAAGCCTCGCGCGCGGGCATCCCCCTGGAACTCGCCGCCTCCTGCGATCTCGCGGGTCGCAAGGAGACCCGTGTGGACGGAGTGGCCGGGCGGCTCTTTTCCAGGCTCGTGGGTCGCCTCTCGGTGGTCGGGCTCTATCCGGAAGATCTCCATTTCATCCGCGGCGGACCCGAGGCGCGGCGTTCCTTCCTGGACGCCTTGGCCTGCCAGTTGGATCCACCGCTCCTGGAAACCTTGCGCGACCACGCCCAGGTGGTGCGCCAGCGCAACGCGTTGCTCAAGGATTCCGACACGCCGGACCCCGTGGTGCTGGACGTCCTGGACCAGCAGATGACGGAAATCGCCTCCCGCATCCTGGAATCGAGGATGGACCTGGTGGAACGCCTGGTGGAACCCGTGGCACGCCTGCACCGGATCCTGTCCGACGATTCCGAGAGCGTGGATCTCTGGTACCGTGGAAGCTACGGGGAAGAAGACCTGCCCCGCCGGGGTCCCGACCTGCTGGAACGGCTGCGCCGACGCCGGGATGCCCTGCGCCGCGCCGAGACCTCTGCGCGTACGACGCTGTTCGGGCCGCACCGCGACGACCTGGCCATCCTGCTCTCCGGCAAGCCCTCCCGCGAAACCGCATCCCAGGGGCAGGCGCGCACCCTGGCCATTGCCCTCCGTCTCGCCTCGGCGGAGCTTCTGGCGAAGCAGCCCGATCGCCCGCCGGTTCTCCTTCTGGACGACGTGTTCGCCGAACTCGACGGCCCGCGCCGCCAGCGCCTCGCGAAGCTCCTGCCCCGGACCGGCCAATCCTTCCTGTGCTCGCCGCACCGCGCCGACCTCCCGTTCGAGGTCGACCGCACCTTCCTCCTGGAGTCGGGTCGGCTGCGGGAGGCCCTGTGAACCGCCCCGACCGCAGCGGTTGGACATCCGGCCGCGACATCGACAAATTCCGCCGCAAGGAACGCGGCGCCCGCAAGGAGGAGGCCGACCCGGAGCCGCTGTCCGGACTCCTGGGGAACTACCTGCGCACGTCCTCCCTGGGACAGGCGCTGCTGCCCGCCTCGCCGGAGTTCCTGGCTGCCTGGGCCCAGGCCGCGGGGCCGCTGGCGTCCCGCTGCATCCCGCGCCGCTGGGAGAAGGGCGTGCTGTGGGTGGACGCGCCCGATCCCGGCTGGAAGTTCGAGCTGCGCTGGAAACTCGGTCCGATCGCCCAGACCCTGCGCGAGCGGGGCATCGCGGTGCGAGAGATCAAGATCTCCTAGGCAACCCTCCCATCCCAACACGTGGGATGGGAACCCTACCGGTAAACCCCGATGGATTCGAAGAACGGCTTGTCGGTCACCTGTCTCAGGAAGGGGCTGGTGGTGGTGGTGGCGACGGTCCCAACGGAACTGCTCGAAGTACCATTTGCATTTACGCCTGGCTTGATCAGACCTGGAAGGTTCGTCCCAATATCCATGTAGACGGAATTCGACTTGATCAACTGGACGGATCCATCCGATCCACTCATCCCGGTTGCGCAATTGGTCGAATTCGTCCCCATGATGAATCCTCCCCACCATGTTCCTGTGCTGGGCAATTGCAACTTCTGGGAGCCACAAGGCGGGTTTTCCCAATAAAAAATTCCGGAGAAGTTTCCCGATTTCCATCCCCAAGCACTTAAGACACCAGAGTTCCCACGAACATCGATGATCTGGATGTCCGTGCTGTCGTGAGAGTGGGGCCAGCCACCGTTGACGTTGAAAGATCCGTCCACCACGAACAGCGCCTTTCCAGTGAATCCACCAGTGGTGCCGGTATTGTCGTCGTTGAAACCGAGGCTCCCCGTGGTCGAATTCATGTTCAGTACCATGTAGCCGTTGTAGGTCTGTTTGGTACTGTCCATGTAGTGGTACAGCTTGTTGAGACTAGTGGGACTGAAGTCTATCGGACCAGTAGTCATTCCTGCAGCTGTGTAGGCATATGAGAGTTCAACCATCTTGGCCGCGGCACCGGATACATTGGATAGCCGGATGGTGTCCATGACATTGTTTGCCAGAGCGACGTTCTGGATATTCGTATCCAATCCCAAGGCCACCGCCGAAGGTGCGGGCACCGCCTTGGCGTGGGTGACGGGAGTGGGTGGTGGTCCGGAATTGTACGTGGTGCCGCCGACCTTGATCGAACCCCAGTTTGTCACTGCGTTGACATAGCCTGCGTTCGCCAAAGCCGCGGTAATGCTCGGCCTGTCCGCAGTGCCAGCGATATAAAGTGAATCAACGCACTTCGTGGGTGTCGCGCCAAAAGAAAGCGTCTTGGTCGTCGACGATACGAAGTTCAGTCCTGCATACATCATTCCCGAGCTGTTGACCAGTGTGAAGTTGAACGGAACTACGGTGGAGGAGTCAGCCAAGTAGATACTGCCGTAAAGTGCGCGTACGGAATCGGCAAAGTTCTGTTTCTGCAATCCTGACATGAGCCATAGGCTACTGTCTACATGGATCTTTCCACCGATCACCTTCTCGCCAGATGGCCAGAAAACCATGTTCCGGTGGACGATCAAGTCGCCGGAACTCCAGGAGTTCGCGTCTCCTTGACCACCCACCCAAAAGTTGCCATTGACCGTGACTGTCGAGTTCATCGTCGAAAAGCCATTTCCCATACCCAAGTTCCCTGTGACCGTGAGCGGGGCACTCCCGTTGGTGTTCAAGGATCCGCTGATGAATGCATTGGAATCGATGGTCGTTGCAGCATTCGTGGAATAATTGCCCGCGCACTTGAACATCCCCTGTATTGTAAGCGCGGAATTGCCGTTGAGGGAACCACCGACCCCTCCGATGTAGACGTCCCCTGTAACATTTCCTGCGAGGTTGTTCGATGAAAGTTGGCCCCCCAGATAGAATGCGTATTTGGGAAGCACATATGTGCCAATCGACTGGGTGAACGCCAGCGACACCCCGTGGACCAGGTAGGTGCCTTGGACCGTGCGGAGATCTCCATGGCGTCCTTTGGCGTTGCAGAGGAGCGCGACGTAGATGGCTTCGCTGTCCTGGGCGGGCACCGCCGCGGTGTCCGGCCCGGACGCCACCGCCAGGATCTGCACCTCCACCGCCGACTGGTCTCCGGTGGTGGTGGAGAGGTAGTCCCAACCGGGATTGGTGGTGACGGCGGCGACGTTGGTTCCGGTGAGATTCAACCAGCTGCGGACGTTGGAAGCATGGGCACGACTGTCGGTGATGAACGCGTTCAATTGGGTGACCATGTTGGCGGGATTGGCGGTCAGCCGGTTGATGGCCAGTTGCAGTCCCGCCAAGCCCACCTGGTCGGTGCTCTTGAGGTCGGCGAAATCGCCGCTCTGGCTCTGGTCCTTTCCGGCCATGGTCAGGCCGACGAATCCCAGCAGGGTCACCACGATGATGGTCCCCAATACCACGAACATGGCCACCCCGCGGCGGCCGACAAAGCGGGAAGGTTCAGTATCCATAGTTCCCCACGGGGACGACCCGGTCGTAGAGGGCGTAGCTGTTGTGGTCGGAGCCGGTGGGCGTGAAGGTGTTCCAGTTGCCCAGCCCGCTGAACGTGGTCTGCGACATCTGCTTGTTGGCGTTGGCGGACCGCGTGAGCAGCCAGATGTGCAGGGCCACGGTCTGCCGCTGCTGGGTCAGCGCCGTCGCGGAGACCGTGGATTCATCCTGCCAGGTATAGGGACTCTGCCCGCTCCCCTCTCCCGCGTTGCGCACGCGCAGGACCTTCAGGTGCGACAGGTACATCGCCGGTGCCGTTCCAGCGAGCGTGAGCTTCCCCCTCAGGAGCAGTTGGGCCAGAGGTGCGGAACTGCTGCCGGTCTGGAACTGCCAGGTCACCCAGGTGGGATTGGTGGTGGGCGGCAATTTGACGGAGGTCGAATCCGTGAACCCGGTGCCTTTCACTTGGAAGCGGATGTAATCCTGGGTGTTGGTGGTGTCGAACATCGTCTGGAACGCCGCGTTCACCTGCACCAGGGCGCTCAGCCGGTAGGTGGAATTCGGCTGGAGGGTCTTCGTCAGGTTGGAGGCCATCTTCCCTTCGGTCCCCACCGTCCAACCCTGCAGCGGGAACCACTTGTTGGTTCCGTCGTAGAGTGCGGAGGTCAGGTTGGTCGCCGTCCAGGTGCCTTGTTCGCCCTGCATCCAGAGCGTGTCCGTGGTCCGCAGGGATTGGACGGAATCCGACGTCGTGTCCACGCCCAGCCGGGCCTGCAGGGTGATGGTCCCCTTCAGGATGATGGAGGTCGTGACGCTAGGAGTGGTCCCAGAGAGGGCTTGGGGAGTGAAATCCCGGGCCAGTGAACTGTCCGAACGCACGTAGTAGCTCACCACATTGGGGGAGCCATAGCATTGGGTCTGGTCCACACCGTAGAAGCGGAACGTGATGGTGTCGGGACCGGACGTCAATCCATCTCGGATCGCCACCCGATCCTGGCTGAGCAAGGTGTCGCAGGTGTTCAGCATGGCGGGGTAGCGGTAGGTCGCGGTCCCGAGGTTCTTCAGCCCCGCGCGGTACCCGATGTTCAAGAGGTCTTCCTCCATCACCCGCACCGCCTCGCGTCCGTCGGACTGGAGCCGGATGTTGGATCGGGTACGGGTGTAGTTGGCGTTCTCGTTGACGACCAGGTTGAACGCCAGGTAGGCCACGATGCCGGCCACGAGCATGGCCACCAGCAGTTCGATCAGGGTGATGCCCCGTCGGGTCATGGCAGCACCCCTTCCAGCCTGGTCGTGCGGGAAGCGGACCCCGCGTTCCAGCCGACGGTCACCCAGGCCGAGCCGGGATTGGTGCTGGTGGACGCATAGGAAGTCGTGTACGATCCCCCGGATTGGTAGCCCCACTTCAAGGTGTAGGTCAATCCTTCCACGACGAGCGTGCTTCCGGTGGTGTCCGGCGGGCGCGCCGCCCGGGGCAGGCGACCGAGCGAATCCAGGACCTGGGCGGCCACCGAGGTCGCCTGGTCGGAGCGCAGGTTGCCCACCTGGGCCTGCCTGCCGGCCAGCACCCAGCGGGTGAGGAAAGGCAGGGCGATCACCAGGATGATGGCCGCCATCAAGGCCTCCAGCAAGGTGTAGCCCCTCCGAACGTCTGTCCGCCTCATTGGAGGACCTCCTGCCAGCTGCCCGAGCCGGGGTAGAGGAACTCGCGCACCTGGATGCTGCCGTTCGAAACCGTGTTGTTGAAGGCGATCAGATAGGCCTTGCTGGTGTTGGCCGCCGTGATGTAGAGGTAGCCCTGGCTGAGATCCGAGATGGGACCGCCACACGAGAGGATCAGTCCCTTGACGCCCGACGCGCTCCAGGACCATCCACTCGTGGCAGCATAGGTGGTACCGGGTTGGTAGCCCTTTCCATCCGAGCAGACATCCGTCGCGGGGGAAGCCACTTGTCCAAAACCGGACGCCGAAAGGGTCACGTTGGCGGAGGTCACCGTCGCGAAATTGAACACCGGCGGGGCCGTCGCGCCCTGGGCTCCGAACTTCACGCCGTTGTCCAAGGAATCCGTGGATTTCACCGAGTCGTTCACGCCGCTCGCCGAAGCGCTTCCATAAGCGGTCGAATCGTCCGGTCCGGCCACGATCTGCCAGGCGTTCCCCGTGGTCGGAAAAGCCACGAAATACCGGAGTTGGCTTCGGTTGGCGGCGGACTTGGCGCGCCGGATGTCCAGGAAGAGGCGTTGGGCGCTCCCATCCAGGTGGGACTCCGCCTGCCACCGTCGGAAGCCCGGCACCGCCATTGCGGACAATATCCCGATGATCACCACGACCACGATGATTTCGATCAGGGTGAATCCCCGATGCACCGCGCCCCTCTGGCCCACCGGGACCGACGAGAACGAAAAATCCCGCATTGGAATCACCGTGCATCCTGGTTGAGGGTCGTCCACCTACGCAATGTTACCATGGGAAGATAGAGGCGATCCACCACATTCGGTGGGCAGTTGCCGCCTCGGGAATCAGAAACCGCACCGGCCCCGCGATCAATCCCAGTCCAGGGCGCCTTTGTTCCACAGGTAGAGGTAGACCGACTCCAGCATCACCAGGAAGGCGACCAGGATCCAGAGCAGGTCCCATCCCCCTTGGAGGAAACGCACGGCCCACGGGTAGAGGAAGGCGACCTCGATGTCGAAGGCCAGGAAGATCATGGCCACCAGGTAGAACTTCACGGAGAAGCGCTCGTTGGCGGTTCCCACGGTGGTGGAAAGACCGCATTCGTAGGCCTCTCCCTTGGCTTCCCAGGTCTTCCGCCCCTTGTTGATGAACCAATTGGCTCCGACCATGCAGGAGGGAATGGCCACGCCCAGAAGGAGGAGCACCGTGATCGGGAAAACGACATCGAAGGTGGTGGGTTGCATCGGACTCGAATCTAGAAACAGGGTCGCCGGGGTTCAGCTCCCCAGCTTGGACCGGTACTGCGTGAAGCTCTGGTTCCCCCGGTCACGGAGGGAGACGACGGGATTCGTTTCGCGCCAATCGACCCCGATTTCGGGATCGTCCCAGGCGATGCCCGTCTCCGTCGCCGGATCGTAGACCGACGAGCACTTGTAGAGCACCTCGGCCTCGTCGGAGAGGACGCAGAAACCGTGGGCGAAACCGATGGGAATGAACAACTGGCGATGGGTCTCGGAGTCCAGTTCGGTTCCCCACCACTTTCCGAAGGTGGCGGAGTTCGGGCGGATGTCCACAGCCACATCCCAGATCCGCCCGCGTCCGCACCGCAGCAGCTTGGCCTGACCCGGACTTGTCTGGAAGTGCAGGCCCCGCAACACCCCTCTGGTGCTGAAGGAATGGTTGTCCTGCACGAAGTCGGGCTGGATCCCCGCGGCCTTGTACCTGGCCGCGTTGTACGGTTCCAGGAAGAATCCCCGTTCGTCCCGGAAGACCTTGGGTTCGATCACGAGGAGCCCATCCAGCCCCCCTGGCGTCACGTTCATGGCTTCATCCTTCAAGATCCGGTGGGTGCGTCGATGTCCCAGCTCAGGCTGATCGCGTTGACGGCGTTCAGCAACTGCCACCACTGGAAGCCGTAGGTCAGGCTGAACTGGCCCAGATGGACGGTCCCTCCCAGCGACCAACGCTGGTCGCTGAGCGGTGGATTGTCGGGATCCGTGTGCCGGAGCACCCAGACGCTGAACGCGGTCTGGAGTTCGGGGAGGTCGGTGCGGAATCCACCGCGCAGGTCCACGTATTCGTTGAGGCGATGCTCGACGCCGAACCGCACCAGGTAGTCGTTGTCGATGGGTTTCTGGACGTCCGCGTAGAGCGCCAAGCCGCGGGGGGATACGGGCGCGTAGCGCGTCGTGAACCCGAAGGTGAGAGGCATGGGCCCGTAGTTCCGTTCGGTCGCGGTGCTCCCGGAAAGCTTGGTGCCCAGGTTGGAGACGTAGAGGGAATACTGGAGTTGGCGCGAACCGGGTTGGGCAACCGCACCCATGTCGACCGCCACGCCCCAGGCCTGGGAATTGTCGATGTCCAAATTCTCCTCCACGGCCTTCAATCCCACACCCCAAGCCAAGCGGTCTCCCAGCGGCTCGGCGTAGGCCACGTCGACGAGCATCTCCTCCGGCTGGAGCACCTGTCCCGTGGGGATGTCGCTGGCATCGACCCCCGTGACCTGCCCGGAGGACTGGTAGTCGATCCGTCCGGCGAGCGACCCCCCCGCGACCGGAGCGGCATAGGAGGCGTTCCCCTGGTCCACTCCCGGCATCTGGATCCGCGAGCCGATCTCGATGCGCGTGTAGGGGAGCCGCGCGAAGCTCGCCGGGTTCAGTCCCATGGAGGAGAGGTCCTCTCCGGGCGCCGGGATGCCGATCATCCCGATCTCCCTGGCTCCCTGGAAATTCCTCAGGAAGACGAACTCGGCCGATCCGGCGTCGCTGTACTGCGCCAGCGCGGCGGCGGCCAGCGCCAAAAGGATCCGTAGGGAGCGCATTTATCCAACCAATCTATTCAATCCGGGGGAGAGGAGCAGGTGACTCCCAGGTCCTGCAGGACCCCGTCGCCAAGGGAATAGATCCAGCCGTGGATGGTGAGCGGTTGCCCCCGCTGCCAGGCGCCTTGGACGATCCCGCTGTGGGACAGCGCGGTCACCTGCTCGATCACGTTGAGCTCGCAGACCCGGTCTTCCATCGCCTTGCCGGGGAGAGGGGACAGCTCCCGCAAGTGCTTGCGATGGATCTCCCGGATGGGCTCCAACCAGAAATCGGCGATGCCCGGAAGCCTGCCTTGCAAAGCCGCCTTGACTCCACCGCACCCGTAGTGGCCAACGACCAGGATTTCCCGCACCTTCAACACGTCCACCCCGTACTCCAGGACCGACATCAGGTTCATGTCCGTGGGGTGGGCGATGTTGGCCACGTTGCGGTGGACGAACACCTCGCCGGGGGCCAACCCAGTGATCTGGTTGGCGGGAACGCGCGAATCGGAGCAGCCGATCCACAAGAAGCGCGGATTCTGCTGGTCCACCAGACCCGAGAAGAAGTCGGGATCTCCCTTGCGGGTCTCCTCGGACCAACGCCGATTTCGCTCCAGGAGATCCTTGGCGGTGAACTCGTTCATGGGAAGACCTTCTCCCATTCCTCCTGGCGGAAACCCACCAGGTAGGTCTTGCCGGCGCGCACGAAGGGCCGCTTCACCAGATTGCCGTTGGTGGAAAGCAGTTCCAGCGCCTGATCGGTGGAAAGCGAGGGGAGTTTGTCCTTGAGCCCCATCGCGCGGTAGTCGTTGCCGGAGACGTTGAAGAGGGCCTTCAGACTTCCCAGTTGCTTCCAGGCGTTGTCCAGATCGGTCCGGCCGGGCGGGGTTTCGCGGATGGGGAGCACCGTGGGCTGGACACCCTTGGTTCCCAGCCATTTCAGGGCGTTGCGGCAAGTGCTGCAACCGGAATAGGCGTAGACGACGGGACTCATGAGCCAACAACGTACACTGACCGCGCCGGTGGAATCATTTCCAGACGTACTGGAGCAGGAATTTCAGCCTCGCCTCCCCCACGGTGGGCCCGGGAACCGAGGTCCAATCGGCGTTGTAGAGGTTGTTGCCCGTCCCGTACTCCCAATCGGTGCGGCCATCGAGAAGATCGTAATCGACCTCCAGGCCGATGCCGGACCACGGGGTCAGGGACCAGGACAGCCCCCCGTGCAGGGAAACCAGGAACTCGAAATTCTGCAGCCAGTTGGCGTTGTCCTGGTAGAGCTGGGTGGTACTGGGGTCCACGCTGTTGTTGATCGTGGAAACGCTGTTGGAGAGGAAGACCAGGTTGGCGCGCAGACCCGCCTGGGCTCCCACCTCGTAGAAGAGTCGGCGGACGTTGCCGCGCCAGGCCCAGCCCGGTTCGATTCCCCACCCTGCCAGCAATCCCGCGTCCTCCATGTCGCGGCCGTATTTTCCACCGTCCACGTCTTCCAGTTCGCCATGGACGTCCCCGACATAGAACGGCATGTCCAGGGTGAAGAACGAATGGGAACTCCCCAGCGGGGTGCGGGCCCCGAACCGCAGTTCCCATATCGGCGAGGCCGAACGGATGCCCACGTAGCGCGTGCCCTCCTGCTGGGCCACACCCAATGTTTCCGCGCCGCCGGCGATGCGGAAGGAAACCTGGGTCAGCGAAACGAACCCCCACTGGTCGCCGGGCACTTCTTCCAGCACCAGGCCCGCGTAGGGCTGGATGCCCCCGATGTGCCGCAACCGCCAGATGCTGTCCTGGGAAAGATGTTCGTCCAGGTATCCGTAGCCGGCGGGCACGGCCACCGTGTTCCCCCCCGCGTCCTCGCGGTTCTCGAGGTACCGGAAGCGGCGGTTCAGGCGAAGGTCCGCCCCGGTGTTGGTGGAGAACGTGCTCGCGGGGTTGATCCAGTTCCCCGCGTTCCCGGCGAGGATCTGGGTGGTGTAGTGGAACTGCTGCAATCCCAAAATCCTCTGGCCCACCCCGCGTCCGGCGCTCGCCACCTGGGCTCCCGCATTGCCCGGAGCCCCTCCTTCGGCGTCCGATGCGGCCCACGCCCCTTCGGGCGCGAATGTGCGGGTGGAAGGATCGAAGCTCCAGATGGCCACCGCGAAGTTCGCCCGGAAGGAAAGTCCCTTCCGCCCGCGATCCACGTCCAACCCGCTGGCGCGCATCGCCAGCACATGGGCGGATCCGCGCAGGAGGGAAAGCTCCGTGTCGGTGACGTCCTCCGTCTTCATCTTGGTGGCCACGGACGAATTCTGATCCTCCGAGGACATCAGGTGCTGGGAGCGTTCCAGGGCCTTGGCCACCAGCAGTCCGCGCAAGGTGTCGGACAGGTCCCGCGCGAGGACTTCGGGAATCCCAGGCCAGGGCGTGACGCCCACCGCCTGACGGACATCCTCGATCCTGTCCGAGGGCAGATCGTTGTGGTCGAACCGCTGCATGGAAAGCAGTCCGGACCAATCCCCCTCCAGTTGCCTTCCCAGGGATTCGCGGGCTTCCTCGCAGTAGGCGTGCTCCTCGCGGGCCTGGTTGCGGGCCACCTCCCGCATCCGGAACATCGCCTCGGCGTTCAGGCGGCGGAAAGCGCGACGTTCGAAGGTCTCCGCGGGCGGGCATTCCCCCACCTGCACGGGAACCACCGTCAGGGACTGGCGCACCCAGGTCCCGGCGTCCAGGGAACGGGCGGGCTCCTGGGCCATCGCGGCCGCGGCCAGCAACGGAAGGAGGAGGATCAGGTCGGAAGGCTTGTTCAAGGCGGATGGTCCCTTCGGGATGGATCGGTTGGAGGTCGATTCAGCGGGAATCGACAACTTCGGCACCCTTGGGCGGCACGTACCGGAAGTCCTTGTCGGAAGCTTTCCAGGACGAGACGGAAAGGATCTTCCAGGTGATCGTCCCCCCTTGGGAATCCGCGACCTCAAGACGGACGGGAGCATCGTCCGATTCCCGGGCCCAAAGGGTGGCGTGGACGAACTTGGAGAGCGGAGGCTTGGAAACGTCCAGCACCAGCTTGTGCACGGACTTCCCGTCGAGTTTTTCCGTGGTCGAAGAGATTTCCGCACCCGTCAGGGCGGCTTGCAGGAGCCCGGATGGCAGGGCGGAGGCGTCCGCGCGCGCGGCGCTGCGCAGAAGGACCTGGTTGGTGGATGCGTTCCATTGGCTCAGGGTGCGGCCATCGCTCACGACCACGAGTTCGGGAGAGCTGAAGCGGAAGCGATCGTCGCTGGCCAGTTCCAGGTTTCCCGTTACGGAGCTTGGCGGCGCGATGGTTCCCGCGGGCGCGCTGATCCAATCCAACCGGATCCGGCACCCGTCCACCGGGACCTTTTGGGCCACCAGGGGGAGGTACGGTTCCGCCCAAGTCGCGACGGCCAGCAGGAGGGGAGTGAGGAGACGCATGGTCCGCTTTCTATTTTAGGGTCCGTCAGTGCTGAAAGGAATCCGAATCCGATGAACCGCTCGCAGGCCCTCAAGGAGCTGGAACTCCTGGAAAACTACGAGTTCGATCGCGCCGACGCGCCCGGACGGCTCCTCCGCTACCTGGGATCGGACGATTCCGAGGTGGTGGTGGCCGCGTTGCGCGCGTCCACCGGATACTTCGGTCTGCCGGGTATATGGGAGCGCGCCTTCGATCTGGCCATCAACGCGGTGGACGAAGAAGTCCGAGCCATCGCCAATGCTTCCCTTTGGCCCGTTCTCCAGGATGGTGCCGGTTGGGACTGGAGCCCCGAGGAGGACGAGGAGCCCGATCCCGAGAATCCCGGCCCTCCGGAGCCCCTGGTTCCCCGCGAGATCTACGACGCGGCCAAGACCCACCTGCTTTCCAAGGTCGATGCCCGCATGGAGAGCATGGACGTGC
>Ga0302319_10018454_pt1 | contig 12728 bp, 6 predicted proteins | sample Bog_T0_2_FD_203319 | JGI IMG/M metagenome (GOLD analysis project Ga0302319, IMG submission 203319) | Peat permafrost microbial communities from Stordalen Mire near Abisko, Sweden - Bog_T0_2 | ecosystem: Environmental > Terrestrial > Soil > Wetlands > Peat | place: Sweden: Abisko, Stordalen Mire...
CGGCCAGAAGATCTCCCCCCAAGAGCGATGCCAGGCAGAGCGCCATGATCGCGGTCAGGAGAAGGGTGAGGCCAATGGCGTCGAGGCGGGAACGCAGGTAAGATCGGGCATCCTCGATCTTGTACACATCGTTCAGGGTGTCCTGGATGGCAGAAATTCCCACCGAGGCCGACCATACGGAGGCTATCAATCCGAAGGTCACTTTCCCCGACGTGGAAGCAGCCGCCGTCTCATTGAATGTGTGCAGAACGGTGCTGAGCGCTGCCGTGGGGATGAGAAGAGCCAGATAGGCAAGAAGCCTGTCCAGGATTTGCGGCGCGGAACGGGCGACGAGTCCGAGAATGGAACTCGCGCTGAAGAGCGTCGGAAAAAGGGCGAAGAGAAAATAGAAGGCAAGCTCGGCTGCGCGCCCCAGGATTCGATCTTGCAACACCGACATCCAAGTGTTGAGGGCATGAGCTCTCAGCGGAAACCGGCGCAGATCCCAAGGACCATGCCGTCGACGTTGACTTCCTGAATCGGGAGAAGTCGGAACATTCCGCTCGGAGTTGCTGGAGTATGCGTTGCGAATTGGAGGCCTCTTGGCGTCTCGGTTCTCAAACCGTGCAACTTTCGACGCGCGCTGCGTGCGTGTCTACCTAGATGCTGAAACTCGCGATCCGGGCAACGTAAACACATACTCCAGCCCGATCCCAGCTCCTCTCGAGCCATGCCTGCTTTCAACAAACCTCTGCAACTAACCAGGCATCTTAAACGGATAGTGAAATGTTTCGACAGGATGTTCGGCCCCACCGATCTTGTATCCCCCTCAGTCCCAAGCCAACGACGGCTGGACGCTCGAGCGCTTGCCTTCCATGTACTACTCCTCATTTCGCTTCCAGCACTTAGCGCCGCCGGCCAAGCGCCTCTGTCACACGTCGACTCGCAGGGAAGCAACGACGAACTGCTGTCGTCCTATGAAGGGCAAAATGTAACCCAGGTCGACGTGGCCGGTCGACCCGACCTGGACTCGTCCCAGTTCCAGTCGATCTTTGTGCAAAAGGCGGGCCAACCCTTCTCCGGCGAAGCCGTGCGGCGGACGGCCGATGCCATGAAAACTGCGACCCACTGCGAGCGGACCCGAATCCAGGTTGAGCCGCAGGCACAAGGGCTGCGCGTCTCCATTGTCCTGGAGCCGGCCGTCTACTTTGGGATCTTTGCATTCCCTGGAGCAGAGTCCTTCGCGTACTCTAGATTGGTCCAGGTGGCCAATTACCCCGTACAAGCTCCCTTCAATGCCACCGAGGTTGAACAAGATCGTCAGGCACTGCTCACCTTTTTTCGACAACAGGGATACTTCGAAGCGCAGGTAACTTCGGAAGTCAAGGTGGATGCCCCCCATGCAATCGCCAATGTGGACTTCCACGTGGCTTTGGCGCGAAGGGCCAAATTTGGCATGATCGAGATGACTGGAGCTTCCCCGGCACAGCAAGCGGAGTTCACGCACAGCCTTCAGACGCTGTTGGCGCGAGCGCGCGAATCGGCAATTCGGCCGGGCCGGCCTTACCACTATTCCACGCTGACCAAGGCGGTTGAGTATCTGCAAGCCGATCTCGAGAAAAAGAAACTGCTCAGCGGTCAGGTCAGCCTTGCCGGTGCCGAATACCACGCCGACACAAATCGGGCCGACATACACTTCATCCTCAATCCCAGTGTGAAGACAGAAGTGGACATTCAGGGCGTGCGCGTCTTTGACTGGACCCGCAAATCGCTGCTTCCGGAGTACCAGGGTGTGGGTGTTGACGACGAATCCGTGGAAGAAGGCCGTCAGGCCTTACTCGGATACTTCCAGGCCAAGGGGCTCTTTGATGTCGCCATCGACGCGCAACTTCACTCCTCGGATTCGGAAAACTCTGTTGTATATCGGATTGCCAAGGGGAAGAAGCATAAGGTGACCGCGGTGACGATAACAGGCAATTCCCAGCTCCCATCTTCCGATCTGGATTCGCACCTCGCCGTGAACAAGTCGCACCTGTTCTCCCCCGGCGACTACAGCGACCGGCTCGTCCGAACCAGTGCCAACAATCTCAACGCTGTCTACCAATCGGAAGGATTCAGCAGCGCCACCGTCGAGCCAAAGGTCGACAGGATGGGCGGGAATGTCCAAATCACCTTTCGTGTGGACGAGGGGCCGCGCGATATCGTCCATTCCATCAAAATTGAGGGGGCAGATACGTTTCCGCAAAGCAAATTCGCCCCCGGCGGCCTGAAGCTTTCCGCGGGAAAACCCTATTCGCAGGCGCATGTCCAATCGGACCGGGCGGAGATCGTCTCGCGCTACCTGCAGGCCGGCTATCTGGACGCAAGCTTCCGCGAGACCGCGGAACAGGCTTCGAAGACAGAGCCGCATGAGATCGATGTGGTTTACCACATCAATGAGGGTCCAAAGGTGGATGCAGGACAGGTGCTCACGCTGGGCCGCTCGCATACGAAACAGAGGTTCATCGACCAAGACACCAAAGACATCCAAACCGGCAAACCGCTCACCGAGTCGGAACTTCTGATAGCCGGCAGCCGCCTCTATGACCAGCCGGGAGTCTTCGACTGGGCGGAGGTCGACCCCAAGCGGGACATTACGACCCAAACCAGTGAGGACGTTCTCGTGAAGGTCCATGAAGCCAAGCGCAACGAGTTGACCTACGGCTTTGGATTTGAAGTCATCAATCGCGGCGGCAGCATCCCCAGCGGAACAGTGGCCCTTCCGAATCTGCCCCCCGTGGGTCTCCCTTCAAACTTCACCACCAGTCTACGGACCGCGCGGCACCATCCAATACACCCGCAACAATGTGGGAGGCAAAGGAGATTCTCTCTCCATCACGGGATTTGCCGGCAGGCTCGATCAGCGGGTCGCGGGATACTATATCGTTCCCCATTTTCGATGGTCGCAATGGAAGGCAACCACTTCTATGTCAGCGGAGCGCAACGAGGAGAATCCCATCTTCTCTGCACAGGAGGAGTTGGCGACAACGCAAATCCAGCGATCCATCGATCGAGCCAGGAAAGACACGTTGTTTCTGCGCTACAGCTTCAGCCAGACGGATCTGACGCGCATCTTGATTCCCTCCCTGGTTCCAACGGCCGACCAGCATGTGCGGCTTTCCACACTGGCGGCCAACCTGACGCGCGATACGCGCGACAACGTCATGGACGAGCACAAAGGCGCGCTCCGCTCGGTTGAGTTGGACCTCAATACAAAGAAGCTCGGTTCGAGCGTTGATTTCGCCAAGTTAAATGCGCAGGCCGCCTTCTACAAGCAGGGCTTTCACAACATTGTGTGGGCAAACAGCATCCGCATCGGTTTGGCGCAGCCGTTCGCAAGTAGTCGAGTTCCGCTTAGCGAGGAGTTCTTTACGGGGGGTGGCAATTCCCTGCGCGGCTATCCGCTCGATGGAGCCGGTCCGCAGCGCGACGTCCAGGTCTGCAGTAGCGGATCGAGCACGGATTGCACCTTCATCAAGGTTCCAAGCGGCGGCAATGAATTACTGCTCCTCAACGCCGAAGCCCGCATCCCGTTGCCCATCCGCAAGGGCCTAAGCCTCGTGCCGTTCTACGATGGAGGGAACGTCTTCCCCAATGTCGGCTTCCATGACTTCACTTCGCTTTACAGTAACAACGTTGGACTCGGGCTGCGCTATGCGACGCCGGTCGGGCCCGTCAGAATAGACTTGGGGCACAATCTCAATCCTGTCTCTGGGATCTCCTCCACAAACTACTTCATCAGCATTGGACAAGCTTTCTAATCGAGGCAACCCATGGAAAGTTCGAACTTACCGAAGGATTGGCGCAACCGGATCGAAGCGCAGCGCCGTTCCATCGACCCTCGCTGGCTGCGCTGGTTTGCATGGTTCTGGATCGCGTCCACGGCCCTCGCCGTTTGCGCGGCCATTCTTGTCGCGGTTCTTTTGTACAGCGCAAGTGCGCATCGATACATCCTCCAGACTGTCCAGCAGCAGGCCAGCGATGCTCTTGGCACCCACGTGCACTTGCAGAACTTTGCCCTCCACGCTTCCACCCTCACGGCCGACCTTTACGGCGTCACCGTGGATGGAGCCAGTCCTCACCCCTCCCCTGCGCTGCTTGAGGTGGATCGAATCCACGCCAGTGTGCGCATCGTCTCCATTTTGCGCAAAGCTTGGTACTTCGACGACCTGGAGATCGACCATCCTGTCGCGCACATTGTTGTCGACGAGCAGGGAGTTTCCAACCTTCCTGTCTTCAAAAGCAGCAAAAGCAGCAGCAATACGACCGTTTTCGATCTGGGGATTCGCCACGCCGTCCTGGATCAGGGACAGGTCTTCTACAACGACCAACCGCTTGCGCTGAGCGGCAATCTCCGGGACGTTGAATTTCATTCGTCCTATGCCCCGCCGGCTCAACAGTACTCCGGGACCATCGCTTACACCGATGGGAAGATGCAAGTGGGCGCCTTGCAGTCCATCACTCACAATTTGGACGCCGCGTTTGAAGCCACTCCCAGCGCCCTGACGCTCACCAGGAGCAAGTTGGCAGTGGGCGCGTCCCAGATGAATCTCAATGCGACTTTGCGGGATTACAACAGTCCCCAGGTATCGGGCCACTACGACATCACCGTCGATGGCAAACAAATGGCAACCCTGCTCAACAACTCTGCCGTGCCCGAAGGGACCATTCAAAGCTCCGGATCGATCGAATACCACGAGACCTCCGATTCATCTCTCATCAACGCCGTCAAGGTCACTGGAGATCTTACAAGCCATCAACTCGACGTGCGGCAACCGTCGGTTCGTGTAGCTATCTCGAATCTTCGCGGACATTACGCGCTTGCTCACGGAGACTTAACCGTCAGCGACGTTTTCGCAGACCTTCTCGGCGGCACGGTTTCTGCCAGCGGAGCCATGAAGAACTTAGCAGGCACCCCACATTCGAACCTCACCGCAACGCTCAGCCGAATCTCGCTGGCAATGCTCACCCGGGCAACAGGGTCTAACTCGAAGGATCTTCACGCGAACTTATCTGGACAGTTGGATGGCGTTGCGAACGCAGCCTGGGGCAAGAACCTCGACGATTTGGTGGCGCACGCCGACGCGACGGTTCGCGGAAAGGCGGCTGATGCGCAAGCCAAGGCGGATTCAGGCGCCGAATCGGTTCCGGTCGAGAGTGCCATTCATACGACATACACGGCAAAAACCGGAGAGCTGGCCCTGAATCAAAGTTATCTGCGGACCAATCAGGTCAACATCACCATGAACGGAACGGTAAGCAAAACATCAAGTGTCAAGCTCGGAGTGCAGGTGGGTAACTTGAGCGAGTTAGAGACCATCGCTCATATCTTCAATCCCCCTCCAGCCGATCAAGTTGCGCAATCCCTCGGTCTTGGCGGTACAGCGAGCTTTGAGGGAGTGATCAACGGCTCGATGACCGCCCCACATCTGAACGGCCATCTGACCGCTTCAAACCTGCAATACCAGGGCACAACTTGGAAATCGTTGAAAACGGATGTCGATGTAAGTCCCAATCAGGCTAGCCTGCGGAACGCTGAAATCAACCCCGCTTCCCGTGGCGCGATCACCTTGAATGCAATGACTGGGCTGACTAAGTGGTCGCCGTCGAAGTCCAGCCCCCTTCAGATCAACCTCCATGCGTCTCAGGTCGATCTCGGCGACTTCGCCAAACTCGCAGGCCCTGGCTTCCCCGTGACCGGAACGCTGAATGCTTCCGTTCAGTTGCACGGCACACAGCTTGCGCCCCAGGGAAACGGCAATTTTACACTGACCAACGTAGCTGCTTATGGAGAGACCGCACATACGGCCAAGCTCATGTTCACCGGAGATGGCCAGGAGGTCCAGGGAATCCTGTCGGTCGATCTCCCTGAAGGCAGCCTTCAAGGCACGGCCCATGTGCGCCCTGCGGAAAGGACGTATGTTGCCGAACTGAGCTCGAGCGGAATTCAGCTTTCCAAGATCGCCGCCTTGAAGAATCGGAACATCGATTTGACCGGCATACTCGCCCTCAATGCCAAGGGGCAGGGATCTTTTGACAATCCGGGCTTTGATGCCACCGTTCAGATCCCCACGCTCGTTGTCCAAAATCAGACGATCGGCAATCTCAATTTGAAACTGAACATGGCCAATCACGCCGCCGACGCTACGATGACCTCATCGGCGCTCAACACGTCGATTGCCGCAAAAGCGCATATCGGACTGACCGGCGATTACCCCACGGACGCATCGCTGGATACAAAAGGAATCCCGTTACAGCCGCTCCTAGCCACATACGCGCCGGATGCCGCGGCGACCATCACTGGCCAGACTGAAGTGCATGCCACGCTGCACGGTCCACTCAAGAAGAAGGAGTTACTCGAGGCGCAAGTCAGCGTTCCTGTCCTGACCCTGGCCTACGGAAAAACCGTGCAGATGGCGGCAGCTGCACCCATCCACGCAACATACAAGAACAACGTCGTTACGATTGAGCGATCTTCCATCAAGGGCACGGATACTGACCTTCAATTTCAGGGCTCGATCCCAGTTAACGGTCAAGGATCGATGGCGCTCCTTCTGCAAGGTACAGTCAATCTTCAACTTGCTCAGCTCTTCGATCCGGATGTGCGCAGTTCCGGGCAGTTACGATTCAACATTAATTCGCAAGGATCTGTCGATTCGAACGATATTGGTGGCGAGATCGATGTTGTGGATGCAAACCTCGCGACGCCCGACTTACCCGTCGCCATCCAGCATGGAAATGGCGTTTTAAAGGTTACCAAGGATCGCGTGAATATCTCCAGCTTCCAAGCCTCGGTCGGGGGTGGAACACTCACGGCGCAAGGCGGTATGGCCTATCGTCCTGCCATTCAATTCGACATGGGCCTTGCGGCGAAGGGCTTGCGCGTCCTCTATCCGCAAGGGATGCGGGAGAACGTCGACGCCACTCTGCGCCTGGCCGGAACTCCGGATCACGCCCTTCTAGGCGGGTCGGTCGACCTCTCCAATCTGTCGTTCACTCCCGGCTTCGATCTGGGCGCATTCGCAGGACAATTCTCGGGCGGTGTCGCTGCCCCCCCCTCGCCCGGTCTTGCTCAAAACCTGCAGCTTAACATTGCCCTTCGGTCTTCCAGCAGCGTCAATCTGATCAGCAGGACGTTGAGTATTGGTGGCTCGGCTAACCTGCAAGTGCGAGGAACGGCTGCAGCGCCGGTTCTTCTCGGGCGCGTCAATCTGAACAGCGGCGACATGATTCTGAACGGGACTCGCTATGTTTTGAATGGCGGGACGATCCAGTTCATCAACCCTACGGAAACTGAGCCGGTTGTCAATCTTTCCTTGAACACATCCATCCAGCAATACAGTATCGACCTTCGCTTCCAAGGACCCCTCAACCAACTGCATACCGAGTACAGTTCGGACCCGGCGCTCCCTTCAGCTGACATTATCAACCTCCTTGCCTTTGGACAAACCACGGAAGCCAGCGCCGCGGCGGCGACACCGGCCAACCAGGCCGCCGAGTCAATCGTCGCTTCGCAGGTCTCAAGCCAGGTAACCAGCCGCGTGTCCAAGATCGCCGGCATCTCCCAACTTTCCATTAGCCCGGTGTTAGCCGGGAGCAGCAGCCAGGGACCGCCGGGCGCGGTGATCACCATTCAACAACGGGTCACGGGCAACCTATTCGTGAATTTTTCTACAAACGTCGCTTCGACTCAAAGCCAAACCATTCAGGGTCAATACAAGGTTTCGCCGCGTGTTTCTGTGAGCGCCACACGCGACCCGAACGGTGGATTTGGCTTCGACGCGCTCATTAAGAAGAGTTGGTAACGGTGGGTTGAGACCGATCCCTCAGAGGTCCCATGTATCGTGATCTGAGGCGCATCCGCGCCAAACCCTTAGGAGATCTCGCAATGGCTCATTCGCAATCCGATGCACTCGTCGTTTTTGGCGCGACCGGCGACCTGGCGCACAAGATGATCTTCCCTGCCCTTTACGCGATGGTGAAGCACGGCACGCTGACGGCTCCCGTGATTGGCGTTGCGTTTCCGAAATGGAGCCTGGAGAGGTTACAGCGCCGAGTTACCGACAGCATCAAGAAGTCGGGCGGCATCGACGACAAGCGCGCCTTGCAGCAGTTGCTCAAGTTAATGACCTATGTAAGTGGCGATTACAACGACAGTACGATCTTCGCCTCCATTGAAAAAGCTCTTGCGGGGGCACGCCGTCCGGCCTATTACCTGGCCATCCCGCCTTCGCTCTTTGAGACCGTCATCAAGGGACTGGGCGCGGCCAAGCTCGCCCGCAATGCGCGCGTGATTGTCGAAAAGCCTTTTGGCCGGGACCTTGCTTCCGCGCGTCAGCTCAACCAGGTGGCGCGGTCGGTGTTTCCTGAGGATTCCATCTTCCGCATTGATCACTTCCTGGGCAAGGAAGCCATCATGAATATCCTTTACTTCCGCTTTGCCAACGCCTTTCTTGAGCCCGTATGGAACAGGAATTATGTGGCCAGCGTCCAGATCACCATGGCGGAAAACTTCGGCATCCTCGACCGCGGAGCCTTCTATGAGACCGCTGGTTGTTTGCGGGACGTGATTCAGAACCACCTTTTTCAGCTCGTTGCCTTGCTGGCCATGGAGCCGCCCGCGGGCCGGGACTTTGGCGCTGTGCAGAACGAGAAGGCCAAGGTATTCAAAGCGATGCGGCCGCTGAAGCCGAGTGAGATGGTTCGCGGTCAATATGTGGGGTATCGCAACGAAAAAGACGTGGCCAAGCGTTCCGACGTCGAGACCTTTTGCGCGCTCAAGCTGTTTATCGATTCGTGGCGCTGGGACGGCGTGCCCTGGTACATTCGATCCGGCAAGTGCCTGCCCGAAACGGCCACCGAGATCACAGTGGAGCTCAAAGCACCCCCGCAAAAGCTGTTTGCCGATGCAGTGAAGAAAGGTGTTGAGTCTAACTATTTTCGCTTTCGGCTTTCTCCCAAGTCCGCGCTCGCCCTGGCGGCCCGCGTTAAATTGGCAGGCGAGGAGTTCATCGGGGAGCAGCGCGAGCTTTTCCTTTCAGAGGAGCAGCCGGGAGAAGAAACGCCCTACGAGCGCCTCCTGGGCGACGCGATGCGCGGCGACGGCGCCCTGTTTACCCGGGAGGACGCTGTGGAGGCAGCCTGGGCGGCTGTTGAGCCGGTGCTCAAGCACCACCCGCGCGTCCGTTTCTACAATCCCGGGACCTGGGGACCCAAGCAGGCTGCCGAACTGATTGCACACGATGGCGGCTGGCGCAACCCCGGCCCTGATCCGGATCCATGTGCATAAACGGAGCTTTCGGGCAATGCGCAGAGGATCGCCTGATACCGTCCAGGCCTAGCCCGGGGGATTTTCACAGGCTGCCCAGTGTCAGATTGGCTCGGTGAATCCGCCCTGAGTGCAACCCGTTTTGAGGAATTTGCGTCCATCCCTTTGCCCGGCGTTCCGGCAGGAACTATACTCATCTCCCGGACACTGTTTGCTGAGCCTGCCGACAGGATCGGCCGACGTCAGCGAGGAGCACGACCCATGGCTTCCATTACGCCCATCCACTCCACCGATCTCGAATTCGATCACGGCACGTTCGATGCTTCTTCTTTTGCGGCTGAAGCGCTTTCCGGCTGGCCGTCCCTCGCCACCCTGATCGACCATACGCTCCTCAAGCCGGACGCGACGCGCAGCCAGGTTGAGCAACTGTGCGCGGAGGCCATCCGCTACCGATTTGCCTGCGCCATGATCAATCCGGTCTGGGCCTCCACGGCGGTTCAGCTGCTCTCGGGCACCGGGGTTCCGGTCGGTGTCGTGATCGGATTCCCGCTGGGCGCTTCGCTCGTGTCGACATTGCGCCAGGAAGCGGCATCGCTTACGCGCCTGGGCGTGCGCGAACTGGATATGGTGATGCCCGTCGGCCTTCTCAAGAGTGGAAATCACCAGGCTGTGCAGCACGCAATCCATGCGGCGGCAACCGTGGCTCACCACCACGGCGCGCTTTTGAAGGTCATCCTCGAAACCTGCCTGCTTACCGTGGAGGAGAAACTGCGCGGCGCCGAGATCGCGATCCAGGCAGGCGCCGACTTTCTCAAAACTTCTACAGGTTTCTCAACCGGGGGCGCGACGCCCGCCGATGTTGCGTTGCTGCGTGGAGTGGCCGGGGCGCGCTGTGGTGTCAAAGCTTCAGGAGGAATCCGTACGCTGGCCGACGTCCGGACCATGCTGGAGGCCGGTGCCAACCGGATCGGGGCCTCGGCCTCGGTGGCCATCGTGCGCGAACTGGGCGCGGAGTAGCGGCCAAAACCCGCGCTAGGGCTCTGCTATCATTAGGCCGTTCTCGTCTCCAACCGGCCGACTATGCTGCCATTCATCCCGGGCGATGTTGCTCGCTATCTCGCTGCCGTCGGCCTGTTCTGGATCGTCCTGGTCCCCCCAGGACTTGTCCTTGGCTGGTCGACGAATGTGTTCGGTTTTCGTACCCGGGAGCCGCTTTTTCGCCTGTATGCCGCGGTAGCATTGGGTGTTTCCATCCTGCCGATCTTGATGTACCTTTGCTGGAGTCTAGGATCCTTAATTGAGGTTTGGATTCTCTTCGGCACGCTCTGGTCCGCATTCCTCGCCCTGCTGATGCTGAGACGGCTGCATCTGAAAGACCTGTGCCCGCCCGGTCTTGAAGGTCTGCTCGCCCTGGGCTGGTTAGCACTCACCGCATTGATCGTGCTGGATCTCCGCATCGGCGCCGGCCTCTACGTCAATTGGGCCTCCATTGACTATTCATTCCGCAGCTCACTGATTCAGGCCATCCATAGCACCAGCGTGCTTCCTGCTCACAATCCGTTCTTCAATCCCGGCCACTTGGTCCCCTTTCGCTATCACTACTTCTGGTTTATGCTCGCGGGCTTCGTTCAGACTGCGAGTGGCGGCTTGATCGGTGCCCGCGATGCCCTGTTTGCCAGTGTTGCGTGGTCAGGTTTAGCGATCATTGCGGTGGTTGCGCTATTCCTAGAAGATCGATCCCATCCGAAAACGATGGCCTGGCGCCGCTTGACCTGGATGGCCGCTGGGTTGATGACCATCACCGGTCTGGACCTGATCCCGGATGCGCTCATCGCCTTGATCGTCTCCCTGGCCCGCCACCGCCTCTTTTTCCCGTTTGGCGACTTTGAATTCTGGAATGGCGATGGCCAGGTCACAAGCTGGCTCGGCTCCTGCATCTGGGTTCCAAACCACGTCGGTGGCCTGGTTTGTGCCTGCACCGGATTTCTGTTGCTCCTCAGTGCTTCTCGCTCCCGCACTCCCGGGACTCTTCTCATTCCGGGGCTTCTTGCGGGCCTCGCATTTGCCTCCGCGGCGGGCTGCTCCATTTATGTGGTCTTTGTCTTCGTCGTGGCCCTCGTTGGACTGTTTTTTGCATCTGTCCTGCGCAAGCGCTGGCGGCTTGTTTCGTCGCTTGCGTTAGCGGGGTGCGCGGCTCTGCTTTCCGCTGCCCCTTACTTAATGGAGCTCAGACAGGCACAACAAGGAACTCCCTTCGCCGTTCTCCGGCCAAGAACCTTCGGGCCCGTGTTCTGGTTCCTGCAGGGGACGCCCGCAACGCTCAATGCGAAAAGCGCAACGGCCATGCTTCTTTGCCTGCCGCTCAACTACGCACTTGAGCTAGGCTTCTTCGCCGCGATCGGCGTCTTCAAGTTCAAGAAGATGCGTAAGACGGGTGTCGACTCAAACGATGCCATGTTGTTGTTCCTTCTTGGCTCGGGTCTGCTAATCGGGAGCTTTCTCGCCTCGGTTGCCCTTCCTCACAACGATCTGGGCTGGCGCGCCATGCTGGTCCCCCAATGGATCTTGCTCATTTGGGCTGTCGAGTGGGCTGACGGTGTCTTCCAACCGGGTGTCTCGATTCGAGCTGCCTTCCGGGGACCCAGCCGGTTGGTTCTAGCTCTTGGATTGATCGGCGTGCTCGGATCGGTCTGCGATGCAGCGCTGCTTCGCTTCTATGCCGTGGCCATGGACCAAAACCGCGGAACCTCGATCAATCCAGATCTATCGGAGGGCCTCGGAAACCGCACCGCCGAACTCCGCACGATCTATGCATCCGCTCTGCAAGGCTTGCCTCCATCAGCTCTCGTTCAGGAATCCCCAACCGTTCCCGATGCCGTTCAGCAAGGCCTTTATTCCGCCTGGCCGTCCAGTGTGCGCGGCCGCGATTATGGCCCCGCGTACGGCGGGGATCGGACGGAGTACGCCCGCACGGAAAGCGCTCTGCGGCCCGTTTTTGAACAGCCTGTTCCACTGCACACGGTCGCGAGCCTCTGCGCGACGACACAGATCGGGGCCTTCGTTTTGCAGGATATTGACCCGGCCTGGCGTCAGCCTGCCTCGTGGATCTGGTCGACCCAGCCCGCATTTTCCGGCAATCATGCACGGGCGTTCACCTGCGCTGAGATCCTGCGCGAGGCTGCCAGGCAACCACCGGATCCCGTCCGCGATACACCGGACAAATCGGTCCCATAAGCACCTCTCGCGGAGTCCGAAGAGCCATCGTAGCTTAGCCCATCTCAGGCATCCGCCCCAAATCCTTCAACCGCTTGCCGAGCCCGTGAGGCCCGGTAGTGTCCTAAGAACCTGTCCAGAAACTAGCGAAGGAACCATGGAAGGAATATGCGGTGAGCTTTGGGGCCGATAGCGTAGTGTCATGTACCCGAGTGATCTGACGGACAAG
>Ga0302319_10018455_pt1 | contig 12726 bp, 9 predicted proteins | sample Bog_T0_2_FD_203319 | JGI IMG/M metagenome (GOLD analysis project Ga0302319, IMG submission 203319) | Peat permafrost microbial communities from Stordalen Mire near Abisko, Sweden - Bog_T0_2 | ecosystem: Environmental > Terrestrial > Soil > Wetlands > Peat | place: Sweden: Abisko, Stordalen Mire...
GTGTTATTCCGGATCGACCAGTCCACTTCGGCATAAGGCGGCAAAGGCCGGAACCATTCGCGCGTAGTCATGCCGCCGGTCGCCTGACCGCCCAGCGCTTCCCCGCCTCGGCCCCCGCCGTCAGCCGCATTAATGCGCCGGTGCATGGTGTTAGCGCCACCATTACCGAACGTTTCAAACATGCGAAGCAGGCCATTGTGATTCGACGACATAAAACCCAGATATCCGGGCGACCACATATCGACATAGCCGTGAGTCCATACGCCCGGCATGCCATAACTGGTCATCTGCGCCATTTCGAAATTGGCAAACCACGGCAATTCGCCGTAGAGAATCGGATCGAGGCCCGGTTCCTGCGGGGCCTGGCCGCTAAAGGTATAGAGGAACGGCACCGACTCATGCAGATCGTGCATGATCGGCGGATGCCAGTCCAGATACCAGCGCAGCAGGTTGCGCATCGGCAGCTGAGAATAATTGATATCGCGGTTATCGTCGTGAAAAATGTACTTTCCCCAGTAAGGCGGGCCGCCCATGTTGTCGTCTTCGGTAACTTCGTTAATCTTGTGCCGGTAATACCAGTCGACATAGCGATCGCGGCCATCGGGATCTGCCGCGGGCGTGATCGAAACGATCAGGTGGTCGCGAATTGAATTGACGATGGGCGAATCTTCCGTCACCAGCCGGTAAGCCAGTTCCATCAGCATCTCCGCCGGACCGGTTTCACCGCTGTGCAGGCCGCCCATCAGATGATAGAGCGGCTTCGTATGGGCGATCACATCCTGAGCCTGGGATTCCGTCAGGCCGCGAGGATCGGCTAACCTCGCCAGGTTCGCGCGATATGTGTCGAGGTTTTTGATCGTGTCTTCCGAGCCGAGGAAGATGACAATCGAATCGCGGCCTTCGTCGGTCTTGCCAATATCGACGATTTTCACGCGCGGCGATTTCGCCGCAAGCGCGCGATAGTAAGTGAGCAGTTCCCCATAGTACGTCAGTTTTTTAGGCGCCCCTACGTGGTGCCCCAGGATGTCCCTGGGCGACGGAACCGTGCCTGACTTCGGGAGATGATCCACCAGCGGAGAAATGAATTCCGGCTTCGTCGTCCATTCTTTAACGGATTTAGCGAAGTCGGCATCCATCGGCTGCTGGGCCTGCAGCGCGGTGGCGAGAATGAGGAATGAAAGTGCTCGACGCATTTCCATATAGAGTACCGCCCGGCTTAACCATTTAGAATGTGCAAATGGCTCGCCTGACATCCCTCGCGTTGATTCTCGGTCTCGGCGCAGGCGTCTGTATAGGCCAATTGCGGCAGCTTTCATTCGTGCCCGTGGCCTCCAAAGGAAGCACCGTGCTGGATCGGATTGTGATGATTTCGGCGAATCCGAACCTGCTGCACATCTACGATCCCTCCACAGGGAACGATACGACGGTTGCCCTCGCGAAGGTCCCTTTATCCCTGAGCGTCTCGCCCGACGGCCTGCACGCCGCGGCCGGTCATGAAGGGCTGATTACATGGATCGATCTCGCATCTGCGCAAGTCATCAGCATGCTGCCTATCTCGGGTATGGCAAACAACGTGGTTCTGGGCGACCGAACTGTTTGGTATTTTTCAGCCGGCCCTAATGGCATAGATCTGCCGAGCGGCGTACCCATAGCAGTTTCATCCGGCGCATTTTACGGAACCTCCGGCGTCCTGAGCGCGGATCAAGCGTCGCTATATGTATCGCAGGACGGTCTATCGCCGGATAACATGCTGAAGGTCCCCGCAACCGGCCAGGCTCCGGCCATTTCCTGGCCTTACAGCGGCGATTACCCAAATTGCGGTCCCTATTACCTCTCATCCGATGGCAGCCGGATTTACACTTCCTGCGGCACCGTGGTCCATTCCTCGTCGGATCCGAAGCTCGATATGAGTTACGTGAGAACTCTGCCGGTCAGTTCTCATCCCGTGGCAGGGATCGCGGACTCGGGCAGCGCGAACCTTGTGGCGGCAATCCCCTCCTCCTACCAGCTCTCATTCAACCTGCCCGCCACAATTGACGAACAGGTGCAACTGTTCAACACCGCCTACCTCACCTCAGCCGGCGCCGTTTCGCTGATCCCGTTCACGCTCCCTGTCGGGACCTTTGGAGCCCACGGGCGCGCTGTCTTTTTCAGCAGGGACGCAACCCAGCTGTACGTGGTGGTCCAGGCGGATTCGACTCCGAACTCAGCTAACACTTACGGAGTGGAGATCGTCAACATCGCCAGCCCGCCGGCCTGTTCGGTGAGCCTGGCCGGCGCGACGCTCAACATCTCGAGCGCGGGCGGACCGGCGTCCCTGGCTGTGTCTGCCACTCCGGACTGTCTTTACAATGCCACCAGCAACGCCCCCTGGATCGTTCTGGCCAACGGCGCGTTTGGCTCGGGAAACGGAACGTTGCAGTGGGCCGTCGAGCCTAATCCGTCAAGCCAGCCACGCACGGGAACCATCACGATCGACGGAAGCACTTACACCGTCCAGCAAAGCGGCGCACCGGCCTCGCTTCCTTCCGCTGCTCCTCTGAGCTTCAATGTCGTGGACGCGGACTACAGCCTGGCCCTCGACCGCATTGTTGCGCTCTCCGCATCGCCGGACCAGTTGCATGTTTACGATCCTTCAACCGGAAACGATGTAGCTGTGCCCCTTGTAATGCCGCCGCTCTCAGTGTCAGTCAGCCCCGACGGTTTCCATGCGGCCGTGGGGCATGATGGGTGGATTTCATACATCGATTTGTCGTCTGCGACTGTGCTCCAGGTTTATCCCATCGCGACTGACGTACACCATGTCCTGCTTGCCGGGAACGGATACTTGTACGGGTTTCCTCAAAGGGAACAGTCTCCGATTTACTCCCTGGCACTGGCGACCGGCGGCGTCACAGGCGTGTCAGCCACCAATGACGGGCGAATTCCGAGGCTTGAGCCGAACGAAAAGTATTTTTACCTCACCGGCGATGGCTGGTTCTCCAAGTGGGACATTACCAGAGGAGTCGCTTCGGTAGCCGAAAGCAACTTCCAAAGCGCCCCAGGAGGCACTATCTGGCTTTTCGAGGACGGCACTCATCTCATTTCGAACGACGGAAAGGTCTACACATCGGTCGATGTCCCGGCGCAGGATGTCCGGTACACAGGGTCTTTCCCGGGGATCGTCGGAATTCAGTGGGCCGTAGACTCCGCACCGCTGCAGTCGGTGGCTCTCATTCCGTCCGGACCGCCGAATGTTCCGCCCTTCGACACGCAGGTCGATTTTTTCGGCGATGAATCACAGCAGACTACAGGTTCCCTGGCGCTTCCGCAATTCCTGTCGGGATCGTCGACCTATCCAGGACACGGGCTGTTTGTCTTTCGCAACAACGGGGCAACGGCGCTTTACGTGATTGAAAGGGCGGACCCGGCTGCAAAACTCACGGCAACGGACGCCGTTTATACCATCAATTTCGCGTCGCCGCCCGCGGGCTGCGCCATCTCCATCCTGAGCCAGGTTCCGACGCTTCCATCGGTCGGCGGACCCGGAGGAGTTCCCATCGGCGCGGGAAGTCAATGTCCGTGGTCCGCCGCATCGGATTCATCGTGGCTGACAATCACCGCGGGGGGTATGGGTGTCGGCGCTGCAGGCATCGCGTGGTCTGCCTCGGCAAATACCGGGCCGGCTCTGCGGATCGCGCATATTTCGGTAGGCGGTCAATCGTATCTGGTAACGCAGCTGGGCACGGCAACCGTTCCATTGGCGATCTCCCCGGCTACCCTGACGTTCACGGCGCAGTGGGGCGCATCGACCGGCGCGGCACAGTCCTTCAGCGTCACTTCCGGGAACGGGCCATTCTCAGTCATTACAAGTTCGGGGTGGCTCGCCGCGAATGCGGCGTCCAACGGTGCCTACTCGGTCACTGCCAGTCCGGCCGGGTTGGCGGCGGGGTCTTATGTCGGAGTGATTACGGTAATGAGCTCCGATCTCCAGATTCAGAATCTGACAGTGCTTTTCTCGGTGATTCCGAGTCTGACCATATCGCCATCCCCGATCGGTTTTCAGTATGCGCAGGGCGCCGTGCCGGCCCCGGTGACGCTTACTGTGGCGGATGGAACGAACTCGACAACGACATTCAGCGCATCTGCTTCCTACGTGACGATAACGCCCTCGTCGGGCACCTTGCCCGCGTCGATTCAGGTGAGCCCGATTCCGAATCTGCCCATTGGCACGTTCAGTTTCTATATCGGCGTCTCCGCGGGCGGCCAGCATTACACCGTCCCGGTGCAGATCGCGGTCGTCGGCACTACAATGGCTGTCAGGTCGGTAGCAAGCGCGGCCGATTTTACACAAGGGCCTGTGTCGCCGGGGGAGATTGTCGTTGTAGGAGGCAGCGGACTGGGACCCGCCAGTCTTACAGTCTTCCCGTTGACCGCCACGGGTTCGCTTCCTAACAGTTATGGCGGTACGAGTGTGAGTTTCGATGGCTATCCCGCGCCGATCCTGTACACGTCGAGCGGCGCGGTGTGTGTGGTGGCGCCCTATGAGATCGCGGGCCAAACCAGCGTCAGCGTGGTGGCCACTTACAACGGTTCGGCTACACCGCCTTTCTCGCAGGCCATAGCGCCCACCGCCCCGCACTTCTTCACGAACACCTATATGCCCGCCGGACAGATTGCGACGCTGAATTCCGGCTATTCTTTGAATTCGGCAGGCAACCCTTCGACTGCCGGCTCGGTCGTCATTTTGTATGCAACGGGCGAAGGAGTGATCAGCCCGCCAGGCGTGGATGGCTCAGTGGTGGGAACAGTGCTTACACAACCAGTAGCCAACGTGACGGTAACCATCGGCGGACAGCCGGCCAATGTACTCTACGCGGGTGGGTCGCCGGGTCTGCTGGAAGGAGTGCTGCAGGTGAATGTGCGGATCCCCGCGGGCACGCCATCCGGTAATGTACCCGTGACGATGCAGATCGGCGCAAATTCGACGCCATTCGGCGGAACGATCGCGGTTCAGTAAAAGCGATTCTTCAACAGACCGGCCACGGCGCCGACGGCACAGAGCAGTACGAACCAATCTCCATGTTTCGTGTAGAACGTCAGATCCGACCGATAGTTGTAGCGAAGCCGCGCCGCCGCCTCCCGGTATTCGGGCAGCGTGTCCAGCACACGCCCCGCCGGATCGATCACCGCGCTGATGCCATTATTCGTTGCGCGCACGATCCAGCGGCGGTTTTCGGCCGCGCGCATGCGGACGATACGAAGATGCTGATAACGGGCCTGGCTCTTGCCGAACCATGCGTCGTTTGAGAGATTGAACAGAGCCTCCGCGCCATTGGCGGCGAACCGCCGGATATAACCCGGAAACACCGATTCATAGCATATGAAGGTCCCGATGCGATGCGCGCCGAATGGCGAGACGACAACGTTGCGTCCCGCTTCGAAGTCTCCCGCTTCGGTGGAGACCTTTTTCGTAACCAGCCCAAAGGGCCACGGGACGAATTCGCCGAACGGGACGAGATTGACTTTGTCGTAACGAGTGACGGTACCGTTCGGCGAAACGAGAAGCGCCGAATTTAGAGGACCGCCGTCTGAGGCTTTCCCAACTGCTCCTAACAGGACGTCCGTATGGCCCGCCTGAGCGATGCGTTGAACAAAGCCGGTGAAGATCGGGTCGTACGTGTAGAACGGAGCGGGAGCTTCAGGCCACACGATCAGAGAGTTCTGAGTATCCAGACCGAGCACGGGAGAGAGCGAAAAGGTCTGCAGCTGTTCTTCGCTGCGCTCAAGGATATCGGCGGTCCAGATTGTCTCGTCGTCGAAGTTGGGCTGAACCACTGTAGCCGACTCGCGGCCTCGTGCAGGTTCCGGAATGTCGGTAAGAAACGCAATACCCACCAGAAGAAGAAGCCAGAGGCTCGCGAAGCGCTGACGTCGCAGGATGATGGTAGCGACCACCGCGGACATCAATGCAAAGGCGAATGAAAGCCCCCAAACTCCGGTGACCGGAGCAAGGCGCAGCAGAAAGGACATGTCCGCCGCGGCATTGCCAAGGTTGAGCCATTCAAACCCCGTCCATGAATGGGTGTATTCGAGGGCAACCCAGAGCGCCGCGATCGCTGGAGGCGTCCAGGCCTTTTGCGGCAGGGTGCCGGTCAGCAAAGCGAAAAGGCCGGTTTGCAGAGCTTTTGCGAGGCAAAAGAGGATGAAGAGGAACCAAGCTGTAGTGGATGATACGCCCGCATGGTGCTCCAGTGTCCACTGAATCCAGTTGCAGAGACCGAACCAGTAAACGATGCCGGCGACAAAGCCGAAAACAAGACGAATGCGAGCACGAGGTTCCCGCGCTGCGGCAAGGATCAACGGTGTGAGAGCTATGGGCGCGAGAATAGCAAGATTGTAGTTGGGGAACAGCGCAACAAGGAGGATGGCAGACAACAGAGCGAGCGCGAAATTGAGGATCACGATGTTCGAACTATGAGGGTAGCGGATTCCTTCGTTCTCCACACAGCGCCTCTGAGTTAACATCAATCGGGCGCCGTTTGCGCGACCGGAAAAGGAGCACTAAAAGCTATGAATTGGGACAGCACTCTGAAGTTGATCGAGACGACGGTGACCGGAGTGGGATTGCAGGTTGTCGGCGCCATCGTTCTCTACATCGTGGGCCGATGGCTGATCAGCTTCGCCGTGGGTTTGGTGCAGAAGGGCCTTTCGCGGCAGAAGATCGAACCCACCCTGCTGCGCTTCATTGGCAACACCATCTCGGTAGTTCTCAACATCACCCTGGTTATCGCAATCCTGGGCTACTTCGGAGTGCAGACCACCAGCTTCGCCGCGCTCCTTGCCGGGGCGGGTTTAGCAATCGGATCCGCGTGGGGCGGCCTTCTCGCGAACTTCGCCGCGGGTATTTTTCTTGTCGTCCTGCGGCCGTTCAAGGTTGGAGATTTCATTTCCGCAGGCGGCATCACCGGAACCGTCGAGGAGGTTGGCTTATTCGTAACCACTGTCGACACGCCCGATAATATCCGCACGTTCGTAGGCAACAACAAGCTGTTCTCGGATAACATACAGAATTTTTCGGCCAACCCATATAGGCGCGTCGAACTCTCGGCGCAGATCTCCGGCGCGGCCGATCCAAAGCTGGTCATCTCGGCCTTGAAACAGAAGATCGGCCAGATTCCGAACGTGATTGCCAAGCCCGCACCCGACGTGGTAATCGCCTCGTTCACGCCCGCCGGCCCGGTCCTTGCCGTTCGCCCCTACACGAATAACGATTACTACTGGCAGGTCTATTTCGACACGAACCTCGCCATCCGCGAAGTGCTTGGCGACGGCGCCTTCCCCGCTCCTATGCCCGTGTTCGGAATCCAGCAGATGAACGAAACGGCGGCCCGGGCTTAATCGACAGGAATGAAATGGTGCGTACGGTAAGCCTCTTTTTCGTTCTCACGGCCGGCCTCAACGCCCAGACGATTGAGGTCACACCGCCCAGGGCAATGGTGGACGAGCCTGCGTCCATCCGAGCGGCCGGGCTTCAGCCCAATGAGCGGATATCCATTCATGCCGAACTCACCGATGGCGCAAACGTGCACTGGGCATCGAAGGCCGACTTTGTATCCGATGCTCAGGGCAGCATCGATACGTCGAAGCAGCCCGCCGTAGCGGGTTCGTACAAGGAGGTATCGGCCATGGGCCTGGTGTGGTCCATGATGCCTTCGTCGAATGGCGCGGGGCGTTATCAAGCGCCTCGTGACGCTCAAACGATCGAATTCCATCTGATGCGCGGAGGCGAGCAACTGGCGTCCGCCCGGTTGGAACAGACCGCCGCCGCGCCTGGTGTACAGCGAGTACCGCTGCATGAAGGACCGTTGCGGGGCATGCTGTTTCTGCCTCCGGGAACGGATCGGCACCCGGGCGTACTCGTGCTCGGTGGATCGGAAGGTGGCATGCCGACGCGTCGCGCCGCCTGGCTGGCATCGCACGGATTCGCAGCCCTGGCGCTGGCCTATTTTCGCTACGACGATTTGCCCAAAGAGCTCGCCGGCATTCCACTCGAATACTTCGGCGAGGCCCTGTTATGGATGTCGCACCGCCCGGAGATTGCGGCGGATCACACCGCCGTGATGGGCGTCTCACGCGGCGCGGAACTGGCGCTTCAGCTCGGCTCGATGTACCCGGCGATCAAAGCCGTGGTCGCCTACGCGCCCTCGAACGTGCGCAATCCCGCCTGCTGCGGGTTCACCTCAGTGCCGTATGCATGGACCTGGAAGGGCAACGGCCTCGCATTTCGCCCGCTGCGAACCGGGCCACAGACGGACCCGCGAGCGACGATCGATGTCGAACAAACCCAGGGCCCAATCCTGCTGATCTCAGGCGACGCGGACCGCGTCTGGGAATCTTCCTCTATGGCCGAGTCGATCATTCACCGTCTCAAGTCGGCGCACTTCGCGTATTCATACGAAGATCTGAAATACCCGCACGCGGGACACAGCGCAGGCAGACCGGAGATTGTTCCGGCATGGACGGGAGAGGTTAGAAACCCGACTTCCGGCCGCGAGATGGAGATGGGCGGGACGCCGAAAGGTAATGCGGAGTCGTCTCTGGACGCGATTCCGAAGGTGCTGAATTTTCTTCAGACGTCCCTTACAGCTACGCCTGCGACGCCTGCTCGCTAACCAGATCCGCCATATATGAACTGCGGACCAGCGGGCCGCTGAACACCATTCGGAAACCCAGCGAAAGCCCGTAATCTTTGTAGGCTTCGAACCGGGCCGGACTGACATACTCGGCAACCGGCAGATTCCTCCGCGTCGGCTGCAGGTACTGACCGATGGTGGCAACATCCACATCGTGCGCGCGCAGATCGTTCAGGAGCTGGTTCGCTTCCTCGACCGTTTCTCCTAAACCCACCATGAAGCCCGACTTCGTCAGCACATCCCGACGATGCCGCCGAGCGAACATCAGCACATTGAGCGATTGCTGGTATTTCGCCTGAGGGCGCACCCGCCGATACAGCCGCGGCACAGTCTCCATGTTGTGGTTAAACACGTGAGGACCGGCATCCAGAACACGGGCCACGGCGTCAAAATTGCCCTCGAAATCGGGTGTCAGGACTTCAACGCGCGCCTCGGGAAGCGCCGCGCGAACTTCCCGCACAGTTTCAGCAAAGTGGTGCGATCCGCCATCTTCAAGATCGTCGCGATTCACGCTGGTAATCACGATGTAGCGCAGATTCATTTGAGCCGCCATGCGAGCGATGTTGGCGGGCTCCGCCGGATCGAGCGCCATGTCATGGATGCGCGGACTGCCTTTCGGAACCGAGCAAAACCCACAGCCGCGCGTGCATAGGTTTCCCAGGATCATGAACGTCGCCGCGCCGCGGTGAAAGCATTCGTGAATATTCGGGCAGCGCGCCGATTCACACACTGTATGCAGATTCAGCGCGCGAAGCTCCGATTTCAGTTTGTTCAGCGATTCGAAATGAGTGTGCGGACGGCGCGCCCACTCGGGTAAACGCGGGCGAGGCCCGATCTGAATCAGCTGGGTTAAATCTTGCGAGGTCAATTCTGATAGTAGCGCCGCGAATGGTTTTCGGCGCATGATGAAATAAAGGTGCGCTCCGCGTCACACACTGAAAGGACAGGATCATTCAACATGAGCGATAAAGAGAAAGCCAACCCCGACACCCCCTCGGTCGAACTCGATAAAGACGTGCTGACCGACGAAGAGATCACCACGGTGTCCGCAGGTATCACGAACTTTAACGAAGCCAAGAACGCGAACAACGGCGAGAGCTTTACTCACGGCTAGGCCGGGCTGGCACCGATGCCTGACTTTTCGTTAGCCGACATCGTTTCTCCCCTGACCGAAAAAGACTTTCTGGATGGCTACTGGCAGCAGAGCACTTATCACGCCGCCGGCCGGAGTTCGGATTATTTCGCAGGCCTGATTGCCGCAGTCGACATCGAGGCCACGCTGCCGGCACAAACCGCTGTGTCGCCCATGCTCGTCTATGCGATCGACAGCCGGAAATCGCCCCAGGAGAGTGAGCCGAAGGACCTATACGACATTTTCCAGGACGGGTCCACCGTTAAGGTCGATAACGTCCACCGCCGCTTTCAGCCCCTAAACCATCTTTGCCGCCGGCTGGAAGAGTTTTTCCATTCCACAACGGGCGCCAATCTGTATCTCACGCCGCCAAACTCCCAGGGATTTCGCGTTCACTCCGATTACGAAGACGTGATCGTTCTCCAGATCTCAGGCGAGAAGCACTGGGAGATCTGGCCACCGTATCATCCTTTACCATTGCGAGGCGAGAATACGCCCGTGCCTCGCGAGATGCCCCCGCCCGCCGAAAAGATCACGTTAAAACCGGGCGAATCGCTCTACGTCCCGCGCGGGTTTCCGCATCGTGCTTACTCGGGCGATACCGCATCGCTTCACATCACCCTGGGCATTCACACAATGCTCTGGATCGACCTCGTGATTGCCGCTGCAACGGCTGCCGCTCGGCACAACACCGCATTCCGCGAAGCGCTGCCGGTCGGTTTTCTTCGCAAGGGTGTACTCGGTGAAAGCGCACAGAACCGTTTGCGTCGCCTGTTCGCGGTGCTCGCGGAAGAACCAGAAATGCCTGCAGGTCTGGTGGAACTGGGCAAGGGAGTGGTTCATGCGCAGACCATGCTGCGGGACAACCATTTCGAAGTCCTGTGCGGCATCGAAAATCTGAACGCCGATTCGCTGCTCAGAAAGCGCGTGGGCACGATTTCTTTTCTCGAGAAAACGGAAACCGAAGTCCGCCTCCATTTCGCGCATAAGCTGGTCAAGATGCCGGCGAAGGTGCTGGGCGCTCTCGAGTTTATTCTCGCTGCCGGCGTGTTCGCGGTGCGAGATATTCCCGGGCTCGACGAAGCGTCGCAACTGGTGCTGGCCCGCCGCCTGGTGAAGGAGGGCTATCTGACCGTTTGAGATTATAGTCAGGTGCCTGTCGATAAGCTCTTAGGGGGCATCTCCCGCTTTCAGAAAGACGTCTACCCGGAACAAAAGGATCTGTTCGAGGCCCTGGCCCTGCATCAGCGCCCCGAAGCCCTGTTCATTACCTGCGCCGATTCCCGAATCGATCCCTGCCTGCTCACCCAAACCAAACCAGGGGAGCTCTTCATCTGCCGCGTCATCGGCAATATCGTGCCGCCTTTCGGAGCGGTCCTCGGCGGCGTCTCGGCCACTATCGAATACGCGGTGGGCGTGCTGCGCGTGCCGGAGGTAATTGTCTGCGGCCATACCGATTGCGGCGTCATGAGGGGCGCTTTGAATCCCGACGCGCTCCTGGCTTTTCCGCACGTCCGGGACTGGCTTCGCTATGCCGCCGTCGACCATCGCGAAACCGCGCCCAGCCCGGAGTTCCTGCTTAAACTGGCCGAAAACAATGTGGTGGCGCAGTTGAAGAACCTGCGATCGCATCCGGCGGTTGCCGCTCGAATCGGGGCCGGCGATCTGGCACTATACGGTTGGGTTTATCACATTGGTCCCGGCGTAGTGACCGCCTACGACGAAACCACGGGCAAGTTCTCTACCCCAGGTCGGCCGGATTCAGCATGTGATCCGGCTGAAAGCGCTCAGGCGACCACGGGGTGAGCGGCGAAAGCTCCATCTCGGCACGCCATCCGAATTCATGCTGTTCGACCCTTGTCAGCCGGCCACAAAAGGTTATGCTGCCGCAGCGGATTTCCGCCGGCCCGTTGTCGTCCGGACGCTCCTCGCACTCCAGCACCGCGCCCGATTCCCAGATTTCTTCCAGGTTGACGATAGCCGCGGTCTGCCCACAACGCAGCGTTACCAGGTGTGAGCAGAGATAGCGTGCCGAGTTCAGTCGAGACCTGCCATTCCAGAACATCGTAGCTGAAATAGCGGCGCCCGTCATAAAAATCGGCGCCCAGGGTGGATAATGGCAAGTTGACCCCCGTCAATATTGTTCGCGTGCCTGGCTCCAGCGCTAATCTTGGTCCGGGATTCGACGCCCTTGGTGTGGCGCTGCAGGTTTACCTGGAGTGCCGGTTCTCGGTCGCGAAGAAGCTTAAGATTGAGGCCAGCGGCCGCGATGCGGAGCTCATCTCGACCGGCGACGACAATCTGATCTGGCAAACGGCGCTCGCTGTCGCGGCGCGGGCACATAAGCCGCTGCCTTCGATTCATCTTCAGATCTTCAATGACATTCCCGTTGGCAAAGGCCTGGGTTCAAGCGCCGCCGCCCTGACCGCCGGTGTGGTGATTGCCGAAAAGCTGCTGAATCTCGGCTGGAAACCCGCGCGAATCCTCGATGAAGCCGCGCGTCTCGAAGGCCATCCCGATAACGTGGCTGCGTGCGTCCTCGGTTCGATTGTCGCGAGCGCTGTCGAGCCGGGTGGAATCACTCGCTCGATCCGTCTGGAGATGCCGGAGAATTTCGGACTGGCTGTGGTGATTCCGAACTACGCGCTGCCCACGAAGGAATCGCGCGCGGTGTTGCCGGAATGCTATTCGCGCGAAGATACCACGTTTAATGTTCAGCGCGCGTCGCTCCTGATCGCGGCGCTGGCCACCGGCGATACGTCGGCCTTTCCCACGGCGCTCGACGATCGAATGCATCAGCCCTTTCGGGCGCAACTCGTGCCGGGCCTGACCGAAATACTACGTTTGCGGGCTCCGGGTCTGCTGGGCTGCGCGCTCAGCGGCGCAGGTCCGGGTGTTCTCGTGTTTTACCAGCGCGGC